>Ga0065714_10002207_pt1 | contig 86097 bp, 78 predicted proteins | sample MisRhiReplicate2_FD_59101 | JGI IMG/M metagenome (GOLD analysis project Ga0065714, IMG submission 59101) | Miscanthus rhizosphere microbial communities from Kellogg Biological Station, MSU, sample Rhizosphere Soil Replicate 2: eDNA_1 v2... | ecosystem: Host-associated > Plants > Roots >...
TAAATAATTGAATATTTATAAAAAATAATAATATTATGATAAAAATTTTACAATTCATATTCTCTATAGCAGTAATGATTACTGCAGGATTGTTTGCTCAAGCACCAGTGCTTGGTGCTACTTCCGATTTTGCGCTTTTTTCATCAAATGGTGCAGTAAGTAATACCGGTTTATCTCAATTGACGGGCAATGTGGGCACTAATAACGGCTCAAGTACAAATTTTGGTAACGTAGATGGTGTAATGCATGATGCAGACGGTGCTACAGCTACAGCCGCAGCAGCTTTAACGATTGCATACAATCAGCTGAATTCAGCTATTCCAAATTTCTTCCCTGCACCATTATTGGGTAACGGACAAACATTGACAGCGGGAACTTATTCTATCGGACAAAGTGCTACACTAAATAATACCTTGACCCTTGATGGTGGAGGAAGTGGGAACTCTGTCTTTATATTCAAAATTCAGGGTGCATTTTCTTCGGCGGCTGGTGCGCAAGTATTGCTTACAAATGGTGCTTTGGCATGTAATGTATTCTGGAAAGTGGAAGGATTGGTTGATTTGGCATCCAATACATCAATGAAAGGTACGATTATCGCAAATAATGCGGCTATCATACTTAATACAGGAACATCATTAGAAGGTCGTGCACTTTCTACAACAGGAGCCGTTACAGTATCCGGTGTTACTGTGAGAAAGCCTATTGGCTGTGGAAGCTTGATTTTAACAGGACCGGCTCAACCGGTTTTAAATAGTGTTGCATGTTATACCATTTTTACAGGTAATGGTACAGTTACCAACACTGGTGTTTCTCTGGTGACGGGTGATATAGGTTCTAATCTTGGTCTTACCACAGGTTTTTCTGCAATTAATGTTACAGGTACTATACATGCAAACCCAGATACATCAACAGCAATATGTGCCTTAGATTTAGCCAACGTATATGCTTTTTTAAATACTCTTCCAACTGATATTGAATTGCTTTATCCGGCTGCATTTGGTCAAAACCTGGTACTTACACCTCATACTTATCAGCTAAATGCTGCAACAGTTCTTAACGGTACAGTATTTTTAAACGCTCAAAATAATCCAAATGCTGTTTTTGTGATAAAAATAAATGGTGCTCTTTCCACAAGTACTTATGCTTCTGTAGTTTTACAGAATGGAGCTCAGGCAAAAAATGTATTCTGGAAAATTGACGGTGCTGTGAGTCTTAACGATTATGCAAGTTTTAAAGGTACTGTAATTGGTAACAATGGTGCAATAAATATGAATATTGGTTCTACTATTGAAGGTCGTGTATTAAGCACAAGCGGTGCGATCAATACAGTTGGTATTAATGCGCAAATGACAGCTGGATGTAACCCTGGCTCTTTAGCAGTGAGTTCTGCTGTTAAAAATAAAGAAACAGCTTCTGTTTATCCTAATCCTTTTTCATCAGTTCTGAATGTGAAGCTGGATAATGAGAACAAAGAATCAAATCTTACAATTTATAATGCTGCAGGAACAAGAGTTTTAGGAAAAGTTTTGAATGAAACTTTAAGTTCAATTCAGTTAAATCTTCCTGCTGGAATTTATTTTTATCAGATACAAAGTAAAGATGGTAAGGTTCAAACAGGAAAAATTATTTCCAAACCATAGAATTTTATATTTTCTGAATAAGGCAAAGTCTCACTTTTTAGTGAGACTTTTTTATTTACCGATTTACATATAAATACAGAAATGAACTTGCAGGAGTTTCTGAAATGAAATTTATATATTTCTAGGCTAAATTTTAAGTCGATTATACATTTTAAATGCCCTAAAGCAGCAGCTTTCTCTTTGGAAATAAGATAAATTTAAATAATCATTAATGAAAAAAGCCCTCTCTTAGAGAAGGCCCGAAACACAATAATGAAAAAAAACAGCTTTGAACTGTGTGCGCTTGTCTGAGGGATTAATAATAATTGTGCTTTCAGTCAAGAATAAAATATGTACTTTATTTCCAATAATTCCAATTGGCTCCGTCATAGACTGCTAATGTAGATGATGTGGAATCATATACTATGGTTCCTGCTACGCATCCAACCATCGTTAGATGCGGGTTCTGAACAATTGGAAGTACTAAAGCTCTTGATGTAGATTCCAACACCAACGTTCCTGACTTTGATGAAGTTCCAGAACCTATGATAACACCGGCATTTGAACTATTATCTGAGCCGGCATTGGTAAATGTATGTGGTATTCCTGCGTTAAGTTCTGTCAGGTTCAGCCAGTCACCGCTTCCGTTGTTATTTCGCTGTTCCCATACCTGCACTGATTTTGTTGTGGTGTTGAATACGAATGTTCCGCCTGAATTATTTGCCGTAATAGATGGGACAGCAGGAAGAATTATTCCTTTGTTAGCGGATCCGAACTCCAATAGTACGCTGCTATTTGTTAGTGATGTCTTATCAATAGCTATCTGTGCATTCAGAAGATAAGACAAATTAAAAAGAGCAATGCATACACTTATCTTTGAAAATTTTTTCATAATTTATTAAATGATTTTGTGGTTTATTCGTTACATCCTTTTGTGATACAATTCCATCCTCTTCTTGCATTATCTACAGAAGGATTATTACCTCTGTAAAGTTGTACGCATCCAAGATCTGTGTTGTAGATCACCATTCCTTCTACAGCTACAAGTGCATCTCGCTGAGCAGTAGTCACATGCGTAATGACCAGTCCTTTTCCAGCAGAATCCAGAGCCATATAACCGTTTGGTACATTTTTTGGCCAGTTATTTACGTTTAGATTGGCTTTTGTAGTGATTCCCAAGTCGGTGTAGCCTAAGGGTGTTCCTGTTGCACCAGGCTTAATACAAGAGCATACAACTCGGTTAAGTCCATAGCCACGACCAGACATATTTGTTGCACCCACAACATTCTGTGTGGCGACAACAGTATTGGTTCCGGAAGTATTCCACGTTATGGTGTTGAATGCATTACCATTGACAAGTTTTAGAGGAAACAATGGACCTCCCGATGATTTGCTCCCGAACATAGTTACTGTTCCGGTAGGACTGATGTTCACCCTGATTATAGGATCGGTTTGTGTTCCTGTCATATTATAAATGAAAGGGGTATTGGTTTCGTAACTGCTGTTATCAACAAACTGAACGTTGATCCCGGAAGTTCCTGATGATTGAAATTCAATTTCTTGTGTTGCCAGAGGAGTTCCGTTGATAATCATATTAAATGAATTATCCAGTTTGGTAATGTCGAGTACAAAACCATAATTTGCAGCAGGTTGATTGAAGGATTGTGTTACCGGATTTGAGGGCGCATTACTTCCGTTGTAATCCCAACTGAAGGTTGAGCCGTTTACAGCTTGTGTACAAATATCTTCCGCAGGAAGAATTCCGAACTTTATATTGTTCACCGAAGGATTTGTCGAATTGAAAAGCAGTGGTATCCTGAGGTTCGGAACTCCGCTTTCTACACCGGTTCCCGCAAGATTGTTTAAGCCATAATCTTCGCCGACAATTTCCCATCCGCTGGGAAGTATAGGAGAAGAAAAGCTATAGGTTCCAGTGACATTACGGGTGTCAATTGCCACCGTATAGGTGTTACTTACTTCAAGTATTGTTGATGGAAATGAAAGACTCCCACTTGCATCGACTGCTACTTTTGAAATAATTGTGTTGTTTGATGCCAGAAGATATGCATATAAAGGTAAAGATGCTGCAGATCCTATGCCTGTACCGTTAATTGCAGTATTTCCGTCAATATCACGGTATACATTTCCGTTAACTGTTGCCGGAGCTACATCCGATGCCACAAAGAAGCCTCCGCCGCCCATAAAATCAAGTCCACCGACAGTACCGTCTGTATCGGAAGGTACATTTGATAAATTGATCAGGTCATGAGTTCCCTGAAGTACATCATTGGGAAAAACCGATATACCATAGATCACCTGTCCGCCAGCTACGCCAAGCTCAGAAAACGTAACAAAGTCACCGGATATTGCCTGTGATGAAATATTTTCCGAAGGTCGTATCAAATTTTCTGCTGCCGAAGGATTTGCACTGTTAGCATTTTGAAAAACAGTACTGGTAAGCGTATAGCCGGTGCTGCTGAAGTTCGCCTGATTTCTGCTGATGAGATTTCCTAAGCCTGAAACTTTTCCTGTTGCGTCAAGAGAGGTTATAACGGCAACTTTATAATTATCATTTCCACCTCGATCTAGCAAGAGTGCTCCCAATTTGTTGAGGTTGATATTTGCCGGCATTACCACTCCCGCATCCAAGATCAGATCTACTCTTTCCACATTGTTAGTAGTTCCGTTTGTTGAATTGGAAAAGATATTGTCAACCCCACGGTTAATCACGTAGCTGTTAATCAGATCTTCAAGGGTTTCAATATATTCCGCTTTAAAATAAGTATCATTACCGGAAATCAGGTTATTTTCAAAAAATCCTGTGAATTTATTAGGATTTTGAGCGGTCATCCCTGCTGCAATTCTGCGATTCACTGCAATACGGTCATAAGGGATTGTTCCTGATTGCGTGAATGGTACATAGTTTTGACTGTTAAACTGAAAAGACTGCAGCTTTGGAACTGTGCCTGTCGTAGAGGAATTTGTACGTCCAAAGAAGAGATTGTAATTGGTTGATGACAGATAGCCAGATGAACCGGTGTTGTATCCTGGTCGTGTAACGTTGGTTGTAATTGCGCTCTGATTTTGTACGACTGTAAAATTAGACGCTGTCTGTCCGGATAAGGAAACAGCTATACAGATGGCTGATAGTTGTAAATTTTTTTTTATTGACATTAATATAATTTTTTTGTGTTTATTTGGCTTTATTCGTTACAATGTAATCTTGGTATGGAAATGCTGTCATGTTTTTGGTTCCAATCAATTGAAGCATCTCCGACAGATTTGAATTTGACAGTTGCAAATCTATTGTGAGTCTATTAATAAAGAAAGGATGTGTATTATCATATTCCAGAAAGTGGTAATGGCAAAAAAGAATTACCTGGCAATTCAGTTTTCTAAAAGAACATTTTTCTAATCTCATAGTTCAAATTATAGTGAATACCATGTAATAAGTGGAAGAATATTTCAACTTTTATAAAATGCCAATAAATTGTCTTGATGAAATTTAAACGATGCTTCTTGATTTGAATTTGACCGAAATATGCTGAGTTTGCAAAATAATTCACGATAATGATAAAATATTGCTGATAATGATAATTAAGTTATGGTATTAAAAAAGAATTATTATATTTTATGCTTAGAAAATTTTACTTTTGTCACATCAATAATGACACTTAATGAAAAGGAACTTTGCGTTGCTGTTATTCTTTTTGTGTATGTATGTCCATTCACAAAGAAGGGAGGAATTTGACAAACTTTATGTGAAAACTTATCTTGAAACTTCGCAAAAGGATTTTAACAAGGCTATTAAAATTGCTGACTCTCTCTATCAATTTTCCTCTGATCCTATTTTAAAGGGCAGAAGCCTCATGTTGTCTGCAACATTATACCAGCAAAAAGGAAAATTTACCAAAGCAGTTGATTATGCACTCTCTGCAGAAAAAGTGATCGATAAAACTGATAATATTACTTGGAAGACAAGAATTTACGGTTTTCTGGCATCTCAGTACAGAATGCTGAAATTATATGATCTCTCAAAAAAATATGCAGATGAAGCCATAGAAAGCAGCAAAAAAATTACTGATACATTAGCATCAAGACAAATGGTGGGTCTTATGATGCAGGAAAAAGCATACTTTGAAATTGATCGTAAAAATTATAAGGCATCGATTCGATATGTCAAATCTTCTGAAAATCTTCTTAAGGCTGTCAACAAAAACCATGATTTTTTTACCGCAAATAACGAACAGCTGTTGGGGCTTAATTATTTTCATTTGCAACAATACCCACTCTCACTAAAGCATTATGAAGCTGCACTGTCGCAGGTAAAAGATCAGCCTGAAACATTTCTGACAGGATTGATTTATAATGGTATTTCCAACGTATATCTGAACACCGGAAGACTTAAAGAGGCTGAGTACGAATTAAATAAAGCTCGGAAAATTGCAGATGAGACCCAATTTCTACAATTAAAAAAAGAAATCTATGATACTGCTGAACGCCTTTACCTTGCGAAGAAGGAAATAAATAAGGTAGGGGAATTCAAAAAAAAACAAGACTCTGTAAAAGCTCAACTAGACATTGAGACCGGCAGCTTTTACAATTCATCTTTAAAAGCAGCAGAAACAAAAAATACTTCCGCAAAGAAGTCTGGGATCATTAAGAACATTTTAATTATTTCGGTTCTTGCAGTATTATTAGGGTTCTTCATCTACTTTTTATATTATCAAAGAGCAGAAAAAATGACCTATCGGAGATTTAAAGCAATTATTGCAGAATTGAACCGGAGAGCACATGATAGAGAAAAGCAAGAGCATAAAGGTGAGAATCATCTTTCAGGTATGATCAATGAAGACCAAACATCATTAATGACTTCTCTAACGGAAAATAAGTTAGTTAAAGATCTTGAAAAATTTGAACAGACCGATATTTATTTAAAAAATGACATTTCCTTATCCGTGCTAGCTTCCTACTGCAAAACAAACACTAAATATTTATCGTATGTAATCAAACACCATAAGGGGATGGATTTCAATAATTATATTAATTCCCTTAGAATCAACTATATCATAGAAAAGCTGACTCATGATCCTGAATACAGAAAATATAAAATTGCGACTTTAGCGGAAGAGTGCGGATTTTCTTCTCAGAACAAATTTGCAACTGTTTTCAAAAAAATAACCACCATATCACCATCAGTTTTTATCAAATATCTTCAGGATCAGCCGCAGAACACTTAGTAGATAAATGTAATGGTTAACTGTTTAATTTTGATGAAAGTAAGTGTGATTTGTTTTACTGTTTTCCTGAAAATGATAATAGAAGTTCTGGTAAATAAGTAAAAGCTTGTGTAGTTTTGTAGAGCCAACTCACACGCAGGTTATATTGAAATGCATAGCCGTAATAGCTGCAAACCACAAATATGAAAATCATTAACAATAAATACATAAAAAATTTTAGATACAGCGTTATCGTTGTGAGTATTATTTTTTTGGCAGGAATTATCTTTATTGACAGACCATTCTTAAAATTAGTTGTTTTTAGCTTAAGCATACTTGTGATCTCTTTGGCTGTATTTTTTAAATATAGAGAATTTGAAACTTGTGCTGAATATATTTCATTCAAAAAATACAGTTTTTTTCATACAGGAGATATTCGACCTTACATCGAAATACCCAAAATTCATATTTTAGATTATTCTGCTAAAAATATTTTTCACATTTATTATTTGTCAATAATGCTTGAACCAGATCATGTTAAACCGAAGATTCTTACAATATCAATGATAGGTTTTTCAGAGAAAGACATCATTGCGATCGTTAAAATTTTTGAAAACATTAAAAAGCAAAATAGGGATAATATAGAAAAACATTTTAGAAGTCTGTTGCTTGCTTACAATGAGTGGGAGGGTGAGCATGAAAAATGATGTAAAAAATTATCCGGTGCTTGACTGCAATTTTGATAATGCATTATAATTTTTTACATATTTATAGGTTAACTTTGTTAATCAATCTTCAAGAAGCAGGAATTTTTCCTGCTTTTTCTTTTATAATATATTGTCAGTGGGATTTCCGGGATCTTTTTAGATGATGTATTTGAGGCAATATCAAGATTATGTATTTAATTTTAAAAAATTGACAGTTAGTAATATCAAAAAATAAATACATCGTCAATGTGAAAAATTAGATAATTCTGTATAAAAAAACTTTAATTTTATGTAGATTTTATCATAAATACCGGAAAAAACAAATTATTTTTTTTGACAAAAAATATGTAGTTTCCTTATTAAAAGATCAATATATTTGTAATAATAGACGATAAATAATTTAATCTTCAATGAAAAGATATCCTGCCTTTTTGTTATTGCTGTTATTACCCATTACGATGTCGGCACAGCAAAATTCTACTGCTGATGAGCTGTATCTAAGAGCCCGTACTGCAGCTTTTGAGCAGAAGGATTATGTTGTATCTATTGCTCTCGCAAAAGAGGCATTGGAAAAAGCTCCCGATTATACTGATATTTCTATTTTTTTAGGAAGACTATATACATGGAACAAGGATGTTGTTTCTGCCAGGACTGTATTTGAAGATCTCGGAAAAAAAGGGGTGAAGGATGAGGATTATTTTGTAGCCTATGCTTCGTCGGAGTATTGGAATGATGAAAATACAAATGCCATTAAAGTGATTGATGAGGGATTATCAAATCACTCTTCTTCTGAAGCGTTGTGGTTATTAAAAGCAAAAGTTTATTTTGGAATTAATGACTATTCCGAAGCGGAAAAAGCCATTGCCAGTCTTTTATTGATCAATCCAAAAAATACGGAAGCAAGAGCTCTTGCTGTGAGAATAAATGAGTTTTCTACAAAAAACGCAATAGGTATTATTTACAATTATTCACACTTTGATAAGCAATTCGATGATGACTGGCATGTTATAGGGGTAAGTTATAAAAGAATAACCTCATTAGGATCAATAATCTTGAGAGGAAATTATGCAAATAAGTTTGCACAGAACGGCACGCAGATAGAGTTGGAGGCTTACCCAAGATTGTCTAAGATATTTTATCTGTATGTAGGCGGTGGGTATTCTGATGATGTAGGTCTTTTTCCAAAATACCGTACAGGAGTTTCCCTGAATGCCAATTTACCACACAGTTTTGAAGCAGAGATAGGGTACAGGCAACTTTATTTTACTAACAGTATCTGGATGTATACCGCTTCAGTAGGTAAATATTACAAGAATTTTTGGTTTAATTTGCGTACCTATATTACCCCAGATAACAAAAATATTTCACATTCTTATACAGGAACTGTACGTTATTATACAAAAAGTGCTCAAGACTATTTTGCCTTTCAGATAGGAACAGGAATTAGTCCGGAAGAAAACCGCAACAACCTTTTGGAAAATGAGAATTTTAAATTGAAGACTTTCAAAATAGGGGCTGAATATAACTTTTCTGTCCAGGCAAATTCATTTTCACTGGGAACGATGTACTATAATCAGGAATATCTCCCGAATGAAAAAGGCAATCAATTCGATATAACTTTAGGATATACCCGGAAATTTTAAAAACCGTATTTTATTCTTTTATTAAATTAAAAATTACAGAAGTCAATATTAATTTTTGAAAGTATAAAACATGGAGTTTATTGTTTTAAACTGATTGAAACGATTGCTGATTTTTTTTATTACCGTAGTATCATTGGCTACATATTCTTTCATTCAAAAAAGAAAATCCTCATTTAATATTCCGGAATTGCTCTGAAGCTTCTAAGGATTGCCTAAAAATTCGCTAATTTCCGAATGCTCGTTAATAAAACTATCTTCATTAGATTTAAAAAAGTAGATCCACTTGCTTTTCGCTGCATTTTGATTAAATTCATTGGCACTCTTCAATACTTTGGTATCTAACAGAAACGAAGGAACAAAAAAAGCGAGTAAACCAATTCCCAATAATGTAATACCTGTATAGATTGATTTGAAAGAACTTTTCCCGGCCAGCCATAAAGGAATAAGTGATGCTACAATCAAAATACCCATCAAAGCAAAATTTTTGAAATTAAGCATACCACTTGCCTGTAAAACCTGTTTTATTTCGTTTTTGCTGTAATAGAGAAGTTCAGATCCCAGAAGATTATGAGTTTCAGTAAAATAAAGAAACAAAATATACTGTGTAACAATTACCGTCAAAAATACTCCTGTGGTAAGTATTTTTGCCCAAGTTTCTTTGACGAGCGATAAGATGAGATAAATAATACCCGTCAATAATATCAGCTTAAAGGCAAACAAAATATTTTCAGATAAAAGGGGAGCAATGATTATTGATGTATCTAATGTTGGGAAAGAATACCGATACCATAGCAATTCTGCACCTATTCCAATTAAAAAAAGTATAAAGAATATTACCGCCAATATTCCAAAGCGCTTAAGCCCTTCCTGAAGAATAACTGAAATTCTTTCTTTTAACGGTAAATTTTGGGTACTTTGATTAAAGCCCTGTCTTGTCATTTCTCCCCAACCGTGAGATTTCCTGAAATAATCAATAAACCCACTGACACCAGCTTTTACCACAATAGGATGAAAATAAAAAGGTTCTGAAAAAGCAGTAGCAATAAGAGCAAAAAAGTCTTTTCTTTTTGTGTATACCTGATAACTTACCAGGTCGACCAGTATCGCATAGATAGAATACAGAAATCCCATTGAAATTACTAATGCAAATAGGACACTGAAAAATGACCAGCTGATAATACCCAATAATAAAAAAATAATAAAAATAATATATCCTGAAAATTCTACCAGTGGTCCCAGAAATTCGAAAAAGAACCAATAAGGAAGGCTGATCATCCCCAGTTTTCCGTATTTGGGATTAAACATCATCTTTCTGTGCTTCCAAAGCGTTTCTATCGTTCCGCGCATCCATCTGTTCCTCTGTTTTTTAAGAATATCCTTTGTTTCCGGAACTTCAGTCCAGCACAAAGGATCAGGGATGGTAAGTACTTCATAAGGCTCATTTCTTTCTTCCATATACTTTCGCATACGGACCACCAGTTCCATATCTTCACCCACAGTATTCTTATCATACCCACCACAAGCCAACACAATTTTTCTGTCAAAAACTCCAAACGCTCCTGAAATTAAGATTAGCCCCGATGCGCGTGACCAAGCCATACGCCCCAGTACAAAAGCCCTGATATATTCCAATGCCTGAGTTCTTCCAAGCAGGGTTCTTGGCATATTCACACTTATCACTTTACCATTTTCAATGACACAGTTGTTCGCCAGACGAATCACTCCACCACATGCGATATACTTTTTATCGGTCTGTTCCAGAAAAGGCTTTGCCAATTTCAAAATAGCATCCTGCTCCAGAATACAGTCTACATCTATACAGACAAGATATTCGCCGGAAGAAATATTAACACCTACATTGAGAGCATCTGCTTTACCCCCATTTTCTTTATCTACAACAATGAGCTTTTTAAAAGCCGGATTTTTACTTTTATAAACGCCTCTCACTTTGTTTGTCTCTATTTTTCCCTGTATGAAATAAGCCATCGATTCAAGATCATAGGCTTCGATCAGTTTTTGTATAGAATCATCTTTACTACCGTCATTGACAATAATAATTTCCAGATTATGATAGTATAGAGATAACAAGGAACGCACATTTTCTACAATGGTCATTCCTTCGTTGTAGGCAGGAGCAATAATACTAAAGGTCGGAGCATTGGGATTTGCTGCAATAATGCTGTAATCTGTAAATGTATTTTCTTTTTTATATTTTGATACAGCTCCTAATGCATAAATTCCTATCCATCCGTAAATAATTGCTACCGCTGAACCATACAGTAGAAACAGCCATATAACAACTTCATAAATGATGTGTGAGAATTCTAACATATTTTTTCCTGCAATGCGTATTTAATGATTTTAATTAATTCTTCGGAAGAACTTTCATTCTCAGCCATCTGTGCTAAATATTGCTTTTCTTCCAATGAAAATAAAGCTTGTGCGGCGCAGACTTTGATGCCTGTTTCAGTATTATCAAGCAGTTGTTTTTTTAGGAAATCTGTAGACCTTTTATCGCCGGAACTTTTGATTGCTTTAAGAATTTCGAGTTGAACTTCAATGGGCTGATCGGGATATACATTAGTAAAGCAGGTAATCGTTGAGGGATTCTCCAAAGACAATAAGGTTTGTATTGTCTGCACTCTTACTTCTGTTGAAGGATGGGCCAACAGTTGAGTAACAATAGAGTAAACTGTAAGTACCTGAAATTTTCTTAACAGTTTAAGGGTGAAAATAACCACAGAATTGTTTGAACTCTCAAGCCAGCCTTTTATGATACCTTCAGAATTTTCGGGAATGTGATTTATTGAGCGAAGTAAACGCAGCTGTTGCCATTCTGATATTACTGTAGGAATAGTATTTAAATAATGTAATCCTTCAAATCCTTTAAAATTCACCAACGCATATTGAGCTTCCTGGTATACCTGTGGTGAAGGATGTGCCAGAAATCTGGAAATTTCCGGTAGGCTGCCTTCTGCATTCATGGCTGTAAGTTCCTGTATTCCTCCTGCCGTTAAGTAAAGCTTTTTTTGATTCAGCTTTTTTAGGGCGTCCTCCTGAAGATTATATTGTTCAAAAAGATACTTTATTTTATTTTGGGCAACTCCGGAAAATTTTTTCTCCGAATCAACCAGTTTTTGCAAAAAAAGATTTCTAAATGAAGGATTTCCGTTAGCTATAATAAAATCACGATCAGGTGATACTTCATCCTCTTCGTAAACAATGATTTTTGTGATTGTTTTATTGATTATTTCTGACCATCCCGAAAGACGAACCGACACCTTATACTGATAAAAGCTATAAATGATGACCACAATAATCAACACAAGTACCAGTGAGAGCATTCCCAGAAAGATAAGAAAAATAAAATGTACAGAATTTATCATCTTAGCTGTTTATTTTGAAAATCTTTTTATCCTTAAAATTAATTCGTTGGGACTGAAAGGCTTTACAATAAAATCGGATGCCCCTAAGTCAAAAGCATTCAGCACCACCTCTTCCTGTCCCATACTTGATAGCATGATTACAGGTATTTGCTTACCCATTGACTGTATGGCAGACAGAATTTCAATTCCGGAGGCAAAAGGCATCATAATATCGGTTATAGCGAGATCTACGCTTTCGTTTTTCAAGGTTTCAATAGCTTCTTTGCCGTTACGGCTCAAAATTACCTCATGTCCTTCTTTGAGCAATTTGTGCTCTATTGTCTTTAAAATAAGCTCGTCATCTTCAGCAATTAAAATCACCATCGTCTTGTTATTTATTATATTAAATCCTTAATTAATTGTACTCCTGTCTTTATTTCATGTATGATTTCATACCCCATAGAAGTATACTCCATATTGTCTTCAATACGGCTCTCCCAACTGGCAGTTTGTTCCGTAAGCTTTACTAATCCTGCGGTTCCGGCAGTTCCTCTGAGCTTGTGAAGAATCTGTTTTAGATATTCAGTATTCTTTTCTTTTATCCCTGATTTTAAATTTTCTTCCGCTTGGGTAAGCTCCTGTACCACTAAGTTCAAAAATACTTTTCTGAAATCATCATCATCGCCCATTTGCTCTCTTAGAAGATTCATATCCAAATACATTTCAGGATGTGAATGGTCTTCAGATATTCCCTGAACGTCAATGCCTATATATTTTTTCAACATTTCCAAAAGATCGTTTTGTCTGAGAGGCTTGGGCAGAAAATCATTCATACCCGAATCCAGACATTTTTCTTTTTCACCCAATACATTTCCTGCGGTCACCCCAATAATCGGAATTGTGGAGTACTCTGGTAACAGCCGGATCTGCTTCGTAGCTTCTATCCCGTCCATTACAGGCATCTGTACATCCATTAGCACCAGATCAAAAAGCTGATCCCGGCATTTTTCCAATGCTTGCAGACCATCGTATGCTTCTACTAACCGTACATCGGAAATCAATGATTTCATCATCCTGTTATTAAGAACCATATTTACAGGATTATCATCAACAAGCAAGACATGAGGAGAAGACATGAGCATGGAAGGTTCTGCTGTCTGCAATAGTTTGTGGGCAACTGTCTCTTTTTCTGAGCTTTTTATTGCCCGTCGTAACGTTTTGTACAGTTCTTCAGATTTAATAGGTTTAAGCAGAAAATATGAGTTTTCTTCCCTCTTGAAAGAATTGATAACATCATGTTCTTCAGAAGATGTGTGAAGGATAACAAGAGGTGAGACTTCATTTCGCTGATTAAATAGTTGCTTTATTTTCTCGATTGTTTCCAGCCCTGATATAACCGGCATATGGTAATCTACCAGGATGACATCAAACCGTTCTCCTGCTAACAACAGCTGAAGAGCTTCCATACCATTAGCAGCCAGTGTAGAATCTATATTTTTGTAAGCAAGCATATGCTGAAGAATAATTCTGTTTGCTTCATTATCATCAACGATAAGAACTCTGTTGATCTGCAGTGCTTCATCTTCGCTGTGATCAGAAACTTCATAAGGAATCTGAATGTCAAAATAAAAAACAGATCCTTTTTCAAGTTCGCTTACCAGGGAAAGTTTACTTCCCATATATTTCAAAATATTATTTGAAATTGTGAGTCCCAGACCAGTTCCTCCATATCGTTTACTGATAGAACTGTTTTCCTGCGTGAAAGCATTAAAGATATGTTGCTGTTTTTCTACAGGAATACCAATTCCTGTATCTCTCACAGAGAATCTTAATGTTATATTTTTATCGTCTATATTCAGCTTTTCCACTTTAAGCTCTATCTCACCCTGTGCTGTAAATTTTACGGCATTCCCGAGAAGATTGATGAGAATCTGCTTCAATCGTGTTTCATCAAGCCAGATTGTTTTAGGTAATCCCGGTTCAATATTTAAAAGAAGTTCGATATTTTTTTTCTGAGACTGATAAAGAATTACATTGATTACCTGACTCACCATATCATAAACATCGGCTTTTTCGACCAAAAGCTCCATTTTCCCCGATTCAATTTTAGAGAAGTCAAGAATGTCATTAATAATATTCAACAGGTTTTCACCAGACTCATTAATATAATTGAGATACTGCGTTTGTATTTCATTCAATGGGGTTTGAAGTAAAAGATCGGAAAACCCTATTACTCCGTTGAGCGGAGTTCTTATCTCATGGCTCATATTGGCTAAAAATTCAGACTTGGTTTTATTGGCAATATCTGCCATTTCCTTTGCATTCTTAAGCTCTTCATTGGTTCTTACCGACTCCGTAATATTTTGTGCAGAAACAATAACTCCACCCATAACTTCATCAGATAAATACCATGGGCTTATCACAATATTATAATGTTGTATTCCTTCTTTATGAGGAACTTCTAAAGCCATGTCCCTATTTATGTAAGTTTTACCTCTCAGCGCATCTCTATATATTTTCTTCCTGTCATCTGGCACATTGGGTGAAACGGTAAACATGTTTTTTCCGATAAGGTCTGTATCATGCATCTGAAACTCATTTTTCCAACTGCTGCTTACTGACAGATAATTGAGGTCGTTATCAAACATTGCCACCGCAGTGGGAACATATGTTACAAATGACTGTAGCATGGCTTCTTTTGTAGCCAGTTCGATATATATATTTTTGAAGGTATCAATATCCTGAATAATTCCAAAAACTCTTGTACAGACACCATCTTCAAATTCAGGTATTCCCTTCACCCTTACCCATATCATCACTCCATCCTCACGTATAAGCTGTAACTCTTCATCATACGGTATCCCTTTTTGTACAGCTCTCTCAAATAATAATTCTACTTTTTTTCTACTTTCTTTACTATAAAATCCTAATGCATTTTCAAAATCAGGCTGAAATGTCTTGTCTATTTTATGTATTTCTTTAGTAGATTGAGACCAGAAAACAGTATTGGTTTTAAGATTGACTTCCCAGCCTCCGACTTGTGCCACTGCGCTCGTCTGTTCCAATATTTTCTTAGTGTACAACAAATCTTTTTCAAGCGTCATTCTTTCTGTAACATTCAAAGCTGTACTTACTACATATGGCATTCCCTCTTTGTCAGTTTCTACCAGATTATGATACATCCACACCATTTCTTCTCCGTCCTTAGATTTTAGGATCATAGTTCCGAGATCTTCCTGATTGGCGTTGATTCTTTCAAGATATTGTGCTAGTAAAGGCCAGTTTTTTTCCGGAACAAGATCTTTTAAATTCAGTCCTCTAACTTCTTCTTCTGAATAATGAAGTGTTTTTCGTCCTTTTTCATTAACGGCGATGATATTTCCTTCCATATCATGCATACTCATTAATCCTATTGCATTTTCAAAAAAACTTCTAAAGCGACGCTCTGAACTTTCAAGTTTTTGTGTCTCTTCGATCTGCTGCGTAATATTGATACCAAAGCAGAAAATCTCAGAATGGTTCTGATTCTGTTTTAAATACCATTCTACGGTAATCGGTGAGGCATCGTTGATGTCTGTAGAAGTAGAAAATGTAACTTCCTCATGAATATCAGGCAGCTTTTTTATTAGCAATTGCAATTCATTATTATGCTCACCTAAAATTTTTAAAAAATTCTGATCAGGATTTTCTGTTTTACTAAACCGGAAAACCTTTTCGAAGGTAGGATTAGCATCCTTAAGCATGAAATTATTATCAAGGACACAAATTAGATTATTGGAAATATTGAAGGTCTGCTGAAAATATTCTGCTTCAATATTTTTTCTTTTTCCTGTCAAGAGATTGGTAACAGCGCTTCCTATTTTTTGCAGAGCGATTATTTGCTTTTCTGTCAGTGTCTTGGGCTGATAATCAATAACGCATAGAGTTCCTAATGCAAATCCTTCATCATCTATAAGAGGGATTCCTGCATAAAAGCGAATTCCTCCAGCCAGTATCAGTGGATTTTCAGATGATCTTTCGTCTGATAATGTATCATTGATTATTACAACCTCACCACTTGCAATGGAATATTGGCATAAAGTGCTTTTTCTGTCTACAGAATCAAAGGCAAGTCCTATACAACTTTGAATGACCTGTGTTTCACTTTCCATCATAGCGATAAGAGAAGCCGGACAGTCGGCAATGAGGCATGCTGTTTCTGCAAAAATATCTAACTGCGGATCTTTTTCCAACTGCAAAAGGTCAAAAAACTTCAGCTTATTGATTCGTCCGTCTTCGTTAGCAGGAACAGGGTATTTATCCATGTAGTAGTTTCTTATTTTTATAGTTTATTAAAATGATATTCGTTGATTTAAGGCTTAAAATTTTAACTATTATAATTAATAATCAAATTATGTAATCAAAATTCCAAATTACAAATTATTTTACACTTAACCGCTATAAATTAGAGTATGCAGAAATATGTAAGTGAATTATTTAAGAATAAAGATGATGTTTAAGCCTATACGCTCAAGAAAAATTTTAAACAGGTACAACAAAATAAATTTATATATCTATAAAAAGTGATAAATTTACATTGATTTTAAGCTGCGGATTTAGAGCTCGAAAATATTTAAACTGTTGATAATCTCTGTAGTAGGAGGGTGTTGGGAATTTTTAAAGTCCCGTTTTGATTTGCTATAATATTAAAATATCATCAAGACCCCTTAAAAACATTCATTTTTAAGGGGTCTTGATGAGGATTTTTTTTAATTAATTACCAGCCGGCTTCAAAAACTTTGAGTAATTCGGTCTGCTGCATTACTTCATTTTTACTGTTGATAAGATTGTAATTTGCTTGAAGCCAGTTGTTCCGCACAACAAAAAACGTGTATGCATCCATCAATCCTTCTTTGTACTTCTCTTCGGATTTTTGGAAAGAGAGTCTTTGATTTTCGAAGTTTGCCATTAATAAAGTATATTTTTCTTCTGAATTCTGGAATTGTGCTTTGATAGAATTGATGCTTTGCGTGAGATTATTAATCACTATTTCTTTGTCATAATTGGAATTGATGACATTTAGTTTTGCGATTTCAACATTGTTTTTTACTTGTAATTTGTTGAAAACAGGAATGTTGAGACTGAATCCAACCTGCTGATTCTTGTTTCTTTTGAACTGATCCGAAAATGCGTCCCCCGATTGCCCTAAAGTTTTGCTGTAAAAGCTTGACCAGTTGTAGGAGCCATTCAGCGTTGGAAGATAAGCTGATCTTGCAATCCTGATATTTTTTTCGGCTGCTCGGATATCTTTTACAACAGTTTTGTAAGCAGGATTATTTTCAAGAAGGTTTTTTACAAAATCAGGATCGTTGAAATTGGAATGAAGTAGATTTTCTTCATTCATTTTAAAATCCAAAGAATCACTGGTAATTGCCAAAGCATTAAGCAAATTAATTTTGGAAAGATCTCTGGAATTCTTCGCAGAAACCCATTGTTCCTGCAACGTTCCGAGATTGGCTTTGATATCATAAACGTCACTTTTCGGGCGGTTTCCGATCTCTACTTCTTTTTCGGTACGTTTGATTTGATCTTCGATGCCGGAAATCTGCGTTTCCAGAACATCCAGCCAGCTTTTGTTGTTCTGATAATTGAAAAACATTTGGATAACATTCAGTTTTACCTCGTTCTGTGCCTGTCTCATTTTAAAAGTCGAGCTTTCTTTATTGATTTTTGATAAAGAAATATTGAGGTAATTTCGCCAGTTCATCAGCTCCCAATTGGCCTGTGCATAAACCTGATCGTATTGCGTATTGAGAGATCCTCTTTGATTCGTGGTCTGATCGATCGTAGATCCGAAGCTGTAATTATGATTAACTCCTGCTTCTACTGACGGGAGCAACATTCCTTTGGCTGCAGAAATCTGACGGTCGTTTTTCCGGATATTGACAACAGATTGCTTTACCAAAGGATGATTGGCAGATGCATAATCCAAACATTGCTGAAGCGTCCAGACCTGCTGAGCCGGGAAAAGGTTGATGATAAGTATGAAGAATAGTTTTTTCATTTTGATTTATTTTTTTATAAACTTTCAAGGTTAGAAAGCTTTTTACTCGTATTTCAGGTATTTTACAAGATTGATTTTTGTAGCTCGATAGGCTTTGAAACTTACTACCGAAAAAGTGAGAATCAATAATAAGATCATACTTAAAACATAAGGCCAAACAGGCATATCGATTCGGTAAGAAAAATCTTTCAGCCATTCGTTCATAGCGTAATAACTGATCGGAACGCTTAATATCGCAGCGAAAAAGCATATTAATAAAAATCTCTTGGTCAAATCCCAGATGATTGTTTTTTCGTCTGCACCCAAGGTTTTTTTGATGGCTACGTCTTTTAGTTTTTGTTCAATTAATAATGATGACAAAGCGAATAATCCTAATAACGCGATTACCAGAACCACGATATTTAAGGTTGTGAAAAGGGTCTGTTGTTTTTGAAATTTCTCAAAGGTTTTAGCAAATTGTTTATCTATGAACTCATAATCGAAAGGATATCCAGGTTCGGCTTTAGTCAGCCAGAATTCTTTGATGCGCTCTAGAGTTCCATCGATATCATTTCCGGAAAGTTTGATCTGGAGGTTTTGCATATTATTTTTGACCCAGTTTCTGTCATAATTGAAGAAAACAACTGGAGAAATAGGTTTGTCTACGCCATCATAATAAAAATCTTTTACCACACCCAGAATCTTATATTTTTTCTTGCCATCCCAGCCGGTAAGGATTTCTTTTCCAATTGCATTTTGGTAATTGTAACCTAGTTTGCTTGCAAAAGTTTCGTTTACGACAGCTCCATTAATGGTGTCAGAAGTTATTTTCCAGTTTAAGTCTCTTCCTGATAAAAATTTGATCTTGTAAAAACGAAGATAATTTTCATCGATTGCTCCAAGACTTGTACTTTCCACCATTTTGGTTGTATCAGTAGCATTTTTGGCTACAGAACTATTGTTAATGCCTCTTCCTATAGATTGTATCGACCCTGTAATATCGGCAACACCAGATATTTTAGAAATTTCATTTTTCAGAAGTTTGTATTTATTGAAGTTGTAATTATTCTCCCAATTGGTTTTCTTGAAATCAATTTGAATTACCTGATCGCCTTTGAAACCGAGATCTTTATTCATCATATAACTTACCTGAGTATGAATGATTAATGAGCAAATAATGAAAAATGATGAGATAATTAATTGTAAAGTCAAGATAGAATTCCGTAGCCAAACGCCTTGTCTGCTTCTTGCAAAATTACCTTTCAGTGTATTTATCGGTTTGAAGTTCGAAAGGTAAAGTGCGGGAATCAATCCTGAAATCAACGAAAAAATCACAAGTAAAAATCCTGTGTAAATGAATAAGCCTGGATCATTCAGTTTAATTTCTTTGTTTAGAAATTTGTTATAAGAAGGAAGCAAAAGCTCAACCAACGCAAAAGCGATAACATAAGCCGCAACACATATCATAAAAGTCTCCATCAAAAACTGCAAGATCAATTGTGATTTTGAGCTTCCGATTGCTTTTCTTACCCCAACTTCTTTTGCTCTTTGAGAAGCCTGCGCGGTTTTAAGATTAATTAAATTAATGCCAGACAAAAGCAAAATTAATGCAGATAAGCCCAATAGAATCATAATCGATTTTTTGTCGCCTTTATTGATTCCATCATTACTTTTCGCATCCAATTTTATGTTGGCAATCGATGACAGATACATTCTTAAAGGACTCTTTTTATCAATTTCGTATCCCCATTTTTTGGCTGAAATCTCGTCTTCCTGTTGCATTTTTTTTGAAATTTTATCTTCCAAAGCTTTTACATCAGAACCCGGTTTCAATTTAAAAAAACCAAAATAACTGTAACTCGTCCATTGGGTTTTGCTCTCTTCCAAATATGGATTCATAAATAGGAAATCTGGTTTGAAGACTGTATTTTCTTTCGACTTTTTATAAATAGCCGTTACTACATAATTCTTATCATCGCCTTCATTTGTAACAGATTTTCCTATTGAGTTCAGATATTCGTCACCAAAAAGCAGTTTGGCAGTTTCTTCTGACAAAGCTACTTTTCCAGTATCTGACAAAGCATTTTTAAAATCTCCCGCCACTTTCTCAAAAGGGAAAAAATCAAAAAAAGAATCTACTGTTGCACCAGCCGAAACATAAGCAGAATTGCTTCCCGAAGTCAATTTCTTTTTCCCCCAATCGTTGAATATCGTAGCCGCCTCAATCTCGGAAAACATTTCTTTCGAGGTAAATATTTCCGGATAACTGGAAACAGGCATCATGCCAAATGAGGGATTGCTGTTCTCAACCAAGTAAATATTCTCCTTGTTCGGAATCCATTGTTCATAAGATTTCTCATCCTGCCAATGGATAAATATCAATAAGAAAACACACAAACCAACACTCAGTCCCAATACATTGATAATGGTAGAAAGCCAGTTCTTCCTGTAATTGATAAACGCTATTTTGAGCCAGTTCTTTAACATAATGATGAATTATAAGTGATGATTAAAGTCTTCCGACTTTTACTCGTATTTTAAATATTTCACAAGATTCACTTTTGTGGCTTGGTAGGCTTTAACACTTACAACCGCAAAAGTCAATAAGAGTAAAACCACAAGGCTCAAAACGAACGGTAAGACAGGCATATCAATCCTGTAAGCAAAATCTTTCAGCCATTCATTCATCAGATAATAACTGATCGGAATGCTGATTAAAACAGCGATTAACGTAATCCAGAGGAATTGTTTCGTGAGTCCAATTATCAAATTTCCGTCAGATGCACCAAGTGTTTTTCTGATCGCAACATCTTTCAGTTTCTGCTCGATCATTAATGATGATAAAGCGAATAATCCTAACAAAGCGACCATCAAAACCATTGCATTCAGGATGGTGAAAAGCGTCTGCTGTTTCTGGTAAGTTTCAAAGGTTTTTGCAAACTGTTTGTCAATAAAATAGTAATCGAAAGGATAACCTCTTTCCACATTATTCTGCCAATAAGTTTTGATTCTTTTCACAGTTCCGTCGATGTCATCCGATTTTATTTTTAACTGAATATTATAGACCTGGAATCTCTTCCAATCTGTTTCCCGGTAATGGAAAAACGCAATGGGCTCTACTTCTGACTTTAAACTTTTGACATTAAAATCTTTTACAATTCCAACAATATGATAAGGTTTATTGTCAAAGCCGGGACGGAATTCGATCTTTAAAGCCTGATCATCATTCCATCCGAATTTTTTAACAAATGCCTCGTTGACCAAAAGATTATTAATGGTATCTGATGCAAGATCTGGATTCAGCCAGCGCCCTTTTTTCAATGTAACATCCATAAACTGAAGGTAATTATAGTCCATAGAACCTAGCTGGGCGAGTATACTTTTATCCATATAATCCATAGTTGCATTGCTGTACCTAAAGGTTCCGGGAGCGGCTTCGCCAAAAGAAACATCGGCAACACCATTTATTTTCCTGATTTCATTTTTCACCCGTTCGTATTTCAACCAGGGTTTCGGATCATTTTCGCTGAAGTTGATCAACATAATTTGTTTGCCATTGTAACCAAGATCTTTGTTCATCATATATTTCACCTGCTGATTCACGATCAATCCGCCTATGATGAAGAATGAAGAAATAATGATCTGTAAGGTCAGGATTCCGTTTCTGAGCCAAACGCCGTGTCTGCTTCTGGCGAAATTTCCCTTCAACGTTTCTATCGCTTTGAAATTTGAGAGATACATTGCAGGAATTAATCCTGAAATCAATGTAACCAGCAATACCATTACAAAAGAGTAAAAGAAAATATGCCAGTCGTTCATCTTCATTTCTTTGTCATAGAACTTGTTGAAACTTGGCAGAAGCAGCTCTGTCAGAGCCAACGAAAGCAGGTAAGAAGTAATACAGATGATAAAAGTTTCCAGCAAAAACTGGAGAACAAGACTAGATCTTGTACTGCCAATCGCTTTTCTCACACCAATTTCCTTTGCACGTTGGGAAGCCTGAGCCGTTTTCAGATTTATGAAATTGATGGCTGATAAAATGACAATCAGGACAGAAAGTGTAAACAGAATCATCATTGTTTTAAAATCTCCTGCTCCAAACCAATAAGCTTTTGCGTGAAGTTTCATTTCATCCAATGGGGTCAGCAGACTATCTGAAGGTCCGTATAATTCCAAATATTTTTCCTGTGTTATACCAAGTTCTCCGGAACTGATTTTAGCCCTGTATTTATAAACTTCTTCAACTATTTTTTCCTGAACAGCCTTAATATCTGCATTTTTACTCAACATAAACAAGGATCCGTAATTAAAATTTGACCATCCATCTTTATCATTTTTCATCTGTTCAAAAGGCAGAACGACAAACTCCGGTTTTATAAGGCTGTTTTCTTCCGGCAATTCATAAACTGCCGTTACGACGTAATTTTTATTATCAAATTTTATACTTTCTCCGGCAGCATTCGTTTTACCAAAAAGGTTTTTGGCGGCAGTTGTGGAGATGGCGATTGAGGTTTCACCTTTAAGCGCATTTTTGTAACTTCCTGAAATCAATTTAAACGGAAAAAAATTGAAAAAATTTTCAGAAACCAACATTCCATCTTTCTGATAGGCTGTTTTATTTTTCGTGCTCATTTTATAACCTACTCCGGCTGCGTGAAACAACACATAATCCTTAACTTCGGGAATGACTTTTACAGCACGGTCCACCATTGGAATAGAAATTCCGGTTCCGTAATTATTATCCTTTTTATAATAGCTTTGTAATCCATAGATCTGGTCTTTCTTCGGATTCCATTTTTCGAAAGATTCTTCGTCATTCCAATGCATAAGGATAAGCATAAATCCTGTCAAACCGATCGTCAACCCAAACAAATTGATAATGGTAGAAAGCCAGTTTTTTTTATAATTGATGAAGGCGATTTTGAGCCAGTTTTTTAGCATAGTTGATGGTTTTTGGTTGTCAGTTGATGGTTTTTGGTTGATGGTTTTTGAGAATAATCTCCATCAACTATCAACCGACAACTATTAACAAATTTTACTCGTATTTCAGGTATTTTACAAGATTCACTTTTGTTGCTTTATAAGCTTTGATGCTTACAACTGAAAAGGTCAACAGAAGCAAAACGACAAGACTCAATACGAATGGTAAAACAGGCATGTCAATTCTGTAAGCAAAATCCTTCAGCCATTCGTTCATCAGGTAGTAACTGATCGGAATGCTTATAATAACGGCGATTAACGTGATCCAAAGGAATTGTTTTGTCAGTCCGAAAATCAAAGTTTTATCTGATGCGCCAAGTGTTTTTCTGATGGCAACGTCTTTCAGTTTTTGTTCAATCATTAATGATGACAAAGCGAATAATCCTAACAAAGCCACCATCAAAACCATTGCGTTCAGAATTGTAAATAATGTTTGCTGTTTCTGATATTTTTCGAATGTTTTAGCAAATTTCTGATCCAGAAAATAGTAATCAAAAGGATAACCTTGCTCCACATTATTCTGCCAGTAAGTTTTCAGTCTTTTTACAGTTCCATCGATGTCATTCGAGTCGATTTTCAACTGGATATTATAGACATCAAATCTCTTCCAATCGGTTTCTCTGTAATGAAAAAATACGATGGGTTCTATGGTGGTTTTTAGATTTCTGATATTAAAATCTTTTACAATTCCTACAATATGATAATCCTTTTGATAATCAAAACCTGGATGGAATGAATTATTCAAGGCTTCTTCATCAGTCCATCCAAATTTTCTTACAAAAGCTTCATTAACCAAAACATTACTCATTGTGTCGGAAGCTAATTTTGAATCCAACCAACGGCCTTTTTTTAATTTTACGTTAATGAATTTCAGATAATTATAATCCATCGATCCGTGCTGGGCTTGTATGCTTTTATCCATATAATCCATATTGGAATCGCTTGATCTGCCATTTCCAGGCACAGCTTCTCCGTAGGATATATCGGTTACGCCTTGAATCTTCCTCATTTCATTCTTAAGCCGTTCGTATTTAAGCCAGGGTTTAGGATTTTCTTCGCTGAAGTTGATCATCATAATCTGTTTTCCACTGTAGCCAAGATCTTTGTTCATCATATATTTCACCTGTTGATTCACAATTAATCCGCCAATGATGAAGAATGAAGAGATGATCAATTGCAATGTCAGAATTCCGTTTCTGAGCCAAACACCGTGTTTGCTTCTTGCGAAATTACCTTTTAGTGTTTCTATCGCTTTGAAGTTGGAAAGATAAGTGGCTGGAATCAATCCGGAGATCAACGTTACCATAAGAACCATTGCAAATGAGTAAAAGTAAATATGCCAATCGTTCATTACCATTTCCTTGTCATAGAACTTATTGAAGCTTGGCAAAAGCAGTTCTGTTAAAGCCAAAGCCAATAGATAAGAAGCCATACAGATTAGAAATGTTTCAATCAGAAACTGAAGAACCAGATTGGTTTTTGTACTTCCAATGGCTTTTCTCACGCCAATTTCCTTCGCTCTTTGAGAAGCTTGCGCCGTCTTCAGATTAATAAAATTAATGGCAGATAAAATGACAATCAGGACAGAAAGCGTAAACAAAATCATCAAAGTTTTGAAATCAACCGGACCAAACCAAGATGCTTTTGCGTGGAGTTTGATTTCATCCAACGGTGTAAGAAGGCTATCCGTAGGGCCGTACAAATCGAGATATTGTTGCGGCGTCATTCCTGAAGAGTCTTTATCCAAACTTGCACGATATAGAAAAATATCTTTTATAAATTTTTGTCTTATCTGCTCGAGATCTGCATCTTTTTTAAGCATAAAAAAGCACCCATAGCCGAAGTTCCCCCATTGGTTTTCATCGTTTTTCATTGGTTCTACTGGCTTTAGAAGAAACTCTGGTTTTATCTGGCTGTTTTCTTTTGGTAATTCATAAACTGCTGTTACAACAAAATTTTTATTATTGAACTTGAGACTTTCGCCAGCAACATTAGTTTTACCAAACAGATTTTTGGCGGCAGTTGTTGAGAGTGCAATATCGCCACCACCTTTCAAAGCATTTTTGTAACTCCCGTCAACCAGTTTGAATGGGAAAAATTCAAAAAAATTATCAGAAACATTCATTCCCCCTTCTTGATAGAATGTTCTATTTTTAGTGGTTATTTTAAAACCCATTCCAGAACTTTTGAACAAGACATAATCCTCAACACCTGGAATAACTACTTTGGCACGATTTGCTATCGGAATGGAAATATTGTTACCATAAGAATTCTCTTTTTTATTATAAGTTTGAAAATAATAAATATCGTCTTTCTTCGGATTCCATTTTTCGAAAGATTCTTCGTCATTCCAATGCATTAGAATGAGCATAAAGCCTGTCAATCCGATCGTCAATCCAAATAAATTGATGATGGTGGAAAGCCAGTTCTTTTTATAATTGATGAAGGCGATTTTGAGCCAGTTGTTGAGCATAGTTGATAGTTTATGATTGATAAAAGATTTTAAAAACCTCAGAGAAACAGAGTTTGTCCGAATCTCCGAGATCAGTTATAAAATGGTTGAATGAATGTTTTTTTTTATAGAATCTGATTACTCAAAATTCTTTGCATCTGCTTTTTCGAAGACATCTTTTCTTTGAGTAGAATGTTCTTCGCTGAAGATTTCGCCGTCTTTCATATTCACTATTCTTGAAGCATAACCGGCGTCATAAGACGAGTGCGTCACCATTGCGATTGTTGAACCTTCTCTGTGAAGTTCTGCTAATAGATTCATTACCTCGTTTCCATTAGAACTGTCGAGGTTTCCAGTTGGCTCATCGGCAAGAATTAATTTCGGTTTTGTAACCAATGCTCTTGCAACCGCCGCTCTTTGCTGCTGACCACCGGAAAGTTGTTGCGGATAATGTTTTGCTCTGTGTGCGATGTTGATTTTCTCCATAATTTCCTCAACACGTTTTTTTCTTTCTGAGGACGAAACGCCGTTGTAGATTAATGGTAATTCTATATTTTCGTAAACTGTGAGTTCATCAATCAAATTAAAATTCTGAAAAATAAAACCTATATTTTTCTTTCTGATATCTGATTTTTTCTTCTCAGAAGTTCCGATTGTTTCTATTGATTCAAATTGATAAGAACCGGAAGAAGCACTGTCCAAAAGTCCAAGAATATTAAGGAAAGTTGATTTCCCACAACCGGAAGGTCCCATTATCGCTACGAATTCGCCTTCTTTGATGCTAAGACTTACATTGTTTAAAGCATTGGTTTGAACATCTTCGGTTTTATAGACTTTTGAAAGGTTTTGAATATTTATCATTTTATTAATTTTTTAAAGTGTTATTTTTCTGATTTCTCCTGTTTGGTTGATGTAATATTTTGATTTTAAATCCCGTGTCAAAGTGATATTTTTCCATTCCACGCCCTTGATTCCTTCTAAGGTAATTTCGTTTCCGTTTTTAGAATATTGAACCAGGAAATTGGAGTTTTGTTCTTCTGGATTTTTCTCTAAATTCGCCATTGCATTTTCATTAAGGACCACCTTTCGGTAAGAGTCAAAACTTAAATATGAATAATTGCAGCCTTTGGAACATTCAAAAATGACGTGATTCTTTTTGAAAGAAATTGCCCATTCTAATTCTGTCGGTTTCTGAGAATATGCCATTGCTGAAAATGAACACATTAGAAATATTAATATAGTTTTCATAATTATTTATTTTTAATATCTAAGATTTCATATTTCTTAAGTTCGGTATAATCTGATGTAATGACAGTTTCGCCTTGCTTCAGTCCGGAAACCACTTCGTAATACATTTGATTTTCTCTTCCAAGACTGATGTTTCGTTTTTCGGCTTTATTATTTTTCATTACGAAAATCCATTTCCCGTTGGTGTCTTTGTAGAAATTTCCCTTCGGAATCATCAAACTTTGCGTATCAGCAGAAAGTTTCAGCTTCACTCCGAACGTCATTCCGATTTTCAGGTTTTCCGGTTTTACATCAACAAAATTAAGTTCCACAGAAAACTGTCCGTCTTTCACTTCCGGAAGAATTTTTGTAATGATGACTTCAAATTGTTTCGCATTGCTTTCCAGACTTCCTTTGATTCCGTTGGTGAGTTTATTAATATAATATTCGTCAACTTTTGCAATTAGTTTGTAACCGCCCATTAAATCTACCTTTCCGATGCTTTCGCCACTTGTTAAATTCTGTCCTAATGAGATATTGAATGACGATAATCTTCCCGAAACCGGTGACATAATGAGGAAATTATTTTTATTTGATCTCAAAATATTCAAACTTTTTTCCATTTGACTGATGGAATTATTGATGGCAGAAAACTGAGAATTTCTGGACATTTTTTCACTCGAAGCACCTTTTTCTACAATTACTTTTCTCTGTTTCTGATAATTCAGATTTTGCAGAGCTACATCATAATCTGTTTTCTTTCCGATTTCCGCATCGTACAGTCTTTTCTGAAGATTGAAAGACTGCAAAGCTGTATTATAATCATTTTGTGACTGAAGTAACTCTTTGTCCTGATTGAATTCCTGATTTTTAAGTTCCAAAAGTGAACTTCTCATCTGACTGATCTGCTGCATAATTCCCGTTTCCTGATTCAGATAATTGAATTCCGTATTTGGATTATAAACCCTTGCGATGGGTTGGCCTTTCGTTAACATTTGTCCGTCTTCCGCAAAAATTTCTTTTACCGCTCCACCTTCCAGAACATTTACTAATGAAGAATTCAGAGATTGCGTCTGCGCCGTCACCATCAACATATCTTCGAATTTCCCATTCGTCACTTCATCTGTTTGGATATCTTCTAACTTTACATTGTAAGTTTTTTTCTGATTAAGGAAATACCATCCGAAAACTGAAACTGCCAATGCAGAAACAACGATAATCGAGATTAATTTTAGTTTAGACTTCTTTTTTACTATTTTCGTATCCATATTAACGATAACTTATTTATCTACAGACTATTACGCAATGCAGATGCCAGAAATTTATAACTTTATAACTATCTGAAAATGTGATTAAATATAATTTTGTTAATTTTAAAACTGTTCATTATCGGACACTTTTTGTGCGAAAACGAACAGCTTTTGTTGAGAGAATTATGTTTTAGTTGATTGCTTCATTAATATTTGTCGGCTGAGCGGAGTCGAAGCCTTTTGATTAAGTTATTTTAGATTTCAAATTATAAAAATGCGAAAAAAAGAAGCACATATTTTAATTGTTGATGACGACGAGGATATTTTGTTTTCGGCGAGAGTCTGGCTCAAGAAATTTTTCACGGAAGTCAGCTGTCTCAGCCAGCCGAAAAATATTCTGAAGTTTTTAACGGAACAGCAAGTTGACACGGTTCTTCTGGATATGAATTTCCGAAAAGGATTTGAAAGCGGACAGGACGGATTGTACTGGATGAATGAAATCAAAACGTTGGAACCTCAACTTCCAATCATTCTGATGACGGCTTACGGCGAAGTGGAATTGGCTGTAGAAGCCTTGAAAAACGGTGCTTCGGATTTTATTCTGAAGCCCTGGAATAATGAGAAATTATATGCTTCCGTAAATCTCGCAGTTGATATTTCCAGAAAAAATAAAAAACTGAATCAATGGGAAAATGTAAGTATAAAAACCAATCAATATCAGCTGGAAACGCAGTCTTTTGCGATGCAGGAAGTGATGGAACAAATTACGAAAGTGGCACCGACTGATGCTAATATTTTACTTTTAGGAGAAAACGGAACCGGAAAATATGTCCTCGCAGAACACATTCACGAGTTATCGGAAAGGAAAAACGAACCATTTGTTCATATCGATTTGGGAAGTCTTTCGGAAAATCTTTTCGAGGCGGAATTGTTCGGTTACAAAAAAGGGGCTTTTACAGATGCCAATCAGGATTATTCCGGGAAGATTGAAAATGCGCAGAACGGAACTGTTTTTCTGGACGAAATCGGGAATCTGCCACTTCATCTTCAAACCAAATTACTAAGTTTGATTCAAAACCGAAAATTGACAAGAATCGGAGAAAATAAGGAACGAACTTTAGACGTCAGATTTATTTTTGCGACCAATGAAAATCTGAAAAAAGCAGTTTCAGAAAATCGTTTCCGAAAAGATTTATATTACAGAATCAATACAGTAGAACTTCAAATTCCGTGTCTGAGAGAGCGTTTAGAAGATATTCCGACTTTAGCCGATTATTTCCTTGAGAAATACAAACAGAAATATCACAAAACTGATTTGGCTTTGAACGAGTCTTTGACTAATGAACTCACAACGTATTCCTGGCCGGGAAATATCCGCGAACTGGATCATTGCATCGAGAGAAGTGTGATCCTTTCCAACGAGAAAAATTTGAAATTATTAATGCCTCAGGATGAAGAATCTGACAAACCGATCGTCAACCTCAATATTGAAGAAATGGAAGAAATTCTCATCAAAAAAGCATTGAAAAAACACCGAGGAAATATTTCGCTTGCTGCAGAAGATCTCGGATTATCAAGGGCAGCATTGTATAGAAGAATGGAAAAATTTGAATTATGAATTTAAATCGCTATATATGGCTAATTTGTATTCTNCTGGCGNTTATCAGTGGAATCTTTGCCTTTGATTTTTATTCCCAGNATAAGTGGATCAACTTCGGCTTGTTTACCATAATTACTGTTGGATGTNTNATTTTAGCTCAGAATTTTGCATCATCTTACATTCAGAAAACCGAAAAATTATTGCTTGCCATCCAGAAAAAAGACTTTTCTCTTTTCCCAAAAACTGAGGAGAATAATTTAGTTGACAATGCCGTAAAACTCTATTATCAAAGCAAAGAAGAATATTTATCATTATCTTCTTATAAACTTCTTTACGAAGAGATTTTAAATCAATTGGAAATTGGATTGATGATTCTTTCTGAAAAAAATAACGAATGGGGAGTTTTCTATGTGAATCCTGCCTTTCTGGAAATATTGCAAATCCCAAAATACAATTCCTGGGAATTATATGAAGCCAAAGCACCCGATTTTTATCAAATCATTGAGCAAACTAATTACGAAAACTCGCAGGAATTCTTTGATATTTCGATCAATGAAAATGTGAAACAGTCATTTTCTCTTCGGACCAAAAAAGTTCAGAATGTCAAAAACCGTTTCTGCATCATCAGTCTGGAATCTGTTCAGAAAATCATCGAGCAAAAAGAAAAATTGGCGTGGAATAATCTGATGAAGGTAATTTCTCACGAGCTTCTAAACACTTTAACACCTGTGAACAGTCTGATTCAAAACCTGGAATATATTGCCAATCAGGAAGTTGTTGAAAAAGAAGACCAGGAGGAAATGAAGGAAAGCCTGATGATTATCAATTCGAAATCCAAACAATTATTAAATTTTGTAGACGATTACCGACAAGTTGCCGAACTGCCAAAACCCGTTTTCAAAACCATTTCTCTGACGAATATTGTAGAATCTGCAATCAATTTCCTGAAGCCTGAATTTGAAAAAAATAACATCACGATCGTTAATTCATTAGACAATCAGATGATTTTTGCTGACCAGAAAATGATTGAAAGATGTTTGATCAATTTATATTTAAACGCAATTTATGCTGTTGCTGACAATTCAGAAAAAATCATAAGAACAGAAATTAAAACTTTCAATAAACGTATTTTACTAAGTGTTGAAGACAACGGAATTGGCATTTCAAATGAGATCAAAGACAAAATTTTTCTTCCGTTTTTCACAACCAGACTTAGTGGTTCCGGAATTGGTTTGACACTCAGTAAAAGTATTATCGAAGCACATAAAGGCTATCTGAATTATAAACCTTTGGAAAAGGGAAGCCGTTTTGAGATTTGGTTTGTGGAGTAAATAATTTTCGGAGTTTTTATTTTAAAATTGATTTATTCGCAAAAGAAAATATCTACATTTTTTCACTCTCTAAGATTTTCAAAACCAATTTCTCCTCGTGGGTTAGGCTTGCTTTTCCATCATTTTCTTCGATAACTTCCAAAGCATCGAGATATTTTTTGATAGAATTATTTTCATAAAGATTGATGACTAAAGGATGAACGTAATATTTTCTGCATACCGTACTTGTATTCCCAAGATGTGAAGCAACGATTTCAAGAGCTTCTTTCACTTTCTTTTTATACTGCGTATTATTTTCTGCATATCCGATTTCTTTAAAAGCAATTAAAGCATTTACAGTTCCGGACCAGGTTCTGAAATCTTTTGCGGTAAAATCGTCACCACTGATTTCTTTAATATAATCGTTGATCATTCCGGAATCTATCGCATGTCTGTTTCCTTCATCATCATAATATTGAAAAAGCTCTTTTCCCGGAATCTCTTTGCATTTTGTAATCAGTTTTGAAAGTCTTTTGCTTTTCAGATCAACGTTATGCATAATTCCTTTTTTACCTTTAAAAGAAAAATTGATTTTTTGCCCCTGCACTTTTACGTGTTTTCCCTTTAAAGTTGTTAAGCCAAATGAGCCATATAGTTTTTCGTAAATGCTGTTTCCTATTCTTATGTTTGTACGTTGCATAAGACTTACAACCAATGCGAGAATTTTTCGTTTTTCAAAATTTCTTAAGGCTAAATCTTTCTCAAGCTGAAGACGGATTTCCGGTAAGGCATAGCCAAACTGAAGCATTCTGTAAAATTTGGTGTGATTTCGCAAAGCACTCCAAAGCGAATGATATCTGTACTGTTTTCTTTTTAATGCATCAAATCCTGTTGCCTGAAGATGACCGTTGTCTAAAGCACAAATCCAGACATTTTCCCACGCTGGAGGAATCACTAAACTATTGATGCGGGTGATTTCTGCTTTGTCTTTGATTTTCTCACCATCTTTATAATATGAATATTTTGCGCCTCTTTTTTTACGAATGATACCGGCTGTTTCTGCATCGGAAGTGTAAATAAGATTCACTGCCTTTGCAGAAGCTACCGGATCTTTCATAATTTTGACAATCTTCGATGGTTTAAGGTGAGAAATAATCTCTTGATCTGATTGATCCATAAAATAATTTGGTTAAGAGTTCTTACCCCTTGAAAACAGCCATAATAAAAGCGCTATTATGCCTACAACGACAATTATTCCCCACCACATTCCTGCTTTAAAGATTGTTTCTACTGCTTCGCAACTTGTTAATAAAAGAATGCTAAACAGACTCATGCTGTATAAAGTTAATTTTCTCATAATAGTTTATTTTTAGTGATTATTTAATTAAATTCTATCGTTGTCTGGTCGCCAGTTTTTGATTGACTTTTTGATCTCGTCGCCTGAAGTATTTTCATTCAAAGCTTTGTACAAAAGCTCTTTGAACTCCTCATCATTAGCGAATCTCAGTGCAGCAATCTGGCTGAAACTGAGTTTTTCACAAACCTCATCAGATCTTTTATTGAATATCTCAAAATATCTTTGTCTGAATTCCAGCTTTACAATCCGGTTTTGATTTCCTAATGCATAATGTTGTCTTACCATTATCGCCAAATACAAAAGCAGAAATATAATAATTGAAAATAAAATCCATGTCAATTGATGATCTGCATCATTCCATATTTTATAAATTCCGTAACCTTCTAAAATGAGCAGGATAGGAAGATAAACAAAATGGTGTGGAGGATAAAATTTCCTGTGATTGCCGTAATTTTGAGTTTTCATTTTTAACATACAGCAATAACCTTTCCAAAATATTATGATATTAATAACGATAATGACTTTGTGGTATATAAATTATTATTCAGTGTGGTAACTGTAAGTTGTACAGCAACTTCCATCTTATCCCTGATAGAAGTGGTAACCTTGGAATAATGATGGGTTTCGTTACAAATGAAAAAGATTTGGTGTGAAGAGTATGAGCAGATAGCCGAAAGCAGCTTCTAAAAAAGCTAACAATTGAACTCTGAAAAGCACTTGTAAATCAATGTGGCGAACTTTATTTTTTTGTAACTTTCGGTTTTTAAAATTTAAAATAATGACTTCAAACGAAAAAGTAGCTGCACTTCGTGAAGAGATGCAAAAAAATAATGTTGATGCATTTATCGTATATTCTGCTGACCCGCATATGAGCGAATATTTACCCGCAGAATGGCAAGAAAGAGCATGGTTGTCAGGTTTTACGGGATCTGCCGGTTTTGTGGTCGTTACTAAAGATAAAGCCGGACTTTGGACGGACGGAAGATATTTTACACAAGCTCCGAAAGAACTGGAGGGTTCCGGAATTGATCTTTTCAAGGAGGGGATGGAAGGAACTCCACATTATATCGACTGGATCATCTCGGAAATTCCCACAAACGGAAAAGTAGCGGTGAATGCTTTGGCGACTTCTCATGCAAACTGGGAATTGCTGTTTGAAAAATTACATCCGAAAAACATTACATTGGTTGATCTTCCTTTGCTGAAACAAGTCTGGAAAGAAAGGGGAGAGCCTTCAAAAAATCCTATTTATACACATCCGATAGAAAGAGCAGGAAAATCTGTGATTGATAAAATTGCTGCAATCCGTCAGAAAATGGAAGCGCAAGAAGTAACCGTTCATATTATTTCGAGCCTTGATGATGTTGCATGGACTTTAAATCTGAGAGGAAGTGATGTAGAAAGTAATCCGGTATTTTTGGGATATACCATCATTACTAAAAATGATGCGATTTTATTCACAGATCTTGAAAAAATGGATGTTGAATCAAGAAAACAGTTGGATGATTCTTTCGTTAAAATGATGCCTTATGAGGAATTTTTCAATCATCTGAACAATATCAGAAACGAAAAAGTTCTGATTTCACCAAACAGTAACCAGTCAATTTTTGAAGCATTGAAAATTGGAAACGAATTTGTGAAATCTGCAGTTCCGGGAAATCTGATGAAAGCTCAGAAAAACGATACCGAGCTTGAAGGTTTCAGAAAAGTAATGGTAAGAGACGGTGTGGCAATGGTGAAATTTCTGCATTGGCTGACTCATAATGCCGGGAAAGAGGGAATGAATGAATATTCTATCGGACAAAAGCTGAAAGGTTTTCGGGCTGAAGGAGAAAATTTTGTAGGCGAGAGTTTCGGAAGTATTGTAGGGTATAAAGATAATGGTGCAATCATGCATTACTCGGCGAAAAAAGAGGGCAGTAAAGATGTAACTAATGAAGCTACAATTTTAGTAGATTCCGGAGGTCAATATTTAGAAGGAACTACTGATATTACAAGAACTTTTGCGTTAGGTCTGGCTTCTGAAGAGTTTAAAATAAATTCCACTTTGGTTTTACAGGGATTGATCCGTCTTTCTATGGTGAAATTTCCTAAGGGAACAAAAGGTGTTCAGTTGGATGCGATTGCCAGACTGCCTCTGTGGATGAACGGTAAAGATTACAATCACGGAACAGGGCATGGAGTAGGGAGTTTCATGAATGTGCATGAAGGTCCGCAAAACATCAGGAAAGATTTAAATCCGCAGGAATTGTTGCCTGGAATGGTTTGTTCAAATGAACCCGGATTTTATGTGGAAGGTGAATACGGAATCCGTCATGAGAATCTGATTGCGGTAAAAGAATCTGAAACTACGGATTTCGGAACGTTTTATGAGTTTGAAACTTTAACGTTCTGTCCGTTCTTCAAAGATACGATCGTGAAAGAAATTTTATCTGCAGGTGAAATCAAATGGCTGAATGATTATCACAGAACCTGTGAAGAAAAAATAGCTCCGTTTCTGGAGGGTGAAGTGAAAGACTGGTTCCTTGAATTGGTGAAGCCTCTTTAATTGATTTAAAATTTACGAAAAAGTCTTGTATCAAGTGATGCAGGACTTTTTTTATTGAATGATGTAATGATTTTCAGCAATCACTGTCTACCAATCTGTATTTTACTTGTGGACTTGATTGCATTTAATTTTGACGATAATTTAATATTCTTAACACCTTTTTTAGCCCTGATTGAACGGCATGTTTGAGCTCTTTTTGCAAGAAAAGGAAAATGAAAAGGCGCAAAAAAGCGAGTAGTGAAAGCAGGTTCCCGGCTACTGAAAAAGCGGGAGAGTTAGAATATTTTTGAGTATAAATATTTTGAATTGGGGATTTTTTGAGTTTTGAATATTTCAGTAAAAAATGGATTTTTTAGCCTGCTAAATTTGCGTAATTTTGCAACATGAATCATGACACTATCTGCGCACTGGCAACTGCTAACGGAATTGGAGCTATCGGAATTATAAGAATTTCAGGAGATGATGCTATTTCTGTTTCTTCGAAAATTTTCGAAGGAAAAAATCTTGAAAAAGCCGATTCTCATACGGTTCATTACGGATTTATCAAAGATAATGATGAGGTAATTGATGAAGTAATGGTTTCTGTATTCAAAGCTCCGAAAACTTTTACTGCAGAAGATTCGGTAGAGATTTCTTTTCACGGTTCGCCGCATATTGCCAAAAGAATTCTTGAAGTTTTGATCAAAAACGGAGCAAGAATGGCCAAAGCAGGTGAATTTACGATGCGTGCTTTTATGAACGGCAGAATTGATCTGAGCCAGGCAGAATCCATTGCAGATTTGATTGCTTCGGAAAACGAATCTTCCCGAAAAGTAGCTCTAAACCAACTGAAAGGAGGAATTACCAATGAGATTTCTTTCCTTCGAACAGATCTTTTAAATTTTGTGTCACTTGTTGAGCTTGAGCTTGATTTTGCAGAAGAAGACGTGGAATTTGCTGACAGATCTGCATTGAATCAGCTGCTTGATAAAATTGAAGCAAAACTAAATTCACTGATCGAGAGTTTCCAGTACGGAAATGCTATCAAAAACGGAACAGCTGTCGCCATCATCGGAAAACCAAATGCCGGAAAATCTACATTATTAAATGCTTTACTGAAAGAAGAACGTGCAATTGTAAGCAATATTGCGGGAACGACCAGAGATACGATCGAGGAGATTCTTCATATAAAAGGTCATGCTTTTAGACTGATTGACACAGCAGGATTACGCGATACAGTGGATGAAATTGAAGCAATCGGTGTAAAAAAAGCCAAAGAAAAAGTAGAAAATGCCAATATTCTTGTCTATTTGGCAGATGCTGCAACAGAAAATTTCTCTGAAGATATTGAAATGATCAAATCTTTAATGAGAGATGATCTGAAGCTGATTATCTGTGCAACAAAAATTGACGAAGTGATCCCGATTCAATATGAAAAGGTAGAAGATATTTTCAGGAATGCAATTTCTCAGGAGTTTGATTTTATTAAAATTTCGGCTGTTGAAAACCAAAACATTCAGGATCTAAAAAATGAATTGTCATCTTACGTTGAGCAATTAAAATCACAGGAAAATAGCGTTGTCATCACCAATCAGCGTCACTTCGAAGCTTTAGGCAAATCTCTGGAAGCTGTAAATAAAGTGAAGGAAGCGATCGCTTTTCAAATTTCAACAGAGCTACTTGCTTATGAATTGAGAAATGCCCTTGAATATCTGGGCGAGATTTCAGGAGAGGTTACTAATGATGAGGTTTTAGGAAATATTTTTTCTAAGTTCTGTATCGGCAAATAAATCATCATAATAAAACAAAATAAAAACAAGTATATAGCTGAATAATAGATAGTTGTAAATATTCTTATTTTATTTATTATTCTATTATTTTGCCTTGATTTGTTTCTTTTTGTTCCCCATTTGTTCCTCATTTTTTAATTTTTTAAAAATTCTTACAAAAAAGGAGAGATCATCGCGCTTAACGACACTTAACAACGCTTAGCGACACTTAGCGATATCTAATGCCATCTAACGACACATAAAATATTTTTTATGGAACGTTTAATAAATTTAGATAACAATGAGTTCGAATATAAGAGTCTGCCAACATTGTGGCATTGATTTCAAAGCCAAGACTACCGTGACAAAGTACTGTAGTGATAACTGTGCAAAAAGGGCTTATAAACTTCGCATTAAAACAGCAAAAATTCAAGCTAGTGATGATGAAACAAAGGAAATTAGAAATAAGCCAATCTCTGATTTAAATTCTAAGGACTATCTGAATGTGAAAGAAGTTGCCTTACTTCTGGGCTGCGCGGAGCGCAGCATCTATTCTATGATCAGTTCAGGTCGCTTGAAAGCTGTAAATCTTTTGCAGCGAAAGATTAGAATCCATCGAGCAGAGGTAGAAGTCATTTTTGAAAACCCAGCCCTACTAGTCATACCCAAGGCGGAAATGACTGATTTCGAGCAGCCTTTATTGGAGCAGGATTGTTATAGTATCGGACAGATCGAGCAGGACTATAAGATCAATATCCGTACAGGTCAAGGCTGGGTATATCTTACGACATTTATTGATTTGTTTGACAGAAAGGTTATAGGGTGGTCGCTAAGTGAGACGATGAAAGCTCAGGACACTAGTATTGCTGCCTTGAAAATGGCACGGCTTCATCGTCCTTTACAAGATCAAGACAATTTAATTTTCCATTGACTTCGTCGAATCTTCGATTTCAGCATTAGGAAATTTAACCATAAGAGAGTATCAAAATTTAATGTCTAATCAATCTAAAAATGTAGCATAAAGAGTATATAAATTTTGTCTCAAAAATAGTTGCAAGTTCACTGACCTTATATCTGTTTATATGGTACGAGCAGTAGTTTTTGATTATTTTATTCACAAAATTACATCACAAAATCAACGGCTAAACCATAAATAACTTTTTCCATTTAGCAACTGTATTCCTACTTAGCTTAAAATGCACTGCCAGCTGGGAATTATTAAGTTTGTATTTAGTCTGATAATCCAAAATTTCAAAAATGTCCGATTTGCTGTATGAACGATGTCTTTGATCAAAACGTGCAGTCTCTAATCTTGGTATTCCGAATAATTTCCTGTTGATTTCTAAAACATCCAATACAGACAAGTTCTTCTTATCCAGTAGTGGTGAATACTCTTCTATTAACTGAGGAAATTTTTTTTTGATGATATCGCTATAAATACGACGATAATCCGGGGTTGATTTTTCCATAATAATTTTAATCATAATTCTGTTCACTAATTTCGTTTTCAAAAAGAAGTAAAAGAACTGTTTTTCCATCAAATACAAGTGGTACAAAGAATGTATCTGCAAATATCAGATGGAAAGTAACTGAATACAGACCAATTTTTCTACTAAAACTTTTGCCTTATCTTTACCTAATTGATGCTGGAAAGCATTTTTCATCTTTCTAATATTCCGATATAGTAATCGTTTACTTTTTCTTCAAAAAAGAATAGATGAAGTTTTTTTAATGAGTTCAAAGCAATATTTTTCAATAATGTAGTCCATTGATCACTGGTCTTTAGATTTGGTTCTCCCAATAGGATTTCAATTTTTCTTTTTGAAACCCTAATAAGTTTGCTCCCATCTATTAATTTCTCTTTTATCAATCTTTTCATCATTTATTGTTTAAGTTACATCCTTTACATTAATCAAACAGACTTCAATTGAACGAAGACTTGATATTGATAAAACTCCAAGATTATAATAAAACACTTTGTTTCTTCTTTTACCCAAAACCCCGATACATATATAATGAGAGAATATGCCTCTTTCTAATTTACAAAATTGGATCTTACTCCAAGGTAGTTTCAAACCTGATGCTTTATTTCGTTTTATTATTAAATGATCATATGTTATAGAAACTAAATCCTCTGTAAATTCTAGTTTAAAATATCTTTGAGTCCCAAATCTTAAAACTAATATTACAAAAACAATAATTAAAACAATGTATATTATTTTATTATCCATTTTGATTAATATGCATATAATAAAGCAAAACAAATTCAATAATATTAGAGACAGTAAAATCAAAGCTCTTTTTTTCACAGATCTTTTGTTACTGAAAGAAATAATGTTAGCCATCATATATTTATGAATAGTTAAATTTAAAAGTTGAGCTTATTATAAAGTCTTCCAAGACTAACATTCAAACCAGTTCTAGAAATTGAATTCAAAATACCCATTATTGTCTGCAAAGAATGGTAATCTGTTTTTTGAATGTAAATAAGTTCCTTAATTTCTCTTGATTTTTTCTCTGGTATGGCATTTCCTGATAATTCTTTTTGTAATTCAGAGATAAAATTTTCTACGCTTAGTTGCTGTTCAGAATCCCATATTTGTCTATCCATTTGTATAAAGTTGTTTTTGGAATTTTATATTCGTTTATAACTTGGAGCTTAGTCATTTCCCCCTTCTCAATCCTCTCCAGAATAAAATCTATCAATTCCTTAGTGTATACATTTTTTTTAAATTGGGGAAGCAGAGATTTTTTTTCTTTTAAATTATTGTAATTTGTATTTCCCTGTGGTGCATATAATATAAGGTGTTGCGTGTAGATCCTGAAAAAATCATATTCTAATAATTTTGACCATCTTAGAACTATTTCAGTATCTAAGCTTTTTGCCTCATACATCTGTCTGATGTCTTCTTCAGAACAGCTTAAGGAATTGCAAATTCGGGATATTTCAATATTGTGTTCTATAATTGCCTGATGGATCAGCGATCCGAGATGAATTTCTTTGAAATCAATTTTCGACATATTACTTGGTATCTTATAGTGATTGCTTCAAGTCAAAAATCCGCACGTTGTCAAATTAATAAATTTCATGAGTGGTTCTTGTAAATAATTTCCAATACTATAACTATAGAATTTTATATTTGAAAAACAAACGAGAGAATTATCATCAAATTGGGTGCTTCCCATTATTTATATTTTGTAATAATGTTTTAGCAGAGCAATTTGTATTAGACTTTTTCTTTAAAAGTAAAATGAATTTCTCCTCCTTTTATAATTATCAATATTTATGATGTTTATAAATATAATTTAGCATGATGATCATCGGAATAAAGAACCACCTCTCTAGAGAAGTGGTTTTTTTAAAAAAATATAGTAGACAATTGTGTTAAGGTTTCCAAAATGACCATACCGTACCATTGTAGACAGCCAGCTGTTTTGTTACTGTATCGTAAGCCAAAGTTCCCGGCTCAGGATTTATGATGTTTGTGTGAGGACTTGGTACTTTAGGCAAAACCATTGCCTTGTTTGTATCTTCTAAAACCAAAATACCCGGTATGGAAGAGTTTACAGTACCAATACCCACTTTTGCATCCGGAGCATCAGTTATTGAAGTCTGAAGTCCGTTGTTTACAGAACCTGTGGTATCAAAGTTTGTAGTACCATCTACAACCGTGGTTTCATTTTTAGATAGATTAAACCAGGTTGTCGGGCTGTTTCTGTACTTAACGATCTTATCATTGACATCTAAAATAAGCGTTCCGGTAACAGAACCTGTAGTAGCTGCTGCTGAAGTTACCCACGGCAGCACAATACCTTTTCCCTGATTCGCTACATAATCACCAAACTCCAATGATATGGAAGGATTGGTAGTAGTTGTAGAAGGGATTACAGAAATAGAAGCCTTCCCTATAGCTACTTGTCCGAAAGTAAAACTAGCTAAGCCCAATAAAGCGAGCATTATTATATTTTTCATTTCTTTTTTTTTAAAATTAAACTTAAATTATTGAGGACAAGCTGGTGTAGAATAACAATTCCATACGGTTCCATTATAAATCTTCACACAGTTGTTGGTTGTATCATAAACCATCATCCCCTCAACATAATTAGCCGATGCAATTCCTACCGGGGTCATTGGTGTTGCAGGATTACTGTCAGCATCATTGAATGCTACTCTGTTCACAACAAAACCTTTTGTATTTGCTTCTAAAACCGTCCACGCACTTTGTCTTACGGTGGGCCAGTCTGTGGTTCCGGAATTAGCTCTGTTTAAAGCAGTGATTCCATGTTTAGCAGGTAAAGTAAACCCTGCATTCAGGACGGGTTTTTTGTAACAATAACATGAATTAACTAACAAATCCAGAGAGCTCCCTACAGACTGCCCTGTCGTATTACTGTATCCGGTTGGTACTGTAGCAAACTGAGGGATACCATTGGCATCTACACAAGTAGGGCTCGCACATAAGTTTTGATTGACTGCTGTACTTCCACCAGTAACGGTTCCTACTGCTGTTACAAGCTCATTTACGGTAATATTAGCCCCACCTTCAATAGCATCGCTACATCCATCACTGTCAGAATCTAAATCTAAACGGTTTGGAGTACCATCTCCATCAGTGTCACAAGATGGGACTACAGAAAATGTGTATCTGAAACCATCGGGTTGGTTAACTGTATTAGGATCGTCAAATTTTTCAAAGACAATTTGTGTTAATGGTAAACCATTCGTACTGGTGATTTTTACAGATCCAAAACCATCTCGTGTCACTGTCGAAAATGTATTTGGGTCAGTATCATAAAGTTGTCTAGTAGCGGAATTGTATTCTAATTCACTGCCTCCGCTTATTAACTGTTCTTTATGGTTTCCTGTAAAACGTGTTCTCATAAAGTCCCAATCGGCAATATGTAGTGTAATACTTTCGACAGGAGCACTTAAAGTAAGAGTATATCTTGCGAAATTAGCAGTTCCGTTGAAGTTAGTAAGTCCTTCATTAAAAACACCTTGAGCGGCTGTACCTGTCGGAGTATAAATAGAAGAACTAGAATAATCATTTGTAGCTTTTACCAAAGCAGCACCTACTGTAGCTCCGGTAAGAGCACGCACGAGGGTACCATTAACGTTTCCAAAAGCAATACCGGTAACAGTGGCTGTAGCAGTACCTCCATTAGTGATTACTGCAGGGGCTAAATTCGCAAAAACATTAGTCGTTGGACATTCTGCTGTATCTAAGATTCCATCGTTATCATCATCAAGATCATATTCATCCCCAATACCGTCACCATCAGAATCCCAAGCAACAGCTTTTATATTATTTACATAATTACACTCTAATGTACCTGTAGAAGGAAACTGTGTTGCCAGATTAAAAGGTCTGGGCTTGGAACCATTATCATTAACAACTGCATAATAACCAGTGTTTGCATTTACACCTGCTGTTGCAGTTGCAGAAAATGCTAAGGTTGCTCCCGGAGCAATTTGTGAAGGTGTATTAACTGTCTGGAAAATTGTTGCATTTGTCGTTTGCGGATTTCCGTTATAAATGGTTATCGGAGTGGCTGTGGGCAAATTAGCATTTCCTGTCACGCCAATCACAAACTGAAAGCTGTTTGTTGCTGTATTATACGTTAAGCTGTTAATCTGTGCATCTGGTGTTGGAACAGTTCCCGGTTCTAGAAGCAGGTGATTAGGGTTGAACTGTACATTGTACTGATTCAGCAGTCTGTATTTTGTTGAAGAAGCCGGCATGAAGTTGGTCATACTGGTCTCTTTTATAGGCACCATAAGGTCATCATTGATATTCACCACATGATACCCTCTTTGGTTCCAAACCTTTCTTGCAGGCTGCCAAACATTGCCGGCTGTTGGATTAAAGATATTAACTCTTCCCTGACCACTTTGTGCATTAGGCAAACCTGAATACGCAATCATTTCTGCCTGACCATCACCGTCAACGTCTGCCACGATCGGGTGTTCCATCCAAGTAATGGTACCTGATGCAAATGTAGACAAGTTGGCGGGTGTTGTTAAATTCCCGTTAATGATTCTGATCTGTGTTTCATCATTGTAGATCAGTTCTGCTACACCATCACCATTAAAGTCAAATGCAGTAATACCTGTTTCTCCCGAACTGTCTGTAGTTGCAAACTGCCAAACTCTTCTGTTATTAGCAACCGGAAATTGTAAGTTATAAGCAGTAACTCTGTTGTTGGTTGTGATAATGATTTCCGGAAAGTCTGTTGTATAACCATTTTGTGTATCATCATAAACATATGCTATCGTAGGTTCAGAAACTGCAAAATTGTTTGCAACAATGGTATTTCCAGGTACATTCAGCAGTAATGAATTATTTTGTGGACTCCATGCATAGACTCTACCTGTTGTATAGGAGCTGTATACAATATCCAACAAGCCATCTCCATTTAAATCTGCGACTGCTGTAGGACCATCAGAATTTAATGGTACACCGGCGTTGATTGTATTTAAATTTTTCAAAACTGTAATGGCACCAGTTGCTAAGTTTACTCCGTAAACCATTGATCCTGCAACGATTTCTTTACCAGGATTTCCAGGTAAAATATCAATTACTACGATATCCGAGCCCCAATGGCCTTGTGAGGAATAAAAATCTCTTCCGATAGGATTCGTATTACTCCCTTGAACAACTCTTGTCAATGTTGTATAAGCAGCATTAAATTGGAATATATCATTACCGACAATAATTTCAGGACGTCCGTCTTCATTGATATCTGCTACTCTGGGAGATCCAAAATTGGTATCTGAAGCTACGTTTGAGCGTGCACGGTAAACTGCAGCAGTTCCGCCTGTGTGATTAAAAACATAGACAAAACCATTGTCACCCACTGTAATAACTTCTGCTACACCGTCTCTGTTAACATCGGCAATGGCAGGCTGTGAAACCGTACCAGAGACAGGTTGATGTAAGGGAATCCTATACTGGTAAGGCTCCAAAGTTATTGTCGTACCGGTTACCTCGTACACAATATACCCCAAAGAGCTATCACCTAAAGGTGCAATGATTTCAACTTTGCCATCCCCGTCGATATCTCCTACGGTTGGTGCCACAGAGACATCAATTGTCAATGCGGGACTTTGTACATTCAGCTGAATGGCAAAGGTACTTGCTGATGCAGGTGCAAAGCATAAGACAGGCGGGGAGGAGTTACAGTCCGGATCATATCCGTCCAGATAGCCATCGCCATCATCATCAATCCCGTTTCCACAAATTTCTGTGGCCTGGGCGAAATAAAAAGATAGGGAAGAAAAGAGAAAAATAAATGTGAAAATTTTTTTCATAATCAAATAAGTTTTTTTTTAGGCTGTAGTTTTTACTTTCTAATCAAGGTACAGCAGTCAATTGTAGTTTTTTGTTGTTAAATAAGATAGATGCTGAAAAAATATTATACGACTTGACGAAATGCACTTATTGTAGATGAGCTGGTTTTTTTAACATTCAGTTACGCTTATAGTTATTTTAAGCTAAAAACTGTAAAGCCTATCATGTAACTCATAAATAAATTAAGCAATTTCTGTGTCAAAACATTTTTTCTATCCTTTGCAAATTTATCCATTGCCATACGTCTAAGGATTATCATCATTGTAATAATATAACTACATTGATGTACTAAAATAACTACAAGATATTTTTATAAATTATAAGAATAATCGTCAAATTTGCACTGTTTAACTAATCATATGATTTTTATTTTTACTATAATTGTTTCTTTAAGATCGCAGCAATTTGATTCTAAATAAGAAATAAGTCAACCTGAATAACAGTGAAATTTTGGAACCTTACTAAATTTGCATTATTATTTGAGATAAATAAAAAAAAACAAAGTTCTTAGAGTAAGAAATATTTTCTCATTAAATACTCAATAAACGAGAGTATACCAATGCTCTTAATTAGTTCTTTTATTCTGCAAAATTTAAGTACCTGAATCTTGAATTACTAAGCGAATTTCATATTTCAAAGTTTTACTTAAGATATTGAGAATGCTAATCACTAAAAAATTTGTAAAAAAATTTAGAAAACTAAAAAATAGTCTATTCACAAATAGGCTTTGATAAAAAGTAAATTATTTAGATATGAATAATTATAAGCGAATATTAATTGCGGATGATCATCATGTTGTCAGATTAGGTACAGCATTAATCTTAGAAAGCAATCTTTTTAATGTGCAAATTGAGTATGCGATAGATTTTAATGAGGTCAAAGATAAGCTTTACCAAGGTACCTTTGATTTGGTTATTCTTGATATAGATATGCCTGGGAGTACATCCAAATTTATGATAAAGGAATTGAAGACGATTCAAAAAGATCTTTTAATAATGATTTTCACATCTTATAAGTATGATTATGCTTTGCAATATATTGAAGAAGGGGCCAACTGCTTTTTGAATAAGCTTTGTAGTGAGGAAGTTTTAGTTCGAGCTGTAAAATCATTATTTAGTGAGGGTTCATATTGGTCACCTAAAATCTTCAGCTTACTAACAAATAAAGAAATAATAAAGACTGAAGTAGATAATCTGTCGCAGCGGGAACTTCAAGTTTTTAAACTGTTAGCAGAAGGCAATGGAAATTTGGAAGTGGCAAATATTTTAGAAATCGAAGTTCCCACTGCTAGTACATACAAAAAAAGAATTTACAAAAAACTCAGAATCAAAAATATTGTAGAGTTGTTGAACATTTACCACAAGTATATTAATAAATGACAATTAAAAATAGGTTTATAATAGAGAGTAACAGATTAGGGTGAGCACTTACCTTTTGAGAATATGATTTTCTAGATACAACGTATCTAGAAAATCATTCTACCCATAGTTTTGTTATATCAATTGAATTCCGGTATTGATTTTTTTTGCTCGCTTTTAGTATTGAAAATAGTTCTGCATTGAGATTGTATGAAAAACTACATAATCTTAATTTTAAAAGCTATCCTATTGTAATCCCATATACTTTAACGAAATATATATTAAAAAATATAAGTAATAATGAAATTCTACTACCTAGTTTTGCTATTTTTTTCATTCAAGCTCGGTGGTCAACATATAGCACCTCAATGGTATGGTATGGAAGAAGGACTTCCCCAAAATAGTGTCAAAGATATTGCAAAAGATAAATATGGTTTTATTTGGTTGTCAACAGATGGGGGAATAGTTAGGTTTGATGGCGTAAATTTCATTCTTTACAATAATTTCAAAATCAGCAGCTCAAGCTTTAATGACTTTTTGGTTTACGGAAAAAATGAAATGACTTGTTTTAATAACTCAGAGCAAGAATGTATTTTGGTTGCTGACAGAACGGCAAAAATAATACCTGTAGAAAAGGTCTCCAAAACTTATTCATTTGTACAAGATATTCACTACAAAAGGTTTTATAAGAATACATTAATAACCAAATTTTTTCCTGACGTCAACAATTATTATATAAAAACAAACTCCGGAACCTATTTTTTTGATAATCATAAAATCGAATACGAAACTGCAGGTGTCGCAAAAAAGACGATCTATAACCAAAATTTCAAACATTATTACCTTAAAAATGCATTTGAACAAAATGGAATTGTTTATATAGCAGACCCCCGTAAAAGGAGAACAATGATATTGCAGAATGGCTTGATAAAATATGATGAAACGCCATCTTTGTACAATGATCCTCAATCAAGAATCTATTGGCATCAAGGCACGAAGCAGGTTTTTGTAATCAACAAAAGCAATATTTACTTTAGTAAAATAATCAATGGAAAGCCCACGCTTACATTTTTAATACAATATAAAAATATTGAGAACGAATTTTTATATTGTATGTTCTTTGATGAGGAATATAACAAAATATACTTTGGAACCACAGTAAAGGGGCTTAATATCATTAATCTTTCAAACTTCTACATTCCAAAAAAAAACATCCCTTTTGCAGGAGAATTTGTATACGAATCCCTACCCTACACTTTGAATTCTGTAATCACACGGGAAGGTCTTGAGTATTCTAATAAAAAGGTAAAAAGAATTTTTCGGTCTAATATCAAATATGATAAAAGGTTTGCATTGTATGATGATTCCCAAAATTTACTTTACCTTGATCTTACACTCAACAGAAGACACAGAGATTCACAATTCAAAAAGAAAGACTCAATTTCTTTTCCGAAACGAAGAATTGAAGGCATTTACAAAGATGGTAGTTTATATATAGCTTCTATGTCGGATTATCAATCAAATTACTACTTGAATGTCTACCATAATGATCAATTTCGAGATCCGAAGATTACTTTCAAGTTCAAAGAAAACATAAGCTTTGTCAAGGCTTATAGACGCGATATTCTCTATGTCGGAACCTCTAATGGTATTTATCTGGTTTCCTTGTCTAAGAGCAAAATTATAAGTCATATCGCGCTGGGTCTGTCCATTAAAGAAATCCAATGTACAAAAGATGGGAATTTTTGGTTCACTACTTACAACAAAGGTTTTTATCTTCTTAAGAATAATAAAGCAATCAAAATGCCTGATGATAGAGAAAGATATCTTCTCAATGCACACCATATTTTGGAAGATGAGGAAGGTTTTTTTTGGATCTCATCTAATAATGGTTTGTTCAAAGTTAAAAAAAAAATGCTTTTGGACTATGCCAATAATAAATCAAGAGTTCTATATTACCGCTATACCAAAGAAAATGGTTTATTGAATAATGAATTCAATGGCAGTTCTAATCCAAGTGGTAATATTTTAGCTAATGGAGAATATGTGTTTCCGTCTATGGAAGGTTTTGTTTTTTTTAAGCCGCAGGAAATTCAATCACATTATCCAAAAAAAGATCAGCTTTTCATCGAAAGAGCCCAAGTAGGTAAAGGTACTATTTTATTTAAAGATACTCTTCGCTTAAAAAGCGATTATAGCAACGTTGATATTTTTATTGATATCCCGTATTACAATAATATTGATAATATTTATCTTGAAGCAAAAATCGATGACTATGAACACGAAGGTTGGAGAGAGATAAAAACAGATAAAAAATATTTGCTCGATAATCTTAGCCCCGGAACTTACAGCTTGACAATTCGGTTTTTGATGAGTGAAAATGGCAGTTTTGCCTATAAAAAAATCTTTATAGAAGTTGTCCCTTACTTTTATCAGACAAGGCTATTTAAAATCTTAATGGTTATGTTATTTGCGACGGCGATCATTCTGATCATACAGTTCAGGACAAATTTCTTAAAAATCAAAAACCAAAAATTAAAAATCAACCTACATAACCGCAATCAAGAATTATATAAAACCAATAATACACTTGAAGTCACGAAGACTAAACTGAAAAATCAATCTGAATACCAACAAAAAATAATGGAAAGCATCAGCCACGATATTATGACCCCTGTAAAATTCATTTCTTATCTATCGCAAAAACTTAGCAACACAGAAGACCCCGAGATTCAAAAAAAGTATTATGATGGAATATATAAGAGCTCAGATCAATTATTCAAATTTATCTTAAGCCTTAAAGAGTATAATGATCTTTACAAAGAAGATCTCACTTTTGATGTAGATGAGCACTCCATATATGATATCATTGAGGATAAAAAATTGCTATTTAAAGAGATCGCATCAGATAAAAATTCAATTATACTAAACCTCTCGGATCCGCAGTTAAAATTAAGAGTAAATAAAAATATAATTGCAGCCATTCTGCATAACATCATTGATAATGCTGTAAAAAATACAATTGATGGAGAAATTATCATCAAAACGACTATAAAAAGTAATAACGTAGAAATAGAAATATCTGATACTGGTACAGGAATGTCAAAAAGTCAGATTCAATATTATTCTGAAATTTCCGAAAGTATGGAAAAGGAAGGTCTTGTCTTTAAAAAATATGGACTTGGTCTGCATATGGTCATTCAGCTTAGCAAAAAAATAGGTGCAGGGATAAGCTTTCACGAAAATATGCCGAAAGGAACAATTGTAAAAATCTTTTATAAAAAAAATTATGAATAAAAAAATGGAGTTGCTATCTTTTTTAGGACAAAAAGTTTGTACTTCTTATAGTCCAATATTGAGGTATGTTGAAAAATTAGGTTATTGAAATCTCAATATCCTAATTTTATAAAAAATAAGTACAATGGTAAAGAATTGCAGGAACGGGAATGTTTCAAAGATTACTATGACATAACTAAATAATCTTCGAAAAATATTGTGGGGTTTCTTAGGCATATAAAAACTGGAGTTGCTAACTATTTTTGAGACAAAATTCTTATACTTTTTAACTTTAATAGTATAAGAATTGTCCCAACAAAATTAGCAACTCCATGTAGCAAATAATACTAAAATGAAACAAGTTTTAATTATCAATGCTCATCAGAAGTATGAAGGCATGACGGAGGGTAGACTCAATAAGACGCTTGCTCAGCAAGCAAAGACATTTTTTAGCAAACAAGATATTCGCGTGTTGGAAACGGTCATAGACGTAGGGTATAATGTTGATGAAGAAGTGGAAAAGCATTTAGCTAGTGATCTAGTTGTGTTGCAAACCCCCGTTTATTGGGCCAATCTACCATGGACCTACAAAAAATATGCTGATGAAGTTTTTAATAATGGATTATTCACTAAAAGTATGGCGAGAAACGATGGAAGGGTTCTTGGTGATGCTACGAAGCACTATGGCACCGGTGGATTAATGACAGGAAAAAAAATGTTTATCTCAGCTACCTGGAATGCTCCTAAAGAGTGTTTTGGAGATGATAAACAATTATGGTCAGAAGGTAAATCAGCTGACGATGTTCTTTTCAATATTGTACTTAATTACAAGTTCTTCGGTTATGATATCTTACCAGGTTATCATTGTCTAGATGTCATTAAAAACCCTGAACCTGAAAATTATTTTGCAGGCTATGATGCCTATCTAAAGAATATTGTCCCACTTACTAATCCAGTAAAATAAATTATATTTTATGAATAATCAAAATGAGACTAACATGGTAGAAGCCATCAGTTCAGAAACCCTTGAAGCTATCGAAGCATTTTATAAGGCCTGGCAAACAAATGACCTGACAATAATTGATGATCTTTTCAACGCAGATTGGCAGGATATACCAATGGCGCCTGAACAGAAAGAAGGTTCGGAAGGTTTAAAGGATCTAATGACATTTTTCCATCAAACTTTTCCAGATATTGAAGTCACCATTCAGGATATATTTGGAACAGCTGAGCGCATTGCAGTGAGAGCAGAGATGACTTTTACTCATGACAAGGAATTGATGGATATTCAACCTGTAGACAAAAAGGTGAGAATTACCATATTGGAGTTACATCATCTTACAAATGGCAAAATTACTCATACCTGGCATCTTGAGGACTGGTTTGGGCTATTTATGCAAAGCCGTTCACTGAAAAATCAATAATATGAAGTACAATTATATAGGCAAAACCGGTTTAATGGTTTCGGAACTCTGCTTTGGCACAATGACCTTCGGGGGCCAGGATGCTGGAATGTGGGATAATATTGGTCGGTTGCAGCAAAAGGAAGTCAACAAAATGCTTGAGTCAGTGATTGATTCTGGTATCAATTTTATCGATACAGCTGACGTTTACTCCTTTGGACAATCTGAACAATTGCTAGGGCAGGGTCTCAAAGATCTCCGGATAAACCGTGACGAGATCGTGATATCCACCAAGGTATTTGGGAAGATGAAAGAAAAGCCAAACAGTTCAGGGCTTTCACGCTATCATATCTTCAATGCCGTGGACGATAGCTTGAACCGACTACAGCTTGAATACTTAGATATACTTTATGTTCACGGCGTTGATTTTCAAACTGGGCTTGAAGAAATTGTTCGTTCTCTAAATGATGTAGTTGAAAGCGGAAAAATACGCTATATCGCTATCTGTAACTGGCCAGCTTGGATGGTTGCTAAAGCACAGGCGATAGCACACTATAATGGATGGCATAAATTTATTGGCCTCCAGTATTTCTATTCAGCGGTAACACGTGATATTGAGCACGAAATAGTTGCGATGGCGGACAACCATGATCTTGCAATTTTTCCATGGAGCCCACTTGCAGGAGGGTTTTTATCAGGCAAATATACGCGAGAAGAGATAAAAGATAATAATTCCCGTCGAGCAACATTTGATTTCCCACCAATTGATAAAGATAAAGCATATGATTTGGTAGACATAATGAAAACTATTGCCGATGATCATCAAGCAACAATAGCACAAGTAGCGTTGGCTTGGGTTAGGCAGCAGTCCGGAGTTACAAGTACGGTTATTGGTGCAAAGAATGTAGAACAGCTCATTTCTAATGTTGAGTCAACAAAATTAATACTTAGCGGTTCTGACCTTTTAAAAATTCAGCAAGTCAGCCCTTTGTCCAAACAATATCCCGGCTGGATGATTGAGAATCAGGATAAAGAATCAAGAAGCTAATGAGGCTGGATATTCTTTTTAAGTTCAAGGCATAAAAAAACTTCCCCGAAGGGAAGCTAAAAATACAAATGATGAAAAAAATGTCCCATTAAAATGGGGCAATATAAAGATAATAACTTTAAAAAACATTGCAATGAGCCAGCTAAGTTTATTCGATGCAGAAGAATTTTATGAATTTCCAAAAGACCTTTTGGAATACAGAGAAAATTTCCTTGACTGGAAAGAGGCAGATCGATTAAAAGACCATCTGCTTACAACAGTGCCTTGGGAACAGCGCACGCAGAAGATGTATGATAAGACCGTCATAACACCGCGTTTAACCGCTTGGTGTGGTGATAGTAATAAATCTTACGAATCGGCTGATAATAATACATCAGGTACCAATCCCTGGACTCCGGAATTGCTGGTGTTAAAAGAAAGAATTGAACAAGAATTCGGTTATCAATTCAATGGGGTATTGCTTAATCTCTACCGTGACAACAATGATTCAGTGGCCTGGCACAGGGATAAAAAGAGTAGGTATGGAAAAAGGCCTGTTATCGCATCGATTAGTTTAGGACAGACCAGGAACTTTGATTTCAGAAAGAAAGATCATCATCAGAGCAAATACAGCCTGCCACTTCAGAATGGTTCGCTCCTTATTATGAAAGGTGATCTTCAGGAAAACTGGGAACACCGTATAGCCAAATCAACGTTACCTATGAAGGAACGTATCAACTTGACCTTCCGATTGATCAGACAGGATATTTAACATTTACTCTTCTGATCTGAATTATAGTAATTATAGATTAATAAAAATGGGAACATTTCTGTTCCCGGAATTTTCAACAACTGATTTGTTGTCACTACTATTTTAAGTTGGCTTTGAAAAATGCTTCCAATTTATCAAATGGAATTACATCCACTCTGTCATACAAATCCACGTGTACGGCATTCGGAATAATTATCAATTCCTTCGGTTCATTTGCATCTTTGAAAATATCCTCACTGAAATATCTTGAATGCGCATTTTCACCTGCAATTAATAACATTGGTCTCGGTGAAATTTCCTTCACATATCTTAAAATAGGCATATTCATAAATGAGAGTGGATTAGTAACTAACCATGCACCATTTGAATTTACAGAATTGACGTGAAAACCACGTGGCGTTCTGTAATAATCAAAATATTCCTTTACAAACTGAGGTTCATCGCCTTTCAAACTTTCAGGCAAATTTCTTGGTCCATCCGCCGGCTTTCCATTTTCGGCATCTTTCCAGCGCTGCTTACCTAAATCATCTAATGTTTTGGTTCTTTGTTCGGGTGTTACAGAATCATTATAACCTTTTGACATCACCCTTGTCATATCATATAAGCTCGTCGTGGCAACTGCCTTAACTCGTTTGTCAACCGCAGTTGCATTTAATGCAAAACCTCCAAACCCACAAATTCCAATAATTCCTATTCTATTTCTGTCAACATTTTTTTGAAGTCCCAAAAAATCAACGGCAGCGCTGAAATCTTCTGTATTGATTTCAGGTGAAGCTACATTTCTTGGCTCTCCACCGCTTTCTCCGGTATAGGATGGGTCAAATGTTACAACTGCAAATCCTCTTTCTGCCATTTGATTGGCGTACAATCCTGATGACTGTTGTTCCACTGCTCCAAAAGGTCCACTGATGGCTAAAGCAGATAATTTTTCAATTCCAACATTTTTTGGAACATACAAATCACCACTCAAAGTAATACCATAACGGTTCTTAAACGTTACTTTCTGACGGGTTACTTTTTCACTAAGCTTAAATGTATAATGTTCTTTCGATGTATTCATTTTTTCTGAATTTTTATTGGAAGATTTCTGTTTCGTTTGCGCAGATATTTGCCCTAAGGACAATAAAGCCGCGGCAATTATGAATGTGAGTTTTTTCATATTACTTGTGGTTATTAACTTCATTAAATTCCACATCTGATACGGGTTGAAGCCAGGTGACCTGCATATCATCTTTAAAATTGGTAATCGCAATGTGAGTCATCGATGTCTTTGCTGACGCGCCGTGCCAATGCTCCACATTTTCTGGGATATTGACTACATCACCCTTCCTGATAGCTCTTACAGGTTGTCCTTTTTCCTGATAAAATCCCGAACCTTCTGTTACAATTAAAACCTGACCTTTCGGATGTGTATGCCAGTTGGTTCTTGCACCGACTTCGAAGGTGACGGCTCCTGCAGAAAACTCGTTGTTTTTATCCTTTGCGACTAAAGGATATAAAAAAGCGTCGCCTGTAAACCAGTCATTAGGTAATTTATCTCCTTTCGGGAAAAGAGATGTTGTATTTTCATTGTCCATTTTTTCTTGATTTTTGGAGTTACACGATAAGGTTGCTATAGTCAAAAAGCGAATAGCAAACCAGTTTTATAATTAAATTTAAATTGATTGATTATTAATTTCTTTAATAGTTTTAGCAGGAATTCCACCGACAATTGTATTATCCGGAACATCTTTTGAAACTACCGCTCCGGCTGCAACAACTGCATTTTCACCAATCGTTACACCAGGTAAAATCGTTGCATTAGCACCGATCCAGGCATTTTTTTTGATGAGAATCGGCTTAGCAATCAATCCTTTTCTTTCATTGGGATTTAATGGATGATTTTCTGTGATAAGATTGACTTTTGGTCCAATTAAAACATCGTCTTCAATAATAATTCCACCCAAAGCGAGGAAGGTACAATCGAAATTGATAAAGACATTTTTGCCAATATGAATGTTCTTTCCGTAATTGATGTAAACAGGCGTGAAAATGGCAACGTCCTGAACTTTTTTATCTAAAATCTCACTTAGCAGCTCCGTAATTTCATCAGGATTTGAAGAATTATTCATTCGAACGAGCAATGCCTTTATAGCAAAAGCTTCCTCTCTCAACCTGCCAATTTGCGGATCGTTGGGAAGAATAGTTTCACCAGCTAAAAGCCGATCAAAAATATCTCTTTGAAAGATATAAGAATCTGAAATGTTGTTTGAATCTGACATTGTATTGGCTTTGATTTCCAGATACAAAGTTAGGCTTAGCTGCAGGCAAAGCAGTAATGATTATCAAACCAAAGATTAAGAAATTCAAACTTCGCTCAATCGAAAAGATTTAGGATTAGTACCTGTTTGTTTTTTAAAGAAATTATTAAAATAAGTGGGGTAGTCAAAGCCCAGTGCATAGGCAATTTCTGAAATGCTCCAATCTGTATGCTGTAAAAGCGCTTTTGCTTCGGTGACGATTCGTTCTGTAATGTGTGTAGTTGTAGATTTTCCTGTCACTTCTTTTACGGCACGGTTCAGGTAGTTGATGTGAACATTAAGATGTTGTGAGTAATGCTGTGCCGTTCTTAATTTTAGAGGGCTTGCAGTAGTCTCGATCGGAAATTGCCTTTCCAGCAATTCCATGAAAACAGATGTCAGTCTGGAAGATGCATTCTTGTTCTGTTCATAATTTTCAGAAGGCTCCATCTTTAAAGATTCGTGAATAATAAGACTGATGTAATTGCGGATCAATTCATCTTTAAATACATAATCACTTTCCTGCTCTGCAATCATTTTCCGAAAAATGGTATTAAGAAAAGTTCTTTGCTCATCCGTAATTTTCAGAACTGGCGTTCCTCCAATTTTAAAGAAAGAAGATTGTTGCAGACTTTCCGAACGTTCAGAATTTTTAAAGAATTCTTCCGAGAAAAGAATCGTATAACCCACATAAGTTGTCGAAATAGTTTCCCAAGAGTAGGGAATATGCGGATTGCCAAAAAAAAGGATCGTACCTTCCTGCTCATAGGTTTTATCTGAATAGTGGATCTTGCTTTCGCCCGTTGTTAGACAGATCTTATAAAATTCTTTTCTGCTGTAGGTTCTTGTGTCAGCACTATCCTGTTCGATTTGGAATGCCTTGAAACCCTGAAGCTTCAGTTCATTATTGAACTCTGAAATGACTCTCTCCACCTTTTCTTTCATTTGGCAAAGTTAAGAAATTCAAATAAATTTATATCGAATATGATATTAGTTGAAATATTGGCAATTCCTGAACGTTTATAATTATATATCGGCGTAAAGCCTTGCAACAAAAATTGTTGCAAGGCTTTACTTTTAAATGAGCGTGAAGATCAAGAATTGACCTTGATTCGATAATCAGAAAATGCGCCACGCGGTCTTTGATCAGCCATTTTTCATTTTGCTTCACATAGTGATCATCATATTTTACACTATAATCGGTTAATATGTCTTTTCCTTCAGCTTCTCTGATCATTTTGATCTGAGCGAAGGAAATACCTGTGGCGGTGTCGTTTTCAATCTTTACAGTATGCTGCCCGTTGAGGGTAAAATACGTTTTCACCTGTGAAGCGTGAAGATTGAAATCCCGTTCCATATTTTCTCTTCCTGAAACGTCGGCTACCAGAGCACCATTCATATGTACCTTATACGTTACATCGGGCGTGAATAGATCCATGACTTCGGAGATTTTCCATTCGTCGCTCAGGTAAGCATAATCATCGATAAGGTTTCTTAGGTCTTCCTTTGTCTTTAAAATTTCTAGTGTCATAATTTTGTTGTTTAATGAATTTTAAAATTACTGTCTGTCATTACTGTTGACAAAATTATATTATATTTGCTTACAATTTATTAGTCGTTACCTAAAGGTTATGAGCTAATTGAAATAAAGCTATGGCAGAAAAAGAAGAAAATCAAATAGACAACAAAGCATTTACAGAGGAATGCCATAAAGTTTTAATGGCTATGTCAGATGCTTTGTATGCGATTGGAGGCAAATGGAAATTGATGATTATCATCGCCATGGGAAGAGGCAACAAACGATTTACAGAGATTCAAAGACAGGTATCGGGAATTTCGGCCAGAGTTCTTTCAAGTGAATTGAAGGAACTTGAAATGAACGGTTTTATCATCAAAAAAGTAGAAAATGGATATCCGGTGACAATAGAATATGAACTGCTTCCTTATAGCTACACTTTGGAAGAAGTGGTCGCGGCAATGACAAAATGGGGAATGCAACACCGTGAGAAAGTCAAGGCTGAAATGTCATCCGGCAAGTCAGAGAAATAGTTTTAAAAATAATTAAGACTTTTAATTAAGTCCTAATTATTTTTCTGCTGACATCATTTTACAACGCCTGCCCAAATGTAATCAGGTTACTGTCCGGATCCAGTAATGAGAACTCTTTCTGACCCCACGGTCTATCATTCAGATTACCTGCCGGATGGATCTCAATATTTTTCCTGAGACAGTTTTGATAAATCTCATTAATATCTGAACATCTTATGTAGATCTGTCCATAATTATCAGTAGGAATGAGATCTTTGAATTCAAAAAAGTGGATCTCCAAATGATCTTTTTCCAACATCAGATAACCTGGGAAATCATTTTTGTTGGACGTAAACCCTAATTTAGTATAAAAGTTTCTGGTATTTTCCTTATTGCACATTGGCAATTTTGGGATCATTGCTGTCATCATATTTTTTTTGTTCAAAAATGATCATAACATTCCGAAGTATCACTTGATCAAAATCAAAAAGAGACATTCGCCCTTACTCTGCTTAAGGTTTCAGGTCTCATCTTAAGATATGAAGCGATCATCGAAAGGGGAAATTTCTGTATCAGTTCAGGTCTGGTCTTGAGTATATGATCATATTTTTCAGCAGGCTTCAGCTGCTCATCATAGAAATCTATTTTTGAGTTTGATATGCTAAGAAGTCTGTTGAACTGGAGGAATTTCTGAGAAACAGCAATAAGCTTATGTAGATTTTCCAATGTCAGTTCTAAAACCTCGGAACGTTCAAAAGCCTTTATACTTACTTTTGAAGGCTGTTGATTGACCAAACTTTGCAGGTTAAACACCCAATCTTTTTCAATATAAAGGTCAGTAATGATCTCTTCTTCCCGGGCTTCATGGTATAAATATTGGTAAAAAGATCCATTAACGATGTAAAACATAGATGTGGAAACATCTCCTTCCTTGCTGAGGATTTCATTCTTATTGAGGTACCTTGTATGGATATGATTCTTAAATAACTGTACTTCAGCATCACAGAAATTTCCAAATTGTTCTAACATTATGATTTACTATTTTAATGTTAAGCAAATATAGAAAGATTAACGGGATAAAGATATCTTCAAAAAAAACGAAAATGTAACGCTGAATCAGTAAGTGCAAAGAAGTAAAACTGACTGTGTGAAGATCATAATCGCATTTGTTCTTGCACTGGTGATTGGATTTGTTTTGGCAAAGCTTGTATAATGAAATAAATCAGGGTATTTTTTACTTAATTTATTTTATGGATTGCTGTTAAAAGGATTTTATTCAGAAAAAAAAATATAGCTTAAAGTCAACAAACTATAACTGATCATCAATAACAATATTTTCAATAGCTTTTACCAAAGCATTCTCAGGTCCAAAAACAGCCTGTCCTTCTACACGGAAAACATTGACAACTTCAATTCCTAATAGGTTCAGAAAAAAACGGACATAATTTGTCGTGAAATCATAAGGCTTCAATTCACCTTCCGAATAGGTTCCGCCGGATGAAGTGACGATGTAAGCTTTTTTATTTTTTAACAGACCTTTCGGTAATAATCCTTCGCCAACATATTGGAACGTTATTTTTGCTCTGGCTATCTGATCAAAGTAAGCCTTTAATGTACTTGGAATATTCCAATTATACATAGGCGCTTCAATGACAATAATGTCAGCGTTTACTAAATCCTGAATTGCACGGTCTGATTGTATTAAAGAACGTTTATGTGTTTCTGTCTGAATTTCTGCAGGCGTAAAAAATGCTTCAATATGGTTTTCATCCAAATGTGCTGTTTTATTTGTTGCAAGATCATATTCTGTAACCTTTGAATCGGGATATATTTCCCTGATCTTTTCAATGACGATCTGACCCAATTTTCTGCTTGCAGAATTTTTAGTTTTTGGACTTGACATAATGTGCAATAGTTGTTTCATTTAAATAATTTTGCTTTCACAAATTTATTTTATATTTACTACTGTTTTGTTAGTAGTATATAAAAGGATAGTAGTAATATTTAGGATAGTTATGAAGGGAAATGATAACAAGCCGGTTTTTACAAAAATTGAATGTGCAGAAAATCTTTCAGCAGTTGAAGATGCGATCTATGTTTTAGGAGGCAAATGGAAGCTAAGAATTATAGTTGCATTAGTAAGTGGTTATCATCGGTTTAATGATATTCAGCGTGCTGTTAAAGGGATCTCTCCGAGAGTCTTGTCAAACGAGTTGAAAACATTGGAACTTAACGGTCTGGTAAAAAGGACGGTTGATTCTGAAAATTTCCCGGTATTGGTAGAGTATGTACCAACTGACTATGCAGAAACACTAAAAGAATTGGTGTCTATGCTGGGCAATTGGGGAGTTAATCATAAAAAAAGAATATCGTTGCAGATTTAAAGTTCAAATTTTAGTAAATCCTCAGATATATTGTCTATTCTGGCTGAATAATGACAAAATGAACCAATGGAAATTCTCTTTTTATATTTTCGCGAATACGCTTTATAGCTTCAGTGATTTCCTCGGTATCAAGATGGTCTTCAAAATCGATGATGAGCATCAATACGACTTCCTCAGGTGACTGGTAAGTTGACAGTATATTTTTTGTTCTGACCACGGCGGGATCTTTCTCTGCCAACTTTGCTATCTTGTCCCGTGTTTCAGGAGCTATTCCTTCTCCCATCAATAAACTCCTGCTTTCCCTGGCCAGGATAAATGAGACGAAAACTAATATTAAGCCTACGATGATCGATGCAAGTCCGTCTAATTCAGGTATCTGAAATGAATGGCTGACTCCCATCAATACCATCACCACGATCAAACCGGCTACTGCTGCGCCGTCTTCGAAAACCACGAGGAAGCTTGCGGGATCTTTACTTTTGATGATGGTATCCCACCATTTCATACCGTTACGCGTCTTATTAAATTCTTTGACAGCGATAAAAAGAGATGTTCCTTCAAAAATAAGGGAGAGCACTAAAACGATGTAGTTCCAGAACGGATCTTTCATCACTTCTGGTTCTATGATGTGAGAAATTCCCTGATAGATTGACAGAGCCCCACCCAGACCAAATATTAAGATTGAAACAACAAAAGACCAGAAATAGAGTTCCTTGCCATAGCCGAAAGGATGAGATTCATCTGCTGGCTTCTTACTTCTTTTCAAACCATACAAAAGTAACAGCTGGTTGGTAGTGTCAACAGTTGAATGGATTCCTTCAGAGATCATCGAAGAGCTGTTGGTAAATGCTCCGGCAATAAACTTTGTCAACGCGATCAGCAGGTTGGCGGCAAGGGCACTGTAAATTGATTTACGATTGTTGGCCATTTATGGAACTAAGGTATTAGAAAGATTATTTAACTCGTCAGCGGATATGGATCATTTTACAATCTGTTGTCAATTTTGCTCTTCATTCCCGAAATAATACGTTTTCGGTGGATAAAGCCCCAGTCTGCAATCGTATTGGTCAGTTGTTTCAGTGATTTTCCATAGTCTGTAATCTGGTATTCCACTGCAACAGGCGCCGTGTTCAGGACATGACGATTGATCAGTTCATTTATTTCGAGATCCTTTAATTCACGGCTGAGCATCTTTCCGGAAATACCTTTCATCTCTTTCAGCAATTCAGAATAGCGCATCGGCTTATAGCACAGACACGCAATGATGGACATTTTCCATTTTCCGTTTAAAATTTCCATTGTATCACTGATTGCCAATATTTTTTGGCTGCAATCCTTTACCAGATCAAATTCTTGTTCCATACTATTCACTTGGTTACCATTTTGTCACTATAACTTTTTGTCACTTAGTTACAAAGATACACATTGAAAATATAACTTTGCCGATCTAATCTATAAATAACAAAAAAATGGATCTAATCAAAAATTTACAATGGCGGTATGCGGTCAAGAAATATTCAGAGGAATCAGTAAGCGAAGATAAAATAGACCGGATTGTTGAAGCTATCAATCTCACCGCCTCCTCCTGCGGAATACAACCTTACCGATTGTTTGTCATTACCAACCCGGAGGTAAGACAAAGATTGGGAGAAGGTTCTTTCAATGCACAGATCCAAGCTTCTTCCCACTTATTGGTTTTTGCAGGATTCAATGAAATAACCGCGGATTACATCACAGAATATGTTGAGATGATGGAACGACAACGAGATTTAGAAAAAGGAGGGTTGAAAATGCTGGAGGATATGTTAATCGATTATTTCTCTACCCAGACACCCGAACAAAATACGATCTGGTCGGACAAACAAGCTTATATCGGTTTGGGAACAGCTTTGATTGCGGCGGCAGAACTTAAAGTGGATGCAACACCTATGGAAGGATTTGATCCGAAATTGTTTGATGAAGTTTTAGGCCTGTCAGAAAAAGGTCTCCACGCCTCAGTCATCATGTCATTGGGCTATCGGGATGCTGCTAATGATTTTCTGGCATCGGCTCCAAAAGCCCGTCTGCCGATTAGTGAGTTTTCTACTAAAATAAATTGATAATGCAAAAATGGTAAACACATTTAGCATCTTAATTTTTCAAGATCTATACTCAAAAATAGGAACCTCGAAATTTGTCGAGGCTCCTATTTGCTAATAAAATAATGCTCACTATTGTATCTTAACAATCCTTTCCTTTGGGATCATCTGCCAGATTTCAAATATAAATACAGGCATTAATGGATATCATAGAATAAAAATTTAGTTATTCACATATTCCAGTCCCCATTTATAAAGCTCGTTAATGATCGGTTCTAACTTTTTGCCCTTCGCTGTCAATGAATATTCAACCGTCGGCGGGACCGTTGCAAAAGCTTTGCGATTCACAATATTATTTTCTTCCATATTCTTCAGTTCCTTGACCAACATCCTTGTACTTATCCCAGGTATCATCCTTTCCAATTCCTTGAAACGTTTCTTTTCAGGAATTAGCGCGTAAATGATGGACATAGACCATTTACCTCCAATAATGTCAAGGATCATTTGAAGCTCACATTTATTTTCCGCTTTTTTAATTTTTTCTTTTTCCATAAGAATCTGATTTACAATAAAAGTTACAGTCGGGTTATTAGTTCACATAAGTGTAACTACTTGCAAAAGTAAAGCAATGGAAATAGATTTGCAACCTAATTTTTAAAATATAACAACATGTATGATTCTTTAAAAGGAAAAGTGGCTTTGGTTACCGGCGGTACCAAGGGAATAGGTAAATCTATTGCTGACAAGCTGAGTGCAAGCGGAGCAATAGTTGTAACAACTGCCCGTACAGAAGCAGAAGATAATCCCAACAACCATTATTTTATTGCTGCCGACCTTACCCGGGCAGACAGCGCAGAAAGCATTGCAAAAGAGATATTGGAAAAGTATGGCAAAATAGATATCATTGTTAACAATGCCGGCGCCAATTTAGGTCCGGGAGGAGGTTTCGACACATTGCAAGATGAAGATTGGTTCAAAGACTGGGAACTTAATTTCATGTCAGTGGTCCGTGTTAACAAGGCACTATTGCCTACTATGATCCAGCAGAGAGAGGGGGTCATCATCAACATTTCCACAAGAGCCGCAAAGCAGCCGATCTGGGATATGACCATGTCATATTCTTCAGCTAAGGCCGCACTGAATGCATATAGCAAAGCGCTCGCAAATGAAGTTGGACCCAAAGGCATCAGGGTAAATACCGTTTCACCAAGTGTTGTGAAGACACCATTAATGACTGAGTTTATCGAAAAAATCGCTCAGCAGTCAGGAGTAAGTTTTGAGGAGACCTTTCAAAATGTCATCAAGACCGTTGGCGTGCCCATAGGGAGAATGGCAGAGCCCGAAGAAATAGCCAACACAGTAGCTTTTCTTGCTTCATCCGAGGCCCAATATATTACGGGAGCCAATCTATCTGTAGATGGTGGATCTTCACCAACTGTCTGATCCAGTTGTAATGTTATATAAAGATAAAAAATAGCATTTATTAATTTAAACTATTAAGGCATTGATCTGGCGATTTTGTTGGATCACTGCCTTTTCGACATTTATATGACCAATAGATCACTTAGCATGATCCCTCACATAGCGTACTTGAGTCTGAAAAAATTATATTATCATTGTCAATATCTTTATGATAAAATTTCTGTCTCTAAAATATTTGTTTGCAGATCAAGTATTTCTCATCTTGTAGAGATCTGATAAGGACGATATAAATATTGTATTTCTACAGTGATCGTAAATATCATAAAACTCCGATATGATATGGAATTCAATTTGAAAACAATCAAAAAACCAAGAAATAATAGGGTGTAGATTAGATGTTTTGGTTTAAGTTTAAAATCAGAATAACAGGTGCAAGTACATACAGGTAAAATGCGGGCATCTGCCATAGAGAAGAAGAGATCTTTAATATTTTAATATCTAAATGAGCCGCCAGCAAATTACCCAGAAAAAAACCGATAAAGTCAAATGCGGTGAGCAAAAGAAACACGGCGAATAAACGATTGGCGAGTTTCTTATTACTTTTGACCGTAATAAGAAAGACAGACAACAACAACATTAGAAAAATAACTATTTTTCCTAAGCTGCTGATTAATTCAATATTTTTTCCAATTGATTATTTCATAATGAAACGGCAATGTAGAGATAAAAATGATAGGCTGAATAATTCGTGAATACTGGTTTTTGCAAATTCTCACGTCTATAATTTTACCAAATTACGATCATTAGATCCAAACTGAGCATAAGCTGCTATTTGCCGTCCTGATCAGAAATGTGTAACTTGGTTTCATTTATACTGATCAGTAAATAGGTTCAGATCTAATTTATGGAGACAATAGAAGAATTTTACCAGCATAAGCTCAACGAATTACCTGATAATTTGGAGCGTACCATCGGACAGTTCAATGTGTTCCGTATTGAAAATCGATTGGACAGAAAGGAAGAATTGCCGTTGCACGTTCGTAGGAATTTCTTTAAAATTATGCTTTTTTCAGGAGAAAATATTTTCAGATACGGAAACGAGAAAATAAAGGTGGAAGGCAATACCTTGCTGTTTTTTCATCCTGATATTCCCTATTCCTACCAAACCTTAACCTCTGATACAAAAGGTTTTTTTTGTGTTTTTAAGCGGGAGTTTTTTCTCGGTGACCATAAACTTGATGTTGGCGATCTTTCTATTTTCAGATCTTCCGTTCTGCCAGTTTTTAAATTATCCACAGATGAGTACAAAGAAGTAAAGAACCTTTTTGATAAAATGTTTCAGGAAGTAGGTGGAAATTATATTTACAAATACGACCTGATCAGGAACTATGCCAGTGAACTGTACTTTCTCGCAATGAAATGGACGCCGCCGGAAGATCTGATTCAATATGGGGATGCCAGCAGAAGAATTTCGATGATCTTTTTGGAATTGTTGGAGCAGCAATTTCCTATCCAATACAAAACTGACCAAGTGAAATTCCGGTCACCCAATGAATTTGCAGAAAGGATCTCTATACACGTTAACTACCTTAACCGCTGTTTGAAAAAAGTGATGGGTAAGACCACAACCCAGCACATAACCGAGCGAGTAAATACTGAAGCAAAAATTTTGCTCAAACATACAGACTGGTCTGTTTCTGAAATAAGTGATAGTTTAGGATTTGACGATCTTTCGCACTTTAATAAGTTCTTCAAAAAGCAGACGGGTCTAAACCCGACCTCTTTCAGGTTGGTTTGATTTGTACAAATAATGTTTCTGTTCTTACTAACAATGCTCCAGATATCCGTATTAATTTTGCTTTGATAAAAAGTATAAAGATGGATATTTCTAAAGTATGGTACATTACCGGTGCGTCCAAAGGAATTGGACGATCTCTTACAGAGCAATTGTTATTGAAGGGCTATAAGGTCGCTGCAACTTCAAGACAAATTTCTACGTTATCTAGCATCACAAGCGAAAACTTTCTGCCTTTGGAGGTTGATCTGACAGACGAAAGGTCGATAGCAGCATCTATGGAAAAGGCCAACATCACTTTTGGGCGGATCGATGTGATCGTAAATAATGCGGGGTATGGGATCGGTGGAGCTATTGAAGAATTGTCAGAACAGGAGATCAACGATAGTTTCAACATCAATTTTTTCGCAGTTGTTAAAGTCATTCAGCAGGCATTGCCTTATTTGAGAATTCAGCATTCCGGACATATTATCAATATTTCCTCCATTGCAGGTTTTGCGCCGGGACTGGGCTGGAGCATCTATTGCGCTGCTAAATTCGCAGTTACAGGTTTGTCAGAAGCTTTGTCCAATGACCTAAAGCCTTTGGGGATCAAGGTGACAGCAGTTTTGCCAGGATGGTTTCGGACTAACTTTGCCAAACAGGACTCCATTGCCTTCAGCAAAAAACAAATTGATGATTATGGTTTTTTGAGAACGGCACATCAAAAAATGAATGAAATCGATGGCAAACAATTAGGTAACCCCGACAAGGTCGCTGACACTTTCATTGAGTTAGTGGACAGCCAAGATCCTCCGACATTGTTATTTTTAGGAAGCGATGCCCACAGACGGGCAGAAGAGAAGATCGCTCAATTGTCTCAACAAATTGAAGAATGGAAAGGTCTTTCAGTCTCAACAGACTTTGAGCGTTTATTCCTATGAAATATCCTGAATTACCAAATATTAAAATAAAGTTAAATGTATTTACAGGTTAGATCTCGCAGAAGATTATTTGTATTTTTATAAAAGTGATGTAGCAATCAATAATATGACTTCTGTACAAAACCCTAAAATAAAAGCCGTCTTTTTTGATGTGGATGGAACAATATTCAGTTTAAAGACAAAATCAATTCCGGAATCAACGAGGAAGGCAATAAAGAATCTCCGGGAACAGGGAATTAAAGTGATCGTTGCTACCGGTCGGTCGGTCAATGATCTCAGTCATATTAAACATATCGAGTTTGATGGTTTTATGACGTTTAATGGGGGATATTGTATGACTGTTGATGGTCAGGTGATGTTTCGAAAAGTGATCGACCCTGATGATATAAAAAATTTGATAGATTACTCAGAAAGATTTGATGTCAGTTTTTCATTGATGTATGAAGATAAAGTAAGGATCAGTCACGAAAGTCCAAAAGTCCTTGAATTGTATCGTCACGTTGATATCCCTGTGCCAGCTTTAGTCGATAAAGAAAAGCTTGATATTGAAAACGTTTTGCAGGTCAACGTTTTTATCGGTCCTGAGAATGAAGATTCTTTTATGAGCGAAATCATGCCAAATTCATTGTCTTCAAGATGGACACCGTTATTTGCAGATGTCAATCCGGGAGGAGTAAGCAAACAGGGAGGTGTCGAATATTTTTGTAAATATTTTAATATTGATCTATCTGAAACGATGGCTTTCGGGGATGGGGGAAATGATATTTCTATGCTGAAGTCTGTAAAAATAGGTGTTGCCATGGGAAATGCAGGAGATAATGTCAAAGAAATTGCCGATTTTATAACGGGAGATGTTGATAATCATGGAATAGAAAAGGCTTTGATACATTTTGGGCTTTTAGATAAAACTTCGGCAGGTGTGGCAGGATAACTAATTCTTTTATAAAGGCTTTCTTAAGTTGTAGGTAAGGAATGGGTGTCATTTTGTAATTGTAATCATTTACTTCCATTGTGCTAAAGCTGATATATTCAGGAATTCAGTGCAATCCAATTACACCGATTTCTATTGCTCAAATTTCTTATATATATCAAAGTGAACTTGCAACTATTTTTGAGACAAATGTACATACCCTTCATGAGATCATAAAAAAAGAGAATATTCTTGTCTTGTAATCATATTGCGGGTACAGCTCCGATTTGTGTCAGTAAACCAAGCATATCAGGTTGTCCTACTTCTTCTATGATTTGGTTGTCAGACAATAGGTAAAAATTCATTGCGTTAACTGCAATCGGTTTTTCGGTTGCGGGTACACCAAAGAAAGTTCCTTTATGGGTTCCTTTCATTGTGAACCTAACCGCTACTATTTTAAAGACCAATTTTTTCAGAAACACCTTTACCTCATCGGGTAGCCTGCATGACTCACATCTGCGAATACAGTAGGCCTAATTTCTTAAAAGTTAGATTTGGTCTTCCGGTAAAATATGGTATCGGGTTTAAGATTCGGAAGGAGATACAGATAGCGAGGTATTCTCTTGCTCTTCAAGCTCTTTTTTTCTCTGCTTTATAAAATCTGTCGGGCGGATGCCGTTTATTTCCTGGAAAAGGTCAGAAAAATTTTGACGGGAAGCTATACCGCATTCATCCGCTAAACCCTGTGTAGACAATTTTAGATAATATGGATCATTATACATCAGTTGTGTAATATAGTTAATACGTAATGCGGAAAGATATCTGTTAAAATTTATCCCTTTTATATCATTGATATACTGTGACAGATAGGAAGTATTTGTCTTCAATTTTTCAGCCAGCAATGAAAGTGTAATTCCTTTTTCTACAAATTCTTTACTATCTTCAAATTCTTTTAATTTATTTTGCAGGTCTGTAAAAATATCATTACTCAGTAAGGATTTTCCATAGGTCGAAATACTGTCATAAGAAGATTGTAAAGTTGATTTTGACTCCTGATGAAATAGTTTTTTTTCTAATTCCTGGTACCTTGATTTTATCTGTTTTCCATTATTGTAATATTTCCAAGCTAATAAAGTTACTATAGCTAATATTGAAACAAGTATTACAATTGTTCCCAGTCCCCATTTATTGCGATTTTCCAGCCTAGTTTTAGATTCTTCCAAAATTTGCTTGTCATAGTCTTTGTGGATTTTTTCAGACAAATACTTAAAATCTTTATTCAAGATGCTGTCGGCCTTTAAAAGTTTTTTTGAATACTCTAACTCTTTTTCTGAATCCTTTCTATGTTGATAGTATTTTATCAGAAAGTTATAATTTTCAAGAAGCTCCGGTACAATAAAGTGCCTTTTTTGAAAAATGGAATCTACTTTTTCGAACTGTTTGACTGCTAGATTTTCTCTTCCAGATCTTAAGTAACTTTTCCCTATGTAGAAATCTGCAACTGAAGACCAGTAGAAATCGTCATCTTTTTTTAAAATGGGTAAGCTTTTTTGCAGAAGTGCAATTGCGGAATTATAATTCTTGTAATGATATCCTGATATTCCTTTACATTTAACAAGGTATGCCTTTTCTGAGGGGAAGTCTTCAATTTTTGAAAATCCAAGCCCTGTATTAATAATTGAATCAGCCTTCTTATAATTTTTTGTATTCCTGTAACATACAGCTATCTGATGGAGGCTGTTAAGGTAGCCTTTGGTGGAATTGTAAATTGTATATCGATGGTAATTTCCTTTTGTCCTTGGTTCAAAATATGAAATACAATCTTTAAAATGCTCAACAGCTTCGCTATAGTAGCCAAGATAACTTTTTACCAATCCCATCTGATAGATAACTTTATATTTCAGATAGTCATCATTGCCATTCTTGGAATATTGATAAGCAGTCACATATTCTCTCAAGGCAGATTGGTAATCTTTGTTATAAAAATAATATATACTCCCTTTGTATAAGTAGGCAGAAGACAATAAATCATTGTCTCTAGACTTCTTTGAGGCTATAATAGCGCTGTCAGCATACTTAAACTTCGGTCTTTTATGCGAGGAATGATAGGCATAGTCTTCATAGGCCTGCTTGAGTTCTGAATAGTTTTTTTCCTCTTTTGCTTTTTTTATATAGATGCTTACATATTTAAGTGCATTTTCATCATTTTCATTTATGCTTTCATAGTTTTTTTTCAAATCCTCGTAACTTTTTTGTCCATTTATTTTTTCAAACTGAAAAGCAAGAAAAATATAAAAACAGAAAAATAAGAGTTTTCTACTAAACATTATGAAAATTATTGGCTATTATTATACAAATCTAACTATTAAACCTAAATATTACTATAAAAAATGTTTTTTTTAAATGTAAAATATGTTTTATTTAAATGGTTGATTGTTAAAGATTTATGTAATTTAAGCTGTCCTAGTATTTAAATTAGGACGTCATTTTTCTTAAATTTAAGTGTAGGGACATACTTCTCTTTCAAAATATTTTATTGGGTAATACTTTAGTGAAAAGAATTCTAATCAATAAAACTCCCGGCCGGGATAAACTTCGAAATTCAAAATATTATATGAAAAAGTTTATCTCAATTGTAACAGTAATAGTTATATCAAATTCAGTGTTGAGTTGTAGAGAAGTTGAAGAGCTATCAGAAGTAACGGAAAGCGGCAAACAAGAATTAGTTGTTGTAAAGCCAAAAAAAGACTCTGCCGAATCCAATAAAGAAGGCAATTCATCAAACGTTACGAATGGCAAAGAAGATGAGGGTGACCCTCAAAAAGACAAGATTAAATGGTAGTAATAGCAAATGTTTTTTAAGAAAACTACCTGATATACCTTAGCAATAATTAAAAGATTTATCATTCTGTTAAATTTTGTAGTGCGCAATACGAAAGTAAATAGATTATAAATAGAGTAAAATTTTTAACCTGAAGCAAAGTAAAAAGTTCCCGACTTTGCTTTTTAAAAACACCAGGGAATGACAAATATTATTATGAAAAAAGTAATTTTTCCTACGATAGCAATTGCTGCTACATTTGTTGCCTTTTCTTTTTCTCCTGCTGAAAAGAATAACACTATTAACAAGGCAGAAGTTGCTACTATGACGATTCCAGCTGGAGGAGCTTGCGACAGTAAGTTTCAAACAAATCAGACATTTAGTAAGTGCGATACAAGATGGACGGATGCAACATTAACACCTGCAAAATCTCAAGGTGCTGCATTAGCAGGCTTGTAAAGTAGTAAAATAGAATGTCCTTTTGTAAAGAAGGGCATTCTTATTCCCAATTTTTAATTTATGTATTTTATGAATGGGATATAATAAAACTTTTTAATAATACATAGATGCTTGCAAAGGAATAAAATAGAAATTTTTTAGTAATACACAAAAGTTAAATTATATGGATAAATTAAAACAATTTTTATTGACCTTGTTTTTTTTGGTACACTTGGTTTTAATTTTCTTTCAAGGAATAAATACTACTATAGATAATTATTGGAGTTTTCATTATAAATCAAAATCTGACTTCCCAAAATTATTCACACAAAATGAAAACAATGAATTGTACTATATTCTAACAGGAATCAATACTGGATATGGTTTTTACGGCATAAAGACCTCATCAAAGAAATATTTTAAAATTAGTTATTATGATAATCATAATAATCTTATTCTAACAGATAGATATATGGGACTAAATAGCACAAATGGAATTCAAAGATTTGGTGGATATTCTTCCTATATGGCAAATTACGTAGCGGATACAGAAAAGTTAATAAAAGAAGATAGTTTATCTGATTTAGTAAAATTTAGGAGATTATATATAACAAAATCTATGAAATGGTTAGGAAAGAAAAAGGCAAACTTAATTCCAAATTGTAGCTCATACAGAGTAGAACTATTAACTGTAGTTCCTGATTATTATAAAGACTTCAATAAAAAAATAAAATTATATGCTTTACAAAGCAATTTATACCACGCAAAATAGAATATTTGATTATTTCAAGCGAGAATATTCAGAAGCTTCTTTTTTACTTTTTTTTAGAATTATGATAGGTTTAATAGCTATCATTGAAATATTGTCATTGAAAGGGGATTTGTTTTTGTTATTTTCCTCGTCTAATACTATGATTCCGCAAGAGTTGATGTATATGGAAACTGGTGTTTTTAAATATCTGCATCCAATAAGTTTATATTTAAAAGAAAATGGTTTATTTGAATATTTTTATACCCTTACTTTATCTGTTTATATTTTATCTTTATTATTCTTAGTAATTGGATTTTTGACTCGGTTTTCTGCATTTTTCGCATTAATTTTACAACTCATTATCTATAAGAGTTTTGCTCAGTTTAATTATGGATATGATCAATTTATGACTATATCATTATTTTATTGTTTTATTTTTCCTGTTGGAAAATACTATTCTTGTGATAATTTCATTTTTAAAAAGAAGAATGTTGAGATACTTTTTAATTATCAGACTGTACTACAAATACATTTGTCTATCGCATATTTTTTCTCGGGCCTTGCAAAAGCATTAGATTCTGGTTGGTGGAATGGCAAATCTGTTTGGAATGCTTTAGTCTCACTTGATAGCAATTTTTATCCTATACCCATTATCTATATTGTTGGTGGTGTTTTAACTGTATTACTTGAATTATCTTATCCGATTTTAGTTAATTTTAAAAAAACAAGAAAAATTATTTTAACAGCAATGATATTAATGCACTTATTTATTGCAGTGACGATGGAGCTATATGCATTTTCGACAATAATGATTGTTTGGAATATTGCTGCTTTTGGAGAATTAAGTTTGGTAAAAGAGAAAAGATTAGAAAATAATCGTCAGAATCAAATAGCATAAAAGATAATTTTTTTTATCGTTTTTAATTTTTCATATATCTTTTGTAGGTTTATCATGTCGAAAAAGTTACAACCTCAACACATCGTTAAAATTTAATAGAAAGGTTTAATTTTTTGCTCCTAGCAAATACTTTTTTACAATAATGTCAACCAACCACTATTTAATAAATTTAATATGAAAATATTTATTTTGATTTTTGCCGTAATTTTCGGGTTAGTCAATGCCCAGACTCATCGCTTCATTTATGAATTTAAATTTAAGCAAAACCCTAAGCAAACTGAGTCTAAAAAAGAAAATATGACTCTGGATATAAATCCTGATAATATCAAATTTTATAACTATCATTACGTTACAATTGACTCAACCAATATTACAAAAGGACAAAATAGCCAACTTTGGGATACTTCTACTCCTGTTGTTGTTCGAGTAAAAAATTCTAATACAAATAGCAATTACACTTTAATCAATGATGTATTTGTTTTCGATACTGAGGATAAAATAAATTGGAATCTCGAAAAAGAAACTAAAAAATTTGAAAACTATACTTTGCAGAAAGCAACGACAGCTTTTGGTGGAAGAAACTGGACTGCTTGGTTTGCTAAGGATATTAATATTTCTGAAGGACCATATAAGTTTCGAGGATTACCAGGGATGATTTTTCAATTGTATGATGATAAAAATAATTTTGATTTTACTTTGGTAAAAAGTTTTAAATTGAAAGCTACATATAAAACTCCGTTCATCGAAAGTTTTTATGGTCAAAAACCAATAAAAACAACCCAGGAAAATATAGATAAGATGTTGATGAACGAATATAAAGATCCATATCACGAAACTCGTGATGAATTTAAGAAAAATCCTAATATGACTTTTAGCATTAATGGTGTTGATGTAAAAGACATCAGTCAATTTAAAGAATTGACTGAATCAAGGCAACAATATATTAGGGAAAATAACAATCCCATCGAAATAGATAAAGCTATCCATTATCCAGAAAAATAATCAATAATCTATCACACATATTCTACAAATTATTAAGGGGTAAACCTTACAAGATAAATGTATATATGTGTCGTTATAAGTTTTAATTTAATTTTTTTTCATCAATTTGGATTGTATGGAATCCAACATCTTATTATTTAGATTGTGATGTAGAATAATATTTAAAGAACCGGGTGCTAATCTATAATTACCCGGATAGTCAATCATACAAAATAATTTATAAGAGGACCTGGAAATTCCGGGAATAGTATCAAAAGCAACATCTATGATTTTTGAGAATCTGACCACCGCAGGAACAGTATATGCTATCAACGGTAAAGATGTAAATAGTGGTGTATTGAAAGATGATTATAACAAGAAGAATGAAACTCAAGAATTTTGAAACCCTATACAACTAGTCCATGCATGTAATTAATATGTTGAAAATGACAATCTTTTACGATAACTACTGCCCAAACTGTACAAGATTTGTAAATCTGATCCAAAAATTGGATTGGCTAAAATTTGTAGAAGCAAAACAATTGAGAAATTTCAAACACATGAATTCTGCAGTCGGCATTAGCAAAACTCTTGCGGAGAAAGAAATGGCATCTTTCGATGGTAAATGGTCGTATGGCTATACAACTCTTTTTAAAATATTTTTGAGGATTCCTATTTTTTGGATATTTATTCCTTTATTATTGTTCTTAAAAATTTCCGGAATTGGACAGGTTATTTACAAAGAATTAGCACTAAAAAGAAAAATAATCCCCATCCATTGTAATGAGAATAGCTGTAAAATTCCCTAAAGGTTTAAATACTGGTATTCTTGATTCGCCACAATATTTCTTTCTTATTGATTTGATTCTGTCATAAGCAGATCATATTTCAATTACCATCATTCCATATGAGGCTACCTGATTTTCTATAGCAAATATATTCCGTGGTCACTGCGGAAAAAATCTTTTTGGGTATCCAGGATCGGATATCCCAGAACCTCCACAAAAAGATTTCAGGCTTTCATCAATGTTCTTTCTTCTTGTCTTCAAGGAATTGATTGCAGTTTTTCTTCTGCCTGCCTGGATGGTAATATGCAGAGAAAAAGTCAGAAACTTCACAAGATGCAAATAAATCGATTAATGAGATTCTTATATAAACCACTTTGTCAGATGTTAGTATAAATCAATTTGTCAGATGATATGACCAAGGATAAGAAAAGTCAAAGTTTCCTTCAAGCTGCAATCTATAGATTTTTAATTGTAGTTGCGGGAAAAACCATATGGCATCTCCCCAGTTCATACCTCCATTTTATCGATGTTAAACCTTTTTAATGAAAGGAATTTCTAAACTCTAAAGGAGACATATCGGTCTTTATTTTGAAAAGCTTGCTGAAAGATTGCGGATGTTCAAAACCCAATTCATAAGCGATCTCGCTGACAGTCAATTCCGTATTCGTTAATCTTTCTTTTGCTTTTTCAATGAGCTTTTCGTGGATGTATTGTTTTGTGTTTTTACCAATAAGCGAGCGCAGCATATCACTAAGGTAACCTGGCGAAATATGCAATTGGTCAGACAGATATTGTACAGTGGGAACACCCAAATGCAGCCTTTTCTGATTAAGGTAATCATCCAAAATGCTTTCTGTTTTCTCAAGAATGTCACTATTGACAATTTTTCGGGTAATGAATTGCCGCTTGTAAAACCGATTCACATAGCTCAGCATCAACTCTATCTGGGCGATCATAACCTCTTGACTGAATTCATCAACACTGTTATTCAGCTCCTGTTCCATAATCTGATAAACGGAAAGCATAATCGCTTTTTCTTTATCAGACAAATGCAAGGCTTCATTGGACGAGTAGGAGAAGTAGCCGTACTGCCTGATCTTTTTCGCCAGAGGATGACCTAATAGAAAATCGGGATGGATCAGCAACAGGTAACAATAAGTTTCGCTGTTATATTCTGTGGTTCCTACCAATTGGTTGGGCGCAAAGAACAGCATACTGCCTTCATTGAAGTCATAGTAATCCTGACCATATTTCAGCTTTCCACTGTTCTTTGTGATAAAAGTTATTTTATAGAAACTCAGGACATCATAGATCGGCGCCATCTCCGTATTGAAAGGATTACTTTCATTAAAATGAACCAGACTGATCAACGGATGCTGGGGTGCGGGCAGTCCAAAAGCCTGATGACTTTCCGAAATGGAAATAAACCGTATAAGTTTATCGTCTTTTCTTTTCATATTATAAATTTATAAAAAAACCGATGACAAAAAGATGATCATAGGTTTTTAAGTTGGTCAAATCTTACCAGGGTAGAATGTTATCCGGTCCGCTGAAATTATCTGGTCCGGTAAAACTTCCATTGGGAAGATCTTCTGCCAATGCCACTCTTATGGGTTCCTTAGAGCCTTCTTCTACTGTATCGGTTCCCTGGAAATTATTAAGAGCAGTTGCGGTAAAACCAGGACTTACCAAATGAACTTTTACATTCGTGTTTTCCATATCTATCGCCAAAGACAGGAAGATTCCATTGAGCGCCGTTTTCGATGCGCCGTAAGCAGCATCAAAGGCTGAGCGGTAGGGATTTTCAGGGTTTGCATTGATTGTCAAAGATCCCAATGCGCTGGAAACGGTCACTATTCTTGCAGCAGACGCTTTTTGCAAAAGAGGTAAAAATGCCTGAGTAATGGAAAGTGTGGCAAAGACGTTCGTTTCCCAAACAGCCTTTAAGTCATTAATCGGGATGATGGTGGCACGTTGCGCTCCCAAAACTTCTTCCATTGTGCGTCCAGGTTTTCCTGCGTGTGAGATGGCCGCGTTATTGACCAATAATGTTAGATGTCCAAATTCACCTTCGATAAGTTCTACCGCAGATTTTACAGAATCATCATCTGTAATATCCAGCTGAACAGCTTTTGCCTGACCACCGATCTCACTAGCGGCAGCTTCTCCTTTCTGAAGATCACGGGATCCTACATAAACAGTATAACCGTTATTTGATAAAGCTTTTGCGATTTGAAAACCTACACCTGTATTGGCACCGGAAACCAGTGCTACTTTATTTTCATTGTTTTGCATAATTGTAATTGTTTATAATATAGCAAAGTTGAACATTATAACGTTGTAGACTGTATCCAAATCGAGACTATTTGAAGCCATATTGATTATCGATGGATTAGGGTATTTATATAAAAGGATACAGAAATTTCGCGAAAAGTTCAGTGAACATTTTATACTATATGTTATAAGATTCTATTTACAAGGTGACTTAGATCCTTTTTGAAAATTTAAAAATGGTTTCGAATGATTAAATTAAATCGTTTACAGATTAAAAGGCTTTGAATTTGTTACCATTAAAAAAAACTTCTATGAAAACAGGATTGGTCTGGTTTAAAAATGATCTAAGGCTTCATGATAATGAAGCGTTGACAAAAGCAATTGAAGAATATGTAAGAAGACAGAACCTGGTTTCTTTGGACAATGCTCCGGTGTTAACATTCACACTGGGTGGAATATCCTGCGAACCTTACAGAATGTACAATACGCAGGGCAACGGTATTTATGGTACAAGCGTTAAAACCACTGCATGGCGGACTGCCTGGAATAACTGGTGTCCCGGTAATTCTGTTCCGATCAGAAGCTTTACTTCTGCATCACTCACCGCTGGAAATCACGTATTGAAATATAAGGTTCCTACTGCTGTTTTCTATGGTCAGGACGAGCGTATTGTACTTTCGATGTATTTGCAGAGTAATAATCAGTTGCTGGCGGTAAACGAGGTGTCATCAATCGATGTATCAATTTTCCCTAATCCTACATCGGATTATGTGAATATAAAATCTGATAAGAAAGTGAAAAATATTGTAGTCTACGCTCTCGACGGAAGAAAGCTGAGTGAGGTGAAAGATGCACGTGTTGATCTTTCCTCTTATTCATCAGGAACATATTTACTTGATATTACAATGGAGGGAGGAACTCAGTTCAAGCATAAAATTATTAAGAGGTAATCAGATAATATTATATCCTTAGTTAGATTTACAATATATATATGAGGGTTTGGTGCTTTGATTAATTGTTTTTTTAATCACTAATCCGCCTCAATCGAAGAGGATTTTACTATTTTATTTTTACAACGACTTTTCCTTTAGCACGTCCGCTTTCAACATATTTTAGAGCGTCGTTAGTATATTCAAAATTATAAATCTTGTCGAGTACAGGCTTAATTACATCAGCTTCAATAAGTCTTGTGATCTTTTCAAGCTGACTTCCGCTTGCTTTCATAAATAGAAAATAGAAATCGACATTTTTTTTATTTGCTTTTCTACTAACACCGAAACTTAGTAACCACATTATCATTTTCAGATACCACGGTACACCAATTTCTCTGGCAAACTCAGGCGTTGGGGGACCAGAAATAGATATGATTTGACCTTCTGATTTTAAAATGTTGATTGATTTTCTTAATGTTTTGCTATCCTGACTATTAAGCACTACATCATAATCTTTGAGCATGGCTTCAAAATTCTGTGTTTTGTAATCAATCAATACATCTGCACCTAGATCTTTCAGGAGTTCAAAACTTTTTGTACTAGCAGTAGTAGCAATCGTGGCTCCAAGATGTTTCGCTAATTGAATCGCTATAGTTCCCACTCCACCTGAACCTGCCTGAATAAATACTTTCTGTCCTTTCTTCAGATTGGCATTTTCTACCAAAGCCTGCCATGCAGTCAATGCTACCAATGGAAGAGATGCAGCTTCTTCCATCGTTATATTTTTTGGTTTTAGAGCGACATCATTTTCGTTGATTGCAATATATTCAGCAAAAGTTCCGATGTGAAAATCTGAAGGTCTGGAATATACCTCGTCGCCTACTTTAAATTTCTTGACGTTCGTCCCAACTTGAGTGATTACACCTGCTACGTCGTGACCTAAAATCAACGGAAATTTGTAAGGTAAAAATAATTTAAACTCTCCTGTTTTGATCTTTGAATCCAATAGATTGATGCTGGCAGAATATATTTCTACCAAAACTTCATTTTCTCCAATTTTTGGCGATGGAACATCTGAAAGTTGAAGACCATCTTTAGTATATTTGTTTATGATGAATGCTTTCATTTTAGTTGTTTTATAGGTGATAATGTGAAAACTCTTTGCATCGCTTTTATTGCTTAAGTAGTTGGTGACTTTCCTTTGGGTTGATGATATTGAAACCTGTTCCCGGGAAAAACCTGTTCACCATATTAAATATTTTCGCATCACCTACTCGAATGATGTAATGATCTTTTGATAGCCCATTGATAAGGCCTTTCACCATCTCTTCTGAACTTATTTTTTTGTCCTTTCTTTCTGCGGTCATTTCAGTTGCTACAAGTGGCGGGATCAGTTCAAATATTTTTACTTTGCTCTCAATGATTTTTAAATGCTCCCGAAGTGATGTCGTGTAGAAAGCCAATGCGGTTTTAGAAGAAGAGTAGGTTGCCTCAATTAAAGAAGGTGTCATACTTAGTATGGACGTGGTATTGGAGTTGCTAACTGTGTTAGGACACAATTCTTATACTTTTTGTCTTTAAGACTATAAAACGATCAGAAAAATTCAGTTTAGAATTATTTTTTGACGAAATGTTTGCTGAAAAGTAATAAATATATTACCATGAATGTCGTCTCTTCTTTTAGAGTCATTTAAAGATTTTCTAAGAGCCAAAAATTCAGATATAAAACTGCTTATTTTAACCCTCAAAAATTTTATTTACCTTTGTTTTGTGTAAGTTAGAGGAGCTAGAGAGCTAATTTGTCGTCTCTTTGGGATGTTATGATGCTTTTTCTTCCTCATTTTGATTAACTAATTAATAATCAAATAGCTTGACGTTCTGCATCGGAAAGTAAATTGAGTTGTTATCTTTTTTAGGACATAATTCTTATACTTTTTATCTTTAGGAATATAAAGGTTGGGAAAAATTACAGTTTAGAAATCGAAAATTAGAGGAGGTCAATTTAAAATCCAATAATTTCTTTAAATGAAAGGTAATTACTTAAGGAAAAACAAATTTCTTTCGATCTCATAAGAGAAGGATTTCTGAGGTTTCACAGGGAACTTGAAGATATAAAGCTTGAACGGTACATCTATTTTAAAAAAGCGGTAGGGATCTTTTACAGAAAATACGGATAAGATGGGAGAGCGTGACCTGAGAAGTATTGTAAAGAAAAAATTTAATAAAACAACCCAACTCTGTACAAATCAGAATGGCTGTGTCTTACTACTGTCATTGATTTGTCTGGTAGACAGTTAAAATATTAAGCCTTCTATTAAATCTAATGATTTATAGATAAAATTAAAGAATTGCAAACTGTTTTATTTTGATTGAATTATATAAAAAAACCTCCGAAATAAATTCAGAGGTTTGATCTTAAGATTAAAATTCACTTTCTTTAAGTCCTTCAGTCACATCCAGACTTTTAAATTGTTGTTGTAGCTGTTGTGTTTCAGGTACTTTTATCATGCTGTTAACGGTAACGTGAGGCCAGTTAACAGGTTGGGCAGTTCCTGTAGCCGGGAAAACCAAATTAATTGTTTGTGAATACTGTAATATCTGATTCGGATTTCCTGCGCTGTCCACAATATCCTCAATCCAGAAAGTGGCATCCATTTTTGTAGCATTTACGTTGGTTTGGATGAATGGAATATTCAGAATTCCTCCGTTGGCATCGGGTGTGTTGGTAGACATTTGAATAACGGTCATGTTGCTTACTCCGCCTGTTCCTACTAAACCTTCCAATGTAGATTGAAGAAATGCATTGGGATTCACCTGATTGAACGGTGCAAACTGGGGATTCCCAATAATCTGATCAGAATAACCGAGCTGAGTGATTCTTCCACCATTAAGCAGGGTAGGAATGGAAGAAGCCGGACTGAAAAAATCAGTTCCCGGATTACCGACTTCACTCGAACTTCCAAGTGCCAATAAAGAGTTTCCGTGGGGAATGGTCGACATACGTGCAATCGTGTAACCACCGTTTGGCTGACCTAAATTTAAGAATAATCCGGTTTCCACATGAATAGTTGATCCTGCAGGAAAACCTCGGTCGTTGCAAAAGCTGCTGTCACAAGCACTTACGATTTGCTGCTCATACAGAAGACCGAAAATCATTTGTTCTACCTGTTGTCCGTTTACGACAGGACCACGGTTTCCAGCCTGTACAACAACCGGATTAAAAGTCAATGTTTCTGTGTAAGGAATTACTTCAAAAACAAATCCTTTGTCCTGTCCCGGAACAGAAATGGTGTTCCAACCCGCTGAAATAGCCGATGCAGGAACTTCAGCGTTTTTCCATGTTCCTACAAGTGGTGCTAAAGCTCCAAGATCTGAGGCAGAAACTCTTTCAAGAGGAAGAACTTGCGCTCCTAATGTGAGTCCTCTCATTTTACTTTCTAGATTCATAATTTTTAGTTTTTTATGGTTAAAGGTTTTAGTTTTGATCAAATATAATACGCTCTCGTCTGTATTGCAGCAGGAGCGGACATACTTGTACGAACGGCAAAAGCAGGTGTGTCTCCGATCAGGAATTCGACGTCTGCTTTCATTGGGTGATCAGAATTTCCGTAGGTTATTTGTACTCGTTTTTTGCTTTCTTCCGAATTTAAAAAATGAAGATTTGTCGGTTGAAGGATATTCCAACGGCAGCCGATTAACTGATCTTCAAATTTTCCATATTCTGTGATAGGAGAGAATGCCGACATTTCAGGAATAAGATCTGCAACATCAGCAACACAAGTGAAAATACTTTCTGAGCTGTCTTTTGGATCGTTACAAGTTACCGTCCATGTGTTTTGACCGGGAACATTTAGTGAAGGAAGATTTGTTGTAAATGAAGTTTTAAATTTGGGTTCACCAAACAATTCTATTCCTGCTTTGATCGCCATATCTGCATCACAAGGAACCCAAATGCGCTTGTGTCCCATTAATTTTGTCTGTTCTTCTCCTCGAAGATATTCTTCGGCCGTTACAAAAGCGACCGTGTCTTTTTGAGATTCAGGGTAGGAAACGATATTTAATTCTATTTCCTGAGTGGTGCTGGAGCCATTGGGAAACTGTCCGGTATAATTTTGGAAATTAAAACTGACTAATGCTTTTCCATCGAAATCTGCGGCGATAAGTCCGGTATTTTCAAGATATTTTAAAACTTTTTCGTAATCGGCAAGAAAGGCGACTTCAATATTGAAAAGGGTTGCATAATAAAATGGTAATCCAAATCCTTGCGGGATCGGAGGTAATTGGTTGTTCATAGTAATGAGTTTTTGGTTTTAGTTTTAAAATTTTAAAACCTTATAGGTTTCTGAAACCTATAAGGTTTAATAACATTTCTCTCAGTTTAATAATTCTGAGCTTTTGATTAATTTTAACCTTTATGATAAGGACATCCTGAAGGTGGATTGGCAATGCGCTCAGAAACTGCAGCAGTTGTTGTCATGCTCATTGCAGGAGGTGCATTGAAAAATTCCTGTTCGATTATTTTTCTCTGATCTGCAGGAATATCCTCGATTTTACGAAGCGTATTTACCTGAATGTGTGGCCAGCTTGTCGTACCACCATCATTTCCAAAATCAAATTCGAAAAATATAATTTGTTCATATTGTAACTGAAGAATTTCTTTTCCATCTTCAATTACAGTTTCGATCCAAAGATTAAAATCTATTTCAACTGTAGGTACAAAACGATTAACAAAAGGAACGTTTAGAATTCCACCTTGCGCTCCAGTTTGCATTCTTGATGATAATTGAACAAGTACATAATTTGCAACATTTTGTCCGCTCAATGTGTCTCTTAATCTCATATCTGGTCTTACACAATAAGGATATAGCTCATCTGCCAATATTCTCTGCGTATAAATTTTGTTTGAACCAGGATCGTTTTCATCAGTTAAAGTCTCGTGAACCCATGCCGGAGCCGGCTCGTCAAGGTTGATCGGATGGGTAACACTTGCTCCTGCACCTCCCATTGTTGGTGAAATAGCAAGGTGAGGAGGATCCCAAGTTGCATCTCCATAAGGGAATTGCGGAGCACCGTTTCTAAGGTAATATACTTTATTATCTTTACTTTCAGGTGTAATATCTCCCAATACCGTAATCGTGCTTCCGTGAGGGATAACTCCACTTCTTGAGATTGAATAATCAGGAATAAAATAAGGTCCCGTGATTCCATCCATTGGTTTTATTTCCTGTGCAGGAATGATTTCATAATATTGCTGTCCTTCTTTTAATTGGCTCAAAAGAATGTATGAAGAGTTACCGTTTTCGTCTCTTACCTCAACCAAAGGTTCGTTTCTGTATTCTCCTTTATATCCGTATTTTTCAAAATCTTCATTAGAAAAGGCATGAATTCCTCTGTCTCTTTTGATAGTTTCTTGAGTTGCAGCGTAATTGTAAACGTCGCTTAACCAAAGATACATTCCGTTTTCTTCGTGAATTCCGGCGTATTGTAAATCTGGATTTCCTTCTACTTTATTTACACTTTTAATGGTTTGATCGTATTTTACAGCACCACAAAATAATTCTGTTGCACCACCACGATTACGAACACCACCGGGAACGATTTCGAATGTTAATTTTTCGATGTATTCTTCAGTATCAAAACTGAATTTTCCTGGAATTGTATTTTGATTGGTTCCTGGAGAAGGCATAATCGTCGTGTGAATTCCACTTCCTAGTGATGGACGGTCGATATTTTTATTGTAATTAGCATTATAACTTACCCATGTTCCATTTAGCGCTTCTAAAACACCATACTTTACATTATTCGCAATGTCCTGTAGATTTTCTTCTCTAAAAGGGGTTACCGGATCGTCGATTAAAAGTTTCGAATATCCTTCCATTAAATTGGCAAGATAACCTTGCTGATCCTGACTTGGTTGTGGTGCTCTTAAAAATTCACTTCCTTTTTCTAAACTTTCTTTTTTTCTTTTAAGCATGGTGTATTAGTTTTTGTGATTAATTAGTGGGATATTCAAAAGTTGGTCCTGCATTGTATTGAGAATCCAACGGTTGGCTCATCAGTCCGATCGCCTGTTCTTTCAATGCATACATATACATTATTGATTTTTCCAATTCTTTGGCATTGCCTTCTACAGCAGCCTGAATGGCATCCAGTAAATTTTTATAAGTCTGATTAAATGCTTTTCCTTGTGCATATAATTGCGGATTAGATTCATAGTCTGCCATTTTCGGATTTGGTTTCATAGGATAAGCGGCGTTCCAGTCTACAGGAAGAGATTTTCCTGTTGGTGGAGTAGTGACGGGCATCATTCCGTTTTCATCCATAAATGCTTCGTATTTTCCATTCAAATAATAGTGCTCATGGAAAATTTCTTTAAATCTGAAATAATGGGCTAATTCCATCCCTTCTTCAAACTGAGAAGGATCGACATCAAAAATAGAATCATCTGCACCTTCACCTTGCCCTTTAATTTCCTGAAAAACGGCTATTACTCCGTCTAAAGCTTCCACAGGATGCAGTTTTCCTCCACTTCCGTAATATTGCTCAGGACGGATTTGTTTTGCAGGATCTCCCGTAAAAATTCCGCCAGTATTTAATTCTTCAAAAGTTTGTGGCAATTTTCCGTTGGCTTTGTAATAAGCAATGATTTGGAAGACAACAATATAAAAGAACAAAACATCATAATATTCACCGATTGTATGAACATTTTTCATGATGAAATCTTTCATGTTTTCAAGAGTCCAGAAATTATTTTCCTGTATTGCTGCCTTTTTAAGAAATGGTTGGTTCTCTTCAATATGATCATATTTCGGAGCTCTCACCAAAGGATTACTCGGGCTTTCAATGGCAATAAATGTTGCAATGCTGTTTGTGGAAAACGTTTCCAGACCTACAAAGAAATCAACATTCATCGGCAACTTCATAGGATAAGTCGGATAATTCTGGGGTCTGTTGACAGAAGGTTGAATGCTTACCGCATTCATCACATTACAAACCATAATCATATGAAGCATTTCTTCAACGGCAACACTTCTGATGATTTGTGAAGCTGAGGCATTCGTTCCGTCTTTAATTGAATACAAAGCGGTAAGATATGGCGGAATCGTAGAGTGCTCAATAAGAATTGCGGTCTGCAAAAGATCCTGTAATACAGGACGGTAATCCATATCAGATAATCCTTTTTTGATAGTTGACGGAGCAGATTTTACATCCAATTTTTCAAAACTGATTGGCTGTACAATTTCAGAAGCAAACTGTGAACCCAGATATTGATTAAACTCTTCAATCTGACTGTTTAATAATAAGCCGGTCAGTGTTTTGCTGTGATATTTTAATCCCTCAAGCCAATCTTCTTTACTGATTTTTGAATCAAATAATAATGTTTGTAATGAAATGGCATCTGCAACGATTGTATTTTTGCTTAAAGCATTTGAACTTTTTAATAAAGTTCCTTTTGGTTCTGTTTTATTGATAAGTCTTTGTCTCATGTTTTCAGTTTTTGAATTTGTTTTCCAAATCGCTCAAAATAGATTCTACTGAGCGGATTGTGAATGCTGATAGGGTTAAAGTAGGATTTGAGGTTCCCAAAGTCGTCATATTTCCGGCACCGACGATATATAAATTCGGGTGATCCCAGGATTTGCAATAGCTGTTGGTTACAGAATCATCCGGCGTTGCGCCCATTCTGTGCGTTCCCACGATGTGACCGGCTCCGTTGTAAGAATATCTTACGTTATTGTAAACAAAAGTATTGTTATCTGTTGCCTTATATTTCGTGAAATCTTCAATACCTAATCTTTCAAACATCTGATCTGAAGCTAATTTTGCCTGTTCCATGGCTTTCATTTCGTACTCCGTCAGTTCATAATTGATAACCGGACGCGGAATTCCCAAAACGTCAAGATATTGGTCATTTATGGTCACTCTGTTGTTTGGATTCGGTAACTGCTCAATTTCAAAATGAAACAAAACCTGTCTTGTCAATCTTTTCTGTAAAGCTTCTTTTAATTCTGCTCCGAAAAGCCCCTGTCCTAAAAATTCAGAAACATCTGATCCCGGAGAAAACGCAGGCCAGCTCCATCCCCAATTGTCAAGAGGAGAAATCCATGCTGAAAATTCGCTTCTGAAATTCCCGTCACGGAAAGACGAAATATTGGTCGTAGAACCCGGACCTCTGTAAGAATAAATCGGTTCCGGGAACAATCCCCAAGTCAGCATTACCATATGGTCCATTAAATTTCTTCCTACCTGATCACTTCGGTTGGCAACGGTTTTTTCTACTTTTTGTCCGTTCTCGATAAAGGTATATTTTGAATTCAATAAAATTTTAGGATTTTCAAAAGCATTGGCTGCGAGAATCACGATAGAATCTGACGTATCAATAACTTCTTCAATAAAATCAGTCTTTTCTTTAGAAATATATCTTCTCAAATGAACTTTTGAAATTTTCTCCTGATCTGCCTGATCAACACTCAATCTGTAAACAACACTTTGAGCCTGAACCTGAATGTTTGGATTTTTTTGAAGATTATCATTTTTATTCACTTTATAAAGTGCTTTTTTCAATGTTTTTAAGGCGTTATATTTTGCCTGAACCGGACATATCGGAACGCACGAAGCATTTCCTTCACAACGTTCTCCCATGTAAGGATTCCAAACAGAGCCTAAAGCTTTATATTCTTCGTTTTCAATGTTTTTCAATGATAATTTATAGCCGGAATCTGTATTTTCAGCTTTAATTATTTTTGATTTGCCGTAAAGAGGATTCGGAGTAGAATTTCTTCCCTGAGGTGTGGGGATCAGTTTTAAAGGAAAGTTTTCAAAATTTAATTGAACGCTGGTTCCTTCAAGCCCTGCAATGATTCTCTGATCCATATAGCTTTGCGGAATTTCTTCCATCGGAAAAACATAATCACCATAATATTGTTCCATACTTTCAGAAATAGGATATTCCTGTGCGGCAACATTTCCTGAAACGCCGATCTCAAATTCAGCCATTTCATAATATGGTTTAAGGATATCGTAATTGACAGGCCAATCCATCGCTCTTCCATATTTTTCCTTTAAATAAAAATCATTGGGAAGCATTCTTGGCGTTGTTCCCAGCCAGTGAAGCGTCGTTCCGCCGCCAACTCTTATTGCGTCACTTGCAAACGGCATCGGACCAAACTGTACCAAATATCCCTTTTTATCAGGAAACGGCTGTACGATCGGTGCCATATCCAGAACATCCGGTGATGGAGCCTGTTTCAGATTCGGATAAGGAGAATTGGGAACTTTTGCTTCCTCCATATAAAATTTACGGATGTATTCGTTGTAAGTTGTCATTGATGTCGCTGAATCCAATGCCAATCCGGCTTCTAATCCGGCTTCAAACATTAGCACAGATAATTCTCTGGCATCTTGCGGCTGGTCGACTTCGGTACGGTAAACCATTTTACCTTTTTTTGTATCGAATACATGATCGGTCAAAAGTTTGGCAATCAATGATCCTGCGATCCCCGTCCCTACGATGATCACATCTTTTTTTGGTAGGTTGTTATTTTGTTGTTTCATGAGTTGCTGTTTACAGGTTTAACGCCCCAAGATTTGAAACCGGGTTGTTTTGCTCCCGGCGGATGGGCATGCATTACATTCCAGACAAGACCTTCTTTGTACGATAAATCGTTTATGTAAGCACCTTCCCAAGTTCCCAGATACCAAAGAGTGATGATGCTGTTTGCAATAGCTTGTGTAGAAGGATTGGCAAGAATGTCAGTGGAAATAAAATTGTTTAATTGATTTGGATTTTGAGATTTTTCAATTAGATTTTTAGAAGTATCTAAGAATTCTGTAAAAGTTACATTCTCTATATGGTCAAGAATGTAGCGATAGTAAATTTCTGCTAAACCTGTTGACTGTAGTTCGTTAACAGAAAAACCGGTAAGAGCTTCTGAAATAGTGATGAATACGCCGTAGTAATAATCATCAACGTTGAGGATTTTGGTGGTAATAATCATTTTGTTAAAATTTGGTATTAGTATCTCTGTCTTCTTACTCTGTAGAAGATATTTTAAGATCAAAATAAAAAAATGTTAGATTGCCTCAGTCTTGATCAGGCGGTTTGATGGGTTTTTGGTTGTTTTTTGAGCCAGACATAATTAGTAGTTTTTTAATTATAT
>Ga0065714_10064447_pt1 | contig 83763 bp, 72 predicted proteins | sample MisRhiReplicate2_FD_59101 | JGI IMG/M metagenome (GOLD analysis project Ga0065714, IMG submission 59101) | Miscanthus rhizosphere microbial communities from Kellogg Biological Station, MSU, sample Rhizosphere Soil Replicate 2: eDNA_1 v2... | ecosystem: Host-associated > Plants > Roots >...
CGAATGTCCAGGCTGGAACTATGTGTTCCCACTCAGTCCGCTCTGCCCGATTCTCTTGCTTTCTGGCCTTAAGGCCACATGACTCAGCATCGATACGACCACCTGATTTGCCAACCCACGTCCATTTGCAGCCGCAATACAACTCGCCCATGGAGCTGTTCGCCTGGTCGAGGTAGATCTTCTGCTTTGCTATGACCTTTGCTTCGGAAAAGGTCGACGGAGGACTGGAAAAGGCGGGGGTAATTACCGAGAGGGCTAGCGCTACTACGGAAAGCAGTTTTTTCATTGGACAGCTTAAGCAATTGAAAGGGAAAGCATTATACGCACGACTTCACGGCTGCCGAAGGAGAACGGGGCATCTAAGATGTCGCAAGCGAACCGGCTATTAAGGGCAACGAGGAGACCTTTTGCGGGCCTCATTTCTCGTCTGCGTTGCCAAGCTGTCCGCTATCCCAGGCTTCAGTGAGCTCGTCTATTCGATCCGCGATTTGAGGCTTTTTTGATAGGACTAGGCATCGCGTGTTGCCGACAAATTCCTCTATCAAAAACAGCGAGTCGCCAACATCCAGCTCCAACTCCTGCAGCGCCTCATCGGGAATTCGAATCGCACCGTCACCATCCCATTCTTCGATCATGATTTTCATAGGTGGCTTTCTCACGTGTGGTCTCCATTGCTTTAAGTCGGCAATGGTAACGTGCTTTTGCGTACAGGCTCAGAGCGCGGCGAGCAAACGTTCGAGCTGTTCACGCTCCCAGACACTCAATAGATCGACAGGATCAGCTCCGTCGCGCTGCCAGAGTTCAAGTGTACCGACTCGGCCATCAGGCGACCTGCAGTATTCGCATTAATCCAAGGTGTCGGGGTCATTGAAAAGCGTGAGGTGCCAACCGTCGATCTCAACAGGCATGAGACCGTTGTAAACCTCATTCCAAGTTTGCAGAGAGGCCCGATGCATTATGCGTGTGCCCAGCGCGACGTCTTTCAGCACCTGGTAGACCTCGCGAGCGGTGAGGGCGGATTTTGTGTTCAAATTTTCCATCGTCTTGATTGCCGATACTCGTCTTGAGGTGTCCAAAATCATTTGGCCCAGTTCAATGACCCTCGCCGAAGCGCATTTCAGGCACAAGGAACTACGGGATGAAATCACAACCCAGTATCGAGTTGCATACGCCACTCAAGTAAGTTTTCTGGCAATACATCCGGAGGCGAAGTTTGGACGATGCCTCGCAAGAGGTGACCGGAATGACAGTGAAGTATCGCGACTTTACTCGGGTCATCTCTAAATAACGCTAGCTCTGCTCCTGCCCGGCGCTGGCCCTTGCGCAGGGCTTCTAATGCCTCCTGGCCGAGCCATTCGAGGCGTAGAAATCCATACATGTTCACCGCGCGAGCCCTCACATGGCTCTTTAGTAGTTCAGCCACCAACTGCTCCAACGTGGCCACAGCCAATTGCCAAAGCTGCCCTTCGAGAGGGGTCGTGATCTTCATAAACACGCCAAGATGATGTGCTTGAGCTCCCGTTTCGACCTAAATCCGTCGCTCTGGTTTAGGGGCAGTCCTCCAGATGCGACACCAAAGCTTGTTTCAATTCGAGCAACGCTTCTCGCAATCGAGCGTCTTCGCGCGCATCGCCTGAGTTCGGCTCGAACGCTTCAACGTGTCTGAGCAAAGCTTCGGTGTCGTTTGTATTGAGATCAAAAACAATCATGTTGAGTCCTGGGCTTGGAGGAGGGGGAACACGCATTAGCAGGCGAATCCGTGACTGAGTCTTTCGAGTTCAGCCTTTACGAGTTCGTATCCCTCTTCACTGTGAACTAGCTCCAATGGTGTGCTTCCACCGAGGGTGTTTTTCGCTTGGGTCAGCCAAGTGTCGGCTTTGGCCTTGTTGCCAAAAACTTGTTCTGCTTGGTGCTGGATCAACTCAACGTAATTCATTGTTGGTACTCGTGAGGTTTGGGTCTCCGGTATTCTGGCCTGTGCCTTCACGGATGTACCGAGTTGGTCAGATGCCGAGTGACATGGCTGACAAACTCGCCGTGAGGGCTACGGCGCTCATCCCACCTGTTTTTTGCACATTGTGGCCGTGGGCGCAGGTCAGCTGTGGTCAGCACGAGACGCTGTTTTGCCCTCGAAACTCCAACGAAAAATACGCAACGCTCCTCGGCAAGTTTCCCCCAGAACGTCTGCGTTTCGACGCCGACGACGATCACAGAATGAAACTCCAACCCTTTGCTTTTATGCATGGTGAGAAACCGCACTGCCGTATCGTCCGAGAGGCGCGCCAACGCTTTAGGTAGCTCAGGCTCGATGGCCAAGTGGGCTTTGATGCGGTCGCGGGCCTCCCGGACAACCTCTACCAAGCGTTGCTTCGAGTGGTAATCTGCGGAGAGTGCAGTCAGGGCTGAGGAGCCCAGTTTTTTGAGAAGCTCAGATGTCAGTTCCCACCAAGCGCTGTACGGAGTTTCTGACTGGCGGGCTTTCTTGATCTGCCTGGCATGTGCACGATAGGTTTCTTCGAATATCCGATGAGCACTGCTCCGGCTGTCGTCGTCCTCAAAGGGTGCGAATTGCTCCATCAGCCGTGACCAGGCTTGCGCCTCGCCTTGGCCGTAAAGGCAGGTCAGATAGTCGATCACAAGGCGTACCGCAGGCTCTTTGAGAAAGTCCTGAAGGTCATGATCGTTTCGAAATGGGATGCCCCTAAGCGAGAGCTGTACCATCAGCGATTCGCCATATTCTGCAATCTGGCGAGGCATCAAAATCGCGATTTCGCTAGGAGGAACTCCCTCGACCGTGATCCAGTGATGGACGAGGTTTGCCAGGGCCTGAGCTTCTTCTATGGAGTTCCGAAAATGGCTGGCCACAATTTCCCCACCGTTGCCTTCAATGAACTCATCCGGCATCACGGCAGACGCATCTATTTCCCGGATGACATCGTTCTGCATGCGTAGCAGGCTTGGCTGCGATCGGAAATTTCGGAAAAGTCTTAGTGGACGCGCTTTAAAATCGTCAGCGTAGGTTTTGAAGATTCCATCCAATGCTCCTGCCCACCCCATAATCGTTTGTTTGGTGTCGCCGACGGCTGTCAGTATGGCCGGTGTGTCGAGGAACAGCAGCTTGATCAGCTCGTACTGCTCCGCTGTGCAATCCTGAAACTCGTCGAGGAATACATGCGAATACGTCTTTCGGATCGCATTGCGTGCGATTTTGCTTTCCTTCACGATGCGGATAGCAAACGGCAATAGTTGCTTGAATGTAATTTGCTTTCCCGCGATGTACTCTGAGCCGATTTCATAATCCTGGCTCAGCGCCTCGTCGATCAAGACAGGGCGAAACTTGTCGATGATTCGCTTCGCGAAACCATGAAAAGTGACGCTGTCGAAGCGTGAGCCGTAGTCCCAGCCACAGCGTAGCTGTATCCGTTGCTTGAGGTTTCGGCTCGCATCCGTTTTAAACGAAACCGCAAGGATCCGCTTCGGATAGCGGCAACTATTGGTGCGAAGTAGGAAATCTGCGCGCTGAGCAAGTACTTCGGTTTTCCCCGCGCCAGGCCCTGCGGTCAATACCACTGACGTGTCGCACTCCCGAATGACCTCCCACGCGTTCCGCTCCAGCCGAATGCCCGGTGAGGGCTCCCACCGCTCGGGTTTGATCATTCCGGCGATTCCTCAAGCCTTGCGATGACTTTGTCGGCGAGCCGGTTGAGCGACGCAGGCAAAGCTGCAAGAAGCTCTTTGTCGGTGAGACTCCCGAGCGCGTCCAGGTGTGCCGCAGGCTTGCTGCTCAATTTGAAGAGCTTGTGGTAGGCAGCAAACCAGTGTTGCTCCGCTTCGCTGTACTGACCAGGATTGAAGTGGCTGTCTCCAAGGACTGACACGTAGTTTTTCGGAGTGGCAGGAACTGCCTCGGCTTCAAATGCTTCCGGGAAGGCGCATAGCATCGCGAAATCAAGATCTAAAGGGGCAGAGAAGAAGACGTTTCGCTTTTCGAGCTCGTTAAAAAGGCTTAGTTTTTCTTCACCGACTTTGAACCAATGGTGTGTTCGTACCGGCGACTTGGGATCATCCCATTTTAGGCGGTTCCAACCGGCAGGCAGACTGCTCTCGGGTGCAAACTTGTCTAGCTGATCCCTTACATACCCCACACGCCCCCAGCCTCCCTGATGGCGACCCACATCCAGATCCAAGAGCGTGATGTACGGGGTGCCGATCTCCGAAAGCAATCGCCAGAAATGGTTCACATGACGACCTCCCAGCGGAGCGATAGCAACGGCGAATTCATCGACCGGCGCGCCCTTTGCCTGCAGGATCCTAGGAAGCACGATCTCCTCGCTGTCTCCTTCTCCGAGCACAACCAAGCGGGCGAAGTACACCTCTGGAAAGGCTTGTACGGCCTCCCTGACAAACTTGTAGGCGTCGCTACGCTTCGGGGGCAACCGGATTTTTGTGACTTGGGTACATCGGTCTTCATTCAGTCGAAGGTACCGGATGTGCTCAGGCTCTACCCGCCGCAGCATGGAAGGTGCCTGGGTTGCGATCAAAGCTTGAGCGTCAACACCTACCGAGGATTTGAGTGAGTTGACGATTCGCCCCAAGTAATGCGGTGACAAGCTGTTCTCTGGTTCTTCCACCGCCAAAATCGTGAACGCCGGTGGCTTCAGCTTATGGGGATCGAAGGAGGTGTTTTCTCCCGATCTGACCTCCCGTCCGACTGCGAGAGTGGACAGAACCAGCGAGAGGTAGAGCATGGACTTTTGACCGTCACTCAGGCGAACGAAGTCCACCTGGTTTTCTCCGTGTCCAGGGCTGAAAGATACGGACAAGTGCCTGAGCAATGCTTCTATCTCGGAATTTTCGAATGTCAGGCGAGGCGAGGCGAAAAAGTTACCTTTGTGCAGGCGCTGCCAGGCAGTGCTGAGGCTTGAACTTAACGCTTGCACCGACACGTTTTCAGTCAGGCATTCGGTGATTTGCTCGGTAAGCTCCCTCACTGTCTCTCGATCATCGCTCCAATTGGCGGCGCGCAGGAGTCGGCCAAGAAGCGCAGTTGCGCCATAGGCAACATGGTCAGATGGATCGCGCCGTGCAGGAAGGTAGTGGAGATGGATAGTGTCCCGATGCCGCTTAGGTACCATCGATGTTGCGGTGGGGTTATCCTGCTCATCGACTTTCGTAACGAAGAGGAACCGCTCTTCAATTTCCCCATCCTCGTACATCGTCGCTTCCAGGCGAAAACGTAGTCGTGGGACTTCACCTGCTGAGCGCAGAGCCATCTGGCCGAAGAACGGTGGAACGGTGTCGTCATCGTCATCGTCATCGTCATCAAGCGTCTCTTCGAACGTGAAGTCCGCCTCCAGCCAAAGCTCACGTTGCTCCGGCGGCTCTTTTTCCCCGACAGGAACGTGGAAGTCTGAACGTCGGATTCGCCTTAAATTGGGTTCAAACGCAAACATCCGGCAGAGCGCCTGCAAGGCAGCAGTCTTGCCAGCGCCATTAGGGCCCAGTAGGTATGTCACGTCCTCGAAGGAGATCTCCATCATGGCCGGGCCAAAGGACTGAAAATTGCTCACTTGCAGACTGCACAGCTTCATCGTTCAGCTTCCGTTCTGGATTGTCTTTTAGTTCACCTTCTTCGAACCTGATCGGGCGTGGCGGATGAAGTATCCGGAAGCCGATTCGCTTGGCTAGGTGGTGTCGCCGAGCCGCTGAAGCATACGCCAGCTGTGAACTGGTCGACTATCGTGGCTGGCATTTTGCTGGCTATAGTAATCCGAGTCTCGGTGTCGATAGCATGGAGAGGGCTGGTTGGTTTCGGATTGCTGCAGAAGCGTGCACACATTAAATGCAAGCCGGCGTTGGCGTACCCGGCATGGATGAAACTCAGCAAATCATCGGGTATCGATTTGCGTAGTGGTTGATGTTGTTTTATTGCCGCGATGGTTGCCATGCGGGGATTTGTTGCGGCCAGACATGGTTCAACCGTGCATCTCTTGATCCACCTTGGCATACGCCTGTCTCTGGCCAACTGGTAGGCGCCTTGGATCCTGGGTTTTACAAGCTCATCAAATACGGTACGGCAGACGATACCAAGATCAAGCTCATCCGCGATGGGTACAGTCATGGCCTGGCGGATCTGATGCTTGAAAGGTATCCCGAAACTGTGCGGGCTGCACCCGGCCGCGAGATTGAAGTGAGCCCTCGTCTCGTCAACATTATGGTCGCGAATGGGGAGAGCGATCTGCTGATATTTGAGGCCAAAATGAACCTCAAGCCGGCCTGACCGAAGCTCCTGGTGAACGCCTGGCAGGTTGCTCAGGGAGCCTGTCAGGCGGTTCATCGCCGGTTCATGTCTCATGACTTTGTCCAGATACTTGGAATGCCCCAACCATAGTGACCCAATTTAACCGAGCCATGGTTATTAAGCATGAACGGGGAGCACTGCATCAGCGTGAGCAAAGTCTGAAATCGCAGGCCTCATCCAGCAGCCTTCCCGAAATGCTTCAGCTCGGCTTGGAGAATGAAATTGAGTTGGACGGTATCGGAAGGGGCTCACAATGTGGCCCCTTCTGTTTGAGCGCTAACTTATTTAATATTTAAAGCGCATGAGCTCAAATGATCAAAGTCTGCGATACCGGCTTAGGCAGATGTTAATGCCATGAGCTTCGGACTTTGAGCTCGCAGCGCTTCAAGACGAGCATTAACAGTTTCACTCAGTGATGTAAATGGGGGCAGTTTTCCGCAAATGACAGCAATTAGATACTCAGACAAAAGAGTTCCTTGCTGAGGATCTTCCAGTGCTGGCAGCAACACCTTTAGAGTTTGCTCCTTTTCCAGAACTCCGAACTCTATCGCAGCCGCGTTCCTGATCAGTGCAGATCTGATAAGTCCTTCTGAATAATTATGGAAATTGTTTGACCCTAAAACTTGAGTGTAGGGAAAGCCTGGTGCAAGGCGATCCGTTTCCTTATCAGCCGTCCGCAATTGCTGTAGCGACGAAGCAACGGCGAGTACTACGCCTGAAATACTAGTCTGCGCCGGCGCAAGATAGGAGTTACCGCCAAGAACGAGAGCTTCAGTGCTGGCATCAATGTGAAACATAGCGTCACTACCAGATAGCCCATCCTGTACATTTGAAAGCTTGGAAAGCCTTTCATAAAAACGGCCAGAATTTTTAATGCCTGTCTTGATAGAGCCATTTATCGAATTAAATTCAAGGCACCAAGGGCAGTCAACATGATTGTAGTCGGGAATGACTATCATTTCAACATATTGAAAGCTCCGCTTTACAGGCTCGTCCTTGTAGGCAACGCAGTTTCTGAGTTTCTTTTCAGATTTAACGGAAATTGGGCGGTAAAAGCCCGCGATGAAGGTAATATCACGAACCTCATTATTGAGCGCAGGCGTCTCTCTTATGAGATTATTCAATCTCTCGAATGATTTTCCGTTGATCACCACCGAGTCAAAGATAACGATCTTGTCGGCTTTTGAAAAGGCGTTGAGAATGTCGTCATCGAGTACCCTTTCGATCACCGGAATATGGTGATACGCCGCGCTGGCAGAATTAACGACGCCCTTGAGCTTTTCGTCATCACAGAAAGACAGGACGAGGGAGGTCGGAGTAAGAATCGATGAAAACTTCTCGCTCAGTGCATTAGAAAATATATCAGTCGCGGAAATTTTGTCATAATCAACATAATATGCGTAATGCTTATTCCCTTTGAAGTGATCGCCCTTGTGGAACACAATCATATCGCTCAAATGGCTGTGATAGCGCTGGAAGAAATCCACACCCATCCCAGCAATATCTTTCGTTAGGGTAACACCGGAGTCGGTAAGATCCTTTACGTAGTAAGCGCTCGGATGGATCTCAATTGCTTTGCTTTTTTCGTCACAAAGTTTACACGCATCAAAATTAAAGCGCTGAACCTCCGCATTAATTTTGCACATACTATTATCGCCGCCATTGAAGGAATATACGGCAACCACGGATAGATTTTTTGATGGGTAAACGCTATTAAATATATCCTTGAACACTTTAATCAAACTCCCACTGCTGTCCACACTAACAAGGAGCAGTGGATTGGTCGATGCTTTCAGAGCTGGTGTTGTGGCGCAGATAACAGACCTGCAGTCCGCATTTTTCTTGGCCGGGTGGGCCGGGAGAGCATCGAAAACGGTTGTCTTGGAGAGCATTTGCATCGCACGCAAGGGTAGCGCTGCAATCGACCAAGAATCAATAAATATGTAATCAGAATGGTCGATAGCTTTTAGCAACCAGAACGCCACTCTATCCAAATCGTCTTTGTTCTTAATCGAGTCTCCAAGCCGGAAGAACGCATCTGTGTGGTTATGTGACGGCGTCGCAAAGTGATATTGCTTGCCGCCACGGAGAAAGCTCTCGCTGGAGTATTTATTCAGCAGGCGCTCTAGATCGTTGGCTGCAATTTCATTAGCGTCGAAATTTTCATCATGAAGAGTGACCCCTTCTAATGACACTTGATAGACCTGATAGCACTTGAACTGACTGCTGTAAGTAATGACACCCAAGAAGGCAAGGCTCAAGCGATTGATGAGCTTGCTTCGGATTGGCGAATTGTCCTCTTTGACCATTTCTGTGACAAGATCTAGGTTTCTTGCCAATACATAGCATTTATCATAATGATCATCTGATGAGCGAGTGGCCATTGCTAGCAACGGTTCAATATCTGCCGGGCCTACTATGTCAATGCAGTTAACGATTAATGAGTTCATAGATCAAACCGGCATAATTAGCGACATTGATGTTGATAGCGTATCGGATTTTATTTCCGCCGGATGAATTTGTATGTCATCTAAAAATTGATCATTTTGATAATCGTAGTTAGTGCACAACAATCCAGACGTGGTAACCACAACCATTCCTTTCAGCCGTTGGGCACACTCCATAGCAGCAAATAATCCCAAACCGCGCCGTATAGGTTTACGCTGGATTTTAGATGTACTGTATTGATGAAACGCATTCTCGACGACTTCTTTTTTACTCATGCCTGGAAACGCATTTTTCAATGTATGATAAATGCCGTATCCAGAATCAACGATGTCAATAATGAGGTACTTTTTCGCACCATCTTTCTTTGATCTTGAGTTGAGATAAGCTGTCAAGGCTGGCGGCAAATCCGCATTTTTTATTTCTGTCAGGCTGTTGTAGATGACTCTTGAAACCTTCATGTACCTAAGGGAAGTCGTGGGCTGGCGGGCGTGGTGAATGGTGTTTTCCCATATCTCTTTCAAGAAAACATAGAGGCTCATGGAGCTCACTATTTTTTCAAGCGCGCCTTGAGCCTCTGCTGTGCTTCCGACCATACACTGCTCGATTTTCGGGCTCAAAAGGGTTCGAAAATCCTCCTCGGAGGGCTCTGCAGAACCTAGATTCAGCACGGGTGGATGCACATAGTACGGATCCAGTGCATAGAGCGAATATGCCTGACTGCCCTGAAACGCGCCATAATCCATGTCTACTGAACTGCTCACTTTCTCCAGAAGATACTGAGTGATGTCCTTGCCAAATCGATCTTCGATTACCAAGTCTTGAATGCAAATATTGATGAAGCAAGCGGAGACAAGATAGGATTCATCCCTGATGCCGAACTCTTCAAGCTCAGCTCGGGACAGATGTATTTTGACCTTCTCTAAATTGCCAGCTCTGGCGAGATCAATAATGCACGAGATAAAGAAGCCTTCCGCACCTATGGAAAAACTGGCATCCTTCTCGAATTTGAAGCTTGACTTTAGCGCGAGCTTAATATTCTTGAATAAATAGCCTATAGAGCATCCAGAACGAATGATAACTTCACTCATAATGCGCAGACCTCATCAACTTAAAATACTGAATCAGTGTAGTATGCAACACCGATAAAGTTATTGTCTAGATGGCTAAATTTCCCTTTTCTCGCATGTAGCACGCTCAGCTTGATCTTCATTCGGCAGTTGCTGTTACATTCTGTACAACCAACGTCCTTGACTGGGGAGTGGATGTGCAAATAGCGATCAGCGCACCTCGCATGGTGTCCAGGCGATCAGGAAGCTGGAGGTCAGTGCCGGGCTGCAGCTGCTTGTTCGCTCTCGAAGCCGGCTGATACCCACCCAAGAGGCGGTCGCATTGATGGTCGATGTGGATCGTTTGTTCATGGGGTTCGAAGCCATTGAGCACCGACTAAAAAACCTGCGTGACCTGGGAATCGGACGCTTGAACGTCGCCGTGCACCCGGCACTGGGCATGTCGTTTATGCCGCGTGTGTTGGCTGACCTCGACCTGGCAATGCGGGACATGCAAATCTCCCTGCGCGTACTGAGCTCAAAAGAGGTGCACCAGCAGGTCTCGTCCGAGCAATGTGATTTTGGTTTGATGGCCGATGAGATGCCTGTCGCCGGGCTTGAGCACTCAGAGTTTCTCAATAGCAATGGCGTGATCGTCATGCATGCCAGTCATCCCTTGGCAAAGCGATCAGTGATTACTCCTCGTTAGATGCTGTGGACTTTCTCGCGCTGAACCCTGAGGGCAGCAGCAGGCATCGCCTGGAAGCCGCCATGCGTGACGAAGGGGTCGAGTTGAAGATTCGGGTCGAAACACCCTATGCCCACACCCTTTGTGAACTGGCATTGCTCGGTGTGGGGGTGGGGTTTGTGAACCCGGTAGCCTAGCTTCTCAAGAGTACGCGGAGGGTTCTCTGCTGCTGATCCAGCATCGCCGGCGCGAACGAGCCAAAGGTCTCTCGCTTCGTTTGAAGTGGGAGCGTTTCGATCGAGTCGAAAACTTGAATGTGAAGCATGCGGTATCGATTTTTTCGCACCTTATGACGCGACGGGTTTCCGGGTCATCGAGTGTCATCATCTGATTAAATCACAAGGGCAAGACCAGGTTAGAGGATCTGGCACTGCTTTGCGCCAATTGTCACAGGCTCGCTCACTCAGCTAAATTGTTGCACGGCATCGAAGCACTAAGAAAATACGTTCAAGAAACGTTGAGACAGCCAGTGCTGTAGGCCTGATGCTGCTCTGATTTCTATAGAGCTTCACGGCGGTTCATCGTGAAGCTCTGGATCGTTAGCGAATGTTGAGGCGCAGAATTCTGGCGATAAACAGCATTGCATAGGCTTGGCGCTTGACCCAGCGATAGGTCACTTGGGGCGATGCCACCAGATGATAGCGGTCTTTGAGATCGTCTATTCGACTCAGTAGCTTCTGACGCTCTACTGCAGAAAGCCCTTCACAAGAAAGTTGCGCCATGAGTTCCGCCAGCTTCATTTCATACTCTTCTGCCCATGCTGGTCGGAAACGATTTTGAATTGTCTCCAAACGCAAATACAAGTAAGCAGACATCGAAAGTGTGATTGATGCACTCACAACCGTTAGGTCGCCATGATTCCATAAGGCTGCAAGAGCCATGCAAGGGGAGGCGGCGACGAGCGATAAATAAACTGAACGTTTGGGAGGATCTGTTCTGCGGTGTGACACAGCATTATTGAGTGCAGCGATCATGGTATTTCCTCGCGATGGGACACAGCAGGATCCTCTCACAAATCTTTCAGACGATCACTCGAAGTCGTGGTCAAAAGCTACTCCCTCCCTCTGTGCTATTTGATGGCGTGCTGAAATGGGGCTGGAAGAGAGAAGACGGCCTATTAGGCTAACTAAGGGCCTTCTCTTGGCTAACCTTTTCTGTCTGGCTTGGGAATGGGGTTCATCAGCTTATCCCGATTCAATCCATTTAACGCAGCTTTATGGGCAAACGGAACGCCCAATCGCTGAAGATCGCCACGAATAAACGGGGATGCATGGCAGCCAGGCGCTCAGCATATGGGGCAGGGCAGTCGCAGAGACACTAGCAGACACCTATGCCGGCGCTGACAGCCCAGAAAACTCGCGATCCTGGCCTCTTAGTAACCGCTCACTTGTCTCCATCGATAGGCGGCCCATGATCCCGCTTGCAATCCAGTTGGTTTGGAAGCACCCTCGGCAAAATCGACAAGCATTAAATTGCCAGCATGCTAAGGACGCCAATGAACTCCGATAACGGTAGTATCAGTGCTGCGCTCAGCGATGAGATCAACTCACACCGGGCGCGGCTGGCGCCGTTCTTCAACGGAAATGCCAAACCTAACCCCTCAGTAAGCTTTGCTAATGATGGTACGGGCTTTGGTAAGTCGTACAACGTGTTCGATCAATTCATCGAGCACGCAGAGGAACGTGACGAACGCGGCGGCCATCGCAACCTCTTCTTCATTACCCCGCACAAGGCGCAGATAGACATCTCGAAGGTAACCCAGGAGAAAGCAGCAGCGCGGGGCGTCAGCATTCTGAGCTTCCTTGCGGAGCGGGATTTATCCGACCTCGGCTTCGTCGGCTGGGTATCAAAGGTGCGCAATGAAGACCTGTACGCCAGCTGGGCGAAGGCCCTCTATTCCGACTATTACCACGAGACTGTTAACGAACTGAGCAACGCGACCAGTGGACTCAAAGCAACGGAGACTGAACAGGCGCGATACCTGAAGTCGGAGGTTGCCGACTATCTGCGCGAAGCCGAGCTGGAGCGTCGAATTGATGCTGCAAAACAACGCCTGCTCCATGCGTTACAGGATTTGGCCAAGGCGGTAATCCGGGAGAAGGTCGGCTTCGAATTCGTGACCACTCAAGAGCGCTTCCTGCGCGCCAGTAATGATCGAGAGCGAGCGAAGATCCAGGTTGTCGATCATGTTTTGCCTTTTGAACGAGCCAAGGTGGGGCCAACCATCTTCATTGCCACCACCGCCCGATTTCTGAAGCGCGCGTTCATCGTGTATCTCGACAAAAAGCGAGAGCCGAACATCAAGAAGCTTAGCTTCGAAGAAATTCTGGGAGCCAAGCGCCCACCCACCAATGCTGAGGAGGAGAGTATCGCCCCGATCGGAGCCGCCTGCAGCTTGCCCCATGACGAACAAATCACTTACCTGAAGGAAGACTTCTTCGTCCCTGACGAATCCAACTATTTCAAGACGCATGGCATCACCTTCAACCTCGTCATCGATGAAGAGCACGACAGCTACGACCGAATTTTTGAAGAGAGTAAGAAGAAGCTGGTCAGCGAGAAGGTCAAGCCGCCTCACGTCATTGCCGGCCTGCACCGCTTGATGGAGATGATCTCGGCAAAGTATGGCCCTGATGACGAGGAGCCCATTGCGTTCAACGAAACAGTTGAGCTGATGAAAGATCTGCGCCGGCATTACGAAGAGGATTGCGAAACCAGCGTGAGCTTGGATTCTATCCTGCAGATGTGCTCCGGGAATGTCGGCCATATCACGATCAACAATCGCGACGTAGAGCAAATCCTTGCGTTGTCACAGAACATCTTCAGCCTGACGCCCAGGCGTTTCTATAACGAGGCCGCCCTGAAGCGAATCCGGATGCGATCTGTATGCGGGAAAAGCGAGATCCGCCTGTCTTTCGATGACGGCGCCCCATGCTCCGATCCAACCCTACATGACTTCCTACAGGTCATGCTGTGCGCTCTGTACGCATGCTCCAAGATTCCTCAGGATAGCCCGCTGCGGCATCTGCTTGAGCTAGGTGAGGATGCTAGTCAAAACGCCCCCCTGTCTGAGTTCATCAAGAAGTCCCGTCAACATCGTTCCTACGTGGCTTCTGTTTTTGACCGTGCCAAGGACGCGGAAATCTTCGTTGATGCCTTCTTCACATTCTTCGCCCCGAAAATTGTGTTCTCGCTGATTAAGGTGGACGAGATTCCTTTCGGTGGCGACGCGGTGAAGAACCGGGTATTCGTCGACTTCCATCTTGATCTGATCCTGGAACTCCCCGAGGTCAAACTGCTTCGTGTCCTGCACGGAACGCAAAACAGCGCTATGTGCCTCAGCGCAACGACGGGCTTCAAGCATTCCTACTCCGGCAATTTCTCCAGGAAAATGCTCGCCCGCTATGGGGAAGCACCATCCAGTAACCTTGATGTACGGGTCGTTCAGCGCTCCCAGGCTGACGTAGGCGCGATGTCGGATCTCCGGACTGCTCGTGCGAAAGCCAGAACCATGGAAGTCAGGCCCTTCCATAAGACGTCCGCCGACGACATCAGCGGCCTGCGCAGCGATCCCGTCTTCAAAAGCACCTATCGCTTCTGGTCAGACTCCCTGCTACCGCCTGGATATCGTGAAAACAAGTACCGGATGTCTGCATACCGCCGGCAGATCGAAGCGATGCTCATGGCAGCCTGGGACGAGAAAAATACCTTCGTGCTTTCGCTCAACAATCGCTTCGCGGAGCTCTTCAAGAACCTGTTCACGCAGGGTATTGAGGGGCGCCTGAAGGGCCTGCGGTGCCTCTACCAAGATAAGATTTTTGAGTTAAAGCCCTTTGAGGGCAAAACCAAGATAAGGGTCATCCTCTTCAGCTCCCAGTTGGCGAGAGAGGTCGACATTGATCAGTATCTCAAGGTGGATGCTGACACCCGTATCTGTTTGATCTCTGCCTACGGCAGCGCTGGTACCGGCCTCAACCTGTTCGTTGAGCGGGCCGAGGACAATTTCCACCAGGACTTTGACCGCCTCGTGCTGGTCAACACGCCTTTCTACAGCGCGATTCGCGAGAAGGACACCGGCCTCAACACCGTCAAGAACCACATTCTTCTGCTCAAGCATATCTCCTCCGGGGAGAGCGAGGCGGTACGCTTAGCTGAGTTCGACTCGAACCTTATGCAGCCCAAGAACCGCCGCATTTTGAACCAGGAGCATGACCTGGCCGTTCTCAAAGCGATCATCCAGGCCGTAGGGCGAGTAGAGCGGCGGGATACTCTGCTCCATACCGAAATATTCCTGCCCAGTGACGTTATCGATGACCTGATCGTGCGGTATAGCCGGCTTCGCCGAGAAGGTAATGATCTTCTCATCAACAGCCTTTCTCTGCTGAATCACAAGCTCATGCAGTTCTGCCTGCAACAAGCAGAAAGCCGATGCTTCGCGACTCAGGAAGAACGTGAGCAGTTCACCACCACCGTCGCTGCGGCTGCTGGCGACATTGAGGACTTCTTCAGCGGAGCATTCCGAAACAAGATACTCAAAGGCGCGCGTGAAGGTGACCGGGATGCGATGGAGCTCAACGAGATGCTCAGATCGCAGGAGAGCATCACCGCTCCAGAAAAGTACGTACGCAAGCTGCTGACATCCCCGCTGGTGAAGGCCTCTGGTTACTACCAAGGGGTCATCAGCACCTTCTACCTGCCTAGGGACGTGACCGATAGGGTCACCGTCTGCACGACCTTAGAAAGCTTCCATCACCTGAGCGACCTGTTGCATGGGCATGCCGTATACCAGCCTGGCAAGTGGCTTGTGCCGGACTACGTGCGCACCGATAGTGAAGACCATGACTTAGGGCCCGGCATCATCAATCTGGCGTGCAACATGGCCAGCGATGGGATTGATGTGCACCTACCAAATCCCGCCCTGATTCCACTCCTGAAAGGGAATGTAGGTGAATTCATCTTTTCGAAGGTGCTCTCCACGCTCGGGGTCAAGCCACTGAATCTGGATCAGTTAATCTCTCTTCTGGGCCCTGCGGTGTATGAGCGCTACGACACCTACGTTCACGATGGAGACACCCTCATCTGCATTGACGTGAAGCGGTGGTCGGGCACCCTGAACAACCAGGAGCTGTCCCTTAAAACCCTTCACCGGGCGGAAACCAAAAGGCAGGAAATGTACGAGTTGTGCAGTCGCCTGAACCTGCGACCTCGCTTCCTCTACGTCAACACGCAACCGGACGACAATGACTTGAATGCCGAGCGTGAGTTTAATTTCGGGGAGTCGATCCACTTCCTCAACGCCTTCAAGATGATCACCAAGTATGTCCCCGTTACAGGCACAACCCGAATCCACCGTGTCGATGACCGCTTGATGATCAACCCCACTTTGGTAAAGCTGCTAAGGAACGCGCAATGACCCTTTTCAATGTCTTGGAACCTGGAACCGCCGCCAAAGCTCGCACAAACATGCTGAAATTGTCCGGTGATCTTGAAGGCATCATTGAGCGCTTGTCGGCTCCTGAGGAGGGGCAAGGTTTCGTTCGGGCAGCAGTTGTCGAGGTCGCCAGGAAATATGGCGAGGAGGCCGCAGAGTACTATCAGCGGGTCGACTCCACCATCAAGGATTTCATCCGAAAAACGCTTGGTATTCCTGCTTCGACCGGGGTGCACTACAGCAGATTCAGCGGCAGAAAAGGGGTGTTCGGTTTCCTCTTTTTGAGCACCCAGGCACCAGAGCCTGGTCAGGTTCGCCGGGTAATCGCAGAGCACTCGCTATACCCCAATTACGCGATTCAGGCGCTCCTGGACTTAAAGCTCAAGCTTTCGTTCCTCGGCGACGTTCACAAGCACTACGAGATAGCGCCGGTCGAGTTCAACGCGGATCTGTACATTGGGCTAGTGCACAACCGCACGATGAAAAACGGCAGTTACGTCTTCGATGCGCTGCAGTACGACCTGTATTTTTCCACCGAGCAGGAACTCGCGCTCACGCTCAGCAGGGTGACGATGCAATGCTCTCTCTCGCAGGACTCCATTAGCCTGCCGGTGGGCGAAACGGGCAATCTCATGTTCGATTGGTCTGGGAAGCGCTTCCAGCGTACCCGGAAACTCAATGCGACTACGGACAGTGATCGCAATTACATGGCATTCGCCACAAACAACGTGAACGCGACGGCCTTCGATCAGTACCACAACAGCATCAACTACCATCAGACAGACTGCCTGAATCGAATAGAGCGTCTGTTCAAGCGTTATAGCATCGAGTTCAAGCCTGTTGTTTACGAGGCAACCCACCAGGTTAAAACTTTCCTGGAAGGGCTCCCTAAGATGTCAAACCCACTTTTGCTACTCGATACGTCGTCCAAGCCGTCGACCGATGAGGCCTGGCTCGGCAGCATATCTAAGCTTGCAGATAAATTCGGTGCCTCCAAGGTGTTGACCGCAGAGAGCCTTCCTGCACCGACAGACCTTGAGGTGGGCACCACGAATTACTTGGTGGTCAACGAGAAGATCAAGACACCAGGGGGTAGCAAGAACGGCTCCAGCATCTTCGACACCAGCGCCAACGAAGCTCACAACAGTTTCTGGCAGGCGCTTGCGCGCAAGCAGCGCAGCCCGGAAGCCGTCTTTGATTACTACACCTCCGTGAAGCTGCACCGCTTCACAGGAGGAGTAGACAGCATCTGTCAGGGTTTTAACGTGTTGCCGGGCAAATCTCTGTCGGCAGCGTCGATTGAAAAAAGCTTGCAGGAGCTCGCGCTCAAGGAATGCATCTTCCGGGACAAACTGGTGAGAATCGAAGGCGCGTCCCTGCCCGCGCGGTCTATACAGTTGATAAGCTGTCGGAAGGATCGTGGTGAAAACATCTACATTCAGGTTCTTGATGTGTTTGTTGAAGGTGAATGTATCAAAATCGAGGCTTCCCGCCGCTACGACGAATCCTCGAGAGGAGAGTTCAACTACGAGTTCAAGAAGCTAGCTGCAGTCTTCGGGAAAGAGGACAAAAAACCATTCGATGCTATCTGGGATGGGGCTTTCCTGATCCATGACAAAAGCACTGGTGCCTGGCTAACGGCATACAACACGGGCCGCGTTCCCTCCATAATCGGAAACACACTTTTCGATAACCAGGTGCGCCAGGACAGCGGCGTTTCTCCCTCGCGGGAAGTCGGTATCCAAGCGGCTGCACTACCGTATTACCTGACCCCCACCAGGCAGAAACAGCGCCACAGCGTCTTCATCCAAGACAATGGCGTTGAAGGCGCATGGTTCTTTGTAGCTTCCAACAAGTCTGCTAACAATACGATCCAGAAGCAGAGTCTGGTCTACAACACCTTGCTCACACGAGATTGCGGCACCCGGCTTCCCGTGTTGGATCACCCGTTGGGCGAACTGTTCTTCTCCACCTTCACCTACGACATCGTGAAGCTTCGAGAGTCAGCCAAAACCTCAATTCTTCAGAAAATCGTCGAAATCTGCCTGCACAATTGAGAGGGCACGTAGTACACGAGACGTTGACTGAAAGGCATTTGCCTTTCGTCATGGCCTTGGCTGCAAAGGACTGTCAGCCTAAGAGTAAGCGATAGGCATCACATTGGGTGAACGATGGATCGATGACTCCCTCTCTTTTTGCAGTAGTCGAACACCTTGGTCACGATAACGGCCAGGGTATTAATTGCCCATCACCTCTGGACATGTGAAAAGGAGGATCACCATGGCAGCTCTGTTCTTCTTACCTTGGACGTCGGTGACAGAGGAGCTGCGAGTTGCAAGCATGCGGTTGATCCCGTACGAGAGGGGACGACTCCCCGGTGAATTGCTGGGGATCCCGCAGGAGGCTCTAGACGGTGTTCTAGGGAACTACGGCGATCGAGGGCGGGGTACTCAAGCCGCTGAGCCGATCCATCAGGCGGCACTCATCATCTGGGACAATGACGCAGCAGGTCTGGACGTCTCTGACTTCGAGATCCAACACCGTTTGGTTCAGGGATCCTACCTCGCATTTTCCGCGCTAGCAGGCCGGACGTTGTGCTCAACGTCCGGCTACTACAACGCAGATACGCTTCAAATTGTGGCGCAGCGATTCGATGTTGGCTCGCCCACGCACTCCTGCATCACCACCCGACGGCGTGACGGCGGTACACAAAATATGTTGGCGGGGAGGCGCGGGCTCAAATTCATTCGGCCATACCACGTCGACAACAGCCCGCGCATTTCTCTAGACGTCCTCTTGTTGGAAGCACTGCTTAGGATGCCCGATGGAGAACTGAAGCAGAGTATTGATGAGGCGATCGTAGCCTTCCTCAGAGCCAACACCGATGCATCCTCGATGGATGAGCGATCAGAGCTCATTTTGATGAGGATCGCCATGGACACATTGCTTGGCGCGCCACATGACAAGGCTGCATTCCGTAGGGCTATCAATGGACACTTTGACGAACTCACAAATCCGCCCATCTGGCACAAGGGAAACCTGGACGAGTCGTGGTGGTGCAAGCACTGGGACAGCAACGTCGATCGTCCACTCGACGTCTGGGTTCATGATTTCAGTGCGGCTCGAAACGCAGCGGCTCATGGCCCAAATACGACTCAAAAGGGAAACCTATGGCCCCGGCATAACCACCTCCTTTTCGCGACCTGGCTGATGCCTCTGATCGTGAAGAAGCTGCTGGCTCAGGCGGGATTGTATGAGTTGAGCGCCGAAGACAAGGTGGCGCGAGAGGGATTTGAAGTGTTCCTGGCGCATGACTTGCTGGCATTTGCAGACGAAAAGGAAGACACGGTTTGGTGGCAAAAAGCTGAAGCCGAGCTCTTTCAGCCGCTTTTCGAGGAGCGATTGCGCAAAGCGTATGAGTGAGAAGTAGTCGTGGTGGAGCGCAAGTCTTGCGCGAACATTTCCTGCGACATGGCCCCCGAGGCAGGCGAGGTGATTGATCCGAACATAGCTGCAGGTCGCAGGAGATGGCCAGGCTTATCGCTAATAAACCCGCCCCGCGGAGTTGCGAACTGCCCGCGCGGCTAGCTCCCCTGCTGACGCTCTTCCGTTTGTTGTCCATCCGAATTCAGGGAAGGCACCTCACTCTGAGCCTCTACCTGAGTAGCGCCCAGCATTGAGGGGGCTATTGCTGACCAGAATGGTGTTACGTAGCCATAGGAAATCTCCGCGTCCAGCTTCACCTGTTTGAGTGGACGCTCGGCTCGCTGTTCAGCCGCTTGCAGACTTCGCTCAATGGCTCGACGAGCCGCGGGGCTAATTTTGAATCTGTAGAACTTGAGGAAGACCTGCTCAAGGGCCAACTGGCGGAAGTTTTCCGGGCGGTGAGGGTGCCGGAACAATGGCTCAAAGCAGTACTCAATCAATTGGAGCATCACGCTAAGGTTGCAGCGTTTTTGTATGTACATCCCGCACACAAAATCTACGATTACTGGTACCGCTGTGTGAAACGCAAGCTGCACCTCAGCAAGGTAACTGCGCAGGCGATTGATGCCGAAATTCGCGAATGCTTCCCCCTGATTCATCATGACAATGAGATCCATTGCCCGAATCGACACAAAGCTCCGCCTGCTCATGACTAGCCGTATAAGGGCACGTGAGTACTCCTCAGGCGTTATCCTGTCCACTCGTAGAGCTTCCCTCAGCAGCATCTGAGGTGATGCTCCAACAATGCCCAGCAGGCCTGCAAGGTTGCGTAGCCGAGCATCTAATGACAACAGTCCTGCGCCATGCTCTTGGCAAGCGAGCAGGACTGCATAGTCTTCATGGCCCAAGATGTCCTTGAGCATCTGCAACTGCTCGGATTGCTCAGGCGGCCCGTACGCTGGAACCACTTGGCAGAAGGCTTCGATAGCCGTCCCGATTGATTCGAGAAACTCACGCTCCTTATGCCACACTTCCTCAGTTTGCTCCTGCATGCCGACTTGCCCGTCGCGGGAGAAGAGCGTGCCGCTCTTTCGGTAGCGGGCTGATGTTTCCACCTTCACATCCAGCAGTTGCTTGGTGGCAGCTGTGACGTACAACCTAGGGAAAAGCTCCAGCACATCGAGCACTCCCAGTGTTGCAAGCTCTACGAGCATCGACAGATCAATGACCCATGGCTGATCCTGAGTTGTATCAGACGGGAAGACATCGTGGGGGCCTATCCCCGTAGAGACTTGGAGAAGCGAGCCCTCATCAGGCCAGCCCCTGACAAGATCGATGACATCAACACCCAACAAGCGAGCGAGCAGTCCTAGGGTGGCCTGATGCTGACCATACAAGCTGATGGTATTGAGGCTCTGAGCCTTCTTTTGCTCAATCTGATCGACGAAGAAAGACACATCTAACTCGCCGTCTTCTCGCGTTGGAATGCTCATCGCAACGAGCGTCTTGCTCGGGACAACAGAATTTGAAACACGCTCGTAAGAGAGGTCAAGCAGGCGTCGGTGGATGGTAATAATCCGCTTCACCGTGAGCGTTTGCTCACCCACCAGGCTGCTAACTGATGTTGTATCACCGACTTTCAAACCAAGAAGCCGAGCAGCCTGCGGCGAATCCGCGGCGATAAACTCACCCGAAGGTGCCGGCGGTAGCTCGGAGCTGAAATCGATTGAGACATAGCCATTCTTGCCGGCGCTGTCTTCGAGCTCGACAGACGTGCCGATCTCAACAGCAGAGGGGAGTGCTTGAATAGCCTCAATCGCACTCGAGGCCATGATCATGAGAGAGATGTGGCCAGCTGCGGCGTCAACATCATCCCCATTCAGCCGCATCGCACGGTAAATTCGGTCAAGGCCTCGCTCCTGCATGCCTCTGCTGAGCTCTACGTTGGCAAGCTTCAACTGTTCTTGAACGGTGCCGTTCAGCAACACTGGTAGCCTGGCAACGTAATCATCCATTTGGCCCGGATTCTCGTTCGCCAGAACCTGAATGAACAGTAACCAGCCGGCTGCGTCACTCGGGCTTTCATTGACGAGTAACTCAGCCAGCTCGCGCATCTTTGGCCAGTCGCCGGCTTCGCCATAGATACTCAATGCCACATGACGAGCATCAGCGGAGTGTCGCCACTCACCCGGTAGTGACTCCAAAAGATCTCGAACCTTGGATCGTTGCTCACTGAGCGCGTAGCAGTGAAGCAAATCAACGTGCAGGGGGCTGAATGAGTCTCGCGGAAGAATGCGCTCAAGCATGGTGATAGCGTCGTGGTAACGCCGCGCATGTAGCATCCACTGCGATGCCATAGACAGATCCAGAAGGTCGCTGCTTTGGGGAGCGAGTTCAGCGACGCGATCTTCAAATGCCTGACGCATCGCCTCATCACCGGCATAGGCCCGTGCTGCAAATACTCCGTCAGAGATACTGCTCGTCTGCGGTGTGATGCCTAAATGCGCCAGCTCCCCACGAACCACCTCATGCTGTTCATGGCGCAGCAGCAGTTCCCAGTGCATATGCCTGAGGATACGAGTCGCTTTGCGAGACCCATCCGTATCAGGCTGACTGAGCTGGGCGCTGTAAGCCGCGGCAAGCATTTCCGTATTATTTGCAACCAGGCATGCTTGCCCATAAATGACTCGCGCTTCGTCCGGAAGCTGCTCAATCCGATCCGCAAACCGAGCAACAGCGTCGCTCTGACGGTGAAGATCGCAGAGCGCCTCCAGCTCCACTCTTGGCGTTAGCTCATCTTCGGGTACGCCATGCTGTCTACCGGCTTCGATCATGCTCAGTGCTTCAGCTGGCTGCCCCAGCAACAGGTGCGCATAGGCCAGGTGGAAAACGATTTCAGTCTTTGTCCTGGGACTCTGCTCAGCCCATAACACACCCTCACGATCATCGAACTTCGACATGGCGTCGAGGATGAGCCCACGCCGATCTTGGGGCTGCGATCGGGTGTTCACGTGGAAGGGGTTGGCAGTCGCCAATCTCAGGACAAGCCGGAGATAGTTTTCGAGTATGAAAATCGAACTGTCAGACTGTTCCATCGCCTTGCGGATGGTGCCGATAGCTCCTTCATCATCTCCGGCTCCAGCCATCGAGCTGGCCAGCATCTGCCAAGCCCCCGATTTTTCACGAAATGCCTCAGGTATCTCTTCAGCTATCAACTGCTCTCTATTCAGGAGCCTCGCATTGGTCAGCGCAACCCACACGGAGTACGAGTCAGGGAACCGCACGATTGCAGCCTGTCCAACCTGGATTGCAGCCTGCACGTCATTCTTGAGCATGTAGGCCCGTACCTGCCCAGCAACGATACGCTCATCGTCTGGGTAAAGGCTGGCGGCCATTTCAAGATCTGCCGCGGCATTTACATCATCAGACAAATGCCAAAAGCACATCCCCCGCAAGAAATACCATCGGGCCTGTTGGTGTCCATCAAATGTGTTGAGATCTTCTTCAATGAGCTCCAGTTGCGCCTGCGCATCCAGATAACGATGGTCGTTGTGCAATTTACTGATGCGATCGAGCTGGCGGGAGGCGAGAGTGCTTTCCGACGTCTGACTCACCGTAGGTAGTTCATCAGCGAGGAGGGTGCTAGCGGCAGCGCCGTTGCCGGAGAAGAGGGGCGCCAGGTATTCCGCTAACGGTGCTAGCTGGTCATTCCGCTCTTGGCCGACAACTATGGCGCCTGCCTTCAAAGCCCGAAAGGCTTCACGCATGAGCCTCGCCATCTTGAATTCTTCGGCCAGCCCTTCCAGGTGCAGGGGAAGGGAAGTCAGGTCGATTTCTGCGCCGGTGCCATTGAGTTCGGCACAAACGGAGACCAGCTTCGCCCACACAGTGCCGCTTTCCCTGTGAGGCAACGCGTGCTCGATAAATTGCTTCTGGTATCCAACCTCTTGGCTACGATCCGAATCCAGATCGTGAGGGATGAACCTGAGATGCAGCGCAAACTGGCGCAAGTCTTCGCCAGCAACAGGAGCTTCGTTGTAGAGCTCTACTGCAGCCTTGATGGCCGCGTACGCCGCTCTGTTCCGTTCATTGCTGGATCCTTCCGCATGCACTCGGGCGTACCAAGTGTCGTGTGACAGCGAACCGAACGCGAGCCGCACGACTTCGACAGCGCTCTCCATGTGCGACGAGCTGGCTACGTGATAAACGATTAGGCTGTCGTCTATACCCCGTTGGAATGTCGGCGCCCTAAAGTCGAGCCAGGCGAGACCAACAGCTTCTTTAAACGCTTCATTGTTGGCGGTCGCTTTGGGCGAACGCTTCATCTGCATCCTGATCGTTGCTTTTTGGCCAGTGCTTGGCGAAACAGCCTGGATCACCAAGTCGTCTGTGTTGTGACCAAACCCTCTGCCCTGGAACAGCAACCCTCCAATGACGAAACCATCACGCATCCCTGCACAGTGATCTCCAAGGCACATAGCGAGCAGTCGCACTGCTTGAACCCGATGTTCAAAGACAATGCCACGCCCACCGGTTGAAATAGGACTTGCTACCTGTTTCTGCCGGGTCTTCGATTTAGTAGTGGAAGCTTTCGCTGCCTTTGTCCTTGGAGGCCGTGCCATACCTGGTTCGCGCAAATGAGATGCTGCCCATCTTATCGATCATTCGGGGCCATGCGTAGTTATCTCTCGGTTTCATACCTCTGGATCAGCTCAGCTACGTCGCCTTGTCTGTTACTACGCAGGCATTCCCAGCCCCAATCAGCGTCATGTTTCTCCATAGCCGCCAACCTACGCCGCTCTGGCGAAAGAATTGGTACTGAGTCGTCGACCCGAAAAGGCTTTCCCATCGCAAAAAAGATATCGAATCCGTACGAGAGATCGACCAGCTTCAACATCACGCGGGTGCGCTTGCTCCAAGGTAGGGATTGGCCCTTACCGATACTCGTGCGGTAAACCAGTATATTGAGCCGGGCCGAAGCTTCGATGTACTCATCCACCGAGAGCGCCACCCGTTCATGCGATTCCATGGCCAGGGGCAAAATGAGATTCACAAGGATTTGCAAGAGGGGGCGAGCGACTTTCATCGCATGTAGATCCATCGCCATCATCAACAATACGTGATGCAGAGCGATGCAGATCCGTCCCGTGTGTCCCGCACACTCTTGAGCGGACTCGCGAAGTAACCAAATCAAGCACGCAAGCGCATCCAGGTTCGCTTTGCGTACCAGTCGGTTTAACAGGACAGGTGTTACCTGCAAGCGGGCGCTTTGGATCAATGGCGCATCATCTTCCGGCGAAAAAATCACGGTCTGCACGCCCGGAGCGAGCGTTCTCAGATAGCTGTCTCCTCGCAAGATCTTTTGGTCTGACAGATCCAGCACTCGCCACAAAGGATGGTTCAGGTCTCGTGCCGATCCGTGACATTTCTCTTCGACAGTCCTAAGCAACTCTGGCTGGGGACGGTGGATGCCGTCTTCATAGCGAATCCACTTATTCCGGTAGCTACTGATCGAGTCGTTCTGGTCACGAATAAATGAACCAGGCTCAAAAAATTGCTCAAGGCTGTAGGCCGTTGGCAGTCCAGTACGCCGGCGCAGATTCTCGAACCAGAAGCGGATCGACAGGCTTTTCAAAGTCTCATGCCCACTCATTGCATCGACATTTAAAAGATTTCGCGTTGGCAGGTGAAATTGTTCGATGATCTCGTAAATTCCTTTCAGATCAATCATTTATGCCTAACCCATCCTGAATTTGTACAGTAAAAAAATAGGGTGTTCTTACGGCTCGTGCAACTCTTTCCGCTGGACTAGGATGTCCCGCAATCCCTCTACGACAGACATTTCAGCGCCCGAGAGGCTGGTGGAAAATTTCCCAATAAGGCTAGAAAGGTGTCGCATCACTTTGGGATTGGAACAGCACATTTGGTTGGAAGAAGCTGCACTCACGCATGAAAAACGCCGTTGGGACTATCGATAGGCTCGGCATGCAGCACGCAGTGCTCGGCCATGACAGTAGGCCTGCCATACGTACGCAATCGAAAGATATGGAGCTAAAAAGTGGGATCCGCTGAAGAAGTAAATCAGACGAAGCAAGCACCTGACATCTTGATGCCCAAAGGAATTCTAGCCCGCACCCTAACGGCTCTGGCATCTGCAGTTCTTCGTTCCCAGAAAGTGCATGACAGTGAGTCCTGGGAACACGGTTCAAATCATGGCTATCAGCAGGGCTGGAAGACTGGCGCCAACGCTGGTTTCAGGCAAGGCTTTGACAAGGGGCGAAATGAAGGGCACGAGGCAGGTGCACTTGAGGGTCATCAGCGAGGTCTGGAAGAAGGGTTCGAAGCTGGAAAGCGTATCATCGAGCTTCGCCCCGGCCGACCTGTTGACGTCAAGGGCCCTCAGGTAGATCGCAATCTATTCGATGATTGGCGCTTCCCAATTACCGAGCAGATTGAGAGGGAGGTCAGAGAGAAAGTTGCGCTGTATCTAAAAGGCCAAGAGCCTACAGCAGACCAATGGAAAATGATTTTTTCCAAGGATCCTTCGACCTGTATCGTTGCTGGCGCAGGGAGCGGCAAATCTACAACGATGGTGCTGCGTCTGCTGGTATTGCACCGGTATTTAGCAATTCCAAGAGACAACATCGCAGTGGTGACGTTCACTCGCGAGTCTCGTAAAGACTTTCGGCGTAAGCTCACAGAGGTCTTCGAGCTTTGGGGAATCACGCTCACAGAGAAGATGACGGGCCAAATCGTCCGGACATTCCACTCAAGGATTCTCGACTTTATACGCTGGAGCCAAGATCACCCAAAAGTCAGCGCATTTGAGTTCTTCTCCCTCAAGAAGGGAGAAGACGAGGACGAGGAGGACGAGCTCGAGAATGTTTTCGATATCCGGCTGACCGTTGAGCAGTTAGGTCTGATGTATGCCGCCTATCAACAGACCTACGAGGCTAACAAGGAATTCAGTGAGTTGGTGGCTGAACTGGTGCGCCGATCATCTAAACTCGCTCCCATGAGTGCGAATTCGCCAGAGGCTAAAAGACGCGCCGGTCGAATGGATGAATGCTCCAGGCGTGATGCTGAGCTGACCGAAACCGTTGAACGCCTATGGCAGCAATCAGGTTTCTGGCCGATAGATGGCATCCAACCAGGCCCTTTTCCACTCTCGCTCAAAGGCAGAGAATTCTTTGCCAACGGCTACAGTGAAGAGCTAGATGCCTACGTCGTCCTCGGTGTGGGCAAGAACGATCGAAAGTTGTCTCTACTCTCTCATCCGAAGATGAAGCTCACAGGCGCTACGACCATGAAGAAAACCTTCTTCCAGGTCTACTGTGACAAGGGCATTATTTTTTTGGATAACTACGCTGAAGCCACCTCCACACTAGAAATTCTTCGAGGCTATGTCACCAAATGCCCGAAATTTGACTATCAAATCGAAGGTGAGCTGGGTGAGACACCTATCATGCAGGCCTTCCACTCGGCGGCTTCATTCCTCGAAAACCTCGGTCTCGATGTCTCGGAAGCCGTGGATCGTATGAGCTTCCCTGAAGGCAGCAGTGACGCAATCTTCTTCAAGGCATTGGCCATCTATTGGCCGGCATTCAATTTGTACCTGAGTCGCCAGACTCCGCCCATCTTCACCTTTAACAAAATGTTTGAGATGTTCGGAGAGCGAGGCGAGGCCAACCTGCAGGAACTACCGGATGAAGTGTTTATGCCAATGCTGCATCTGCTGGTCGATGAGTTCCAGGATTGCGGTGCGAACACAATTTCCTGGCTGAGGGCTGTCTTCAGAGAGGCTCGTCGTCGACGCCTACACATCTTGACCGATACAGCAGTGTGCCCTGGGTCGCTTATGGCGGTGGGTGATGATTGGCAAAGCATCTATGGCTGGCGCGGAAGCTCACCAAAATTCTTCAAGGATTTCGAGGACTACTTCCCGTCACCCAGCACCACGCATGTACTCATGAAGGAAAATTACCGCTCCCAGCAGATGGTCATTGATGCGGCTGAAAGCCTGGTCAAACATCAATCGAATGATGATGAGAAGCACGGAATAGCTTCACATCCAAAGGTCAAAGATCTGGCCCACCCGGTGCAGGTACTAGATCGAAATGACAGCCACCTCGCGGAACTTGTTGAGCGCCATTTCGACCAGGGGCAGACCGTACTTGTGCTTTACCGAAAGAATGACACCAAACGTGAGGTGCAGGACAAGCTTGGGTCTGTGCTAGCTAAGGCCAAAAGACTCAAGCGTTCCGGCAACATTAAGCTACTGACCTACCACGGATCTAAAGGGCTGGAGGCTGACGCGGTGTTTTTGGTCGGAGATTGCGCGCAGCTTTCAACTTCTCCCCATCGAAACATGGCCTATCGGCAGGCAAAACTGGGGGAGATGGGTGATCCCAAGCCTTATGACACCGCCCAAGGTGAGGAAACATTGCGCCTGGCCTATGTAGCCATCACCCGAGCGAAGCAACATTGCTATTGGTTCGTCGAGCCAGCTCAGCCTCTTAAGGGGGGGCTGGTCAGCGCGCTGGCGCGAGTGTCCTTCAAGAAGCCTTTCTTCGAAGATCTTAGAACTCGATAACAGCATCGCCATCCTTGCGCAAGCGCAGGCGATTCCCGCAAGGATGGTGAGATGTTTGTACGCTGCTATTTTCTAGGCGTTGGACAGCTACGCATTCCTTACCCATTGCACTCAGCCCATCCTGGCTTAGCTATTTTCTGTATCAAATCGTGTTCCAATCGACAAAAATCGAACCGTGCTTATAGGATCCATTTAGCCCTGAGGACTGCACCTCAGCGACCTCTATTCACACAAAGGACTGTAAACCTTGATTACCAAAATTCACATTCGCGGATACCGTATCTACAAGGATTTCACCCTGCGCCCAAACGCAAAGCTGAACATCCTGGTGGGGGACAATGACGCCGGAAAGTCGACCCTGATGGAGGCGATCGCGCTGGCGCTCAACGGGCGAATCGCAGGGAGAGGTGTGCTGGAGGAGCTGAATCCGCACTGGTTCAACGTTGACCTAGTGGAGCAGTTCGTATCGCAGCGCAAGGCCGGACAGAAACCCGCGCTGCCCGAAATTCTGATTGAGCTCTATCTGCAAGATAACGATGAACTTCAAGGGCTATGCGGTGCTGTCAACTCCGAAGTGCCCACAAACGCGTGCCCAGGTGTCTTCCTCAGGTTTTTCCCGAATGAGGAGTATCAGGACATGCTGGATGAGTGGCTAAAGAATCCCAATCCACTGCTGCCGGTCGAGTACTACACCTACGAATGGCGCTCTTTTGCTGACAAAGAGCTGACCAAACGTCCACGCACGCTGTCAGTGGCTACCATCGACTCCCGCACCGTCAAGTCGGCTGCCGGCGTGGACTACCACCTACGCCAGATCTTGAGCGACCACTTGGAGCCCCCTGAGAAAGCCTCCATTTCGCTCGACTTCCGGGAGGTGAAGGCAAATATGACCAGCGGCGCGCTGGCGCCAGTGAACAAGCGCCTCTCCACGCTGGATGCTTCCCTACAGGCTGAGCCCATGGCCCTGGCAATGGATCAGACCTCGCGTACGTCGTGGGAAAGCGTTGTGACGCCTCATGTGGACGGCGTGCCATTCGCGATGGCAGGCCAGGGACAACAAGCTGCGATAAAAATCTCTCTAGCAATGAGGCGCCACGCCTCGAACGTCAAGATTGTGATGATCGAAGAGCCTGAGAACCACCTTTCCCACACAAGCTTGACCACGCTGCTGGAGCGTATTGAGTCGTTGGCTTCAGATGATCAGCAGCTCTTCATTTCGACTCACAGCACCTATGTCCTCAACCGACTCGGACTCGATGCGCTCCATCTGCTGAACCGTAACTCAGCGTCCAAAATCACAGCGCTTGATCCTGAAACGGTCAGCTACTTCAAGCGCCTGCCTGGCTATGACACGTTACGCCTTGTTCTGGCGAAAAGGGTTGTCCTGGTTGAGGGGCCTTAAGACGAAATCATTTTTGAAAGGGTGTTTTCGGATCTGTTCGACCTCCGACCGATGGCTGCTGGCATCGATGTCGTCAGTATGCGCGGCCTGGCTCTCGCGCGTTGCTTGGAGCTTTGTGCCGCAATCAACAAACCGGTGGCAGTGATGCGAGATAACGACGGGGTTGATCCCGCTGAACTGCGTGAACCGCACAAGGAGTGGCTCGATGGGGTTAAGCGGCAGCTGTTCATCGGCGCCGTTGCCGATGGTTACACGCTGGAGCCTCAGCTGATCACTGTGAACACCGAAGCACACCTGCGTGATGTCTTGGCCATTAAGCCGGCAGCCAATCTGTTGACCTGGATGACGCGCGCGAAGACAGAAGGGGCTTTGCGTCTCGCAAGCTCAAAAAAGAAACTCCACGCCCCTGCCTACATGAAGGCTGCTGCGGAGTTCATCGTCAATGCCTAATCATCTGACATTGGCCGTAGCGGGCGGTCGAAAGACACAGGGACTGATTGAGCACTGTAAGGCCTTGCCAATCGAACGAAAAATCGCAGTAATCACATTTACCCAGTCGAATCAGCACGAGATTCGTAACCGCCTTGCCACACAGGCTGGAGACCGTCACAACCTTGAGGTACTGGGATGGTACACCTTCCTTCTGCGCCACTTCGCCCAACCTTTTTTGCGCTTCAAATTCCCGGATGAGCGGGTAGGGGGCTTTGATTTTGATGGCCGCCCGTTTCGAATGGCCCGTGGCAAAGATCGCTACATGAACAAAAGCAATCAGGTCTATGGCTGCGAGCTTGGCCGACTTGCGTTTGAGCTGCTGGAGACCACGCCTGCGCTGCTTCGCAGGCTGGAGTGCCTCTATGATGAGATCTTGTTCGATGAGGTACAGGATCTCAGCGGCTATGACTGGGAAATCCTGCAGGCATTGCTTCACTCTCGAATCGATTTGCGAATGGTCGGGGATGTTCGCCAGGCGGTTCTATCGACCAACCCGCGTGGTCAGAAGAATAAGAAATACGGCTATGCTGCTGCACTGGAGTGGTTCCGAGAGCGCGAGGCAGAGGGGCTGTTGAGCATCAACTACGCGACGACCACCTACCGTTGTCGCACCGAGATCGCAACGTTCTCAGATTCCATCTTCGATGCTGACTGGGACTTTCCACCCACAACATCCGAGAACCACGATGTGTCGGGGCATGACGGCGTGTTCCTGCTGCACAGCAAAGATCTGGAAACATACGTCGAGCGCTATCAACCGCGCTGCATGCGCTATTCCGCCAGTTCAGGAAAGCGATACGAGCTCGAGTACGTCAATTTCAAAGGTTCGAAGGGTTCAACCTTCGAACGCGTCCTGATTGTCCCAACCAGCAAAATCGAACAATTCATCAGCAAATCAACACTGTTGGAATCCACTACGGCTGCCGCCTTCTATGTCGCGGTGACCCGGGCAAAGCAGAGCCTCGCGATCGTGATCGACAAGCCCGGAAAATCGGCGCTGCCTGTGTGGACGCCGTAGACGCCAATCAGCCTTTTACCAAGCTAGGTGTCGAGAAATAGGATGCTGGGAAGCGCACTACTCAGCACGATGGTGATAGCTGTAGTATTGAGACGAAGGTGTACATTTGTACCCCTTCGATTTGACCATTCTAAACGTCAGCCTCTATCCCGCGTCCCCAATCGCTTCACGGACAGCGCCCGCTCTTGATCATGGGAGTGATAGTAGGTGTTCTGAGTCGTTGCCAGATTCGAGTGGCGCAGGTCGTACTGGAGATCCTTGGCGTTTCTGAAAGGCGCGTCGAACGTGGCCGAGGTGTGGCGAAGCCAATGAGACGATGCCACCCGCAGGCTATCCATTTCGTAGGGCTCGCGTCCTTCATCACGCATCCGTACCAGCGCGTTGTCGAAGACGGCTTGGAGGAGGGCGCGCACTTGCCTGTCAGAGAGCCCAGCACGCCCGCTCAGCGTTTTTAGAAGCGGCGTTTTCTCCTGGTAGCCCGGCAATGGACTTAGCCCGATAAATGTGCGATAGCGTTTAAGGTACTTTTCCACGTACTCATCACGCACTGCAATCTTGCCGGACTTATTCCCTTTACCCACCACGTGAAACCACCAGTTTCCATCTGCATCCAGACGGAAATCACCCATGCTTGGCTGCCAATTGGAACGTCCAACAATGTCTGATATGCGTAGATACATGCTGAACATCGTGATGAGAATGAACAGGGTGCGCTCATGCTTTGCGGGCTCAGCCGCTGCCATCGCTTCCGCCGTATCGATAACGTAGTCCCATTGCAGTGGCGTTAACGCACGAGAGGAGTTCGACTCCTGTTGGGATGAGCTGTACTGTCCCTTTTTTGTGACCTTTCGAAACGGATTGGAACTGGCAATCTCTTCTTCGACTAGATACTCGTAGAAGCCGCTTGCAATCTTGAATACGTTGCTCATGCTGCCTTTCGAAGAGTGATAATCAGCACTCGGAAATTCTTCAGTATCTTCAGCCATCTTCCTAGTTTGTTTAGGCACGCGCTGTGTAAACGGTTTCCATTTTGGATTAGGAACTAAATCCGAGCCCGAAGATGAAGTGTCATCTGCATTGGCGAGAAAGCGATTGCGGATTACTGAGCCAACCCAACTGGCCGGCGGGTTCTTACAAAACTCCAGAAAGGCTTCGGCATCAAGTCTTTTCAGTTCGTTAACTGGCTTCTCACGGATAATCAACGACCACAGAAGCAGGCGTTCTACGTGCCCACGATAGGCGCTGTATGTGAGCGCGTTGTCCGCATAGCAACGTAGATAGCCACGTGCCGCCAGGAAGCCCGGGATTGCCTTGAGCTCTGGTGCGAAGCAATCCAGATACTGGTCGACGCTGGTCATTGAGGGCCGGCCCAAGGTGAAATCTTGATCTACAAAGTCACCGTGAGATTCAAAGATTGGCCGGGGAGTGCGGGTCATCTAACTTACCGAAAAGAGTTGGCCTTACTTAGCGATTGAACACTTCCTAATCTGGCTGTATTAGGAAGTTTTATAATCCTATACAACCTACTCCCAATCGCTTGACCATAGTTAATGGGGATCTTTCGATAGTATCGCCAAGTTAGGCCGGCCGCAACCTCTACCACTAAGCGCCCACTCATCAGTAAAACAGGTGACCGGCCTTGACAGATAGAGAGAAACGAATTACCCGCGACCTTCACTTTTTTCTACCACACTTTTTAAAGCGCTGTGCGGCTGGATCAAAGTGCTGCTTGGTTCACCTATTGCCGATTAACGCATTAATTGGTGAATTTCTTAGTTTCTACCTGTGCACGACCAATGATTACAGAGCTCTTAGTTTTAAGTTATTTAATGAATTTAATTTTCTTACGTCTTATCCGACCAATATTTGTCTAAATACGGAGAGTTACAACCCCGGAGCGCCGCCCGCAGGAAAGTGTCCGCTTTATTCTCACTTCCAGCGCTTTCGGATTGTGTCCAGGATAAGTGCAAATCGCCTGGAACCCAGTGAAATCAGGCCTCAGCCTGAGAATGGAGCGTCGCGGGTTTCGGAAAGTGTCCAGAATTTCGTCGTTTTCAGGAAAAAACATCCGCATGGCGCCACCCAGGGCCAGGCACGCCTGGAGCACCGAAATCGAGACGATCCTTGAGTTGCTATTGCGCGCTGCCCTTGGCAGGCGTGGGCTGCAGCCTATCAGTGCAACGCTTGGCGGGATCTGGCGGAAGCAGCGCGCAAACGTTCTCAAACTGCGAATTCTCGGGAAGTGTCCAGAATATGGCGTACGACGTACACATCGGACTGTGTCCAGATAATGTGCAAATATCGCTGGAGGCCACGGAATTCCTGGGCCCTAGCAATGTGGTGGTGAACGCCGAAAATCTAAGAGTGTCCAGAAAGCCGCAGAATTGTACAGGAATGTTCAAACAGACGTTCGATGGCGCAGACCTTTAAAATCAATAGGTTGCGCGAATCGCATCAAGGCAAAAGTGTCCGTAATTCGTCGGATTCCAAGCGTATTGAAGGCTCGGCGCGAGGCTGTAGGCCGGGTAGATCAAAGGGTACAGGGTTGCAGGGGGCGAAAGTGTCCTCAAATCGCGACGGTAACACCTGTCATCGATTGCGGGAGATGTAATGCCAAGAGGAAAGCGGATAGGACCTATGCGCAGCTATAGAGCAATACATGATTTAACATAATATACATTACACGCAACAAGATATTTCAAGATTAGCCCGGTTGTCGTCGTCACTTAAAAATCAGAAAAATCATCTTAAAAAAATATTCTCGAAAATTCATGGACCTAGGAAGTCACGAAAATGATTCTTCGTGGTTTCAGCATATGAAGTAATCGGTGCTGTCCCACTCAGTACATTGGACTTAACCCATGCACGACATCGATGAGTCCCATCTGACATTTTAGCTCTTCGCGGCCTCACGTGAGCATGCATGTCGTCGGAGCCCGCAGATCTCGGAAGAAATCGCGTGAAATTGCCCTAGATTCGCGTGATCGTGCACCGTATGCGAATTCGTCTGTTCGTTTGATATAAAGGGTCTTTTTGGTAACAGCTTGTTCGTTTACGGCATTGCTTACGCCACAGGTCCACATGCAAGCCTGCAAGCACGTCGCTGTGTGAAATCTGCAGCGTTCAGCGTGGAGTTGGGCACAGATTTCAAGGGCTGCCATGCGTCGTAAAGACAAACGCCGGTTGATTTACATGCAGATGCTGCAGGTTAGGTGGTGCCACCTTGCGATTGAAGCCTGTGGAGCTTTCCTCCCACCAAATACCCTGGAAGTTCGCCAGAATTTGGCGGGAAGAAAAGCTCAGTAAAATGCTAGTCCGGTACCATTGTTAACTACAATTTTGACTTGTTAACTACGGTGGTTAACAAGTCAAAAAACAAGTTTACAGAGTAATACTGAACCTGCGTGTTAGCCCTTGATTCTCCTGGCGCGCCTGGAAATTCAAAGCTCCGTAATGCTGTTCGAACTCCGGGGTTTGCCAGTCGAAATGTATACCCCTATTATCACTTGTGTTTCACTGTCAACAACGACCGTAATCATCGGATTCGGTAGGCGTTTTCTCGCCTTATCTACCAATATAACGTCGAGCTCAAACGTGCAAATTTCAACAGGCTTTTCCATTGCATGGCACCCTGTTAGATTAGGTTGGAGCTCATCAGAACGTCATGAAATGTTATGTCTGACGAGTATTTTGTGCTATTGAGGATAGTCTATGCACTACCAACCGCCAGAGGCACTTTAACAGTCTTTATATGGGGAACATTAACCAACTCAACTAAACATCTATTTAGTTGAGCTAATTCCATGCGCTCTTTGATTATGAGGGTCAGATGTCACACCTCCCCTCCTTTTCCATTGTCAATGACATTCCAATGAGTTGCAGTTCATTCTCTACATGGGATAGAAATTTCCTGATATCCCCGGTGTTTTCTTTCCGCATATAGCATGCCGCCACCAAGCTGACCGGATGTATGCCGAGAGCGCTGCAAAGCTCTTCGAGCTTATCAAGCGTCGGGCTGGTGCCGCCTCGCTCGAGCAAGCTGACATTGGTCCGGCTACTGACAAGCGCAAAATCCTCCTGCGTAAGGTTTTTCTGAAGGAGAACCTGCCTAAGCGTTGCCCCAAATGCTTTCCTCAGTTCCATTTTGCGATCTCACAAAAGGAACGATAAAGCTTCATTGCACTATGACTACAACATATATTGGTCATTTGTACACGGAGAGGCCTGCCATGAACCAGGAGCATGGACGATCGATGATCTTTTCCAGCCTATTCAACGACGATTTTCTTGTACGCCCCTTCGTTCGACAGACGGTAATGTGTCCATGGTTTTATCTGCATGCAGAGGTTCGTGAAGGCAAAGAGTTCGTGGGTGAGATGCTCATGGTCTCTTCGTTTGACTCACTTAAAGATATCCTTGAGCAGCAGCATGACTCCTTTCGAAGATAGACCTAGCGAACGTCAAGGCATTGTTCACCCACAAGGCGGACGAGCATGGCTGATTTTCCAGTAAAAAGATTTCTGCCGCAGTCGTTGGGCCTGCCGTGCCCTTTCCCCCCTGACGCACTCAGACGTGGTTTTTACGACTCATCCCTACTATTGCGAAGCATGGCAAATTTGTTTAGGTTTGATCCGATGCAAACGATGCGAAGACCATAATGTTTGGAGCTGTTAAGTTCGTCCCTGGCCACCTTTAGCGCAAAGAGCGCTGCGACGCCTTCGTCTGTCGTGATCGCATGTTGAGTTTCGTCGAGTATCAGAACGATGAGTTTTTTCGCCTCATCGGACAGCGCTTCAAATGCCTTGGTGAGACCGATTTCTTTCCCGAGTCCAATTTTGTTCACGTTGAAATTCACGCGACCGACACTTACCGATTCCAGCCCGGAAGCTAACGCCAATCGGCTCATGAGTTTCTCGTCACATCCAATAGCTTCTCGGAGAGTCTCGACTATTACTGCTCCTGGCTCTGTCGTCAGGTCCTTCCAAAGATCGGCATACAACACAATGGCTCCCGCCTCTTCCAAGGCAGGCCTCAAATCTTCGCGGGCGAAAGTGGACTTCCCAGTTCGGCGTGGCGCTGTCAGGAAGATACCTGACGCAGCAGCACCGCCCACTGCCACTTGCGTTATCAGCTTAGTGAGCCGTGCAGCCAGCGTCCGGCGGCGGTAAAAATTTTTCTGGGACATTGCGGGCCTTTGATGAGATCTATAGGGAATCAAAGAGTGTGAAGCCGAATTTGAGCGGGACTTTGTATCAGCGCTCAGCCGCCGTTGACGGTAGCTGTTCTGTCAGCGTTCAAAAACCATTATAGGTCTGGACCCGGTGTTCATAGTCCTGTGTCAACTCGGCGGCCCGCCGGTTTGCACCCACATCCAGGAGCGCACCGATTGGAATGCAACGCTGCCAATGAGGCGGAGAGGCTCGACGCCCTAGCTTGAAGTCTCTCCTCTGGCGCGCTGTTAGATTCGATTTATACCGGCATGGATTCCCGCCTTTATGAATGCCACCAAATGCTCGGTTTTGGTATCGAGATCCATCGCCTTCACTTCGCCACCAGAAATGCGTTCGATCCGGTTGTCGAACACGCTCATGACCAGCGCTCCGACAGCAAACAGATAAAACCAATGCGCGGCTCTGGAACTGATGCCGGGTAAAACCTCACGGATGGCACGAATGAACTCAACAGCAAAAGGGTCGAAGTATTCAGCCACTATCCCTCGATCAACTTCGCGAGGATCTGAAGCCTCACGAGCGACGAGCTTGGCGTATGCAATTCCAGCTTCGCTGTCCTGGTTCGTCATTACTGGCAATACAAAGGCCCGCACGATGTGCTCCAACGGATCTTCTCCAGTGGAGAGCGGTTCATGAAGCAAAGCCAAACGCTCATCAAGCACAGCTTTACGGCGTTCAAACAATTCACGGTAAAGGTTGAGCTTCGTTTTGAAGTGGTAGACCACCAGGGGTAACCCAACCTCAGCCGCAGTCGCAATGTCTCTCATTGAGACACCGTTATACCCGCCCTCAGCGAACAACCGCTCCGCGGCATCAAGCACCTGCTCACGCTTACTCACCTCGGTATTTCTTTCCTTTGTCGATGCCTCCGCCATGTAACTGCCTGCATTTTTTCGCTGATTGTCCCGTGATTGTGCCCTCCTCTTGCGAGGCACGCCACTTGTCATTTGCCTGCTAGACGACACTAACTGTACGTGTGTATAGTCAAAACCATAACAACAAAATTGCCGCTCCGTCAGTGTCTAGCGGCAAACAGGAGGCTTCATGATCATCAATCTCAACGCTGTGAAGTGGCGCGTACTCATTGGCTGCTTTCTCAGTTACATGTTTGATGCGTTCGACATTTTGGTGCTCATCCTCTCCTTGCCTGCGATTAAAGAAACCATGCAGATCACTACCACCCAGGCAGGGCTCATGGTGACCGCCACACTGCTGGGCATTGGTGTCAGTAGCTTGGTGATGGGTGGTCTGGCCGACACTTTGGGCCGCCACAAAGCCCTCCTACTGTCGTTGGCTACATTTGGTGTTCTCACCATGGCCATCGCTGGCGCAACCGATTGGAAACAGATTATGGTGTTGCGTTTCCTCGCCGGGCTAGGTCTGGGAGGGGTGTGGGGAACCGTGGCTGCACAGGTGAACGAGGCTTGGCCAGCTCATCAACGCGCACGCGCCACCGCCTTTGTCCTTAGCTCTTTTTCCGTAGGGTCGGGTCTCGCCGCAGTCTTGGCCGCTTGCCTGCTGAATATCTACGGATGGCGTGTTTTATTCGTCATCAGCGGGGCTCTGGTTCTTATCCCGATTGTCTATGTCTGGATGCGCGTTCCTGAGTCGACGGTGTGGCTGGCTGAACGGAAAGTCAGTCGTGATCTTTTGGCTCCTCGCCCTTCGACGACAATCAAGTCGCTATTCACCGGAGACTTGCTGCGCAAGACGTTGCTTGGCACCACGGCTTCGGCACTGGCACTCACTGCTTACTGGGGCGCGATGACTTGGCTGCCCACCTTTCTGGTTCAGGAACATGGACTCGAACCTTCCACAATGGCCGGCTTCATTGCAGTGATGAACGTCGGGACGTTTATTGGCTACAACCTCTTCGGTTGGCTGGCTGACCGAATTGGCAAACGGCGCACTATTATCGGGTCCTTGATCGGTTGCGGTTTGATGTTGCCTATTTACACGTTTGCGACAAACAAAACTGCGCTCTTGCTCCTGGGTCCTGCCTTCGCATTCTTCATCGCTTTTGTAGGCCTGTTCGGCTCCTATTTTGCGGAGCTTTACCCCACACATCTCCGAGCATCAGGCGCAGGATTTTGTTTCAACGTTGGCCGCGGCATCTCCGCTTTTGCCCCGTTGTTATGGGGCTCGGTTGCGGTCTCCGTTGGTTTTTCAATCAGCATCGGTTTTTGCGGTGCGTTATTCCTGCTGGCAGCAGTAGTCATTGCCCTACTGCCACAAGACGTAGACCTCCACTTGGCTTACCAGAACCTTGAAGGTGTTTCGCCCACTGGTGAAGCCATCTGACAAGCATCATCAATCAATAATTAAGGAGTCTAGAAATGGCCCGTCAATTTGTAGATCTTTCCATTTTCCTGGAGAACGATGTCATCTCCGATCCTCCTGGGTATGAACCAAAAATCCAGTACCTGGATCACAAGACGACCGCAAAGCAAGTCACTAGCTTCTTTTCCGGACTTCAGACTTCTGATCTGCCAGAGAGTGAAGGCTGGGCGATAGAACATATCCAACTCAATACCCACAACGGCACTCATCTGGATGCACCCTTCCATTTTCACAGCACCATGAACGAGTCGCTGGGCAAAAGTGAGCGCGCCATCACCATCGACGAAGTTCCACTGGAATGGTGCTTTCAACCGGCTGTGAAACTCGATTTCACCGACTTCCATGACGGCTACGTGGTGACCGCTGAAGATGTCGAGGCGGAACTAGCGCGCATTGGGCACCAGCTAACCCCTCTCGAAATTGTGGTGATCAATACAGGTGCAGGAATGCGCTACGGGCAACCAAGCTATGTATCTTCCGGCTGCGGCATGGGCCTTGACGCCACTATGTACCTACTCGAACGTGGTGTACGCCTGACTGGCACCGACGGCTGGAGCTGGGATGCCCCGTTTGTACACACTGCAGAAAAATACGCAAAGACCAAAGATGCATCGCTGATTTGGGAGGGACATAAAGCTGGCCGCAACATTGGCTACTGCCACCTGGAGAAACTGCACAACCTCGAAGTACTGCCTTCAACGGGATTTTTTATCGCCTGCTTCCCTTGCAAAATCCGTAATGCCTCAGCCGGGTGGACACGCGCCGTCGCAATCTTCGACGACTCCCTCAATGCCGCGGGATGACCCCTCTGAAATTCGTCTTAAGGAGATTCCTATGCAAGTGGACCACACTCACGACATCACCCGCCGTAGTTGGCTAGAGCAAGCAAATGACTCAGGAAACGACTTTCCAATCCAGAACCTGCCGCTCTGTGTTTTTCGCCGAAGAGACACTACAGATGCCTGGCGCGGAGGGATCGGTATCGGAGACCAGATCGTTGATCTCGCCGCCCTGCTCCAAACCAATTGCCTAAAAGGCCTTGCTGCCGACGCGGTATCGGCTGCGTCTGCGACAACACTTAACAAACTGTTGGATCTCGGGCCGAATGCATGGAAAGCGTTACGTCACGGCCTGTTCGAGTTACTGGAAGCAGGTAGCCCGCATGAACAATCGGTGCGTACAACGCTAGTTGCACAGGTCGACGCGGTGTACACCGTGCCGGTGCAAATCGGAGACTACACCGATTTTTACACGTCGCTTGATCACGCGGTGAATTGCTGCCGGCAGTTTGGAATTGAGGTATTCCCTAACTTCGATTGGATGCCTATCGGCTATCACGGCCGGGTATCGTCAATCGACGTGAGCGGACAAAAAGTCTTCAGGCCTATGGGGCAGTCGCGGCCGAATCCGAATTCAGAACCGGTCTACGGTCCCTGCCAACGATTGGATTATGAACTGGAAATTGGTGCAGTAATCGGTACAGGTAATCCGAGTGGGACCAGCATTCCGCTCGCATTAGCTCAGCAACATATCTTCGGTTTATGTGTACTGAATGACTGGTCCGCCCGTGATATTCAAACGTGGGAAATGCAGCCACTAGGACCTTTTCTCGCCAAAAATTTCGCCACCACTCTATCGCCGTGGATTGTCACACTTGAAGCACTTATTCCTTATCGAACGGCGTGGACTCGCTCATCAGAACGCCCACAACCGCTTAGCTATCTCAGTGCGCCGGAAAATACCGAGTTCGGGGCGTTTGACATACAACTGGAAGTGTCAATTCAGAGTGTCCGTCAGCGTGCCGAAGGGAAAGAGCCGCGTGCGCTGACACACACCAGCTTCCGTCATCAGTATTGGACATTAGGCCAAATGGTTGCCCACCACACCATGGGGGGATGCAACCTGAAAAGTGGTGACCTACTTGGTAGCGGCACCATTTCCGGTCCGACTGCTGGTGAGGCTGGAGCGCTGATCGAACTGACCGTATCGGGCGCGGAGCCAGTCGATATCGGTGACGGTGAACTGCGAGGTTTTCTTGAAGATGGGGATACCGTGGTGTTCCAAGGTTGGTGTGAACGCCAGGGCTTCGCTCGCATCGGATTCGGCCTGAATTACGGCACCGTGGTGCCATTCCAACCACTCAAGTAGTTGTTCAGCGATCACAACGATCGGCTACTAGTCACCCTTGAACGCCATGGATTCCCATTCATCGGTGGGCAAGTGCCGATCACTTCACGTACGCGGGGGAGATTACAGCTTCAATAACAATCGCTCCGCTTTTGGCCTTTTTAGAACTAAAACGCGGGCGATACTCCCCAATCACCGCTTCGTTATTCACGAAAATTTGCAATGAGTGCTCGGAAAAATCAGGGGTGTCGAGCTAAGAAAAAAAAACAGGTATGAGTCAAATCATAGAATCAGGTCATTTCAAAGGCGGCAGACCACGATCAAGTGTCCATTCGTTTAAGAATATGGGGACCACCGTTAAGGAATGCATCAACCAACTGCTCGACCAAGGAGTCGACGTCCTCAGTCACTGGTAGGCCATAAATCCACTTTCGCACGCCAAGGTAGAAAATGCTGGCATGCAAACTCCAGATCAATTCCAGTTCAGCTTCAGTAATCGTTTCGTTCGAGGAGGGAGCCAAACCATAGGCGTGCCGAATTTCTGCAATCACAGGAACAAACACGCGCTCACGCAGTTTTTGAAGGTACCGATCGGTGATTCCTTCACGCGTCAATCCGGCAAAAACGAAAATTCGAGTCGATTCTCGCCGCAGAATCACGTTTGCATATGAAGTATAAAAACGTACCAACCGTGGCTGGAGGGGCTCGGAACGATCTTTGATTATCGTCTCCCATGAGGCATCCCATAGGTAAACCTCCTCGTAGACTCGATCAATCAAGGCCTCTTTGCTGGAGAAGTATCGATAGAGCAGCGGCTGTGTCACATCGAGTTGCCGCGCGAGTTCTCGTGTGCTGCCTGAAAATCCGCACGTTGCAAAATGCTGAATCGCCTTCTGCACAATCTGCTTCTCTCTGACTGCTGGTGACAGCCGACGCGTAGCTGATTTGATGTTACTCGATGAGTCCGTCAAATCTTCCGACTCGTCTACCGCTGAGGGCACATTTCCACTTTTTGAATTTTGCATCACGTCTCACTAAGGCCTCATTGAGGGATCATACAAAACAAGGAGTGCATAGGCTATGAGCACCAGTCTTAGCTGCAACTTCCTCATTGACTCAACGCGCGAGCAAGAAGGGCTACTGCCGCCTTAATTCAAATTGAGTACAAATGATCCGGCACAGCAACATACCAGATCATTTACTACTGGCAACCTGCGCCCACTCATCCTACTGGAGACGCCGTTCAGGCGATAGCAGCGTTGTGCGTCAGCCAAGCTTCAGGTATCCCGATTCCAAGGCCTTGAACTGTTCCGCAACAACTTCTCCCGTTAGTGTGAGATCCGGCTTAAGGCCGTTGGCCATCCGATCGACTTGTAGATTACACCAAGGCAAGACGTAGAAAACCTCCAGACTTGCCTCGGGGCTCGGAACTTGGTTGACCTCGTCACACAGTAGTTTGCCGGCGATGTCAGGGTCGGCACAAAAAAGCCGGCCAAGTCCCACCAGATCCACCTCGCCCCCTTCAATCGAGTGGGCCATGGCCTTTAACGGTTCTAAAACCGCCGGTGACCATTACTGGTATTTTGGCGACCCGGCGAATCTCCACGGCGAACTCCACGAAGTAGGCTTCTCGTTTGATTGTGCTCGCGGGACGATCATCTTCGCCTTCATCCTGGAAGGTAATTCACTGCTCTGCTCTGCTCTGCTCTGCTCTGCTCTGCTCTGCGATAAAATCCTCGTAGCAAATGAGCACAGGTACACCAATCTTCGGCATCTGGTCACGGTCACAGAGTGCAATGAAGGTTTTTGACTGTCTTCAAACACGGTGCCAACTGTTCGACCAACGAGACGAATGAGAGATCGAAGAACAAATATTGGTCTTCAGCATGATTAGCGATGAATTCAATCTGCTCGGCGGATAACCGCGGGTTGATCGTATGCACCACAGCACCCATGCCCGACACACCGGTACCGGTAACCGTTCCACGCCAGGGTGCCGATGCGATCTCCGGGCTGCACGCACAAGGCAGCCAAAGCATTGGCTACCTGTTTGACGCGGCGGCCGATATCAGGTCTCAGTCACTAGGAACCGACACCTTGGAAGGAGCCGGTTATCAGGACCACACGGTTCAAATTCGGGACTCATCGACGGGGTTAATTTTCACGGTGCTCGTCGAAGCAGGAAATGCGACAGCGCCGGGATCAGTACCAAGGCACCAACCATGTTCCAGATGAACATGAACGTCAGCAGGATCCCCATGTCAGCCTGGAATTTGATTGGCGACCACGCCCAGGTGATGACACCGGCTGCCAATGTAATACCCACCAACGCCACCACCTTGCCAGTGAAAGCCACGGCGTTGCGATAGGCCTCCATCAGTGACAACCCGGCACGTTGCTGCGCCAGTTGCACGCTCAGCAGGTACAGCGCGTAGTCCACGCCAATCCCCACACCCAGGGCGATCACCGGCAGCGTGGCGACTTTCACCCCCATGCCGAGCCAGACCATCAGCGCTTCACAGAGGATCGAAGTCAGCATCAACGGCACCACCGCCACGACCACCGCGCGCCAGCTGCGGAAGGTGATGAAGCACAGCACGATCACCGCTCCATACACATACAACAGCATGGTCCGGTTGGCCTCGCGCACAACGATGTTGGTCGCCGCTTCGATTCCGGCGCTGCCCGCGGCGAGCATGAACTGCCGCTCACCATTGCTATGTTCACGCGCGAAGGTTGTGGCGACCTGCACAACGCGGTCGAGGGTTTCGGCTTTGTGATCTGAGAGGTAGGCTACGATCGGCATCATCGAACAATCGTTGTTGAACAGGTCCGGGCTGCTGACCGAGGCCTGCTGCGCGCCATAGTTCAGCACGTTCTGGTTACGGGCGATGGTCAACCACTTCGGGTTGCCTTCGTAGGAGCCGGCGGTGATCTGCCGCACGGCATTGACCAGCGACACGGTGGTTTGCACCCCTGGTTGCTGCTGCAACAACCAGCCCAAACGGTCGGCTTCCACCAGACTTTCGTACTTCAAACAGCCTTCGCTAGGCGTCTTGAGCATGACCGCGAACTGGTCGCTGGACAGCGAATAGTTGGCGGTGATGTAAGCGTTGTCGCGGTTATAGCGCGAGTCGGAACGTAGTTCCGGCGCGCCCGGGTCGAGGTCGCCGATCTTCAGGTGATGGCTGACGACAATCCCGCCCACTGCCAGCACGCCCGAAACCACCACGGCGACCGTGGCCCAGCGGCGTTCGGTGAACTTGTCGAGAAAGCTCCAGACCGCGCCCATGCCTTTACCGCGCAGCTCTTTATTCTCGGCACGCAGGCTGCGCTCGGCGGCTTTTCGGCTGACGCCCCAGTAAGACAACAACACCGGCAGCAGCACCAGGTTGGTGAAGATCAGTACCGCGACACCAATGCTGGCGGTGATTGCCAGGTCCTGGATAACCGGAATGTCGATCAGCATCAACACCGCAAAGCCCACGGCATCCGCCAGCAGCGCGGTGAGGCCGGCCAGAAACAGGCGGCGAAAGGTATAACGTGCAGCGACCAATTGATGGGTGCCGCGTCCGACGTCCTGCATGATCCCGTTCATCTTCTGCGCGCCGTGGGACACGCCGATGGCAAACACCAGGAACGGCACCAGAATCGAGAACGGGTCCAGCGCGAAACCGAACAACGCGACCAGACCCAATTGCCAGACGACCGCGATCACAGAACAGAGAATCACCAGGGCCGTACTTCGCACACAGCGGGTAAAGTAGAAGATGATCGCCGTGGCGATCAGCGCGGCGGCGCCGAAGTACAGCATCACTTGCATCAGACCATCGATCAGATCACCCACCAACTTGGCGAACCCAATGACGCGAATCTTGATCGGACCTTTGCCTTCCTCGCCTGCGACGCGGATGCTGCCTTCGAACTCATACTTATCGCGTAGTTTTTCTTCCAGTACTTTTGAGAACTTGTGATAGTCGATAGCTTGCCCTGTGACAGGATCCTTCTCCAGCAGCGGTACAAAAATCATGCTCGACTTGAGATTGTTGCCGATCAGGCTGCCAACGATGCCGGAACGGGCGATGTTTTGACGCAACTGCTGCACACTTTGGTCCGAGCCGTCATATGAGTCGGGCATCACTGGACCACCTTGGAAGCCTTCCTCGGTGACTTCGGTCCAGCGAACTGCCGGCGTCCACAGCGACTTCATCCAAGCCCTGTCCACGCCCGACGTCAGAAAGAGTTCGTCATTGATCTCCTTCAACGCATTCAAATAGTGGGGGTCAAAAATGTCGTCATTGCTGCTCTCCACTACCACCCGCACCGCATTGCCCAAACCACGAAGTGACTGACGGTTTTCCAGGTAGTTTTTTATGAAGGGCTGGCTTTGTGGAATCATTTTTTCGAAACTAGCATTGAGCGTCAGGCGCGTGGTCGCGAAATAGCCCAATGCAAGCGTCACCAACAGGCAGGTCAGCACAACCCATAGACGGTTGTTAAAAATCAGCCGTTCCAGCCCATTGCCGGAGCGCGCATCGAAGCCCTTCAGCTCTTCAATGACCGGCATAATTTCGTGTTCGTAATGACCCATCATGGTGTTCTCTTCGTAATGCCTGTTTGCTCGAGGGGTAACTGCCGTAGACCATGAGTGCCCGCAAGCACCAGAGAATTGCCCATTGCCACCTGTGCGGCGGCAACGGGGAGCAGTTCGGCATGCGGCTGAATGTTAAAACTTGCACCGTCGTCGGCACTGACCAAGACATGACCGGCTTGAGTAACCAGCACGATGCGGCCATCGGGAGTGACACTGCTTGCGGTGATACTCAGAGGTAAACCCGTTTCGGTTCTGGCCCAGCTCTCCCCGCCGTCAGTGCTGCGGAAAACGTTGCCTCTTAGACCAAAAACCAACACTGCACCGGGCTTACCGGTGATGCCAAAAAAGCTACCGTTGTAGGGCGTAGGCATTGCCTTGAAGCGACCGGTCGTACGGTCCAATTTAAGGACCAGGCCTTGCTCCCCGACAACAAATAACGCATCCCCCATCGGCCGTAACGCATAGAGGTTCAACGCAGTGGGATTGTCGGTGAGGTCCAACAATGGGGTCCAATGCAGGCCACCGTCATCGGTGCGGAAAATCAGATTGAACGCGCCGACGATGTAACCGACCTGATCGCTTTCGAACCAGACGTCGAGAAAGGGATTATCAGCGCCCTCCTCAACCATGCGTTGAGCTTCGGTGACACGTGCTTGAAGATCCGCGTCATCCGGGTGGTGGGCGAGTCGCTGCTGATAAAAATCAAGCAGCATCGGTCCGACCTGACGTCCGTTTAATTGAAGGCTCCAGGTCTGACCAGCATCAATGCTGTTCAGAACTACACCATCATGCCCTACGGCCCAACCGTATTCTGAGCTGGGAAAATACACGGCAACCAGGTCCGAACTGACTGGCACTTTTGCTTGCTGCCAATTTTTTCCGGCGTCATCGGAATAGAGAATGTGACCACGCTGACCAACGGCAACCAGTCGCTCACCGGCATTAGCCAGCCCTGTAATCATTCCCTGTTTTGCGAGTTGGCTTGGCACTGCTGGAGCATCCAGCAAATCGATATATTCCGCGGCCATAAGGGGCCGGGACAGCGGAATAGCCAATAGCGCAACCTGTGCAGCGAGACCTACCCACTTGAGCATATTCATTATTGTTATCTCGATTAAAACGCACCGGGGGATGCGGCCCCCGGTGGTAAACCACAGCGACAGTGTCCGGTTAGCGAATGCCAGAACCAGCCAGTGACTCGGGCGACCATTGGGCTTTGGACAGCGGCTCTATGTACTTGGGGCCACCGTAGGGACCGTAGAATCCATTAAGGTTATAAGCACCAGAGACCATGTCATAGAGCATGTGATTAACCGCCTCTGGAGCTTGTACGTCGTAGCTGTAGGTCAGGTTCGCGAAACCACCCCGGTAGAGCTGACCTCGTGCGTCGTATTCGTCGGAAGCCAGAGCGATCCAGCTATCCTCATCGAGGTAGAAGGTGCGTTTGCTATAGATGTGACGCTTGCCTGGTTTCAGTGTTGCCTCAACAACCCACACACGGTGCAATTCCCAGCGCAGCAGATCGGGATTCACATGGTTAGGGGTCGTCACGTCAGCAGTGGTTTTGTGATAGCTCAGCTTGTATGTGTTGTAGGGTACGTAGAGTTCTTTTTTACCAACCAGTTTGAAGTCGTAACGGTCCATCGCCCCGCTGAATAGGAAGGCATCATCATATGTTGCCGTCCCTGCGGTGGACGGGTTCGGAGTGTCGTATGAGAGTTCAGGAGCGAGCTTCACCCGACGTTGACCAGGCAGGTAGAGCCAACCGCGGCGAGGTTGCTTTATTGGGTCCACAGCGTCCATGAGCAGTGCCGCTTCGCCGGCTCTCCGAGCCGGGCCGGTGAACTGAAATTTAGTCCGGTAGTAAACCTCATCTGCCGCGACCGGGCCGACTGGGCGGCTTGGGTTGTACAGGGGATATTCGGCAATAAAATTGGCACTCGTACTCAGCGAAGCAGCGCCAGAAGAGTCGACGTTCCAGGAGTCGTATTTGTTGCTCAAAGCCACTCCTTGATAACGCAACAGATGGTTCCACATCACCTCATAACCGTCAGAGGGGATTGGGAATGGCACTCCCGGCAGTACATTCTCCAGCGCCAGGCCTTCAACGCGGGTCTTGGCGCCAACTGCGTTTAACGCGGTATTTTCAAGCACACTTTTAGGCAGCGCTACAGTGCGATGGGTGGGATAAACATCAAGGCGATAAGTCGGGTAGCGAGTGAGCAATGCCTGAGTGGTCGCAGTAAGCTTGTCCTTTTGTTTGGCAAGATCCCGGGAAGTAATGATCAGGCGTGGCTTCTCATTTGCAAATGGGTCAGGACGTGCTTCACCAGGATTGTAATCAGCGGGTACGGTCTTCAATCCGCCGGTGTACGCGGGAATGGTGCCATCGGCGTTTCCGGCCATCTCAGCACCTACGCCGGTCAGTGTCGTACCCAGCTTCGCTGCCTGATCCGGAGACACAGACGCATGAGCAGAAACAGTGACGGCCAGCGTCAATGTAGTAGCAAAAATTGTTCTTAGATTTTTCATGGTAAGCACCTGTTAGCACGCAGCTCTTGAAATCAGAGGGTGGTTTTGAAAGTGAAGGTGACCATTCCGCGATCCTTCAGTGAGGACGGGACCCCGGCAAATGCGGTGGGTTGACCAGGAACACAGTTGTATTGGCCGTTAGCGCCAGGTGCAGGTCCATCACCATGTGTGCCTGCGCCTCCGGCAGAACTGCAGGTATCGAAGTCACCAAAGTTGTCAACGTATTTGAGGTCGAAGCGATACTGGCTACGAACGTCCATGCCAATCCCGACCGAATAGCTGCCGGTTCCTTTGTTCCCCCCCAATTGAACCGAGGATTGGCCCTTGAGGCCGACGTTGTAAGTGGTCGGCATGAACACATCGACGCCGGGGAACACCTGATACCAAGTCGGTGTGAAGTTCACGCCAAGGATGTAATTGTCCTTGGTAACCTTGTCGACTCCTTCGTACCAGCTTGATCCTTTGAACAGTTGCTTGTTTTCAGTTACATCAAGCCAACGGCTATAACCCAACTCGACAAGTAACGACGCGCTATCCCACGCTGGTGTGGTGCCGAAAGTGGTGAGACCATTGAGTACCGCGTGCATCGTATTACCGCGAGCAACACCGTTATCGCCGTCGAAGCGGCTGATAAAACCAGGCACCCCCGCCGCCCCCAAGGTCGGGTTGACAGAGGGAGTCACGCTGGCCAGCGCCATATTGTGGCGATAGCTGAGGTCAAAACCGACGCTCACCCCTTCAATGCTTTTGGACAGGCTTAAGCCGTAGACGTCGATATCGTCCACGTAAAACTTGCTGTACGAGCCGGCGTTACCGGAGATCAGCTGGGCAGGTCCAACAGCCACCGGCTGAAACACCACGTTAGGCAAAATATCCGAAGTTTTCCGATAGTAAACACCCAAGGTTCCCTCCAGCCATGCGGGACTCCATTTCGCCATCAGGCCGAAATCACCTGTTTTGTCTGGCTTGAACGTATGGCCGTTGGACAATCTCAGAAACTGGTTCTGACCAAGTGGCCCTGGCGCGCCAAAGGAAGGGTTAGTACCAGCGATCAACGAGAGGTCATGCCCCCCATTCAAGTAACCGTCATTAAAACCTAAATAGGTGCCTGACTCCGGCAGCCTTGCAGCAGTCCAATCGAGAAAGTACTGCGCGCCAATGGTCAATTCTGGATTAACGGTGAAAGAGGCAGAGAGCTGATTGCGCGGAATAAACAACTCTTTGGCTTCGGTACCAGGAACTGCAAGTGCCTTGGCCAAATCCAAGCCTGACTGGCCATAACTAATGCCATGGGCGGAGGCCAACGTGGTTTCACCCCAATACACCGTGTGCTTACCGGCTTTGGCACTTAACTGTGATTCTTCACCGATCTCAGCACTGCCGAAAACAAAGGCGTCGAGAATCTCTGAGGACGGGCCGTTGTAGTACCGATCAACGTAGCCACTCTGATGCCGCGAGTCGGGCCGCCCATCATTGAGCTGGTTGGTCGAAGGGTTGTCACTCCCGACATCATCATAAGCATGGTCATACCAGCTATTAGCGCTGACGCGAAATCCCATATTATTTTTGTAAACAACGTCTAACTCAGATAAAATGTCGAGTCGTTGGGTGACAGGGCTGCCAGCTGAAAAATTGCGATCACCGTCATTGTTGTTCCTGGAATTGGCCAGCTTTGAGTTGGCGCTTTCAACTCGCTGGGCATAGTTAAACTTGAAGGTGTTATCAAAACGCACGGATAAATCGTCGTAGCCGGTATCAAGTTCGATTGCTTGTACTGGTGTCAACCCTAAGCTAGCCAAAGTGGCTGAAGCCAGGAGCCCACGACGAAGGTTGGGATGGTAGATTTTATTTTTGTTTTTCATTTTAACGTGCTCGCCCTATTTCTGTGGTTTCACAAAAAAACGATTACCCCCTTAACTAAAGTCCGGGGAGCAGTCTTGCCGCCTCAAATCGCGTCCCCGCCACTGCATTCGTATAAATAAGCACAGGCTGATGCCCCAGAATGTGTTGTGCTGCAGGCAAAAATTGATACCCGGAAAAACCAAATCTGGTAGGCACGTGCCAGTACAATAATTGCTTACTAGGCGTTTCTATACGTATAGGTATAACCACATACGAAAAGAAAAACCCCATACATACATACAAAATAAGAACACCTAAACTCCATAAAAAAATTCGGCGTATTTCCGCAAAAACACAAATCTGCGGAATATCTAAAATCACTTCAGAACTAGCGTCGTCAACCTGTTCGCCAGGCAAAGCAATACCCCGCCCATGGAAATAAAAATGTTCCATGTAACCTCCTACAGAAGAATGGTACTGAGCTCAAGCATCACAATTTCTGTAGTTGTTAGTGCTGAGTATTATTATCTTTTGGAAATCAACAGAATGGTCATGACGACATTCTCGTAGACTCAGTCATGGGAAAAAAATTGACCCCATTGCTGCAATCTCAGAAATTGGTAATAAGCTATTATTTACACCTGAAGGATCTTGAAAAACCTGGTGCACCCCACGATCAAGATCAGTGCTCTCACGCCAGGTGATACCTTCAGACTGGGATACATTCCTAAATTCAATCAGGCCTGCGACCCCAAAAGCTAGATGATCAAAACTTCCGGCATCGGAAAGATACTTGAGTACTGATGTTCTAGGTTGGAAGCCGGGGGTTGGAATCTGAGGGTTAGACGGAAAGTGCTCGACGATGTAAACAGTGGGAATGCCTGCTTCATAGCCACTCATGTACATCCAAACGCCTGGTGCATCAGAGGTTGGCCGACATCTGGCGATGAAGCCAAGCACAGTCTCATAGAAATGGCAGGATTTGTTCAGTTCGTGACACCGGATCCAGTAGTGAGCGAGGTTTCGGATTGGCATGGTGCCTCCGGTAGCTTTTTTTATTTATTTATTTATCGCGTGATAAATAATATGACTAAGAAGGTCACCTTGTAAATAGCGCCAACCTCAATTTCTGTGATTCGCACAGCAGATAGACCCACAAATGAGAGAGACCGAAAGCTACGGATCGGCTCTGTAATAGGGTTTCAGGGCATGAAGAGGGATGATCACCATTGTTTTTTTGGCTCTTCACAAGCTGCAAAAATGGTGATGATTGGGCGAAAAAAGTCGTTTTTGGTAACGTCGAGCGATTGAGAAAACGCTCTTGCGGACAAAATTAGGTGCTTAAATGCGCATGCATGCACGCTTCTTTAGAGCTAGAAAAATGGGTCGCGGTAGGGATGGCAGTTACCTGCCCCCACCGCACATACATGGACGCCCCCGGGTTGCCAAGCTTTCAATCTGTGACGGCTCGATGGTAGAGATTGCACTCATACATCCGGACTTTCGGTGCGGCGTTGCCGCTGTCCCTGATGGAATCCGCTGGCCGAGTTCTCAATAGATCCGTGTGCTCATGGCACGCTGTGCGGGTCAGATTTTCGTAAGCGGCTGGGGAAGTCACCTTCCGAACTCGAGCACGGCGAGCATAGAAGGCGTCCAACTTTTCGGGGTCAGATCATTTTTGCGCGGACTCGATCACCCTATCGCCAGGATTTCCATGCGCCAACGAAGCTCTTATCCGAAACCGTTCAAAGCCCAGGTCGTGCAAGAATGCCTGCAACCCGGAGCAACCGTTTCCAGTGTCGCCATCAGTCACGGCATCAATGCCAACGTCATTCGCAAGTGGCTGCCCCTCTACCGAGATAACCCCACGACCTCTCTGCCAGGCTTTGTTCCTTTAAAGGCTGCACCTAAACGGCCAACTGATGGCTCGGCGACTATCGAGCTGTCCGTGGGCAGGCAACCGATCACAGTGAAATGGCCGATCTCAGCCCCTGAGGACTGAGCACACTTTGTTCGGGCCGTTGTCCTGTGATCCGCATTGATACGATCTGGCTAGCCACCGAGCCGATAGATATGCGCGCCAGTACCGAAAAGGCACTGGCTCGGCTGATTGCCGTGTTCGGTGCGGCGAAGCCGCACTGCGCTTATCTGTTCGCCAATCGCCGCGCCAACCGGATGAAAGTGCTGGTAACGCAGTGTGTTGATGCTACGGACCAGCTTGTCGAACTCGAAGATTGCTTGTCGTGTCGGATTCAGAGCAGCATAAGTGCACAGCTTGTGGATCAGCGTGCCCAGGGTTATTTCCTTTAGCCCCAGAGTGGCGACGACCTGGTCAATATTGGGCTTCTCGTCGACGATCGCCTGCTGGTCGATCTGACCAACCAGGCGGATCAGGTATTTATCATACAGCGCCGGATCGGCGGCGCTTTACAGCTCCTTCAGTTGCTCGCCCATGTCGGTGAAACGCCGCTCGAAGCGCCGCCCGAACCAGTGCCGGATAGCGAAATTAGCCTTGTTGACGTTGTGCATGTCGCCGGTGATCGCGGTCGGCATGATGTCCGACGTGTTGCGGTACCAGGATGTCGAACACATGGTGCGCCTCAAACTCGTGCGCGCCGATGAGCCAGCCCTGCAGCGGCACGTGGTTGCACAGCAGCGTGTAGGCGACCACACCGTTGCCGTGCCCGAAATATTTGCGCGAGTAGCGCGCTTTCAAAGTCGGCCGTTCCACGCTGAACTTCTGACCATCGACAGCACCATACAATGCGTCGAGGTCGAACGAGTAATGCGGGAAGATCGGCAAGCCGGCGATAGCGTTACTGATCCGGTCGTTAGCGGTCTGCAGCGACGCCTGACGCAGGTACTGCTGGTAGGTCGCTTCCAGCACGTGGTAAGGAATGTCGCTGGTCCGTTACATGACCAGGTTGCCGTGATTCATCGCCTGGGCAATGATGACCGCCATCAGACTGTCCGCGTCGGCGACCTTTTTGGCGTAACGCGGCTGCAAGGGTGTCAGCGCCGACAGGAACTGGCATTGTCCGTTGACAAAGCGGAACACATCGGCCACATACGACAGTAGCTCGTAGGACGCCGCCTCGCGCGCCACAAGCTTGTCGACCTTGGATTTTTGCCAAATCAGCGTCTTGGTGTCCTTGCCATAGCCCAGGTGCTTCAGCTTGCCTTACTTAAGCTCTCGGTTAAATGCCAGCCACTGTGCATGCAGTTCATTGGCCAGATGTCATGCATTCACCGAAAGCGCCAACGGCATCAAGTCGTCTGCTTGCGTCCGCGTGCGAACGTAGAGTTCGAACCAGTTGTGGAACTCGACCATCAGATGGGCAGAGTGACCACGAACGAGGTCGTCCGGCGCGGTCGACGGCCAGAAAATTTCCAGCCGCGCATCGAACCCCGGAGACGTGTCCCTGAATTGGTGCAGCAAGTAGCCAACAGTTTGCCCGTCGGGTGATTCGAGTCGCCCCATCATGCGATGCGGCATGTCGGGAGCCAGTTCGATCGGGACACCATCCCAGTTATCCAAATTCCGAAGCTTAAAGAGGACGGGAAACTTCGTATGTCCCGGTACTTCCAGAATGCCCAAACGTCCATTGGACAGAGGTACAATGCCAAGATGCTCGGGGTGAGCCCGGAGCATTGCGGCGCTGTTCGGGCCGGTATAACCATCCCAGTACCACTTCACAAACTCGGCGCTGTTTCCCGCCGCAACGTGGGCTTCGGCGACCGACGAACTGAAGCGACCGTTCGCCCGCTGCGACCAGTCCAGCTCGTTCGATTCGTGCTCCGCGATCTCCTTCGCGAATAAGTTCACCATGCCATCCGCCCCCAGTTTTTCCATCAACAGAGCCATGATGTGCCGAGCCCTTTGCAGTTCTATCCCGCGGATGTCCTCGTCAGCCACCTCTGTATCAGACTTGAAAAACGTCACTGATTTCATTGTACCCTCCTGAGCGCGTTGAACGGGCCTGCGAGCCTGTATGATTCCGCAGTCCGCCATCTAAATGCAATGTGGGATGAAAGCGCATATTGGGGCAGATAGCGCCGGTGGCTTGGTACATGGTGTGACGACGGCGCGGCACCTGCAACGTCACTGGTCCCACGCGCGCGCACAGCGTGCGCGGGCGTGCACCATTGCGGTAACCGACCGGCTCCTCGCTGCGCTCGTGCCGCTGCGCGCCTCGCTCACCTGCGCTTGCAGAATGTGGTTCAACACCGTCTCCACCAGCTTCGCCATGCTTTCCTGACTGCCCAACAACCCTGACAGCAGCTCTACGCCTACGCTAACATCGTACCCAGCCATCGCTTCGTCTCCTCAGCCGGCCCCCTGATCATGTTCGACCAGCACGCGCAGTCATGGCGACGAGCGACGCAATTGAACCATCTCCGCACTGTACCCTCCACAGCTCTTCGCGACACGCAATACGAAAGCTTAGCAGGGGGTCTATTGAATCGCGATTTCACCCGTGTTGGCGAATATCTATCTTCACTACGTGCTGGATCTGTGGGCAAGGCAGTGGCGCCAGCGGCATGCTCGTGGCGATGTAATTATCGTTCGTTACGCAGACGACAGCGTGGTGGTTTCATGAACCCATCCGGGCTCAAGGGCAGTGGCTTCAGGAAGGCCATATGCCGATATTGGCGTCAGGCTCTCGGGCGACGCAGCCAGCGAAATCGGCTGCAATGGTCTCGCTTCGGGCTGCTCACAGATCACTACATACCGAGCCCAAAGAGTGCACACAAGGCAGGAGCCGTATGCGGTAGTTCCGCACGTACGGATCTATGTGCGGGAACGGTCGGCGATGGGGCCCGCGGCAAATGAACCCAGAGCAATACCTAGTAGAGCGGCGCTAACCACAGGCCCCAATGCGTGCCTGTCGATTTGCCAGTCCAGGACCGGTGAAGGGGCGATAAACCCAATCGGCGTCGTATTGCGGATTCCTCGCGCACTTGGACACCCATTCCACGGCCACTTGGACAGTGATTTTCCACTGACCCATCCCACGCTCAGGCAGGCAGCGCCGCAGGATTATTCACTACCATCGACCTCTTTTTTCGAAGCCAAGAGGTCGTCTTGGAGCGTTTATCCATGCGTAAAATCCGAGAGGTACTATGCCTAAAGTTCGACGCCGGCCTGTCCGTGCGCAAGATCACCACTAACATTCGCATCAGCAGCGGCAGTGCCGGTAATTATCTGCATCGCTTCAACGCCTGCGGGCTGACTTGGCCAACGGAACTGTCGGACGCTGAACTGGAGCGGCATCTGGTTCCGCCAGCGCCTGCGGTTCCCAGCGATCAGCGTCCGATGCGGGATTGGGCGTTGGCTCACGCTGAACTGCATCGCCCCGGCGTCACCCTGGCTCTGCTCTGGCAGGAAGGTCGCTTAACCCATCCACAAGGGTCCACCCAGCGTGCAGTGGGTGACCAACGCCTTTTCTTGTTCTTGCTATCAATCTGCTTCCGTTTTATTGTTTATCACTCGATCAATAACAAAAACGCGACGACACGTGCGTCGGAAAGGAGAAGAAAAGGTATGGTACAAGTGAACGTAACACTCGAAAACGCTGATAAAACGCAAATGCTGATCGAATGGGATGTAGCCATCATGATGGACGACGGCGTTGTGCTCCGAGCTGACATCTTTCGTCCTGCGGGCCCGGGCCCCTTCCCCGCTCTCCTGAGCTACGGACCGTACGGCAAGGGACTCGCATTTCAGGATGGCTATACCACCGCCTGGCAAATCCTTGAGGAAAAATTCCCTGACGCGGTTGCCGGCTCGTCAAACCGCTATCAGAGCTGGGAGATCGCTGATCCAGAAAAATGGGTCCCGGATGGCTATGCCTGCATCAGAATTGACGCACGTGGCGCCGGCCGCTCCGAAGGGGTTGTGGATCTTCACGCCCCGAGGGAAACACTCGATATGTATGAGTGCATCGAATGGGTCGGTGCTTTACCTTGGTGTAATGGAAAGGTAGGGCTTGCTGGCGTGTCTTATTTCGCAGCTAACCAGTGGCGAGTAGCCGCGCTAAAACCACCTTCTCTGGCGGCAATCTGCATATGGGAAGGTTACGCCGACCGATACCGAGACGCCTGCTACCACGGCGGCATCCGCTGTACGTTCATCCGAAACTGGCAGGAGATGCAGGTCAAAACTGTTCAAAACGGTTTAGGCAATCGAGGCCCACGCAGCCGCGTAAATGACAGACTTGTTTGCGGAGACGTCACGCTTTCAGACGAAGAGCTGGCCCAGCGCCGCATAGACATCTGGTCGGTCATCAAGAACAACCCACTGGACGGCCCGTACTACGACGAACGCACTCCAGACTTTTCTCAGATTGAAGTTCCACTGCTCTCGGCGGGCAACTGGGGCGGTCATGGTCTGCACTTACGAGGGAACATCGAGGGGTTTGTACGTTCCGCATCGAAGCAGAAATGGCTTGAACTTCACGATGGTGAGCACTGGGCCGAGTTCTACACCGACTATGGAGTCGGCTTGCAAAAGGCATTTTTTGGCCATTTCCTCAAGTCGGAAAATACTGGTTGGGACAAACAACCCCAGGTTCAGTATCGCGTCCGCCATATCGATGGCAGCACCATCACTCGTACGGATGATGCTTGGCCACTTACCAATACCCAGTGGACACCTCTGTTCCTTGATCTAGAGGAAGGAAGCCTAAACGAGCAACCCAACACCAAAAATGCCAAGCGTTCGTTTGACGCAAAGTCGGGCGGCATCGACTTCATGACCCCTCCACTGACGGAAGCTCTGGAAATCACTGGGCCAATGTCGGTCAATTTGACTATCTCGTCATCGACTAGCGATGCTGATTTGTTCCTGGTCGTTCGCGTATACGACACCGAGAACAAAGAGGTGACCTTCCAGAGCGCGGTAGATCCAAAAACACCGTTGGCTTTTGGCTGGCTGCGAGCATCCCATCGTCGTCTCGATGAGTCGCTCAGTACCCCATATCGCCCTTACCACACCCATGACATTCTTGAGCCTTTGACTCCCCATACTCCTGTCGACGTGCAGATAGAAATCTGGCCTGCTTCGATGGTGATCCCAATGGGTTACAAACTCGGATTGACGGTGCGAGGGCGAGATTACGAACACGAAGACGACGCAGCAAGCTTGTCCAACATGAAAAACTCAATGCGAGGTTGCGGGCCGTTTACCCACGACGACGAAGAGGATCGCTTACCTGAAGTTTTCACAGGCATCACAACTCTTCATTCGAATTCTGAGCAACCATTGCGCTTGCTGCTGCCTGTCCAGAAATAAGCACATCAAACTGCTGGCCCCGATAACCTCTTCTGCTCGTTCGCAGCCCGGCTGTTATCGATGAAACTCTAACCCCATTAGAGGATCCTGAAAATCTGAGGAGAGGGATGTTGTCCGTACGCCATCCATCTAAATCCCATTGAAGAAGGCTTGGAGCTAGCGGCTCAACCTACCAACACTCGAGATGAGCACCGTTACTACCCAAAGGACTGAAGTCTTTTGAGTGGTAACGGCCAAAAAATGTAAGCGGGCAGTGCGTTTACTTCATGATCGCTGGATGCAAACGGTACTGGAGAAGATCGAGCCCGGCTGTGAGATCTGCATGGAAAATTGTGGCGGTGCGCACCATTGGGCTCGTCAGCTACAGGCACGCGGATTTCGGGTGAAGCTGATCGCACCTCAGTTCGTCAAACCGTACGTCAAGAGCAACAAGAACGACGCCAACAATGCCGAGGCAATCTATTCCGGGCTCAGATTTCGCGTAGGGGCGCGCAAAAAAGTCGCTTCCTACGACCAATATGCGGTCATCTGGAAGAACCGACTATTTCAACAGAATCGGCCGATTACTGCCTGTCGCGAGCGGCTCAAAACGGCCAAAAGCAGCCTGTGGGGTGCGCCTAGGAACGCTGGGGCAACTCACAATTTTCACTCGATACTACTTACTGTCTTTCGTCGAACGGATGAGATTGCCCCGTAATTTTCACAATTGCCTTCTGCATTTGCACGAAGTCGTCGGGATCAAGACCGGTTTGCGGGAAGCCTTCTTCCGAGAGGCCTTCACAGACAACATCACAATCAGACAGTAAACACAAAATCTACAATCGCGCGTTCAGCAAACCGGCCCATATAAATCTCATATTTGAACGGTAAGAGCGGGTCATTTGGATTCTCCTGCTTGACATTTCCGGTCGCGACTAAACGATAAATTTTAGCGGTTTCGAGTGTTCTTCCACCATACGCCGGTAGGCGCATAGGGTCGGCAAAGAACACACCTCTAAAACGCCGCCAGACGCTTGTATGCTCATCTATAACACCCGCAATCGGGGGTTGGAGCGGCGTAGTCACATCCTGGGCAGCAATTTCCTCAATATGGATTCCGATCTCCCCCACTGCCCGCCTCCGAATAATCCGCACGGATACCCACGCCTTGCCCGCCGCTGGAACTGGTTTTTCTTGTAGAGACTCAACCGGTGGGCGTAACCCCAATGTTTTGAAGAGTTGATATATGGCCGCGCTACCACCTGCCAGAACACAAGCAGAAAGAAATTTTGATAAAAAGCCTGGATTGCTCTCTCCACCTGCCATTCCGATGATTTGATCGAATAAATCGTAGTTAAACTGACAGACGACAGCATAGCCAACGACAATCATGATCAGCGTCTTAACCGCACGCCCATTGAAAAACTCGAGGTAAAGGCGCCATTGAAATAACGTCGTCAGCGCTGACTCCATCAGAGTCGCCACCACAAACACCCCAATCAGAAGCGGCAGCAAATCGCTTGTATCGCTCATTAGAACGCTATCCTCCAAGCAAATTTACGCGACAGGAATTAATTCAAGCTGATGGTAAACTTTAAAGCCAGCAAATGAATTGACCCAATTAAAATCAATACCGCAAATTGAGGCTAGATCAGTCTTCGACTACTCGATGGTATCTACACTTAGAATTTTTCAGCATTAAGCGTATTCCAGATCGGCGCTCAACTCTCCAGGGATGCGGGCGTAACTGCGAGCCGGCATACATTGCGGGATAATTTTTTGGGAGGCACGCCTAGGAACCCGAACAGATGGAATCCAACGACCTACGATGTCAAGGCAGACCCGCAACACTTTTATGGTCAAACACCACCGTGTATGACTTCTGCAATGGATTAACCAACGGATTCACCAATGGCTTCTGCAAGTTGAGAGGGTCGTATGCGGGTACACCCTTCAAACGTTCATCCAGCGAGCTATGAAGCAAAGCATCCAACGCTATATAGCGTGACTTGGGCTTACCAAAGGGTGGCATTTGCCCTATTTGCAATACGCGTCTGGACTTGCTCCAGTCCCATACAAGTCGAGGCATCCACTCAGCAACCTTCCAACCGTTGGTCATGGAATCATGCATCGGACCGCAAGCGTCTCGAACACTGCCGCTGATCATGATCATCTGTTTCCTGGCCTTACTCAGGTCAACGTGCAAACCCGCTTCTATCGCCTCACCCAACATCCAGCGGAACGCCCCCAGTGCCAATTGTGCTTGATTCGCCGTGTACCCTCCTCCGACGTCCGAGTGAACTCCCGGAAACCAGACTTGCTTTACATCTGTTCGGAGGGCGTCGTCTGCCCAAAGATGCTGACGGAAAAAACTTCTCTTTTCGTCCACTGACATCGCGTGGCGTACGATCTCTACCTTTCGATTGTTGGTCGTGAAAGGAATGCTCACAGGATCGTATACCCAGCCAACGGATTTGACCGTATCGAATAAGCCTAAAAAATGCACATTAACTCGCCGGCTGAACGTAGATTTGAAACGCTCCTGCAGCTTGAAGTCAGGCTTGTTCTCCTTCCCGCTCCGCGCCATGAGTATCGACCAACCGTACTCAAAAAGATGCGTTTGATGGCTTGGTACCACCCCTACCGCACGAATCACTGCAGCCAGCGCTCTGGCTGCGTAGGCGCCGCGAGAAAAACCAAAAATATACAGCTCATCTTCGTCTCTTAAATTTTCAGCAATGAAGCGATACGCCCCTTCGATCGTGCGCTTGATACCCCATCCGAAAGCCAGACCGAATATCCGAGATGGGACTTTTTGCCACTCGAAAAGTGTTTCTTTCAAACCAAACGTACCGACACCCTGATCGTAATAGGTGAGCACCTGTTTGGGATCGTCCGACAACGAACGTACCAACCTAATTATGTTGGTGGGACAGTGACTGAAACGATTTCCGGTACCGTCCAGACAAATTACCAATTGTCGTGCCATGCCGCTCCCCCGCTACGCTGATGGATGTCCCGACACTCGTAATGAATTCGGTGCTGGCACAATTGGTATAGGTCGCTACGATTAATAAACGTGATAGCAACATAGATAGATCAGCGTTCCCTGGATAGCCAGGCAAATCAAAAACGATTTACTGAGTTTGCGTAATCAGGCGTTGCTGTTAAGTCGTCAGCTCGCATCACTCCTTGGTGAGGTACTGACAGATGAACCCCCATTTCCGCGGATACGAATACCTGCCTCAACCAAATTTACACCGCGCCTACGCTCGGCTCGATCACATCGAAACGCAGGCCGCATCGGGTCATTTTCTGCTTGCATTCGATCTTGTCGATGCAGATTGGCTAGACAATCAAGGAGCGCAGAATCGTATCTTTGATATGGACCATCCTGAAAGACGTTCGAAAGCCTGGAAAAAGTGGGAAAAAAAACCACGCCACAATGCCCAAAACCCTTTTGACACCATGCCGGTATTTCGACTCGAGTTGGAAGTACGACACGGTGAAAGTCTGGATGAGTTTTTTAGACTACCGGATCCCCTAAATGATAGATTTCGCCTTCTCGAAAGGGTGGATTTTTTGGAAAAAAGCTGGTTCGAGTTTGAAGTCTTTAATGACAAGCAACCCGACAGCAGCCAAGCCGACCTCTATGCCAGTATGTTTACCCCCTCCGCGCCGGTCTACATCAAAGGCAAGATGCCGTCGCATCAAAAAGGTACGGCATTGACGGGAATATTTTCCCTGACCCACCTCCCCAAACTGCCGAAAAAGGATTTCGAAGATTTGCTCTCCGACAAAGAGGCCGATTTGTTGGCGGTCTATGATGTGGGACAGGGCAACGCCAATGCGATTTTGTCAGAAGGTCGCATACCAACGCTCTACTACGATTTGGGCGCCGGCGTTTACAGAAACCAACGTACGACTCCCTATCCTCTGGCCTTTTGCTTTACCGCTAAGCCCCCCATCGTGCTTTCCCATTGGGATGCTGACCATTGGGCTGGCGCTTATGCATTTGTAGTCGGTGACAAGTATCCCGCACTGGAGCGAACCTGGATCGCCCCCGATCAGACCGTTGGCCCGGTGCATGTGGCCTTTGCCTACGATGTTCTTATTAATGGAGGGAAATTTTTCATATATAGCGCATCTATCGGAGACGTAGGCATCGCTCCGCTACTTGATGATAGGCAAATCAAATTCACCCTCGGTAAGGGGCCAGACCGCAACGACACCGGCATCGTGCTGGCTGTGGAGGAGATTAACCATCGGCCTCATAGAAGTTGGTTGCTGACCGGTGATTGCGACTATCTGTACTTCGTCAATGAATTGCATCCGAACTCACCTGTGGGAATCGTCGTACCGCACCATGGCGCAGACCTTGACCCGCGCACTCTCGTCCCCACACCTCCGACTGGGGCTAACTATAAACGGCTGATCTATTCGTTCGGCCCCAACAACAGGCACGGTGGGACCAAAGTTCGGCACCCCACGGATCAGGGTATGGCCATACACAACAGCGTAGATTGGGACCACAATAACTGGAATAAATCAAAGCCCGGAGAGAGCGTGCCTGGCGGTGATGTCCTGGCAACGTGCGAGCATCAGGCAGGTGGTTATCGAGGCGGTGTTCTGGTCGGCTGGGATGGGCCTCCCATTTTGTTAGACGCGCCGTGTGGTAGCTCCTTGTGTAAAACCCCACTGACTCAGGCGTAGGGTAGCGAAAATGCCCATCAGACGTTCCGACGGTGGGTAGCAACTCGCACTCAGCGGCCAAACCATGGCTGAGTCATCAGTCCGGCATGAACTCCTTCCCTTTCCTCCTGAAGCGAATTGGGCATTACCGAATTCGCTTCACTTCCAGCCGCACCTTGCCAAAGTTATTGAAATAAAAATTCGGTGCATCGTTCGCACAGCAAAAAAGACGACCGCTCCTGCCCGCCTCTATCTCGTTGCGGCGACCGATGACAAACGCAGATTCACCCTTCTCAGGTCCATCCTTCTGTGTGACTACACCGACCAAACAGAACCAAAGCGCATCGGGCACTGGGCGATGAGATTCGTAATAGCCCTGGGGCCAAACCTTAGTCGGATAACCATCAGCGTCGGTGCGAATGACGAGGTCCCACCACGTGCCATCGGCCGAAAAGCGGTACAGGCCACCCTCAACCAGATCGATTTTGGTGTCGTTCCACGGGACTCGGGCATAAATCGTAGCCTGGGAGGTTTTTCCTACTTCCATGCTGCTTCTCCATGCGAGCGATCAGGGCGCATTCACCTCAGGCTAGATCAGATTCGGTGCGCTGCCAGACCGCTACCGGACCACCTTGGAAGCGCCGAAAGCGACAGGCTCGTGATCCTTTCGTTCAGCATTCCCGACGACCGGCTACTGTCGTACTGGCAGTAGTGCCATTAGCGTGTCTACGCTGAAACGTGCAATCGCAAACAGCCAGTAGTGAGCGCGATTGTGGATGCGGCTTCAGCTGTGCCGCAATGGACTGTACTGCAGCGCGCGGAGCCCCGGCCCATGCCAAGCGTCCAACGATTTCTCGTCAAAATGCTGCCTGCGCCGAATAGCGCGAAGCTATCCTTGGCCGGCAAACGACTTAACGTCCTCCCTTTATACCAATGTAATTCGCAGGCACAACCAGGTATAGCGGCGCAGCCCGTGTGGCATCTGGTCGAGCCCAGTACCCCTCTCGACACCTTCAATCCGTGGGATGTCTGTCACGCATTCGTCTCCGGCGGCATGGGTATAAGCGGAGCGCCCCATCCCGAATTTGCCGAACCCGACTTTGCCCAAACCTGGCTGTCCGGTTCCCGGGAGGATCAAGCATTAGCGCTGGGTTCTTCTTGCGCGCCTGAAGAACAAGAAGAGAAATACCCATGGGAAACGAACAAGTTCTGGTATCAGGACCCTCAACACGGTCAGTTCGACAGTCTGCTGGCGAAAATAGGTACCGTAGCGCCCGCCAAGGCGATACGAGTGGCGCATTTGGACACCGGATATGATCCTCACCACGTATGCCTGCCGGTCAATCTGGAGCACAACCTGGAGCGAAATTTTGTAGATGCAGATCGCCCCAATGACGCCACTGACGATTCGTCCGGGCTGGTGAACAGTCTTGGTCATGGCACAGCAACACTCAGCGTACTCGCCGGAAATCCATTACCCGGCACGAACCGCCTTGGTGCTGCCCCCTTTGTAAAGATTGTCCCCATTCGTGTGGCCAACCGGGTCGAGCTGTTCTACAACAGCGCCATCGTCAACGCACTGAGGTATGTCCGAGACCTTTGTCAGGATCCCAAAACAGCCGTTCAGGTTGTGACGATGAGTATGGGCGGATTGCCCAGTCAGCTGTGGGCCGAAGAGGTCAACGCTCTTTATGAGGAAGGTGTGGTCCTGGTCACCGCAGCAGGCAATAACTTCGGCAATGCACCCACCCATCACATCGTCTATCCGGCAAGATTCAATCGAGTCATTGCGGCGTGTGGCGTGATGGCAAATCACAAACCTTACGCTGACCTTCCAGTCACATTGATGGCCGGCAACTATGGGCCGGACAGCACAATGCGCACGGCGATGGCAGCGTATACCCCGAACATACCGCGAGCAAAATTCGGTTGTCCATACACTGTTGACTGGAACGGCGGCGGCACCTCCTCCGCCACACCACAAATAGCAGCCGCTGCTGCTATCTGGATTCAAAAAAACTGGACGAAGTGGAACGCTTACCCAGACAAATGGATGCGGGTGGAAGCCGTTCGTACGGCCTTGTTCATCACTGCGAACAACACTAATTCTTCCAAGTTAGGACATGGGGAGCTACGAGCACTTGACGCTTATGGCGTCGCTGCTCCGACCGCCGCCGCTCTGGAAAACAAAAAAGAAAAAGTCGATGCCGTCTCGTTCCCTTTTCTGCGGGTCCTGACTGGACTTGGCATGACGCAATTTGGCAACACACAACAAAAAATGCTCGAGCTGGAGGCCTTACAGCTTTCCCAGTCCGCCGCGATTCAGGGGATTTTGCCGGATCCGGATGTCGATCCGGACACCCTCAGCCTGGCTCAGCGTGTTGCCCTGGCCCAAGCGCTATCTCAACACCCCAAGGCTTCCCAAGCGCTGCGGCGAGCCCTGCAACTAGGGCACTCCAACTCGCCGTCCGGACCGCCTCAAACACCATCAAGATCGCACGCGACGACAATGCCGATTACCGGTATGGGCGATCACCACCTTCAACACGCGTTGCTACCCGTGCCACCCACACCGGTGTCACGCAGGCTGCGTGTTTACGCCTACGATCCATTGCTAGGCCGCACCCTGGAAACAGTGGGCATTAACGAAACAACGCTTCAAATACCCTGGGAGACTGATCTGTTACCAGGGCCTATCGGTGAGTACCTGGAAGTCGTGGATGTCGATCCCGCCAGTGGCTGCTGCTACGCGCCGGTGGATCTAAACGATCCACGTCTTTTGGCTACCGACGGCCTACAACCCTCCGAGGCGAACCCACAGTTCCATCAACAAATGGCGTATGCCGTTGCGATGAAAACGATCCGTTACTTCGAAAATGCTTTGGGTCGCGTTGCACTATGGGCCCCACGTTTCGTTGGTATAAAGTCGGATTACGTACAGCGCCTGCGTATCTATCCGCATGCCTTACGAGAGTCCAATGCGTACTACAGCCCTCAGCGCAAAGCGCTCCTGATGGGCTACTTCAGTTCATCCGACGGTAATAGTGGAGTGGCCAGTGAGTACGTGTTCACTGCGCTCTCCCACGACATCGTTGCGCATGAAACAACCCATGCGTTGCTCGACGGGCTGCATCGGCGCTTCATAGAACCCACCAATCCAGATGTGCTGGCCTTTCACGAAGGGTTTGCCGACATTGTTGCCCTCTTCCAACATTTCACCCTGCGCGACTCACTTCGGGAGTTGCTTGCGCACTCTCGTGGGGATCTCAGCCAACAGTCGATGCTGGCTTGGCTGGCAGTGCAATTCGGCCAAGCCACCGGTCACTACAAGGCGTTGAGGGATGCCATTGGCACTGGGAGCGTGAACGCCGACAGCCAACCGACCTGGACACGCCGTGTGCCGAAATCGAATGATTACCAGAGTCAAACTGAAGCTCATGATCGGGGAGCGGTACTGGTGTCGGCAGTGTTCGATGCGTTCTTGCAGGTCTACACCAGACGAGCCCAAGCGCCTATCCGACTTGCCACTCACGGCTCAGAAGTTCTACCCCAAGGTGCACTCCAGAGTGACCTCGTCGATGCACTGACAGACGTGGCCAGCACCGTAGCCAGGCACATTCTCACCATATGCATCCGGGCACTGGACTACTGCCCTCCGGTAGACATCACATTTGGTGATTTCCTGAGAGCACTAGTAACCGCTGATCATGACCTGGTGCCCTCAGACCCCTACGGCTACCGCGTTGCGTTCTCTTCCGCGTTCATGGCCCGCGGAATTTACCCCGAAGGCTTGCGCAGCTATTCAGTTGATACATTGCGCTGGGAACCGCCCTTGGAACCGCTGAGTACGCTGAATCAGTTGCTGCCGGAATTGAGTCTTCAATGGACGCTTCAGACAAACCGTGAATCGGCATGGAATACATCGCGGGACAACGCCAAGGAATTCCATAAATGGTTGATGAACCCCAAGCATGTGAGTGAAACCGAACTGACAGCACTCGGACTGTATCGCCATGCGAACCGGAATTTTAAACTTCAAATTGGCGACCGTGCAGTTGCATGCGACATGCGCGGAATTGAGGTTCATTCGGTGCGGCCTCTGCGACGTGTAGGGCCGGATGGGCAGCTGTTATCGCAAATGGTCGTGGAGTTGACCCAATCCCTTCATGCGAAGGATGGCAGCGGCAATGTATTCCGTGGTGGTGTCACGTTGGTCATCGACCTGAACAGTCGGCAGGTGACCTATGTCGTGCGCAAGCGCATCAATCAGCCGGCACGTCTTGCGCATCAACAACAATTCCAGGATCAGCGCGCGCAATCCATGCAGGACAAGTACAGCGGACTTCGGGCGATGGCCAGCGAACCTTTCGCGCTCGTACACCGCAGCACCGACGGAGGTGGTCATGAACACTAAACAGCCTCGCGCCACGGTACGGATTTATCGTCATGGATTGGGTGACTGCCACCTGGTGACACTTTACGGAGATGGAGGGGCCACCTACAGAATTCTGATCGATTGCGGCGTCATCATCGGTACCCCAAACGCTATGAAAATGATGACGGATGTGATGGAAAACATCCTAAAGGAAGGTGACGGCAAAATTGATCTTCTGGTGGCCACCCACAAACATTGGGATCACCTCTCTGGCTTTATGCAGGCGAAGGATGCTTTTGCAAAGTTGAGCGTTGATGAAGTCTGGATGGCCTGGACAGAGAACCCTAACGACAAACAAGCCAACGACCTGAGAAAGGATAACGACGAAGCGCTTGCCATGCTGCAATCAGCCGCCTTGCGTCTACACATGGACACCCCGGACATCGAACATCCCCTGCTTGAGCTGCTTGGTTTCTTCGGTGCCTCGGCACGGATAACCACCCAGTCCGCACTTGACGCTGTGCGCAACAAGTCTGCGAACGTAAGGTACTGTGACCCGAAAGATAAGCCTCATGATCTAAAGAGTTTTGGCGCGAAAATCTATGTACTTGGCCCACCACGCGACGAAGACAAGCTGAGAAACATGAACGCGCCTAAAACCCCAGGCGACAAGACCACCTACAAAATGGCCATGGATGCCTTCAATCAATACCTTACTCCAGCAATCAACGAAGACGAATCGCAGCTACCTTTTTCCCGCCCCTACAACATTCCCACCCAGGTTGCACAGACGGTTCCATTTTTTCAGGAGCGCTACTGGAACCAGCAAGACTGGAGACGCATCGACGATGCCTGGTTAGACGATGCCACTAGCCTTGCTCTGCAACTCGACAACGTCGTCAACAATACGAGCTTGGTGATGGCCATCGAACTGAATGATGGTGAGGTCTTGCTCTTCGCAGCCGATGCGCAGGTAGGCAACTGGCTCTCCTGGGGCAAACTCGCATGGACTGACCAGAAAGGTACACAAGTCACCGGCCCTGACCTGATGCGCCGCACTATCTTTTACAAGGTTGGACATCACGGCAGCTCCAACGCCACCGCCCGCGAATACGGAATTGACTTGATGACAAATTTGGCAATAGCCGTGGTACCGGTCGACCATGACATGGCGCTGAAACGTAAATGGGGAGACCTCCCCTTCAAGACCTTGATGGACGCTTTGGAGCAAGCAACGAAAGCTCGTGGCTATACCCTTCGGACCGACCAACCGCCGACCAACATCTCGCTTTCTAGAGGCTTGCGCAGCAACCCCCTCTACTTTGAGATTGATTTCTGAACCGCGTGCCTTCGGCACGCACGGCGTTCACTCAAGAACACGGTACCGGAATCTACAAAGGATATTTGGAACCTTAGTGGCACGGAAAAAGGGCTGGTTCACGAGCTTAGCTTTCCTCAGGGAGGGGTATTTTCATGGGTTTTCACGTAATACGGATCCTCGGGATGTGCCAAGGGGCACGATATGAACTCGATGCTTAAAAGCATTCAAGTTGCCACGATAACAAGTTTACTGGCGAGTGCTTGCGGCTGTAGCTGGATGCAGATTCATAACGAAACGAGAGAAAAGCAGGGGGTTGAGGCCAAGGAGTCTTGGTCCAAAGTAAACACCGAAGCGGTAATCGTCGTGGAACGCGAAAATTTAGCGCAGTTGTTGAAGACAGAACTGGACACTCAAGACAAGCTCGCTCTAGCGATCCGCGACCATACCCTGCGAGAGATAGTCGACAGCGATTCGATCAGCGATTCTCTGTTCACAAAAGTCGATGGCGCGTTGGAGAAGTTAGTCGGCCCCGATGGTCTTGCCACGGTTGATTCTGCGAGAACAATTCAATCTTCGCATCGCGCCTGGACCGCAAAGCTTGCAGATAAGCAAGATACGTGGAGTCAAGTGAGCGCTCTTCAGCCTCCACCCCAATGCACAGACGTATTGGATTCTGTGAAGACTAAGGCGCGGCGCTTGGCAATTAAAGTCGCCGTGACGCCATCACCGGCGGATTCAGCCGAAACCATCAGGAACAAGAGACTGGCAGAAGCAACGCTGGAGGAAATAGAGAATGCCTGCCGAAGAGAACCGGATGCGACCCCGTTCAGTAGCATGGGCGGCGCGATGGAGTCTACCCACCTGAGATACGCGACAGATATTGAGGAAGCTGCCGCGGCCAAGGCTAACTTAAGTGTTCAAGCAGCAGAGTACAACGCTGCGGTAAAGTCGTACACAGAGGCCCTCAAGACCACTAACGCGCAAGCAAGCACCAAAACCACCGAAGCATTCACCCGCCTCCAAACGGCGATTAATGCCCTGGAGAGCGCACCAGATGCCTGGTCCCGGCAGTTCATAGCCAAAGAACGATTGGATTCGTTAAACAACTATGTCGACGCCGTAACCCAAGCTACCAAGGACAGCAAACTGCCCGAAGGGGCCAACAAGGCGACGGTGGCGTTCGTGTTATTTCCAAAGCTGGTCGATGACGCGAATAAGTCCTTAAATGACGCCAAGGCACCTCTCGCGTTGCCACTTCTAATTCAACGCAACTATGAACAATTACAGTTAGAGGCAGTGACGCGTGAAGTGGAAGCAAGGGAGTCGATGGTACGAATCTCTGGGGCGATGGAAGATACAATTTTCGATCAAGCCAAACAGCTTGCAATAGCCAAGAGTGAACTGGATAAAGTAAAAAACATTAAGGAGGTCAAAGGCCAATCGACGGCCGACGCCTTCAAAAATACGCCGCCCAAGTACCGAACATCTCTATATCGTGGCACCGCACTCTACCTGGATACGCTGAATCGGCTGGAGGCGCGGCGATATAAACTGGAATACCAATACATCGCCGCTCAGCATGAACTGCAACTTGCGTATGCCGAAGTCAATGCCAAGCAATGGTCTTCCCTGATCGGTGCCACCGTCGACCAAGTCGCGACCGCGAGCGCTGGTGGCGTGAAACCCGAGCGTGTGGTTGCGTTGCTCAACATGTTGGGCATCTTCTACATCGGGTACGGAGTAAACAAGTGATGTCCGGCAGACTCTTCACTCCTTGCACTCGATTGGCTTTGATGCTTGCCTGTACCACCTGCATAGCGACGATGCAGGGATGCGGAACACCCCAACCGCTACTCGATCAGGCAAACCATGGCGCGGCACTGTCGATTTCGCTGCAGACGGAAATGGCAAACTTTCGCGCCACACAAGCGGCAATTGCCCAGCAGCGGCTCAACTCCGTGCATCGACAGCTCGCCAGCATGTCTACCTATCAATCCGAATCGGATTTTGATGAACGGGTAAAAAAAGCAGCTGGTACTGCTACAACACAACTCTACACCGAGCTGCGAACACAGGCAGACAGCCGCATCGAGGACGAAAAAGTGATCGCACAACAATCCCAGCAGGTTGATGCAGATCTAGCGAAATTATTGTCTCCCCTACCTGACACTACCCAAGCGCTCGGCAACACACAGAAGGCCCTCGCCGTTATAGGGGAAGAACTCTCCGCAAGAGACCGCATGGACTCTGCGGCTGATTTCGCTAAACAAATCAAGGCCGGGATAGAAGACAACAAAGCGAAGATAGAAGCAGCCAAGGCAGCTACCACCACTGCTCCGGTTCAGTCAGCTGCCGATCATTGATCAACGCCCCTCACTTTTGGAATCCGTGATGACAAAGTTAAACGACTGCTCAGACAAGGAAGTTCTCAACTTTCTTCAATTGTATTTTGCGACTGTGGATCTGCTGACGGAAGCACAAGAGAAGTACCGGCGGCTTGCGGAGGTATCCAGCACCACCAGTTTGCGGAGTAAATACCGTGCGCTAGCGCTTGAATCGGAGCGCGATCTGGAGTTGCTGAAAAATCAGCGTAGAGCGTTTCTAGCCAACCAGCTATCCATTAAGCCTCCCAGCGAGGCGACCGTTGAAAAGACCAAGCTGATGGCGGACGAACTTGCGAAGATCCTTGTGAAGGAAGCTAACGCCGCCGCAATCATTGAACTGGCCATCAAAGGGCTGGACGCATTCAACCAAGTCACGACAGCGTAACACCGACATCTCGTTAACGAAGCGAACACGAATTTGAATGCATCCCCACGAAAAGTGGTTCGCTTATGCGTCAAGGATACTCACACCATGAATCTTTCAACCTTTTCTACAAGCACCTTCGCCCTCGTCTCAGCGATAACACTGGCAGCCATCATTTTGCTATCGGTCCTTTGGCTACCGAGGTCCTTTTTCGCAAATGCCGTCTCTGGCGGAACGAAGGAAACCGCGAAGGAGGCTTTGGGGGTCATGAAGGATTGGACGGTATGGATGGCCAGCATTCAGACTGCAACGATTGCCGCACTAGGCTTGATTGCCAAAGAGGGTCTACCCGCCCTTAAATTGAGTCCTTTCCAAGTTGACTTGGCGATTCTCGTGACCCTGTTCAATACGCTGGCGCTATTCTTCAGCGCATGGCTACTTACATCGCTTTCCTCACTAATGCTGCGCGTGTACCAAGACAACCTACCAAGCTACGACTTTTACAATTTCCCTCTGTACGCATACATGGAGAACTCGACCAAGATGCGGCACTTCACCGTAGGCTTCTTCGCGTTTTGGAATCACTGGCTGTGGGGCATTGGCATCCTCCTGTTCGGTGCATTGTCAGTGTCTTTGATAGTGCGTACAGCTTGAGGCCTAATCATTCCATCGAGGGGATGCCCAGCCCACTACGCCGACCGATCCCCCCCCATGCCAAACGTTAGACCCAAGAGAGACCTCATCCATGTTTCTCGGTCTCGATCTAAAAACGTGGTTCGGCCTAACGGTCTTGGGTGCCATTGTCTCGACGCTTAGCTCCATATTTGGCGTGGTTCTCAAAGACTACTTCTTCTCCCGTTCTTTCGAGCGGTGGAAGCAGCGCCAAACATTGGAGCAGCTCTATCAGAAGTTCCGTGATCCTCTACTTTTGTCTGCGCGCGAGCTTGCCTCGCGAACAGCCGAAGTCCTTGAGCACTTTCCAACCGTCTACCTCAACGAAAGAGTCCTAGCGTCACGCCCAGAGAAGCAAGTAGAGAACAGCATCCATGACGCTTACTTTCAGCGCTACAAGCTTGTCAGCGCGGTCTACCGACTGAGCGCGTTCATGGCTTGGGTGGAGCTGTATCGTCAAGAGTTGACCTACCTGTATTCGGGTAACAACGTGCATGCGGCAAAGCTAGAGCGAGCTGTGGAGCTCTTTCGCAGTGATCTGGCCGATGGCCAGCTCAATCACGCAGAGGATTGGGATAAATGGAGGGACGCGCTTGTTTTCCGAGAGGAACTCCGCGCCATAGGTGAGTCCCTAATTGAAGCACGTGGTTCGACTCGCACCGTGATGGGCTATGGCCGGTACTGTGAACAATTGGAGGCGACGACTCCGAACACTGTCCAACGGTGGTCTCCAGTCGCTCTTAACTTCTTTCTTGACTTGGAACCGAACAGGAAGGACTTCCGCAAAACGAGACTGAAGAGACTACTTGTTCACCTCGTCGAGTTGATGCGCCTCATAGACCACAACTCCATCGAGCCGTATTTGGAGAAAGTATGTGTTGGACTCCGAGGCGAGGTGAAGTAGTACTCGTCTTAGATCTAACTGGTTGTTCCAGCCGACCGCCTTCAGCGGCGGTTGAATCCACAGTCGATTGCGGCCCGTCGTAACAGGCCGAAATCGGCCAAAAGCTGCCTATGGGGCATAGCAATGGCAAACGAGTAGCTATGCTTGGTCTGATGCTCAAAATTGATCGAGCAAAATGCGTTACTCCCTTCCGTGGCTAACTCGCCTCGAACCCGCATAAATAAGGTCATTGAGAACTTCGAAAACAAGGGTTGTACCTGAGTTAGTACCCTGGATTGTCCCGTCCTGAAAAATAAATCAGTCCCCATTTTTTATGAGCTTAACTGCCAAGCCTGCGGACCCGTTCGGTTGATTAGTTTATCTCCTACAGCATGCGTTGTCGCTGGGCCAAAAGCAGCTATGCTGCACCTAGGGTAGTAATTAGGTATGCAGGACAAGACGGGAGTGTTGAGCATTTTTGCTCAGTTTCTGATCAGGCTGATTGATCAGTACGCACCTTGCAATTAACCAATCAATTTCCATGGGGTGGAGCGTTACCATGAGTACAAAAGATATAATATCGCTGCTGCTTGAGCGCGGAAATGCGATGCAAGCATATTGGGGGTTTTATATAACCATTTCGTTTGGACTAATTGTCTTCTTTGGAAATGCCAAGCATTCGCCGCGAACTCCATACCTTGCAGCGCTTGTAACTATTGTGTTTGTCGGGTTTGCTTATGTGAATTGTGGCGGTATGGTGTCGGTGTCTGCTCAGCGAAATTTTTTGTACGAAACTCTAGTAAGTTTTTCACCTTCAGAACCATTAGAAGGGAAAATAATTGAAGGTTTTTCAAAGTTTGCAAAACCTGACAAGCCCGATGAAGTCAGAAATTTTCACATTGCATCAGACATCGCTGTGCTGATCGCTATCTGGTTTCTGACTTTGTGGAAGGGAAAGAAGGCCTCCGATGTTGTCATCAGAAAATGACATTGAGAAAATTGGCGCAAATTTATTTTTTACTTGGCGAGTCTGCATGAATAATAAATCTGCCTCCTTTTTAGCCCTATCGAACAGCACGGAAAAGATGCCGGCTTTTCGGAGGCCGCGGTCACGCCCGAATTGATGGGCGCCTGCGGGCCTCGTCTGCTTCTGCTGTGAGCTGTTGCAGACTTCAGGTCTGAGCCTGCTGACCGCTGGCTGAGTTTTGATCGGGGCCATGGTTTGCTATTGGACCTTAGTTACTCGTCACTTCCTTACAGTACGCCGTAAAGATTTTTACATTACTTGCGTACTGTTGAGCAGCCTTTCCACTACCGTTGTAGCGACGTATCGCATCCCACAAGTCTCCATTACTAGCGACAAGCTTGTCATCGAGTTCCTTGCAAGCCCGATTCAGGCATATTGAAAAATCGTACCACTGCCTCTCACGGAAGAAGTCCGGATCGGTCTTTATGTGCTGAAGGTCATATTGAAAGATCCCATAACCTTTATAGACCCAGGTTTTGTCGTCCCAGCCCTGCAGGCGGCGTGTGATATTGGCTTCTTCAATTAACAGCTTTGTCAGTTCAGCACCGTAAACCGCCTTGAAGTCAGCAGAATTCTTGGGAAATGCGCCCCGTGTAGTGCCAGGGTAATCACCGCTGGCATCGAACACGCAACGCTCGATTATGGTTTTGGGCGTCTGAGTACTGGTCCATTTCAGCCACTTATAGGCCGTTTCCTGGCAGACAATTGCGCATAAATGTTCCGTTTTGTAGGGCTTGCTCCGAACAGCCGCCCGCAGTGGGTCGCCGAAGTTTGACATCAACCATCTCGCGCAAGTCAGTGCCGCGCTTTTTGACAGGGGCAATGATGCGGGCTCGGCAATCGCGGCGGCAGCAGCCAGACGTCGAACCTGTGACGCGACGGCGGTTTCCATCGGTTCACCTTCGACAATCAGATACGCCCCCGCAATGCGCGTCATGACTTCATGTGAGAAAGCAACGGGTGCGAACTGTCGCAGGCTTTCGATAAGGTCGATCACGCGGCCTCGTGAGTCAAAGTATTCCATCGTCTGGTCGGCACTCAGCGGGCTGGTCGGATTGAAGCAGCCTGTACTGGACAGATAGAGCGTCGGCGGATGCCCCGGGTGAATCAGGATGCCGGTTCTTTTCCCGGTACCCTGTATAAGAATGCCTGGCATCGGGGCGTCGCCGGGCACGGACGAATCTTGGGAATAACCGATGGAGCGATAGCGTCCAAATTGCGTCCACAACGGATAGCGACCCGGTTCAATACGCTTGCCGTTGTTGGCATGCTGATTATCGCCTGGACCTGCACTTTCACACATGTACCCAGAAAGCCCGGCCACTTCTGCGCCATCCAGAAAAACCTGATATCGACCATAGCTGCGCATCTTGCTGGCTAATTTCTGGATACTTTCACGCTTTACAAACAACTCCCATCCTCGACCGGTGATTGCCATGATTGTTCTCCTGCGATAGTCGTTGTACGTGAGTTTTGAACCGACGATGGTATTGGGTGCAGATCATTTGGCATACCCTTTTTTAAGTTAGGAAAATATAATATCAAGCGAGGAATTTGCAAGTTTTGTAATTTTTTTGAAACAGCTGTAAAGATAGGTTATCACTAAGTCTTTAATGCATTTTATCGCAATAAAATACATAGCGAAATTTCATATGCTGGTTTCTTTGACAACACCCAAGTCGGCCACTTCAATGACAGGTGGGTTATTTTAATTAGTGTTGGATTTAGCTGAAAACAATGCTTGTGAATTTCAATGCTTGTCGTCGATTCATTATGTTATCGCACTGATTCAGTTAATTAGCTGGCTCGCGTTCGTAGTTCGAGCTTCCTTGGTAGAAAAGGAGATCTCGAGTGGAAAAGTCCGACTATGCTGCGCCAGCCATGCGCAAGCTGCGGGTATATGCATTCGATCCACAAGCTTCCACTCAAATGGAAACGGTACGGATCAATCACGCCACCATCGAATTGCCTTGGGAGGAGCGCTGGGAGCCCAGCGTTTTACCGGGGCCGGTGAATGAGTACTTGGAAGTCATCGATGTCGATCCCACCAGCGGCCAGTTCTACAAGGCAGTGGACCTCAATGACCCGCATCTGTTGGCTCAAGACGGCATAGCACCTTCGGAAGGCGATCCGCGATTCCACCAGCAGATGGTTTTCGCTGTGGCGATGAAGACCATCAGGGTCTTCGAGCGAGCGCTGGGGCGTAAAGTGTTCTGGTCACCCAAGTGGGTCGAGGGCAAGAGCGGCGGCAAGGCAGAGTATTTGTTTGTACGCAGATTACGTATCTACCCCCACGCCTTGCGCGAAGCCAATGCCTATTACAGCCCGGACAAAAAGGCATTGTTGTTTGGTTACTTCAAGGCTTCCCTGAGTGACCCTGGCGTTAATCTGCCGGGCGGCTGGATCTTCACGGCACTGTCCCACGATATTGTTGCGCATGAAACGACCCATGCCATCCTCGACGGGCTGCATCGACGTTACATCGAGTCAACCAGCGTTGACAGTCTGGCCTTCCATGAAGCCTTTGCCGACATCGTCGCGTTGTTGATGCATTTCACCTTGTCGGAGGTGGTGTCCAGCCAACTGGCGGCCCGACGCGGTGATCTGAGTGAGCGCTCCTGGTTGAGTGGCCTAGCTCGCCAGTTCGGTGAGGCCTCGGGGCGCTATGCGGCGCTACGGGATGCAATCGACGAAAAAGGCGCGGACGGCTTGCCTGATCCGGCACAGTTGGCGCAATTAAGTGAGCCGCATGAGCGAGGCGCTATCCTCGTGGCCGCGGTCTTTGATGCTTTTGTCACTATCTATCAACAACGCACCACTGATCTTTTTCGCATTGCAGGGCACGACAAGACTTCGACCGCCAATCTGTCGACAGAGCTTATCGCTCGCCTAACCCGCGAAGCGGTGAAGGCAGCCGATCATGTACTGCGCATGTGCATACGGGCACTGGACTACCTGCCTCCGGTGGATGTGCACTTTGGTGAATTTCTGCGCGCGATCGTCACGGCCGATACCGATCTTGTACCGGACGATCGTATGCATTATCGCCTGGCCATGATCCAGGCGTTCCGCCGCCGCGGAATTTTTCCCGACAAGTGTTTATCGCTGGCGCCGGACAGCTTGCTTTGGGAGTCATTGAAGGGGCAGCAGGACGGCGAGATCGTGCTCACGGCCAGTGACCTGCTCGACTTCCATGCACCTGCAACACGAGGCTGGCCCGGAGGGTCACTTGAGCTCACGCCGCAATACCGCCGGGAAAAGGCGTTTCTGCAGTCAGAGCACAATCGACGCATCGTGTGGAACTGGCTGATGGAAGAGTCAGAGCATGACGCCGAATGGGAAAAGGCGTTAGGGATCTATTTCATGGCCCGTCCAGCTGAAGGAGGGATGCAAGGTTCCCTGTTTGTCGGCGGTGATGGTATTCAACCGGCCGTGGAGGTGCACTCGGTACGCAGCTGTCGGCGGGCAGGGCCGGACGGACAGGACCTTCGGCAATTGGTGGTCGAAATTACTCAGCGGCGTCGCGGATACCTGGATGCCGAGCAACAACATAAAGAAGATTTTCAGGACCTGCAGCACGGTCTCCATCGCACTCCGGATTTCATTTTTCGTGGCGGAGCCACGCTGATCATCGACCTGCGTGACGGCTCCCTGCGCTACGTCATCCGTAAGCGCATTGATGACGAGCAACGTCTGGAATCTCAGCGCGTCTTCCTGCAAACCGGAAACGATGGACTTGCTCTTACCTATCGAGCTCCACGCCCGGATGACAATCCCTTTGCTATGACCCACCGGGGAGTGTGATGCCATGACGCATTCAAACCTGCAAGGCAAGGTGGCGATACGCATGTATCGGGGAATTCTTGGTGATTGCTTCCTGCTGCGATTTCAAGAAGCCGAATCTACGCGCCATATTTTGATCGACTGCGGCGTCCTGCAAGGCGTCGCCGGTGCCAAACAGATAATGGCGCGTATCGTCGACGATCTCTACAAAACTACCGGTGGCGTGCTGGATCTGGTGGTGCTGACCCATGAACATCATGATCACCTTTCTGGTTTTCTCTACGAGCAGGCACGCTTTTTTGGTGACGATTTTCGATTCGGCGAACTCTGGCTGGCTTGGACCGAGAATCTGAATGATCCCCAGGCAGTGGCGCTGCATGCCCGCTTCAAGAAGACGAAGGTGGCTTTGGCCGGTGTCGTCGCCCTAGGTGCACGTGGTAGTGCTTTGCACATGGAACCGCGCATGAACACGGTGCGTGGCCTGTCTGCATTCGTTGAACCGCCGACGGGCAAAGGCAAGCTCAGCACCGTCGATAAGCTCAAGGCCAAGGCGGGAGAAAGAGCCACCCGCTATCTGGAGCCGGGAGATGTAGTGCGGCCACAGGCAATCGCAACGCTCAAGACCTATGTCATGGGCCCGCCGCGATCCGAAGAGCGTTTGCGCAAGGCTCTGCCAAGCAAGGGCGTCGGCAAAGAGGTTTACCTGACCAGCCTGGATGAAGCTGTAGCGTTAGAAGAAAGGACGTTAAGGCTCAAGGGCGCGAAACTGCTCGACGTCGACATGCCATTTGCCAGGCCCTACCAGCGCACTTTCGCTAATGTGCAAAGTCTGGTGGGCGCGGGCAGCGACAGTGACGACGAAGCCAGCATCGAGCAACGCTATTTCAGCGAGCAAGAACAGTGGCGTTGCATCGAGGATGAATGGCTGGACGGGGCGGAAACCCTGGCCCTGAAAATGGATTCGGACACCAACAACACGAGCCTGGTCCTGGCGTTTGAATTGCCCGACGGACAGATCCTGCTTTTTCCCGGCGATGCACAGGTCGGAAACTGGATGTCCTGGGGAGACCAGACGTATCCGAAAAAACCAGTCGCCACAGAAGCCGCACCGCTGACCCGAGATGACATTCTCGCGCGGGTGACGCTTTACAAGGTGGGTCACCATTGCAGCCATAACGCCACCGCTCGTACCCAGGGACTGGAGAAAATGCACGACACCCGGTTGGTTGCGATGATTCCAGTGGTTGCCGATGTTGCCAGGAACAATAAATGGAACATGCCCTATCCGGATCTGTTGACCGCCCTGCAAAAACGAACGCGGGAGCGGGTGATTTCAGGAGATGGACAGCCTGCGGCTGAACTGAAAGCCTTCAGTGCTTCGCCGACGGATCCGAACAATCCGGCCAGCTTGAGTTATGCGCCGGATGAGTTGTGGGTGGAGTTACTGATCCCGTATTGAATGCACAAGTGCGCAGGAGGTGTTTATGTCTTCCTACATCGTAATTGCCAGTTCGCTCAATTTGCGCAGTCAAACGGTTGTCACTCCCAAAAGCCGGGTGGCCACTTTGCCTCAAGGGCAAAAAGTTGAAAAAGTCCAGACCGATAGCCAAGATAAAAACTGGTGGCTGGTCAGTACGGTGCTTAATGGCGTATCGGTCAACGGGTATGTCAACAGCAAGTTCCTCAAGGCTGAAAGCACCGCAGCAACACCTGAATCCGCCACTGCCATCAATGCTGTTCACCTGACTCCCAAACACAAGATTCTACGTTCAGCATCTGAAGGGCGGGCTTTTCCGTTGAATGAAACCCAAATGCCTTCCCGTACATCGATCAACGCCGAAGATAAGGTCAATGACCTGCATCGGATCATCAAATGGCTAGGGGTCGAAATCAACGGGCGTTACAAGAAGTCGACCGTAAACACGTACTGCAATATCTATGCGTATGACTATTGCTGTTTAGCTGGTGTTTACATCCCAAGAGTCTGGTGGACGCGCAAAGCCATCGCCGACCTTGCCAAAGGAAATTCCGTGCCGGTGAAGTATGACCAGACCGTCGGCGAGTTGAATGCCAACAGTCTGAATAACTGGTTTGAAGAATTCGCCAGTGATTTTGGATGGTCCCGATCATTCGACATCAACCAAGTACAAGAGGCCGCCAATGCGGGTTCCGTGTGTGTTATTTCGGGGCAACGTGTCAACTTGAACGAGCCCGGACATATCTGTGCCGTTGTCCCGGAAACGCCGCAACATACCGCGCTTAGAAAGAGCGGTGTTGTCATCACTCCAGTGCAGAGCCAGGCCGGAGCGAACAACTTCAGCTATGGAGGCGGGGTCTGGTGGACGTCTGTCAAGCTCAGGCGGTTTTCATTCTGGATTCATTCCTGAGTCATTATCCGTGTGGAAGCGTCGTTAGCGATTGTTTTCAAGCAAGTCAAAGGAGCATGGAAATGAGTGCAACAACCGTTGGTTCAGCACGCCTGTATCTAAGTAAATTAGCGCTGCCCCGGAAGGCGACGCGAATCATGCTGGGCGCTGCCACCGAGCCCGCACTCGACTTTGACGCCCAAAAAAACCAGGCAGCCGTGGTCGGTTCGGAGGTGTTATCGTTTGTAAAAGGGGTTTCTGCCGTGCGTCGACGGGACATTGTGGATTGCGCGTTGCTGGCCCAACTGGCGGCAAACAAGAAGGCCTCTGTGAGTCAAGAGGTGTTCGATTGGTACAACGCGTATTTTGAAGTTCTGGAGAATCTGGGCTGGGTCATCCAGTCGAAAGATTTCAAATCCTATACCGGGCAAACCACCGGTCTCGAAACTCATGAAGCCATACTGAAAGTAGCGGCGGTCGTGCTTGGCGCTGGCTCGACCGCATTGGCTATCGTTGTATCGACCATCGAAGCGATGAAGTCGATGGACAAGGACAATCCTTGGATAACCATCTTCAATCGCGAAAGTCAGCACGCCGAAGCCTCGAGATTCCAGATCGGCCTGGCTCAGCAGGAGCCAAGTGGGGAATTCGCAATTACGATGATGGCGTTCGAGTTGAAAGCCGATTACGACACTACGCAAGTACTGTTTTTCAAATTTCACACCAATAAACTTAATCTGGAGCACTGCTCGGGAAGGATTACCGTCGATGACGCTGTGCTGACCGGAATTCGCGACACGCTGCGGGAAAAGCTTATTGGTCGAAGTAAGGGTTTTGTTGACGCCATTGATATTGGTTGAGGTCATTGTAGCTGGCTTGTCATCCCGTAGGCGTCTGCCACCAAGGAGCTTTCGTATGTCGAGTGAGAAATTATTTGGGCGATACGACGAGCTCATTCGTTTGCTGTTGGGGTTTGCGCTGACTGGGATTGTCGGTACTTACCTGGCGCAAACTTATACAACCAAGCAGGCAAACCTGGTCACGGCAGGAAAAATATTCAGCGGCCAAAGTGAGCTGATGGGTAATCGTTATTTTGTGATGAATCGGATCACTAATGCCTATGAAGACAATAAGGCGGCAGCGAACGCAGTCAGTGCTGATGATATAAAAAGCCGATGGCAAGAATATAAAAGTGTCTTGCAAAAGTGGAATTCATCTCGCGGGTACAATCGGGAGATGGTGAGGCTCTATTTTGGAAATGTGCTATGGGAAGAGGAACGGCAAATTCATTATCTTTTCAGGGCTTGGGGTCAATCGCTTGAAGCTGAGTACCGGCAGCCCGATTCAGTTGATCTGGCCTGTGTTGACAAAAACGTTAATATTTTAATGTCCAAGATTCACTCATTCCAATTCCAGATGGCGGCTGCCATACAGGCTGGAAAAATTGGTCCGGGTAGAGACCAGTCAAAAGTTACCGTAGACAAGCCACTGGATGCATGGTGCCTCGTCACAGTGGCAGGGCAGATTTCGGCTCCGAACAATCCAGCGGCAGCACAATAAAAAGACATGAACATGCCTGGATGAAGCACAGACGGGAGGGTCCAAAATATCAGCCTATCCGTGACGTAATCGTCGGTCAGTTTTCAATCGGCGCCGACAATTCAGTCAGTCAGACTGACAACGACTTTTCCTTATTGACCTCCCTTTTCGTCCAGTGCCTAGATACCTGCACGGATTTCTTCTAGCAAGTCGCTTAATACAAAATTCAAATAATCGTTGCGACAGGCTTCTAGCTCTCTGGGGAAGTTCGTTTGGATGAATGGCATCACCATCCATCCCTTCTGGTTTTCGTTAGCCCTTTTGCTAAAGAATTCCTTTGCCCCCACCTGTGTGATTACCTGAAAGGCCGTTTCGTATTCCTCTACCGACATAACGGTGTATGGATACAGGTCCACAACGTCGCGAGAAATTTTTGCCTTTTCCAGCAGACTTAGCACGGACTCTTCGAGCCTTTCATAGGCCTTCGGCCCAAACAGGTTCCAACTGACCAGAGTCACGACCACAGGGAAAAGAGATCGGTCCCCAGGTTGCCACCCGGTGTATCCATTGGTGATGTCCTCAAGGTTCTTGTAATTCTGAACGACATATCGAGCCAAAACGTCTATCTCGCTATACAAGGCTTGATTGTCCAACTGGTAGCGAGCTTTGAGGTTTAGTCGTTTGGCTTTGCACTCGACCAGAATTGCTCCAGTCGCGTCATAAACGAGTAGATCAACCCCGTGCTTTACATTTTTTCCGACGTTATAGGGCTCAGGTCTTGCGACTTTGACTAAAGATCTAGATTCACATCCCGTATTTAAGATGTTGCTGACGTCATGTACGTACTCCTCAAAAGCGTCGCCATACGCCTGCTCGTAACCTTGGATTTTGGCGATATCAAAAAAGAGTCCCTCCGAAAATCTATACATCAGGTAAAAGGGGATGGGGCAAATTACGATATTAGGGGCAGCTTGATCGATGACAATCAGCGGCGTGCTTACGAGCGGGTTAATGGTGTATGACCAGTTTTCGTTGTACTCCTGCGCGCTTAGTGTCCGACTCTTTAGGTCGCCAAAGTTAAGTACCACCTTTTCTAGAAAAACATCACGTTGCTCATCGCTGATTCCAAACTCCGTATAGTCCTGCTTCATGTTGTAGGCATATTTGCTGAGGAAATGGCCAGATATCGATATCCCTAATGTATAGAACTGCTTGATAGAAAGAGTGGTGCCTTTCATCAGAACAGCCGCGAGATCCGGTGTGTTGTAGATTTTCAGATGGCGAGCAAGCATCAGGTGCATGTTTGTACGCCATAGCGTTTGTTGCTGATAGCCGCGCTGTATCTCCTGGTAAATCGTTCCTTGAAGGTCTGTGCGGTTCTGGGTGTCTGATATCCGCCGGATGGTATTGATGGCCGCTGCCAAGTGGCCTGTATTGTAGAGGTCCTTCGAGCCATTACCATCAGCGTGCAGAATAATTTCACGCGTTAAAATATCCAGCTCCCAAGGATGCACTACGTCCTTCAGGGAGGCCTTACCGAGCTTGCTCATACGAGCGAACTGCGGAGGCAACGGTTTGTCATGCTCAAGGTTTCCGAAAAAACTCCAGATTTTTATGAGGGACTCGACACGGTTCAGCTTGGCGGCAAAATTTCGCATGGGTTTGTACGCGCTGTACATTTGGTCGTCCCTGAAAAGATATGCGCCATCATAGGCTCGGTGCTATTGGGCTTGCTATATCGGGTCCGGCCCCCCCCCCCGCGCTCCTGGCCGATTTTTGCCTGACGCCACCCGCAGCTATGGGTCGAAAGCGGCATCCAGCAGCTTGGATTGAAGCTAGGCACCAGCAACCCTAGCGATTGCCGTTATAAAATTCTGGAATAGATCCCCTCTAGCCGATACTGTTCTGATCTAACGCACTCACTTCAGCCCCGAGCACACCATGAACCTGTATGACCCACTCGAACTGGCAGATCTGGCGGCTGCAGTCGCGCTTGAAATAAAAGAAGATCTTGACAAGCAATGGTACGAAGCCTCTGGAATCGAACTATGCATAAGATGGCTGCCGACGAAAGACGTCAAAGCTAACGCATCGGCCGAACCATCCCTCCAGAATATTGAGCGCCATGTCATTTCGCTAAGTTTTGGGCTGGTCAACGCCATTTATGCTAACGCTTTAGAGTTCGCACGCTTCGCCCATCCAGGCCCAGGCGGGCAAATCGAACATGGGATTCATCGGCTCCCAAAGCGGTTCACGATGCTACATGCCGCAGAACTGATGTTCATTTCCGGCATCAACTTCGTGATTTTTCACGAAGTGGCTCACCTCAACCAAAATCATGGAGCCATCCGAGCACTTTACGGGTCGAGCTCGAACAGCTGCGTCAGCGAGTTTGGAATTGCTGGAGAGGCAGAGGTTATCGGTGAGCAGGCTGCGATTTCTCATGCCACGGAGCTTGCGGCAGACTTCGAAGCATTGGATTGGATGGCAAGGATGCTTCGTTGGTACAAAGGTGAGGAGTATTTAGATCATGCTTATCTTCAGTGCGCGATCGTTAGTTGCATAATGCTCATGTTTAACGACGGCAGACCAGTTCGACTGGACGCTGAAGCTTCCGGCACACATCCATATCCCATGATCCGAATGGAGTGCTGGGTTCGTCTTTATTCGGAGCGCATCTCCGTACTGACGCAACCTTTAGATATTGTAGAAAACAAACCTACAATAGTGAAAATGCTAGACGATACCACGCTCTTAGCGCTCATGAGTTGTCTCACTCGTTTCGAATGCATCGACGAGCCCGAATACCGCGACTTTTGCACAGGATCGTCGACTCATCCTAACTACAAAATTTACATGAGCCAGATAATTGACATTTGGAGCAGGCACGACGAGCAGGCCAGAAACTCACGCAAGTACGGCGGATTGCTTTCCTTGATGTACTTCACCAATGACTTCAGAGAAAGTGTGGGCGCAGTGCCAAATCGAAACAGTTTGAGTGAGCATCTCCAACGAACCGAAGAGGTTCTCGCTCGCAGCCGCTCACAGAATTGACCGATCCGCACCTGTCATTGGCATGTTCTTAAGCATGCTTCTAATAAGGCAGACTCCCAAAACCGTATTGTGGTCAGCCTGCTTTAAACCTAACCGCCACAACGTCGTGCTCTATGGATTGGTCAGTCCAGGGCGAATGTCAGTTACGGGTCGATTCTGTTGAAAAAGTCGACCATGGTTTCCGCAGCAGAAAAGTATGCGTCCGTGAGTGAAATCTTTACTTTCGGCAGAGGCTTCCGGACTCAGATTTCACGTAGCAGTGTGCAAAAAAGGCGTCTTAACCAGTCAATGACCAAGCCGTTTGGGCGAACCGACTTTTTCAACAGAATCGACCCATTGCAGTCATTCGCCATAGGACTGCTTTGGCCGATTGCTTCCTGTCACGAACGACATCAATCCCTCTTTCTCAATGGTCTTCAACATAGGGTTGTTTATCTGATTCAATTAAGTATTCGCTCT
>Ga0065714_10002232_pt1 | contig 79756 bp, 64 predicted proteins | sample MisRhiReplicate2_FD_59101 | JGI IMG/M metagenome (GOLD analysis project Ga0065714, IMG submission 59101) | Miscanthus rhizosphere microbial communities from Kellogg Biological Station, MSU, sample Rhizosphere Soil Replicate 2: eDNA_1 v2... | ecosystem: Host-associated > Plants > Roots >...
ATGAACCGCTCCTTCTTTAATGTACTGCTCGGCGGTTTCGGCAATACGGCGGACGCGGCCGGCCCTGCTGGCTCGAAAGAAGCCCGCCCGGTGAAATCCGGTTCGGCTGACGATGCGACCTTCCTGCTGACCAACGCCGACACCGTGATCATCGTTCCGGGCTACGGCCTGGCAGTAGCGCGGGCGCAGCACGCGCTGAAAGAGCTGACCGAGAAGCTGACCCATCGCGGCGTGACCGTGAAGTACGCGATCCACCCGGTCGCCGGTCGGATGCCGGGGCACATGAACGTGCTGCTGGCCGAAGCTGAAGTGCCGTACGACCAGGTGTTTGAGATGGAAGACATCAACTCCGAGTTCGGACAAGCCGACGTGGTGCTGGTGCTCGGCGCGAACGACGTGGTCAACCCGGCGGCCAAGAACGATCCGAAGTCGCCGATTGCCGGTATGCCGATCCTCGAAGCCTTCAAGGCCAAGACCATCATCGTCAACAAGCGCTCGATGGCCAGCGGCTACGCTGGTCTGGACAACGAACTGTTCTACCTGGACAAGACCATGATGGTCTTCGGCGACGCCAAGAAAGTCATCGAAGACATGGTCAAGGCGGTCGAGTAAGTTGAGCAGCACGAAGCACCACACGTGCCGATTGATAAGAAAAGGCTATCGTCGCCAATCATAAATCGGGATTTGACCCTATCAGAAGGGTAGGGGAATATCTAAATCATCTACGGGCTAGACACGGTCTATTGAGTACTCATAAGTACTTATCTTTTTGCGGAATGCTTTCAATGGTTGCTGGACTTGAACTTTAGTTCGCTGTGCTGGCGATATTATTAATGGCGAGGTTGATGACATGAATAATTATAATGGTCGTGTAGTGATTGTAACTGGTGGTGGCTCGGGGATGGGCCGTGCCATGGTGCACGAATTTACAGCTCGCGGTGCCAACGTGGCGGTGCTGGATATCAACCCGAAACGCGCAGTGGAAACCATTTCCGAACTGGCTCAACCTGAGCTCGCCTTTGCCCACGAAGTTGATGTGAGTGACCCCAAAAGCGTCCAGTCAGCGGTTGATGCTGTTATCCAGCGCTGGGGCCATATTGATCTGCTGTGCAACAACGCGGGTATTCTGGATGGTCATGCGACTGCGCATGAAGTCAGCTTGGAAGAATGGAACAAAGTAATTGCCGTCAATTTGACTGGCCCGTTCCTGATGGCGCGGGCCGTTATCCCGCAAATGCTTAAGCAAGGCAAAGGAGCCATTATCAACACCTCGTCGACATCTGGCTTCAGTGCGGCTGGCGGCGGTACTGCGTACACCGCCTCCAAGCACGGCGTTATCGGTCTGACTCGTCAACTGACGTTCGAGTACGGGGCGCGTGGCATTCGCGTTAACACGATCTGTCCGGGTGCTACTGCGACTCCCCTGGCCTTGGCGGACCCGGTTACCGCAGGCTCGCCAGATATGGAGGCAGCCATCAAGAAATTCCCGGCCCAACGTTGGTGCCAGCCAAGCGAAATAGCCAAACTTGCTGCCTTCCTCGGCGGTGATGAAGCCGACTTCGTCCATGGCAGCGAATACGTGATGGATGGTGGTTGGCTGGCCGCGGCGCGCGATCCCTTCTGATACACGGCTGTGTAGCCATTAACTTCAATCTTTCTGTGCAAAGGTAACGGAAAAATGTTTAGTGCTCGTGAGTGGCCGGACAGTGGTGTTGAAGGATTCAAGCGGGGTTTTGAAACAGTGGACGGCACCCGTATTCATTATGTGAGCGGTGGTGTCGAGAACGGTAAAGTGATGGTACTGGTGTGTGGTTTTCCGCAAAGCTGGTATGCCTGGCGCAAGGTGCTGCCTCTGCTGGGCAAGCACTACCGCGTAATTGCGCCGGATCTTCCAGGTCAGGGTGATTCGGATCGACCGTCCAGTTGTGATACCGGCAACGTGTCCCGCCTGCTGAGAAAATTTCTGACTCAGGTTGGTGTCGAAAAGCACTCGTTGGTGGTTCACGACATTGGTGCCTGGGTGGGTTACCCGTATTGTGCTCAATTCGGTGACAGTGTCACTGGACTGGCCATTCTGGACACGGGCATTCCCGGAATCAGCTTGCCAGACAATCTTCCGTGGGCATCCGACGCTGCTTGGCGGACATGGCATGTTGCGTTCCACAATATTCCGGACCTCCCGGAAGAATTGCTGGAAGGCCGTGAACACATCTACTTGAGGTGGTATCTGCAACGTAAAGCGGCAAATCCTCAGATCTTCACCGAGGAAGATTTTGCCGAGTATCTACGTGCGTTCCGACTGAATGGATGGAAGGGCGGTCTCGCGTATTATCGCGCTACCAAGCAGTCGGCTGAACAAAATCGTGAGTTTGCCAAAACTTTACTAAAGATGCCTGTGCTGGCCGTTCGCGCAGACCAAGGGTCGATGCCTGATCTTGTCAGCGAGCTAAAGAAAGTTGCGGCCAATGTATCGGGCACCATGGTGAAAAGCGGTCATTACATTCCAGAGGAACAACCCAACGGCCTAGTTGATGAACTGCTGAAGTTTTTTTCCAATGTGAAGTGATAGCGATGGTATGACCTGCGACGCCCGGGCCTGTTCTCGGGCGTTGTTGTCTTGATGCCCGGTTTACAGCGCGTAGAACAAAGAGAGCCGTCATGTCGGAATTGAATCCGCTTAATGTTACGTATACAGATGACCCTCGTGTGTTGATTGAGCAATCAGCAGAAGATTATTCGAGGCATGTGGTGCCGTTGTCGGCGAGAACAAATCGCTGGAGCCTGGCGATGGCCTCCTGGTCTGTGCTCAGCGCGATGTTCTACTTGTACATCAGTGTGGCAGTCGCTCAGTCCGTGGGTAGCAAGAACGCGATTGTGGGGATCGTGCTCTCGGCACTGTTCTATGGCGGCATTAACTATGTGATATCGCAACGCTCGATCAAAAATGGACTGACCGTCGCATTGCTGTCGCGCGGGATTTTCGGTGGTGCAGGTGCAATCATTTCTTCGTTGTTGTTTGCGGTGACGGCGACGTATTACGCGGTGTTTGAGGGGTCGATCATCGCGGTCGCGTTCCAGCAGTATTTCGCACCCGAGAGCGACATGCGATGGTGGTACCTGCTAGTGGTGCTGTATGCATTGCCTTTGGTGATGGGCAGTGTCCAGGTTTGGCTCGACAAGCTCAACGGTGCACTGCTGCCCCTGTATATCGTTGGTCTGGTGCTGGTTATTTTCATGGCCGGCCACAAATATGGGTTCACCACCTCGTTCCTGTCCATTCCAGCCTCTAGCGATTCGGTGGTCCCCGGATGGATGTGGGCGTTCATTGTGTACATGGGCATTTGCGTCAACATGATGGTCACGGCCGAGTTTTCGCGGTTCGGAAAACCGGCTGATGCAAAGTTTCATGGCCTGATTACCTTTGGCCCGGTGTTCTACCTTGCGCTATTCGTAGTGAATGGATTAGCGGGCGTATTCATCATGGATACTGTTTTCCCTGGCCTGAAAGCCAGTGAGCGCGGTATCGCTGAAGCCATTTTGAATGCCTCCGGCTTTTTGGGCCTGATCTTCATTCTGATCAGTCAGACGCGCATCAATACGGCTAACTACTATGTGGCCTCGCTGAACTTCGCTGGGTTTGCTGCTCGTGGCTTGCGACTTTACTGGCCACGCTGGGTGTGGGTGCTGTTTGTGGGTTGCTGCGTTTATCTGCTGATGCTCACCAACGTGTTCAGCTATTTGCTCAAAGCATTGGCATGGCAGGGCGTCGCGGTTACTTCTTGGGTTGCGATTCTTATGACTCACTACGCACTCAACCGTGACGCGAAACATGGTCTAGAGTTTCGTCCGGGTAGGGTCAAGGCTGTCATGCCTGGCGCATGGGCGATGGTCATTTCAACGGTCGTGGGCATCACAATTGTTGAAGGCGGGACCAAAGGTAGCTGGTATGTGGAAACCGCGCCCATTCTGATTTCGGGGCTGGCTGCGTTCAGCTACTGGATGATTATCAAATTTGTCGACGGTGGATTGATTTCCCGATCCTCCGATCCGCGAGACGATGTTTTCGATGTGTGGCGAGCACACATCGAGTGTCATGTGTGTAATCGATCGTACAGCGCTATTGAGATGGACCGCGATCCCTCGGCCGGACAACAGGCTATATGCGCAGGTTGCGCCGAGGGTAACTATGTCTTCCTCCAATCGGCGCGCCAAGAGGGCAGCGGTGTGCGTGCTTCTCCTGCGCAGGCCAACTAAAGGCGGGGGAGCAGTGGAGGCGCAGAGGATGCTTAGAATACCTTGACCGAACAATGCGTGCTTTGCACTCAACATGAATGAACATGTTGAGTGCTTTTTTTGCTTAACATGAGGTAATTAGTTTGGTTTTTTTTCGAAACAAGCGCTTCCTCGTTGAGTTCGCCTTGATCGTAGGTGTTTTCTCGTTCTGCACTGGCGAGTTTGCAATGATGGGTCTTATTTCAACGTTGTCGTCCGCTTTTCAGAAGCCAGAAACGAGCGTAGCCCATCTGATCAGCGCATACGCGATTGGGGTCGTCGTGGGTGCCCCTTTCATGGTTTTTGTAGGGGTTTATCTAAAAAAGCGAAAACTTATTCTAGTTCTATTGGGGTTATATGTCTGTGCAAATGCCTTGAGTTTAATGGCTCCAAACTATGAGACGCTTTTATTGTCTAGGCTATTGGCCGGCTTCCCTCATGCAGCCTATTTTGGTGTCGCCGCAATGATTGCGGCTTCTATGGCACCATTCAATAAGCGAGGCAAGGCAGTTAGTAGGATACTACTGGGAGTAACGGCAGCGATATTGATTGGTGCACCGGGCGCGACTTACCTAGGTCAAGTTTTCGGCTGGCGTTCGGTTTTTGCCGGCATCACTATTTTCAGTTTGACGAGCTTGATTCTTCTTTATCACAATGCACCTGAAGTTGAGGATGAGCGGCGACTAAATGTCAAGGATGAATTGATGCCTTTCACTCGCCTGCAGATATGGCTTGCCCTTGCAATTGGTGCTTTTGGTTTCTGCGGGATGTTTGGTGCCTACAGTTACCTTGCTCCAATTATCTTAAATGTTACTAAGCTGGAAGCTAGTTGGATCGCGCCCATGCTTGTTTTGTTTGGTGTCGGTACGATGATTGGAAATTTTACAGGTGGCTGGCTTTATGATCGTATCAAATTTGCCGCTGTAAAATATATTATGTTATTTAGTTTTGTTGCCTTGTTCGCGTTTCCAATTCTGTCCCAGACGTTAATGGGGATTTCACTTGCCACGGTGTCACTTGGATGCATGGTCGCATTGGCGCCTGCACTACAGATGCGACTGATGGATATCAGTAAGCATGGACAGTCACTCGTTGCAGCTTCCAACCATGCCGCGTTAAACCTTGCAAACGCGCTCGGCCCTTGGTTGGGTGGACTCGCGATTAATGCTGGCTTGGGGTGGACATCGACAGGTTATGTAGGCGCCAGCATGGCGTTTGTAGGATGTTTAATTTACTGGCTGTCTGAGCGCTTAGAAAGCAAGGCAGAATAAAATTTGGTTTACGGATGCTCTGCTTTTTCTGAGCAATGCCCTAGATGATCGATGTGGATGTAGAGATAAATATTTCATCTCTTTTATGGGGGGCGATATTTCCGGAGAGCTCTGTCGCGATTAATCCTGTACTGCGAGCAACGATATTTACAATTTGCCGATCTGTGAGGCTGTTAGTAGGTTCGGAAGTATATGAAGTCAACCGTACCCATCTGGCATCCTCGATTTCCACAGTATCTAATATGTTGATCGCTTGCGTCAGCGCTTTCATTTTACAGATGAAATGCAGATTGGATTTTCCGAGCTGATGAGTATGCATTGTAGTGAATCCAACTATGGATAAGAATACCGATTCTATTCCGGTTTCTTCCAGTACCTCACGCTGGATCGAATGCTGAATGTGTTCGCCTGATTCTACATAGCCGCCCGGCAATTTGAATCCAGTTGTTCCTCGCTCTTTTACCAGGAGTATTTCGTTCGCTTCATTCAAAACAATAGCGGCTGCACCAATCGTGTGGGTCGGAATGAAAGGTACAAAAGTACTTTTTGAAGATTGACGAACCAACGTCAACTCTTGACGAAGGCAACTGTGAAAGGTGAAGCCGGCGCTGACAAATAACGGGATTATCTCAGAGTGGAGAATAGGAAGTGAGATCCAGCAAAGGGACTTTTTGTGAGCGTCGAGATACATTAACAGATCTGCAATCTCAGCTTTTAGCTCCTCCGCGGAGGGTGGTAATGAAGAAGGATCAATGGTCACGCCATTGAAATTATCCAGCTCAAATTTCATTATTAGCTTCCATGAGCAAACTAACGGAACCTCAAAAAATGTCTGTCAAGCTATGTGAGTGTTCGTCGCTGTGGTTGGCTGTGACGGGTAAAAAATTGATATTTTTCAATGTATGTTCATTTTGTTCGCTTGTAAAGGTTGTTTTATAATTTTTGTCCAACGCTTTGCTGAGGTGTAAGGGTTGATACAAGCTTATTGTAGGCGTTGGAGGTGTAATTGATAATGACGAAAACAGATCCGTAGCGTCGTAGTGTTGATGTTCCATAGTTCGCTTTCGAAAGGAAGCTGTTTCGATGAGTATTAAAGTTCTTACGTAGCGATGGTCGCGTCCTCTAGGTAATCTGGCTTGTTGGTAATCCCGTCCAGTCAAAGTTCTGCTGATGGCGGCGCAGTAGGTATGTTAGAGCTAATCTAATAGGTATAAGGATTTTTTATCGAAATGTTAATGATGATAGGATGTTCATGGCTGGTGTGGTTTTTGCATTTAATTTTGAGACCGCTAACGCTAAAATAGAGGCTATTATGCATTCACTCAATTCGATGGCAGGTATCAGGAAATATCGTATCCATGACGAACTCCCGATCACTTTGAGCAGCGAGGATGCGTCATTAGAGGTTGTTTCAGTGAGGGGGGAGGAGAGCGAAAAGTTAAAAGAAAAAAGGACTTTATTGTCGTTTTTTGTGAGAGTTCGCGCTATTTTGTTACGTGTCGTATCTTATTTTTTTAGATGATTGCGATCGTGCGACAGCCAAGACGCCAAAAATTAATGCTTAGTGTTTCAACGATCAGCTTCAAGCCACTGAATGATATTAAGAAATTGATATTATCCAGCTTGGAGGACTAACGATCCTGCTGGATTCGCTGGATTCTAACGATAATTCGTTAAGGTAGCCCATTGGCGCATTTGGATCTTTCGCACGCCACTCACTCTTAAGTCCTAGCGCTGCTGCTTGGCAATCTCCTGGTTGCGCAGGATGAACCGTTGCAGCTTGCCGCTGGGTGTCTTCGGCAGCTCATTGACGAACTCGATTTCGCGTGGATAGGCATGAGCCGCGAGACGCTGGCGGACGTGTAGCCGCAGTGTTTCGGCCAGTTTCGGGCCAGGTAGATATTGCTTGTTTAGTACTACGAAAGCCTTGATCACCTCTGTCCGCTGCGGGTTGGGCTTGCCGATAACTGCGGCCTCAATCACAGCAGGATGCTCCACCAGCGCGCTTTCAACGTCAAACGGCCCTACCCGATAACCGGAGGTGGTGATCACGTCGTCGTTACGACCTACGAAGCTAATGCTCCCATCGTCATTGAGTTCCGCGGTATCCCCGCTCAAGTAATAACGACCCACGAAGGCCTTCGTCGGCATGCCGAAGTAACCAGCGAACCAGTACTGCGGCGAGCGCTCGCGATCTACTGCCAATGCACCAGGCTGGTCAGCCGGCAATTCCTGCTGCTTCTCATCAAGCACTACAATTCGGTGACCAGGAATGGCGTAGCCAGCAGAGCCTTCACGTACAGGGTGGCTCAGACCATGATGGTTGCAAAGCACCATACCCAGCTCGGTCTGTCCATAGTGGTCGTGGATGACTACGCCTAAGTGCTCGGCGAACCAGCGGATGACTTGGGGATTGAGTGGCTCTCCGGCGCTGCTGATCACGCGCAACTGACCCCTGATGCTATCGGCGAATTGCGTACCCGTCGAGATAAGTGACCTGAAGGCCGTCGGGGAGCCGGCGAGGTTAGTGATTGCATATTTGTTGATTACCCAACAGGTGCTATCGACCGAAAATGGGCCATCGTAGAACAACGTTGCGTGACCTAAAGCCAGTGGCCCAGTGACCGAGTAATAGAGGCCATAGGCCCAGCCGGGATCAGCGAGGTTCCAAAAGCGATCGTCCGCCCGCAACTCTACTGCATCATGCATGTATCCCTTGAAAGCCAAAATGGCCCGCAATGGAACCTCTAGGGGCTTAGCTGGCCCGGTGGTCCCGGAAGTGCACATGAGAAGAAATGGGGCTTGGCCGTCCTGAAGCAGCGGCTCGCAGTCGTTGCTCTGGCGTTGGAGGGTACTCCAAAAATCATAATCCCCGAGGTCCTGTTGAGCGGCTTCCACAGTGATCACAACGGGGCAGTCGGTGACTTCATTCAATTTGGGCCGGTTGTGCGCATCTGTAACAACCCAGCGCGCACCAGAGCAGTCCAGCCGCTGCTCAATCGCCTTAGGACCGAACGCGGTAAATAGCGGTTGGTACACCGCTCCCACCCGCCAGGTTCCCAAGATCGTGATCAGTAGTTCGAATGTTCGCGGTAAAAGCCCGGCGACCCGGTCACCCGGTTGCACGCCTTGCTCACGGAGGAAATTGCCAAATCGGGCAGCCTGATCCTGTAGTTCGCGAAAGGTATGGTGCGAGGCTCGGCCATCCTGTGCTTCATAGAACAAGGCCACATCTTGGCCGTCGGCATGTCGGTCACAGCACTCCACGCAGGCGTTTAAACCGTCCAGACTACCGTGCAGGTCTTGCTCGGCGGTTTGCAGGTAATTGAATTCGCTTGCGGCGGTATGATAGTTGCGCATCCCGACATCCTATAGTTGTTGTTGGAGTCATCTAGAACCGATGATCGCTCTGGTTTTCTTGCGCAGCAATGTTCTGAACGCTCAGTGCGCTTGAATGGTTTGGCGAGTAACGCTAAACACGGATCATGGCCATTAAAACTTGCAGCGGGATTATACTGCTGGATGAGCCTCTTCAGGTGCGAGTTTGCGCTGAATAATCATCCAGGAACAGATTTCCACCGCGGGTGGGTTTCGTGTTGCCGTATGCGATGTCGTAGGTCGGCTTCATGTCGTGCGCATTTTTAATGCGGTAGGCACCTTAATCCGCTTTTCCACAGAATCGGCCTAAAGCGTGCTTCATTAGTTCCTACCATCCATAAAATCAATCCAAGTTATACAGCTAACCGAGAAGTTTAAAATCACGCGACTCGATAATCTCAGAGAACATTCATTGATCTAGCTTTAGCCACAGCTTGAGCTCTTCGCCTTACTCCAAGCTTGCCGCAGATCCGCTGTATATGACTTTTCACCGTAAACAACGAGATGTACAACCGTTGCCCAATTTCTGCATTCGATAGACACGCTTCGACCAAACGTAAGACCTCTATTTCTCGATCCGAAAGCACGCCGTACTGTTTATCCCTCTCCACCGAGGAGCAGAGGTCTGGACAAGTTCGCTCAAGGTTTTCCATTGGCAATCGGTGCTGCATTGGCTTGGAGGCTTCAAGCCCTTTTAGAAGCCATAACTTCGCTTCCTCTTTATCGCCGGCTTTATAGATGATAAGTGCAAGTTTAAATGTCAAGTCTGCGGCGCTGGTGAGATAGCCTTGAGAGTAAGCTCTAGTGATGACAGCTTGAAGTTTACTGATGGCCTTTGGGTAGTCGGACACTCCTGCTTCAGCTGCCAGTCCTTCACATTCAAGCAGTAGCTCCATGGTGGACAATGGCTGGGTACATTGCCCCGACGCATGATGTTGCTGGATGCGCTCAAGCAAAGGTATCGCTCGGCCGGGCTCGCCGCGACGGATCAGTACTTTGGCTTGTGCTAATTCCAAACAGGCCAAGTAGCTTGGGGGGGCCATTTTTCTTTCGGTCAATAACTTGGCTGCTTTATCAACCAGGCTAGATGCCTTGCCGACCTCATCGTCCAGCAACGCTAGGTCTGCTAACGCCAGAAGAGCTTGATAGGCGGCCGGTTCCAATGCGTTATTCATTACGCGAAAGCTGATCCAAAACTGTTCCTCTGCCAAAGCTATTTTTCCAAGGCGCATCTGTATCTGGCCAAGCTTGAGATGAGTACGGCCAACCCACCCCCGCTCAGAGAAAATGGTATTGGAGATGAGCAGGAGATTACGTTCGAGCATCGACTCTGCTTGAGTCAACTGTCCTCGTACCATCATTACGTCAGCTTGGTAGTTATCCACGATCACGGCGGGCAGATCGCTATCTAGCAGCTTCAAGAACTGCCGTGCAGACGCTAAAAGGTTGTCAGCAACCTCTAGCTGACCAGCAAACAATGCATGGTTTATTAGAGTGGAGCGACAAAGTAACTGTAGCGCCCAGTCTTGGACTGGAAGGACTTCAATGGCTTCTCGGCAATGTAGCTGAGCGTTCGAAAGATCTCCCGATGCATGGGCTAGAAGCCCTAGCAGCGCTTGGGTCCGACTGAATGTTCGTAGTTGCAGCTCAGCGCTTGCAGACGGTAGAAATTTGTTGAGGCTCTCTAGGCAAACCGTGGCTTTCTCTACTTGAAAGGTTGCGCCAAATGCAAAAGCACTGAGCAGCACCAGATCACTGCTGCTGTGGGTAAGGCTCGCGGGCAAATCGTTGAACCATTCAAAAACTTGTGTGGACTGGAATCCGTATAGCAGGCGTCTATCGGCTAGCCGTTCGAGCAATTTAGTCGCTCGATGATGTACGCCAGCGGCCAGGGCATGGTCGATCGCGAAGCGGTATTGCTCTTGATCTTCCAGCCAGTTACAGGCTCGCAAGTGAATGCGCCGGGTGTCTCCTGCACTCAGCTCTCTCGCCAAAATGGAGGCTGCGGTAGGCATTAGCCGAAACCAGCCAGGATGCTCGGCGATCGGGTAGAGGAAAGCGCCTTGGCTTTCTAACTCCCTAAACCATGCATGGCTGTCATCAAGTTCGAGGAGGTGCGAGCAAAGCGCGTCATTGAAAGCTGAAGCTACGGCCAGAATAGTCAACTGCCTCCGAAGTTTGTCGGGCAGTGTTTCGAGCAGCTCTATCTCAATGTAATCGCGTAGCAACGACTCGAACTGGTAATTATTGCTCAGATGGGTACGCTGGCTTTGCTGTGCGGCGAGCCAGATCGAGGCTGCAGCAAACCAGCCCTGGGTGTCGCGGAAGGTACTTTCGAAAGCTTTAGTATCGCTTTCTTCGCCCAGCAGAATGATCAGTTCACCTTGGGTAATGGTGAGATCAAGACCGGTTATTTCAAGTAGCTCATCAGCAATTAGCAATTTCGCCAAGTTGATACCAATCCGCCGCCTGGTTGCGACCCACCATTGAACAGCATTGTTGGGCAAATTCAGCAGTCGTCCTAGCAAGGCGTCTAGTTCTGGTGTGGGCCGATGCGGATAGTCATCGAGCATGATCCATACAGAACTTGAAACCTCCATCAAGGTTTTGGTCACGAGCGCTTCGCTGGCTTTCTCGGGTGCACTCTCGGCAAAGGCCGCAAGGATGTTCTGAAGGAAACCTTCGTTACTCAGCGCCGCCCCGTGCATGGAAATCCAGATAGTTCCCCCTGTCGTCCTAGCCCGTGCACAGTCCGCCATCAAGGTGGTTTTGCCGCTACCGGCAGCGGCACAGAGCAAGCGCAGTCTGACATCCCGAGAGAGCACCTTGTTCATTAGTGATGTGCGGAGGATGTGGCTTCTTGGTTTTCGTGGCAGTTGGGGAAGACTGGAGTCTGGGGGAGGGGATGCTGGAATCATGGGTTTGCTCATCTCATAGCAGTGAAGCCTGTCTGATTTTTCGGCTTTTAGTATGGGGCCAGTCCTCCTAGTGCGTCACTAGCCACAAAGCACTAACGAGAATCTAAAAAGAACTACGGTAACGCTTATATCTCCTAAGAAGTAGAAAAAAACTATATTTATCAGTTGGTTAATAGTCGCAAATTAATTTGGTCCTTTGGGGGTAATGCGATCAAGTATACCTGAGACGTAGTGTTTAACCCGATCGTGAGTCCGATCAGCGCTGTGGGCTCACGCTGTTGAATCGCGTCTGCAATAACCATTCCTACCGCCCACAAGCAGGTATGGGTTGCGCTCAATAATAAAAACAAGTGAGACATAGGATGCAAAACACACCCAAGTTAAGCCGAGCCGTTCGTGCGACGGTTCCTGAGTTCTCCCCGCCCAGCCTGACTCTTGGTGCATTGGCTCTATGCCTGGCTCCGTGTGGATCAGTATTCGCTTTTCAATTTGACGGCGAAACAGTGTCTGGCTCGCTCGACACCACTGTCTCTTACGGCACCACTTACCGAATGCAGGCTCCCTCAAAGAAGCTGATTGCTCGTTCCAATGGCGGAAGTGTCGATAATGGCCCCCTCGTTTATGACGACGGCAATCTGAACTTTCGAAAGGGAGACCTTGTATCCGAGGTGGCCAAGGTTGTGTCTGATTTGGATCTGCGATTTCAGGAGGATTACGGTGTCTTTTTACGTGGCCGCGCATTCTATGATTTCGAACTGAAAGATGACTCGCGTCGTCAACGTGAACTTAGTGATGATGGCGAAGATCTCGCCGGCTCGAGTGCCGAACTGCTTGATGCGTTCGTGTATGGCTCTTGGAAGCTTGGGGATCGCCTGTTTTCGGCTCGCTTGGGTCGACAAGTGATCAACTGGGGAGAGTCGATATTCGCCCAAGGCGGTATTTCAGCGACCAATCCCTATGATGTTGGGGCCCTTCGTGCACCTGGGTCTGAAATCAAGGAGGCCTTTCTGCCGACCCTTATGGGATCGTTTTCCTTTGAGTTGAACGAGAGCATGACTGTTGAAGGCTACTGGCAACCGGGCTCCTCTTGGAAAGCTTCGAAGCTGGACGCTTGCGGAACCTTCTTCTCAACCACTGATGTGATCGGGGATGATGATTGCGATTATCTGCCCGTCGCGGCCATCCAAGAGTCGGTTACCGGTTTGCTAGGACGCCCCACGGCGTTCGACAGCCCAGACGAAGTGCGAGCCTATCTCAATGGCGTACCTGCCGGTATGAGGCCTCTCGCAGAGTCCCTGCTGATGAGTACCTTTGTTCCGCGCTCGCATGATGTCAAGCCAGACGGTGATGCTCAATATGGTTTAGGCCTGCGCTGGACGGCTCAAGAGCTGAACCAAACGGACTTCGGTCTTTATTACCTTCGCTATAGCACGCAGACGCCGGTAGTCAGTGCTAAAGCGGGCGCCATCGTAGCCGTACCCGGTGTCGGCCCCATCCCGTTTGCCAATCGAGCAACCTACTTCGCCGAGTACATTGGCAAGCGTGATCTCTATGGCTTCAGCTTCAATACGACAATTAATGGTGGCCCGCTGGAGGGCTTGGCGGTCGCCGGAGAACTGAGTTATCGCCCCGATTCGATTGTCAGCAAGTACACCTCGCGAGCTGTGATCTCTCCGGCTGTTGTGGGTGGCTTATCCCAAGGGACCTACATCCCCGGCTATGTCGAAAGGGACCGGGCGCAAGTAACACTCTCCGCGATCTATCTGCTGCCGAGTGGCGTATTGCGAGCGGACTCAGGAAGCATCGTTGCCGAAGCGAGTGCTAACCGAATTTATGGAAGTTTGCCTGCGCAGACGTTCGATAACCCTGACCTTCCAGGTGGTATGACCAACAGCTCCTGGGGCACGACTACCACAGGCTCCCTGACCTACAACGATATTTTTGGCCAATTCACCGTTTCTCCTGGTGTGAGCGTTTACGCCGGCATCAACGGGCGTAACGGCGCCAATAACAAAGGCGAGCGTGCCTACACCGCGAAAGTAGATGCCACCTACAAAGAAGTCATTGGTGCTGGCATCAGCTACACGGCGTTCAATGGCGGTGGTCGTTACAACCGCGACCGTGATTTTCTGAGTTTCAATGTTAAGTACAGTTTCTGAGGTGCAGTTATGAATGCGTTCTATAAGACTCAAGTTGTTGCTGCACTCGCGTTGATCTTCTGTGGCCATGTGTTTGCGGCTTCAGATGTTGCACGCTTGGGCCGGGATCTCACACCGATCGGTGCAGAAAAAGCTGGTAATGCCGATGGCTCGATTCCTGCCTGGAATGGTGGCCTGACAATGAACAAAGATGTCTTCGATTTGGCGAAGGGCTACAAAGACCCCTATGAGGCGGACAAGCCACTGCTGACGATCACCGCAGCCAACTCGGCGAGCTACAAGGACAAAATCAGTGACGGACAGTTGGCCATGCTGCGCCGACACCCCGATACCTGGAAGATGAACGTCTATCCTACCCATAGGTCCGCATCCTTTCCGCAATTCGTGTACGACGCAGTGAAGGTGAATGCCGAACACACCAAGCTGACAACGGATGGCAACGGCGTATCGGAAGTAAAGGTGGCTACGCCTTTCCCGCTACCGAAGTCCGGCTTGGAAGTGATTTGGAACCATTTGCTGCGCTACCGTGGAAATGCGGTACAGCGAACCAATGCCGGGGCCAACATTCAGGCGGGGGGGAGCTATACCCTCAACAAAAATCGGGATCTCTATCTCTACAATCGGGACTTTCGTGACGACGGCTCAACTGAAGGGAATATGCTCTTTTATTACCTTCAGGAGACGCTGGCCCCACCGCGCGATGCCGGTGTAGTACGGCTGATTCAAGATACCGTGAACCAAACTGTCTCCCCGCGGCAGTCCTGGGTGTACACACCGGGCCAGCGTCGCGTTCGGCGATCTCCTACTGTCGGCTATGACACTCCCACCGCAGGCGGTCTGATGACGGTGGATGACGTAGACATGTTCAACGGTGCTCCGGATCGTTTCACTTGGGAGATCGTGGGCAAGAAAGAGATGTATGTCCCATACAACAGCTACCGGTTTGCCTCTCGCACCAACACATACAAGGACATTATCCAGACGGCACACGTCAATCCGGACCTAACTCGCTATGAGTTGCACCGCGTGTGGCACGTGCGAGCCAAGTTGAAGCCGGGGATGCGCCACGTTTACTCCCAGCGCGACTTTTACTTCGATGAAGACTCCTACCAGATACTGGTAGCTGAAAGCCGCGATAGCCGAGGTGAGCTGTGGCGTCTCGCCGAGACCTACACCATAAATTATTACGACCATCAAATCGTGTGGTCCGCAGGTGAAGCGCAGTACGACCTTATCTCTGGACGCTACACGATCAATGCCCTTGCGCAGGAAGAAACGCCCGTCAACTTCGACGTAAAGCCCGATCTGAATGAGTTTACTCCGGCCCGTCTGAGGCAAGCCGGTGTGCGTTGACGCACTTCTTTGTCACTCAACTTCAATAGTACCGGGGGAATTCAATAATGCTTCGTCGGCAGTTACTGACAAACACGTGCGTTTTACTAGGAGGGATTACCGCCAGCGGGTTGGTAAATGCGTTGACGGGAGGTGATAAGCCACTCCTCACTTTCCCGCTCACGTCGCACCAGGCCCAGCTTTGCTTGGTGTTATCAGACCTCGTCATTCCCCGCACCGACACACCCGGTGCAGTGGATGCGGGCGTTCCCAATTTCATCGAGAGCGTGGTGTCCGATTGGTACACCCATCGAGAGCGAACGATCTTCCTTGATGGACTCACTGAGCTCGATAAGTACTGTCTGAAAGAGTTTGGTAGCGACTTCCTGAGCTCCACGTCGGCGCAACAGGCGGTCAGCCTGCAAGACGCCGAAACCATCGCGCAGGCATACGCGAAGGCGCATCCGAAACCGGTTACCCCCGCCACTTTGATGGGTAAGGGGGATATCGATCAAGAGGCACCCTTCTTCACCAAGCTTAAGGAGTTAGTAGTGGTTGGCTACTACACCTCCGAAACTGCTTCCAGCACGGAAATGCAGTATTTGCCTGTTCCAGGCAGATACGACGGTGAGGCAACCCTGCAAGCGAGTGGTGGGCGCCAGTACATCTGGTGATTCCCCAGCCGCAGCGCGTAATGCGCTGCGCTCGGCAGCTATTTAATGGTGAGTTATGCAGACTGATTTTGATGCAATTGTCATAGGCTCAGGGATCACTGGCGGCTGGGCCGCAAAGGAACTCTGCGAGAAAGGTTTAAAAGTTCTTGTGCTGGAGCGCGGGAGGGAAATCAAGCATGACATCGACTACAAGGGCATGTTTCAACCGCCATGGAAGATCCCTTTCGGCGGCAAGCCCCTACGTGACCTTTACGACTCTGAATATCCTGTCCAAAGTAAAATTTACGCTTTTGACGAAACCACCCGCCACTTCTTCAATAACGACAAAGCTAACCCTTACGCGTTTAACCCAGAGAAGCCGTTTGTATGGATTCGTGGCGGTGTGCTAGGTGGCAAGTCGTTAGTATGGGGGAGGCATGTCTATCGTTATAGCGATCTGGATTTTGGAGCCAACAAGAAAGATGGGCATGGCTGCGATTGGCCCATTCGCTATGCCGATATCAAGGACTGGTACAGCTACGTAGAAAAATTCATCGGTGTGAGCGGGCAGAAGGAAGGTTTGCCGCAGCTTCCGGATGGGGAGTTCCAACCCCCGATGGAAATGAACCACGTCGAGAAGGTTTTCGCAAACAAGGTTAGGGAAACCTTCGGCGATTCGCGCTGTGTGACCATGGGGCGAATGGCCATTCAGACCCAACCGCAAAACAATCGAGGTGCTTGTACCTACTGCTACAAATGTGAGCGTGGCTGCACCTTCAAGGCATATTTTAATAGTATTGTCTCGACGTTGCCGGCGGCCAAGGCCACCGGCAACCTGACGCTACGCTGCGATAGCGTAGTTGAGAGTATCGACTATGACCCCACAACCAATCGTGCTTCAGCTGTACGAGTGATTGATGCCAATACTCGTCAAAAGCTGAGGTTCACATCAAAGATGGTATTCCTCTGCGGCTCGACTATCGGCAGTACGCAGATCCTGCTCAACTCCAAGAGTGAGTCTTTCCCCAATGGCCTGGGTAACACCAGCGGGGTATTAGGACGTTACTTGATGGATCACACCTACGGTAATGGCGCACTCGGGGTGATGCCTGGCTATTTGGATAAGTACCCCTACGGCTATCGTCCCAACCAGATCTACATCCCGCGCTTCAAAAATCTTAGGGAAAACGATCAGCCCTATCTACGTGGCTATGGTTACCAGGCAGCGGCTCAACGTCTGGGCTGGAACTCCAAGTTCTCGATGGTTCCGGGGATCGGAGCGAAGTTTAAGGAGGCCATGAAAGGACCGGGCCCTTGGATTATGTATGTAGCGGGATTTGGTGAGGTTCTTCCGGACCATGAAAACCACATGTTCCTGCATCCGACGAAAAAAGATTCGTACGGCATTCCATTGGCGTGCTTCGACTACGTCTACAGAGAAAACGAGAAGGCGATGATTACGGATATCGTTTCCGAGGCCCACCAGATGTTGGCAGCGGCGGGGGCGGTGATGATCCAAGATTTCTCGGGCACGCCTCCTGGCGCAAGCGTCCATGAAATGGGGACGGCACGTATGGGGCACAACCGCGAGGACTCATTCCTCAATCGATGGAATCAGAGTCACGAGGTGCCAAACCTGTTCGTGACGGACGGTTCCTGCATGACCTCTGCCTCATGCGTGAATCCTTCGCTCACTTTGATGGCGCTCACCGTCAGGGCCGTGGATCACGCCGTGACCGAATATCAGTCAGGTCGTATCTAACTATGAAGCTCGGTGTACATATGAAAATTATTCGTCGCTTGTCGCTCATCCTGCTTCTGTTCGTGATATGCCTTGGCGCCTTTGTCTATTTCTTCCTGCGTTCGCAGGGGATGTTTCGCGAGCCGCAATATGATCAAGATCGTCCTACTGATGTGAAGGTCAAGATGCCAGCAGTCCTGGTGTTCGACAAAACCAATGGCTTCATTCACAAGGATGCGATACCTGCTGCAAATGAGATGCTCAGCCAGTTGGCGAAGAAGAATGGCTGGTCTCTCTACCACACCGATAATGCGGCTGTGCACAATGCGGACGACCTAAGCAAATTTCAGACAGTGATCTGGAACAACGTATCCGGGGATGTACTGACCGAGCCGCAACGTCAAGCTTTAAAAACCTACCTGAGCAATGGTGGGGGGTTTGTAGCACTGCATGCCTCAGGTGGAGATCCCAAGTACGCTTGGGATTGGTATGTAAAGGATCTCATTAAGGCTCAGTTTAAAGGGCATCCGCTGTTCCCGCAGAAGCAATCTGGCACTCTGGTTGTCGACTCTCCTGACGACCCGATAGTTGCCCACCTGCCATCCAGATGGGTTATGGATGATGAGTGGTATTCGTTCGACACAAGCCCACGTCCAAGGGTGGAGGTGCTGCTAAGCATCGACGAAACAAGCTATTCGCCGAAGATGGCTGGTACCGATATCAGTATGGGTATCGACCATCCGATGATTTGGAAGCACTGTCTCGGAAACGGGCGAGCGTTTTACTCTGCGTTGGGGCACTACGCTGAAACATATCGAGACGTGAATTATTCACGTTTGGTAGAGCAGGCGATCATTTGGGCAAGCGGCAAGAGTGGAGCTCCTTGCAAAGCATCAGTTGCAAATTAACGAACACTCTGACATTGGGTTGGGTTTTTGATGGTCGATAAAGTCAAAGTTGAAAAGCGGGGCCGTGTTTTGTGCATCGGGTTCAATCGCCCTGAAAAAATGAACGCGATGGACATTGATCTCTATATCGAGCTAGCTGTGGCTTACGGCATCCTGGATACAGACCCAACACTGCGCTGCGGCGTGCTGTATGGCGAAGGGAAAAACTTCACCGCTGGCTTGGAACTGGAGCTGTGGGCCGGTCAGTTCGCTAAGGGGGGCTTTCCCGAGCTTCCAGCAGGCGCCTGTGATCCTTTTGGCCTGAATCAGTCACGCCGGGTAAGCAAGCCGATTGTCGTGGCCGCCCACGGAATCTGCTACACACTTGCGCTGGAGTTGATGCTAGCTGCTGATATTAGGGTCGCTGCTGACAATTGTCGCTTCGGCCAGATCGAAGTGCAGAGAGGTCTCTATGCCGTAGGCGGCGCAACGGTTCGATTCGTCCAGAACATCGGCTGGGGGAATACGATGCGTTACCTACTGACCGGCGACGAATTTGACGCAAATGAAGCCCATCGTATGGGGTTGGTGCAGGCTGTATGCCCTGCTGGCCAGCAATTCGAAGCGGCGATGCAAATTGCAGAACGAATAGCCCTGCAGGCTCCACTGGGCGTCGCGGCGACCCTCGGAAGTGCCCGTTTAGCGATTAATCAAGGTGAGCAAATTGCGATGGATCAGTTGATTCCGGATCTATTGCCGATCCTTGCGAGCGGCGATTTCAAAGAGGGAGTCAATTCCTTCTTGGAACGTAGGGCTGCGAATTTCACTGGACTCTGAAAACCCTAACTTCAGAGGGTGGGGCGTTAAGTGTAAGCGGTCGTGAGTAGTGTTTCTCACCTGTAACTAAGAAAGCTAACTTGAATGGTAATGGAAACGTTGTGTCAGAAGTCTGAGTCGGGAAGGTTAGTTCCTCTTTTGTGGGCACACATCGATAGCGTCAGGTGGACGCGCTATCGAGGTGTGGCAACGAGGTTGTATTTCCCCCAGCGCGACTAGCTAGCTCTCGGTCGCCGCTATGGACGCAGACCGTGGTTTGAACAATGCTGAAAAGTAGCCAAAAGCGAACATGCCGACAATAATTAGTTGCAGCCATATACCTGAACCCGGCTCGCCTCCAGTTAGGTAGTGGAAGTTAACCGTGGTCAGAAGTGTAAAGCTTAGAATTCCGGCGACGGCTAGCAACGGGCAAACAGTGGTCCTGAAGCTGAATTCTTTGCGGCGAAGGAAAAAATATAGAACCGCGATGCTCGTCAGCGACATCAGGATTAGCATGGCATACGTGCCAACTCCGCCGACCTGGGCGTAGAGGAGGCTGGGATCTGACTTGATGAAAGCCAGGGTTGCCAGCGCCCAGCCTAAGGTACAACTGAGACTGGCGACATAAGGTGACATGTGTTTAGGATGGATTTTACCGAACTTATGCGAGATCGCTCCGTTGCGGCTCAGCGAGTAAATGTATCTAGCCAGTGCATTATGCGCCGAGAGCAGGCACGCGATGGCGGAAATGATTAGAATCCCCCGGGTTACGTCGACGCTGGTTTTACCCATGTAGGTCGCCATAGCGTTCATAAACAGGTTAGCCGTGTCCTTGTTGGCGGCTTCCATAACATTGTCTACGCCATAAGCCATTATGGTCATCCATGCACTGAATGCGTAGAAACAACCGATGAAAAGGACGGCTGCATAGGTTACGAATGGAATGGTTTTTTTCGGATTTTTTACTTCGTCCCGATAAACCGCGGTAGATTCAAAGCCGATGAAGATAATGATCGAATACAGAAAGGCAACTGTGAAGTTCCCGTCGAGGAAGTGGCTAGGCGAGAGTGGTTCTACAGAAAAATTTCGGCCATTGTTAGAGAATGGCACGATTAAATTAAAAATCAGTACGACGGCAATCTCTGCGAACATAGTAAGAGTCAATACCTTTGCCGAAAGGTCAATGCGCAGGTAGGACAAAAAGCCGGTTATCATAAATGAAAGCATGCTGCCTACGTACCAGGGAACACCTCTGATGCCAAAGACTTCGGATAGAAAACTGGAAAACACTGGCCCTATCAACGCAACGGTGCAGAACCCCAGCGTGAAATAAGCAAAGACCGCAACAAATGCCGTACCATGGCCTATTTTGATGCCACAAGCTTCGGCCACATAGGCGTAGAACGCACCAGGCTTAGTCACATGCTCTGACATCGCCACGAAACCAATACTGAAGCTCAGCATCAATACGGTTGCTGCCAAAATCAATAGCGGCGCGCCAATCCCTCCTCCTTGAATAACGAATGGAATCAAGCTGCTAACCGAAGTTACGGGAGCTGCGAATGCCAGAACGGAGCAGAGTAATTCCCAGCCGGATATTTTACCTTTGAGAGCTTGTGTGCCCGGAGCATAAGTGAGCTCAGGGGAGATTATATATGTCGCACGCGAGGGCTTAAATGCCCCGTCTAAGTCTTTCATTGACATCACCTAGTTATAGACGTTGAGCGGCAGTGTCGGCATGCGAGAGATAATTCGCTAAATAATAATAGTTGTATAAGCGCTCCACCATGCCGTCCTACGACTATCCATGATCTATCAGTGATGCACATCAACCTAAGGTATGAGGCAGTGCGAAATTAGATCTGTAGCGTCCTGTACTTAAAGGGGTGGGTCGCGGTGGCGCACACACGACCTCCTCAACCCTTAGCTAGCGTGCACCCATTAACAATGAAATTACCTTGCCCCTGCTATCGACCTGGAGCTTTTCGAAAATGTGCAGGACGTGGGTTTTAGTGGTCGGTAGCTCCATGCCGAGCCGCGCTGCGATAGATTTGTTAGATTCTCCCGACACTATGAGCTCCACCACCGCCCGTTCTTTAGGCGTTAGTTTGTAGCGAGCCTCAAGCTCCGCGTTCATGTTAATAAGTCTGACCGAGGGTAGAATGGAGAATGCATATTGCAGGTATTTGTGCACTTCCTTTAAATCGCAAGCCCCCATCTTCTTCTCTCTACTGCTTTCTTGGTGCAGCAGTGCGGCAGAAGCCACAGGAATTCCGCCTGCACAGAAAAGCAGATCCATTTCTTCTCGAATTTTATATTTACGGAGAAAGGGATAATACTGTTCTAGCAAATTTTCGTCGTGTTTCTCTCGGGCATTCGATAGGGTCTCAAAGTGTGTTGCTGTTTCGATCAATAGGTCAGCACGAAGCGGATCGGCGTGATAGTAGCGGTCATAATATTCAGTGATCATTTCCTCATCTGCGCCCAATTGAAAGTGAGGTGGTTTGCTTCGGTTGTCGTGATACCACGTGAACACAACGGCCGAGCATCCAGTGGTTTTTTTCAAGAATTTGACCGTGTTTTGCGCGTACTCTCGGCATCGTGTACTAAGCTCGGCGTTATGCATTAGGGGTGCCTCGTATTGTATTGCACGAAATTAAAGCGCTAGGGGGTGTATCTGCCATCTGATGGTGCAGTGCATACCCCAATGAAGCGATTCTTACAGCGCTATAACGCTACTCAGCATGATACGTGCCGTCTTTGTAGCCGATGATGTGGTTCGAACTCATCCTTAAGATGGATGTGCATTTTGTTATGTTGCGATAGCTTGATTGGAAGTCTTCTATCTGACTTTATGAATCCCTATGTTTTAATCTGGAGGATATATGTCTCTTATTCACCTGCCTTCCAATTGCTCGATTGATGAAGTTATTGCCTGCTTGGATGCTGAAGGATACTGCATTATCGATAACGCTGTGAGTGAGGCGGTTATAGATGCAGTCAACGATCAAATTCAACCATACTTGGATCGCACTCCTGAAGGTGAGAACAATGCCGTAGGTACGCTTACTCGCCGTTGCGGTGCGGTACCTGCCCGCTCTTCTGCATCTCACGCTATGGTTATGCACCCAACCGTGCTAGGAGCGACTAGAAAGTTCTTGGGTAGAAATGCATCTGCGGTGCAGCTTAACCTGACCCAAGTCATATGCATTGATCCGGGTCAGAAAGCTCAGTTTCTTCATCGTGATGAAGGTGCCTGGGATTGGTATGATCATTTTCCTGTAAACTTCCATATTGAAGTAAGTACCATCTGGGCCATGGACGATTTCACCGAGGAAAATGGCGCAACACGCGTTATCCCCGGGAGTCATAAGCATAACTTGCTTCCTCTGACTTTTGCTCAGGCTGACACTTTCGCAGCTGAGATGAAAAAGGGCTCAGTGCTCGTTTATACCGGCAAGACCATTCATGGCGGCGGTGAGAACAAGTCACAAGCTAGCCGCCGTGCTCTGAATATTGATTACTGTGTGGGTTGGGTCAGGCAGGAAGAAAATCAGTACCTGTCAATTCCCTTGGAGGTGGCGAAAAACTTCACGCCGGAACTCCAGCGTCTTATCGGCTATGAAATGGGTGGGGCAAGCGTCGGCTATGTTCGGGAGTACGAGGATCCCCGTGTGGCGCTCTACCCCGAGCAGCCGTTTGGTCAAAAGTTCTTCATGGAGTTACTGGAGAAAAGCTCCCATTTCTCCAACATTGGACGTAGTGTTTACGATTATGTGAAAAAGTAGTTTATTGGCGGTATTAACTAGCTAGGCCCGGACACATAGGGCCTGGACGGCTGAATTTTCAGGGACGCTGCCTCACGCTGTTTGTGCGCCTGTGGCTGAAATACTGACACAGTCAAAAGATTAGTCTTCGGCAAAGCGGTGAGCGTCCCTTATGAATGCGCTGAGCTTGGGCTGCAGGTTCCTAGATTACCTAACGGTCCGGGCAGCCCACTCGCCAAGTTTCCGCAGTTATACTGCCCTCATTGCCAGCTCTGGCGGTGTAACATACAATGTATCCGAACGATCGTTCGTTAGTATAATGGCGATCAGCTGTCGTTCGACTAACCCCATTTGAATCCCCTCATGCTGGCAAGGCGCAATGTAACGATGCCCTTTCTGGACTTTATCGTAATGGCCGCAATTCAATGTTGAGGCCGCTAGGGCTGTGACGTGATATGTTAAAAGCGATTGTTAGCAAGAGGGTTTTAGTTGAATTGGCTTTGATGGCTGGCGTCTTTTCCCTCTGCACTGGTGAGTTTGCCATGATGGGACTTCTCTCAAGCTTCTCAGCGACTTTCTCCATACCTGAAACTCAAGCAGCCAATCTTATTAGTGCCTATGCCATCGGTGTGGTGATCGGCGCTCCCATCATGGTGTTTGTCGGGGTGTATCTGAGCAAGCGGAACCTCATAGTGTTCCTGTTGGGCGTATACACGGTCGCAAATGCAATCAGTTTTTTCTCTACGAACTATGAACTGCTTCTATTTTCCCGTGTGATGGCGGGCTTTCCGCATGCTGCGTACTTTGGAGTGGCCGCCGTGTTGGCTGCCTCGAACGCACCGTTCAATAAAAGGGGCAAGGCGGTAAGCCGAGTCTTAATGGGCGTCACCGCAGCAATTCTACTGGGCGCGCCAGGTGCAACCTACATTGGTCAAGAGCTGGGCTGGCGGTGGATTTTTGCCGGGATTAGCTTTGTCAGTCTAATTGGTCTTTTCTTATTACATCGGTATGCGCCAGATATGAGCAAGGAGCCGCCTCTTAATGTAAAGCATGAACTGGCTTCTTTTGCTAATTCGCAAGTGTGGTTGACACTAGGTATTGCAGCCATTGGGTTTTCGGGCATGTTTGGAGTGTACAGCTATCTAGCACCCATCATATTGAATGTTACGCGGCTTGAAGATTATTGGATCGCACCAATGCTGATTTTTTTTGGTGTGGGTACGCTGGTAGGGAACTACGCCGGTGGGTGGCTATACGACCGCTTCAAGTTCGCTTCTGTTAAGATCATTTTATCTTTCAGTCTCATAACTTTATTGGTATTCCCGCTGCTTGCTGGCTCAAAGATCGGTGTGGCTGTTGCGACTATGGCACTCGGATGTATGATAGGGCTATGTCCGGCGCTGCAGATGCGGCTGATGGATGTCTCCAAACATGGCCAACAATTAGTTGCAGCAAGCAACCATGCTGCGCTGAATGCTGCTAACGCACTTGGGCCTTGGCTAGGTGGTATGGCTATCACTGCCGGATTTGGCTGGACCTCTCCAGCGATAATCGGAGCTGCTATGGCGTTATGCGCAAGCTTTTTATACTGGACTGCCAAGCGCCTGAGTTGACAGTTTGCTTGGCGCTCTAGCGGCTCTATCAGCCCCTTCAGATGGGGGCTGATAGGGTATGGGGTTATTACGTGCCCCGCCCGGTGCTTTCAAGCGGTAGCTGATGCGCGCAGGCGCCCTCGACGAACGAGTCATGTAATGCTTGCGGCACTTGCCTGCGTGGAGTTTATGGCACGCTAAATAGTAGAGGCTTTGATTCTGATCATTGCGTTTAGGCTCTGTATTAAATCAGCTGTAACTCATTTGGCCCCAGCGAGCGTCGGGACTCAGTAAAGTCCACGCTCATCAAGGGTAGGGGCCCTCGATGGCCAACGGTATGAATTTCCCGGCGCAGTCTGGGATTTGGTTGGAAAGCTCTTCAGTGAGCCTGGCGTAGTGGACACCCACTGGCAGATGATTGGCCGATGGTCAACGCTGTATCAGCGCTCTAGTTATTGGCGCAATCGCGGGTATTCGACCAGAGGCTGAAGCGGCTTCATATCGGATTGAGCGCGCAAGGGTTAATCGATCTGGGAGCCTGACTGGCTCCACAGCGGTGCGCGCAATTCGGACCTCTTCTGGTGCTGGAAAAAAGGGGGGGGCTGAAGAGTCGCAAGACCACGCGTTCGGACTTATCTGGAGCGGCCTGACGACCAAGATCCACATCCGGTGTTATGCCAATGGCATACCGCTAAGCTTTCTATTGTCAGGAGGGCAAGCTAACGGCATCGCCTATGCGCAGCCGCTGCTGAATAAGGCTTACATCGTTAGTTTGCGCGGTCATCCCGCAAACGCTTCGATGGTTGCTGTCTGAATAGGGCTGTGACGCCGAGGTCCTGCGTCATTACTGTGACCCTTACCGAATGCAGTCGGTGATCCCGCTGCGTGGCATGAAGCGCAAACCGAAACCGGGTCTGCCCAGACTGTTTGACCATACCAAGTACCGGTAACGCAATATCATAGAGCACATGTTTGGCTGGTTGAAGGAAGATCGCTGCATCGTTACGCGCTTCGACAAACTCGCGAAAAATTATGCGCGGATGGTTTCACTGGATTGTGCCATGCGGTGTTTTAAACAGTACTTTTCGTACCAAACCTAGACTTTGTGAAATACGGTTTTGGGTGTTGCTAGGATGTGCTTTGTCAGAACGAGCGCATAGTCAATGGCCTGATTGAGGTGAGCTTCTGAACCATCCCAGTGCCACCAGCTTCCAATGCCGTCCAGCGTCTTTCGAACTACTAGCGCGTCCTGAGTGCAGTTAGAGTGTCCTAAGTCGCGTGCGACAGCACAGTACATCTGATCGCAAAACTCTTCCCAATCATTAACTTCTCGCCGTAGTTCCGGATCCAGTAAACTATTTACTTTGTCAGTAGCAATCAGTATATCCCAAAGATCGTTCTCAGGTTGAGACAACTGTTGCGTGACATGAAATGCAACTAGGGACGCCCAGTACTCCTCAGCGCATGTGCAACCATGCAGTGCCTGGCGTAGACTTTTTGAGAAGTTATTGTAGTGTCGATGAAGTGCCGCGGATACTATTTCATCCCGGCCTCCTGGAAAGTGAGAATATATTGTAGGAGGTTTGACGCCAGCTGCTGATGCGAGTGTGCGCATCGACACATTAGCGATGCCTTCACTCGTCGCAACCCGCAAGAAAGAGTCCAGAATGATCTGCTTACTTTTAGTTAGGCTGCCCCAATCGAATGTGCCGATGTATTTGTCAAGCATAGAAATCATGCTATTAACATTGTCAAGCTTGGTCATTGCGGCTGCTACCTGTTTCAGCGATGGGCCGAATGGTACACAAGGGGAGTATATGATTCCACCAAAACCTGATTGACTAGCCCTGAGTTAACCAGGAGAGCCTGAGGCGACTCCCTGGTAAACCTAAGTCAGTGATGAGTGCGCCCAAGTCGCTCATACGTGTCTGGACGTGCAAGTTTATAATAGAGTGCCAACGCAATGCCTAAGATCATAATTGCCCCCAGGCTGTATAGCATCCATGTACGTTGTCCGGGGTCACCGCCGACCAACAGTTCAAAGTTTCTCTCAACGAGGTAAACAAGGCCCGTAAAAAAGATAGTTGAAATGGTCGGGGCAACCAGAGACTTTAATACGCTGGCGTTTTGGCTCCAGCCTCTTTTGAAGTACCAAGAGAGCGCAGATAAGTTGACAAGCGTGAGTAGGATTATTATACCGGCGGTGCCGACGCCCGACAGTTGGCCGTACAGCAGATCAGGTTTAACCTGCAATACAATAAAAGGTAACATCACGGATAATACTAGTAGAGACACGGCTAGCGAAGCGATGTAAGGTGAAGAGTGATTGGCATGTACTTTGCGAAGCACGGAAGGAAGCGCACCGTCTGTGCCCAAGTTATAGAGATATCGGGAGAGTACGTTATGTATGGACAGAATGCACGCAAACGAGGAGGTCAATATCAATGCTGAAATAAAAACATGAAATTTTCCGCTCACGTATTTACCGAATGCGTCATTAAACATATTGGCTGGGGAGTTAGTTGCTACATCTTGGATGCTAGTCCCATAAGCTATGATCATTGCATATGCGCAGAATGTGTAAATTACGCCAATAAAAATAATTGCGCCGTAGGTGGCCATTGGAATCGTTTTGTCTGGCATTCGCACTTCGTCTCTGAACAGCGCAGTCGCCTCAAACCCCATGAAAAACGAAACTACGAACAGCATGGCAAACGGCAGGTTCACAGAATCCTTTGTCAGCTCTGAGGGCGACAAGGGGGCGACCGCCGTCACCGAGCTATCGCCACCGTTAGACAGTACTCCCAAAGCGAAAATAATGCATATTATGATTTCCGCGACCATGACCCAAGTTAGAATCTTGGCGGAAAGCTCTATATGGAGATAGCCCATGATGGCGACGGCAAACCAGCAGAGTAGAGCGTAGACGTACCAAGGATATGAGGTTCCGGAAATCTCTTTATGTAGATCTGCCCCGGATACACCGAAGTATGCGGCCACGCCGGTTAGAATCAGAAAGTACGATACAGCGGCCATCAGTCCTGAGCCAAGACCTGCAGGCTTTCCAAGTCCATAGCTTATGAAAGAATAAAAATCTCCCGGGCGTTTGACTTCAGCGTTGAGTGTCACATATCCAATCCCGAAGATTAGAATCATTGCTGTAACGAAAATGAACGCGAGCGGACTGCCCACCCCCCCGAACATGAGTGCGACAGGAATGTATCCTGATACCGTGGTCAATGGTGCTGAAAAAGCTAGAACTGTGAGAGCTAAGCTGAATGCTCCCATCTCACCGGCGAGCTTTTTGTGTTTGGAAGGTGCATCGATTTGCAAAGCCTTTGCCTGCGCTGTTGTCGTCATTGCTATCTCCTAGGATATCTATTGATTTGATTCTGTTTGGCGGGCAGAGATATACAATTAAAAATATTTTTATAATAAGTTTTGGTAAATTTCGCTATACAGGTATTTCTTAACTTTTTTCAGTCTGGCGAAGGTGCTCCTAACCCCATTAAGGAAAAACACCTTCCGAAAAACCATAGTTCCCTCCTTATTTAGGTTGTATCAGTCGTGAATTCAGGGGTTAGGGGGAGGGGTACCCTTATTTGAAGATGAGTGGCAGCGTAATGTAGTTACGGATTCGGTCGTCGTTCATCGTGACTGGTTCTTCGGCCAATTCGATCCGTTTGAATCGCTGGGCGATTACGTCCAGAGAAGCTTGGACCTCGGCACGGCTGATCACCTGCCCAGCGCAAGCGTGTACGCCCACACCGAACGAGACGTGCTGGCTCGCTTCTTGCGGTCGGGTATGATCGAATTGGTTAGGACGTTTGAAAACAGTCTCGTCTCTGTTTGCGGCTGCGGTCATGAAGCGTATGCAGGAGCCCGCCGGAATCGTGACGCCCCGGATCTCGATGTCCTCTGTCGGATAACGAGTGAACGACTGCTCCGGTGGGTTCAGACGTATGAATTCGTTGATCATGGCCTGGCGAACCTCCGGATTGTCCCGGTAAAGTTCAAATAAGTGCGGCTCGCGAGCAAAGTGTTCAAGAATAGACGCAAGCAGGTACGCCGGGTTCGGTGCGCCCGAGAAGTAAAAAAGTACCAGCGTCTGGAGGACCTCATTATATGTCATGTCGCCACTGACCTCGAGAGTCAACATGGCATCAAGCAGACCATTACCTGGATTTGCGCGCTTTTCGTTGATCATTGCCTCGCATTTAGCAAATAACCATTCAAAGCCGTCCCTAGCGCGGTCTTTGTCGGCCTGAGTTGCTGCTGGGGTTTGCATGCCAACGATTTTCAAAGAGTTCAGCGTCGCTAGCTCGATTTCATCTTCGATGACGCCGAGTACACGGCACATAGTTATATGAGTGGGGACGACACAAATATTGTGGTGCGCTTCAATATAGCCATCGGGCTCTATCTGATTTAGAGCTTCTTCGGTCACGCTGATAGTGTGTTTGACCCACTCTGCCACAAGTTTGGGTGTGAACCATTTGTTGGTGTGTCGCCGAGTAGTCGTGTGCTTGGGAGGATCATAAAACAAGATCGTATCCAAAAAAACATGCCAGTTATGAGGTTTCACCCAGTCAGGTTCAACCATGCTCATAGCCGGGTGTTTTACGTACTTTATGTAGTCTTCATACCGCGAAATGATGTAGGTGTGCTCGTTTTCTTGGTACAGCGGGTAATCTCGCTGCAGTCGGGCGTACCAAGGATAGGGGTTTCGGCGAAAGTCGGGATGCGACCACGGTAGAATGTCATGTGTGATATTCATGATTTATGCCCATTTACACTGTTGGATGTAATTGTGTCAATCCATGTGGTTGCTGCTAGAGTCAGCGACTTACCCATGGCGGCATCGTGCATACCGGTTTCACCCAATTGGGTGGCGCCAAGCTCTATCAACTTTCGCGACACAATATTGATCGCATTATTGAAGTTGTTATAAGTGCTGTCACCGAGGCCAAATGCCGAAAACGTTATGCCGCTTAAATTTGGAGCATTTGAGTCAAGTTCGGCATAGAACGGCGCCGTAGTCTCCGGTAACTCACCTTCGCCATAGGTAGATGTTACAATTACAAGGTGCGGAATTTTTGAAAGCTCCGTCACACTCAAATTTTCAAGCGATTTAACATCTGTCTTAATCCCACGAGCGTCAAGATTCGCTGCTATATCATCCGCAGCCATCTCTGCGTTCCCGCTCTCAGTGCCGTAGGCAACGAGTACATCAAACATGGTCTCACCTTTCCTATTAGTTAATTGGTTGAGTCAGGATATTTTGCTTTTGTGTTAACTCATGGCGTGCTGACCATGTGCGATTTTGAGCATCATCAAAAGATCCTGCACCTTTTGTCGGCAACGCGAAGAATTGGCTGAAGCTTGCTCGTAATGATCAATGCGCTTCCACCCTTCATAAGTTACGTGGTTAACGGGTAGATCACGTACTACGGATGCAAGACCGCGTTTCACTGCTTTGATTTTTCCGCTTTCAAAGTCTTCGATGATCTGATTTGTTACTGCTTTTGCGTCTTTACGATTTTCCGCTACGGTGCCGTTGGCACCTCTGCGGAGCCACCCAACTCTATAAATCGAGTCACCTTCAAAGTTTTCTTGGGGAATTATTTGATTAGATTCAGCGCTGTTAGTAAAACCAATCGCCGTAATGATTGAGTCGAAAATCCGTGATGATTCTGAATCGGTGCTTTTACTGTTACTGATCAGTTCCGTTCCGAAGCCCTCTACGTAAGAAATTGACTGAGGCACTTCGTTGAAGATAAATTTCAGGCTGACCTGTGCTTCGGTCTCAGCTTTGTCTGCGGCTTGCGCCTTTCTCAGCATTTGGGCGATGGTACCGACGTCGGTCTCTCGTAGCCCCTTCACGCTTACCTTCACGTTAGGTAGAGCAATCAATTCGGCCATCATTGAGTTGTCGCACTTCGCTTCGTCTGCACTTGAGCGACTGATGAGCGTGATGTCGCTGACGTTCGCGGTATCTATTTTTGTTCGAATCTCATCAGAAATGTCTGATCCCGCCAACGCATCATCGGTTTTCGCAATCATCCGTAACGCGTCGATGGCTACGTTCCCGCTGCCAATCACTGCGATATGTTTTCCTAAGCGCCTGATTTCGCCATTCGCGTCCACTGGCAGGTTCGCTTTAGGATGTCCGTTAAGCGCTTTTAAAAGCGCGCCGGCACCAATTACTTGAGCCGCAGGAGCCAAGGGTATGCTCAAGGTGGCGTCATAATTGAGCCCAGTTGCCAACACCACTACATCGTAAGACTCAGTTAGCTTTACGAAGGAGATATCCCTACCGACAGCTACGTTGCCCCGAAACACGATGGTTTCTTTTTCTAATAAACGCTCGAATTGTTGTGTAACAGCCTTGCTACCCTGGTGATCTGCTGCCACCCCGTAGCGGACAAGCCCATACGGGACCGGAAGTGCTTCGAAAATTGTGATCTGCGATTCGGGCCATTTCTTGTTAAGGAACTGAGTGACGTAGCAGCCAGAGGGGCCGCTTCCCACGATTGCTATGGTTGGAAATTTGGTAGGCATCAGCATTCTCGTTCGGGCTGCAGGGTGCGGTTGTACCGAGGCTCAGCAATTGGTTCTGGGTATCCGTACGAACGGTCGTTCGGTTTTTTTCAATTAAGCAATGTGTATGCCAACTTGTGGAGAGCCTTTTTTATTGGGGCTGTGCGATAGAATGTCTGGATTAGTGCACCGTAAGAAAGCATCGCGCTGCCATGCGCTCTTCTAACGTGCCTGTCTCAATTACGGAAATGTTAAGTGTTCGCACTCCTCCTATTGGGGTTCCCTGAGAGGTGCTCTTTGGCTGTGGACATTGTCAAAAGCATTGGTCTACGGTGGGCCAGTCGCCGACTTGGAAGCTTCCCTGAGTTTTGCCCAGCATCGACCCTGGCTGGAGCGTTTCCTTGGTTGATGACGCTACGAGATCGGAGATTGGCTGGAGGGCGCGAACACCTCCGGCAGCTATCCTTTACCTGCGAACTCGGCCCGCCATGCGATCGCCGGGGCTGATTGGCGGGATATTACGGATCGCTGGGGTGAGGCGGTGATGTTGAAAAGATTGATACCGGGGGTGTGGGATGCCAGCCAGGTACAGCTATGGATTTGATGCGCGATGGGTGGGACTGCTATGTCAAAAGATTGATTTCACCGGTCAAGTCATCGATCGCCACGCGACCTGCTGACGGTGTATGCCTACCTCAAGGACCACAAGACTGACACGCTCATGAATGTGGTCCAGACCGTCGAGCAGTTTGCGGCGATCCATAACACCGATCAGATCCAGTTCCTGAGCGCCACGGGCAATGCCGGTATCGAAGCGGACACCAATATCGTCGTGGAGCGTTCGAACGTGCAGCTGCTGTCCATGGTGTACACGGCCGTCATCGCGCTTTGCTTCATCACCTTCAGGTCCTGGCGAGCGGTGGTGTGTACGGTGTTGCCTCTGATGCGGACCTCCATTTTGTGCGAGTCCTTGATGGTAGGGCTCAACATCGGCGTCAAAGTGGCGACACACCCGTGATCTCGCCTTGGGGGTCGGTATCGGTGTGAACTAGCGTTTTACATCCTCAGTGTGACACTGGCGCAATCTGCGCAGAGGTGCAGGTTTGTCTGACGCTTACTACCTTGCGTTGCTGTCGACCTGCGTGGGCGTGGTGATGACCGGGATTTCGCCGGGTATTGCCGTGCTCACATGGGTGCTGTCACCCATCAAGTTCCAGGCCGATATGGGAATCCTGCTTGGGTTCATGTTCATCTGGAATATGGTGGGCGCGCTGGTGATTGTTCCGGCGCTGGGGCATTTTCTGCTCAGGCTCAAGTCACTGCTGAGGAATGCATGAGGCCGGGTTAGCTGTGTCCGGAGCAACGTGACGGCTACGGCGACGCTCTTTGCTGCAGAGCGACGACCCTGGATCGGGTCGGATCGCTCGCTCGGCAGTTTGCTGCGTTTGATCAGCCTGCCGATTGCAGCTTTCGTTGCGGCTTACCCAACACTGTGGCCCGGGTCATGCCTATTTTGATTGCTGCGTTGGCGGCTTCGCGGCCTTTTTCCAGGAAATGCGCACTGAAGATCGCGCGATGGTGATCGGTCTCCTGGAAGTGATGCGGGGTCAGGGACACGGAAAGAATCGGCACGCGGGTATCCAGGCCAACGCGCATCAAACCATCAATGACTGTCTGCGCGACGTAGTCGTGTCGATAGATACCGCCATCCACCACGAGGGCCGCTGCGACCACCGCCGCGTACCGGCCGGTCACTGCAAGCTCTTGAGCCATCAGTGGCAGTTCGAAAGCGCCAGGCACCTCGAACACATCGATTTGATCCGGACAGATGTTTTCGTAGAACCCCTCCAACGCCCGGTTCACGATATCGCTGTGCCAGCCCGCTTTGATGAATGCGTATCGATTGGCGACCATGTTATTACCTCATCTTGTTTTTCTGGTTTCCTCAGCGCGTAATGGCCAAGGTCAAATCATGTTGTCAGGCGCTGTTCTCAGGTCGTGATGCCTTATCGAATCAGTCACTTGTTGGTTCACAGTGTGAAGCGGTGATCAGGCGATCTCTGCACAGGTGCGGTAACGGCGTTGGTGCCAGACCAGGCATTCCGATGGAGCCTCTGGCGTTACCACGATATCGGCGATGGAGCCGATGAGAATGGTGTGGGAGAAACCATCGATGGAGCGCTCCAGCCTGCAATCGAACGCGATTAGCGCGCTGCCCAGCAGGGGCGCGCCGGTGACGCGTTGTATCCATTCGGAACTGGCGAAGCGATCTACGCCGCGCTGTGTGAACAGTGTGGCGAAGTCGGCTTGATCAGGTTTGAGTACGTTAACGCCGAAGGTGCCCCGTGACAGCAGGTCATCATGGGCACTGGCGTTTTTATTCACGCACACGATCAGCGACGGCGGCTCAGCCGAGAGACTGCACAGCGCCGAGACGGTAAGACCCATGCGGTTTTCCCCTTCACCTGTCGTTACCAGCGAAACCGGGCCTGGCAGAATCGACATGGCATGCAGGAACAGGGTTTTATCGACCCCTGAGTTGGAATGGCTAGCACTTTGTATCTCTGACATTTTTCTATCTCCGCAGGCTTGGCAGGGGTGTGCATTTTGTTCGCGCCGAGGCGCTGTCTAGCTGTCATGAAAATCACATGATCAAAACTGGCGGCGCGTTGTTGTATGGCCGCCAGCCGGTCCAGGGTTCGGGATTCATCTCTGCCCCTCTCGACCCAGTAGTTCATCGTTACCAGAGGGCCGGGTTGCCTCTGATCTCAGGTTCTCTCACAAACGGATAGTCAAACTGTCCCAACTTGAGCCAACGAGGGTTGTAGCGCGCTGAGTGTGGATAGGCGCCGGGCGTTGCAAGCATTCCCACGCGGGACCATGCGTTGCCGCTGTCGGCGCGTTCTGTAAGTGACTCAAGATGGGACAGTTTTGCGCTGTCGTGATCCCCGAGACTTGGCTGAGCACTTTATTACGCTGCCATGTTGCTGGAGGTTTGCCCGGGGATGACGGGCCTCTGGGCGCAGAGGCATCTGGCAGCGTTGCAAGTGCGTCCAGACAAAAAACAAGACGGAATCAAATGCCATGAAGAATGCGGTCTATGCATTTATCAAAGCGGGCGCACGCGAGGAATTTGTTCAGCGGGCCTTCGATGGGTTTTGCGGGAAAGTTCCCATAGAACGGATTGAGTCATTTGTCGTGTCCGACCTGTTCGCAGTTCCCAATGTGGCGATGGACCTGGCCAGAACGGGCGATTACAAGGTGGTTGTCGCCGCAGGTTACGTCGAGGAAGACCCCGCGTGGCAACACAGCCATTTTCTTTCTCAGTCCGTGACCAACGGCTTGATGCGGGTAGGGCTGGATACCGGCGTGCTGGTGTTATCGATACTCGCGTGTCCCAAGGTTGCTCCCGAGAATGCGCAACAGCATCAGGTCATGCTCGAACATTTCCATGCTAAGGGGCGGCAAGCGGCTGATGCAGTGCTGCAAATCAGCAAGCTGAAGGCTTCTCTACCCGCTCTCAGACAGTTTCTTGAACGGTTGTGGCCTGTCTAGAAAAGTCTTTGAGGTGGTTGCTCATCAATCCGTCCGGCTGTCGTCATCGGGAAAAACATGTCTTTCAATACTGGCTCTATTCGCGTCAAAATTGTTGTATTGGCCGGCTTGTGCCTGCTCGGCATAGTTGCTGTGGTGGTGGCCATGAATATCCACTTTTCCAGCGTGAATAATTCGCTAGTTGCCCAAGCCAGCGAGCGCACGATGATCCACGCCGCTAAGACCTTGCTTCAGGCCAAGGCGTCTGAACAGACGGCCATGTTGGGCAGTTATTTTCGTCAGAGCCAGATACTGTTGACGTCGCTCGCCGATCAAGTCACCGCCCAGAGTGAAGGGTGGAAGCGACACGGCGGTAATCCCGCAGTATTGCGTGAGTTGCTCAACGATAGCGTGAAAAAGCTGTATGAACGCAACACCGCACTCGGGTTGCAAGGGCTGTGGATCGTCTTCGAGCCAGATTCACTGGATGGTCAAGATGCTGTTTTTGTGGGAGATGCAACTCACAGCGGAAACGACAACGGGCGCTTCACCGCTCAATGGAGTCGCTACGGCGGGAGTTCGGTGAATTCGACTATTGCAGAAGCGGATCTAGTGAAAACCGACCTGAATGCCAGTGGTGTTCCCTACAACAACTGGTTCGTTTGTCCGAAAACGACGCGGCAGCTATGCGTGCAATCGCCCTATAACGACACCGTCAACGGTGAAAAGGCACTGCTTACGTCGATATCGATGCCCGTCATCGTCAATGGCGTTGTGGTGGCCGTCGTCGGGGTCGACCTATCGCTGGCGGCGCTGCAAGCCGGGGTACATAAGAGTGCTGCGAGTCTGTTTGGGGGGCAGAGCTACATCATTGTGACATCCGCCGATGGCGTCGTTGCGGCGGACAGCGTCGATCCCGCGGCCATTGGTGCACATTTGCCGCCCGACATGGGCGGCAAGGTGCAGGATCTGGCAAAAGATGGCGCCGCGGTGGTCGAGAGCAAGGATGAGATTCGTGCGACGATCCCTTTGAATGTGGCAGAAGGTGTAACGCCTTGGAATGTGCTCCTGGGCGTGCCCCGACAGGTGCTGCTTGAAGACACGCTCGCGGTGCAGCGGCAACTGAACGACGCGCAGGCTCGGGGGGTGACCAATACGGTACTGGTTGGCTTCGTTGCGGCTTTGATTGGGCTGACGCTGATATGGCTGATGGCCTCTGGTGTGATTCGTCCAATCAACTCGGTGGCACAGATGCTTCAGGAGATTGCCACCGGTGATGGCGATCTGACGCGTCGCCTGAATTACGTCAAGCGAGATGAGCTCGGTGAGCTGGCGAGTGGGTTCAATCGTTTTCTGGACAAATTGCAACCCACCGTCGCCCGGATCAAGCAAAGCATTGTTGAAATCCGAACTGCCGCCGACCAGTCTTCGACAGTCACCCGTGAAACAAGCGAAGGCATGCAGGTCCAGTTTCGGGAAATCGACCAGGTAGCTACCGCATCGAATGAAATGAGCGCCACCGCGCTGGACGTTGCCACCAATGCGTCAAGTGCAGCGACTGCCGCCCAGGTCGCGGATAATGAGGCTCAGGATGGGATGGCGATCATCCGTCACAGTACGTCTGAGGTTACCAACCTGTGTGAAGAGATAAGCCGCGTGGTGGTCCAGGTTGAGGCACTGGCGGTCAGCAGCGAGCAGATTGGCTCGGTGCTGGATGTCATCCGGGGCATTGCGGAGCAGACAAATTTGCTGGCATTGAACGCAGCCATCGAAGCGGCGAGGGCAGGTGACAGTGGACGTGGGTTCGCTGTGGTGGCCGATGAGGTGAGGGCTCTCGCACGACGTACTCAGGACTCAGTCGAAGAAATCCGTCACGTCGTTGAGCAGATCCAGGACCGCACTCGTGGCGTCGTCACGCTGATGCACAACAGTCACAGCAAGACCCAGGACAATGCGCAAAGTATTCACAAGGCACTCAAGGCTCTGGATCGTATCGGTGAAGCAGTCTCCGTCATCACTAGCATGAACCTGCAAATTGCGAGCGCCGCCGAAGAGCAGGGCGCGGTTGCTGAAGAGGTCAACCGCAACGTCGCCAACATCCGCAGTGTGACGGAGTCCTTGACCCGTCAGGCGAGCCAGTCGGCGCAGATCACCGGTCAGTTGAATGTGTTGACGGTCGAGCAGATGCGGCTGATGGATCACTTCAAGGTCTGAGTGCAGCCAACGCTTGCCGCCGGGCATAGACGTCTGTACCTAAATGACACAGTCGGCATCCTCGACAGGGCGCTAAGGTGGCGCGAGTAACAATGCTTGGGCGTGAGCCCCATTAATAACAACGGAGAGAGTCATGAATAGAGTTTTGGGCAAGGTGACAATTATTACCGGTGCAGCGCGTGGTCAAGGCGAAGCTCACACGCGGTTGTTCGCTTCCGAAGGCGCAAAGGTGTTGATGACCGATGTGCTCGATGCCCCCGGTTCGGCGGTGGCGCAAGAACTGCGTGATGCCGGCTACGATGTTCATTATCTCCACATGGATGTGACGTCCGAGGCTGATTGGATCGCTGTCGTCAAAGAGGCCGAAGCGCGTTGGGGACGGGTAGATATTCTGCTGAACAATGCCGGCATCGTTGGTTCAATGAAAGGAGCCCACGAAGAAGAACTCAGCGCCTGGACCAAACTGACGGCGATCAACCAGCAGGGGGTTTTCCTCGGTATCAAGCACGCTGTGCCGGCCATGCAACGTGCCGGTGGCGGCTCCATCGTCAACGTTTGCTCCATCAACGGCCAGGTGGGCGGAGCGGGCTCCTTTTCCTATCAGGCCTCCAAGGGCGCCGTGCGCATGATGACTAAAGCGGCTGCAATGCAATATGTGAAGGACAACATTCGCGTCAATTCGATTTGCCCAGGTCTGGTGATGACTCCGATGGCAGAAGAAGAGGGTGTCGAATCCAATGATGCCTTCGCAGCCGCTACGCCTATGGGCCGAGGTGCGCGTCCAGAGGAAGTCAGTTACGGCGTGCTGTACCTGGCCTGTGATGAAGCGAGCTACGTGACGGGTACCGAGCTGTACATCGACGGCGGCTATACCGCTCAGTAATAGAGACAAACCGGCCTTGGGTGGTCTGGCATCACAATTGCTCATGGATCACTTCACCCGCTTCTCGGGTTCAGCGTCCGCCAACAGCCACTCGTTTCATCCCCAACGAATACTTGCGAAGGNTTCTGACGANTAGCGCCAGCGGACGTTTAACTCAACCGAGNCAGAGGAGTATTCATCAGGAACTTGAGGGGGGGGCGGTGCACCCTTGAGGTCTNCACCAAGCGTAAAGCCAGTCTGCACTGCCTTGCTTGCCTCTCAAGGGCGGAGAATTGACATGAACCCTAAAATGACTAACAAGCGGCACGAAGTTGCCGCAGGTTCACTTACTAAATCTGCCATNATCACGCTCAGAGAAAAATTCCTNTGNGACCCCCTGCATACCGATTTGTCCACGCTACGCCCGGTNATCGCAAGATCGTGGCAACGCAGCGCGCTATGNCAGGTCAGCCCTGCTCAAAAAACCATGGAACTGGTCGCCAAGCCGCACCTGGATGACAGGATTTTACAAACGGCACGGCCGATTTTAGACGAACTTGAACGCTTGTGTGTGGAATCACAAGGCATCGTGACCCTGACCGATTCAATGGGGACTATCGCTGATTTTCGCGGCGACCCGATGATGGTCAAGCGTGCCGAGAAGTNTTTCCCGATTCTGGGGGGCTGCATGTCTGAAGATCAGATCGGCACGAANTCGGAGGGCACGGCGATNGAGGAGGGTGGTGCCGTCCAGGTTTGGGGCGCCGAGCACTTCAATGANGCACTGCAGGATATGTATTGCACCTCGGTNCCGATCCGCGACCCGCTGCGGCGCTCTATTCGCGGCGTCCTGAGCCTTGCGTTTCCCGAGCGACTCGTGATCGGCATGGACCCACGTTCGATTCTGCTGATCCTTCAGGGGGCAGCATCCCAGATCAACAGTGCATTGGCCGCCAGCCTGGCTGCGCGTGAACAGTTGCTGTTGTCTGAATATCTGCGTGAAGTGCGCAAGCGGGGCACCGATGCGGTGATCGCCATGGACGGCAAGACCACCATCGCCAGCCGCAGTGCGATGCAGATGCTCGATCAGAGTGACTATGCAGTGTTGGCAGGTTATGCCCAGGAGATTCAGCATTGCAGCGAGCCTATCGAGCGCGAGATCAGTTGCGGTCCGGAAAAAACGCTGTACCTGCAAGCCCGGCCTGTCGACCGTGGTGACGGAGAGGCGGGTGCCGTCATGCGTTTGCGCAAGTCTGAAGCGTGCATCTCCCGCACTCAGACTCTTCGGATCACGGGGCGCAAGGATCAATTCGAGCAACTGATTGGTAACAGTTCACCCTTCAAGCGGGCCATCGAGGGCGCCGCGACCGCCGCGGCCAGGGGGATCTCGGCCTACATCGTCGGTGAGGCCGGTACCGGCAAGCTGTTGTTGGCCGATGCCTTGGCCGGTCGAGTGGGAGGGCCTACCCGTACACATCAATGCGCTGCATTGTCCCTGGGCAATCCGTTGGACATCCACCAAGTTTCCGATGACCTGGCTAACGGTGGCACGGTGGTTTTTCATCGCGTAGACAGTTTGCCGACGCTGTTCAGGGACCAACTGACGTTATTGCTTTCGGGGCTGGATCAACCCAGGGTGTTCATGACGTTTGCCACCGTGACTGACGATATGCTCCCGTTGATTTCCAGTATGCAGGGCATTGAAATTCAGATGCCTTCATTGCGTATTCGCCGCGATGACATCCCGTTGCTGGTCGACCATTTCCTCAATGCGTTGCCTCAACCACGTCGTGTTTCGTCACGCCTGCTTGAGGTACTGGCGGGGGCCGAGTGGCCCGGTAACGTTCGGCAACTCAAGGAGGTCGTCGAGGCAGCGGCACTCAGAGCGACAGGGGCTGAGGTCAGGCTGGACGATCTGGCAGAAGTGCATCGTCGCGCGCTGGCGCGGATCCGGCTCAGTCGCTTGCAAAGAGCAGAACTGGAGCAAATTCGAGAGGCGCTGATCGAGGCGGGCGGGAATCGGCTGCGTGCTGCCGCGATACTTCGGATAGGGCGTTCGACACTGTATCGCAAGATAGACTCATACACCGTACGAGGCTTTGAGATCGAAGTGCGTTCCTGACGGTTTCATCAACACATCAACACAATGCAAAGAGCCCCGGCGCAAGTCCGGGGCTCTTTTCATCAAGCATTAGCGTACTACGTTGAGCAGACGCCCCACTTCGCTGATCTCTACCTCAACCACGTCGCCGGCCTTCAGCCAGAATGGCGGAGTGCGTTTGCTACCGATGCCTTCAGGTGTGCCCGTCGCAATGATGTCGCCAGGCGATAGTTCGAGAAAGCTTGAAATAAACGAAACCACGTCAGCGACCGAGAAGATCTGATAACTGGTGTTGGAGGATTGCATCACCTTGCCGTTGACTCGAGTCTGAATATCTAGCTCTTGCGGGTTGCTGATTTCGTTCAGGGTCACCAGGGCCGGGCCACAAGGTGTCGAACCGTCGATCGCTTTGCCTGGCGTCCATTGCGTGCCGCGCAGTTGCAGGTCGCGAGCGGAGGTGTCGTTCAGCACGGTCAAGCCGGCCACATAGTCAAGTGCCTCTTCCGGTTTTACATTGCGGCATGGCTTACCGATCACCACGGCCAGTTCACCTTCGAAGTCCAGGTTCGGGGTGAGGCTTGTGCAGGCGATATCATCCGTAGCGCCGATCAGCGAGGTATTGAATTTGCAAAAAATGTCGGGAGCGGTCGGCAGTTTTCGACCGGTTTCAGCCACGTGATCGCGGTAGTTCAGGCCTACACACAAGACTTTGCTCGAATCATGAATAGGTGGGCCCAGGCGCAGCTTGCCGATTTGGCCAACCGCAGCTTCCGGGGTGGCCCTGGCCGATTTGACAACGCGCTCTTCCAGAACCGCCAGCTTGCCCTGCCACTGGGTCAACAGTTGGCGGTTGGTAAGCTGTGCGGGGGCGTCTTCGCCAATGGCGGTGAGCAATCGTTTGGTGTCAAACACGTGCTCGTCAATCAGGATGCCAGGCTGCAACTTGCCTTGGCTTTCGTAATTTACCAGCTTCATTTTTTTACCTTGATAAGTGAAGTGCTGTGGCGAGGTTCGTGCTCGGAGCATTGGCGTGGTTTGCCTGCGTACCGAGCAAAAGGTGAGTGATACAGGCAACGAGGAGTGCAAGCACCCCTCGACGCGGTTATCAGTCGTTGATGCCTGCGGGGCGCTTCAAGTCCGCAAGCTTCTCGGTTTTGTGCACGATGCCCTTGATGCGAGGCAGTACTTCGGTGCCCAACAGTTCGAAGTGACGACGGTATTTTTCACGCTGATCGAGGTAGTCGAACGAGAAGTGGATCAGGGTGCCGAAGCCACCGGATGCATCCAGATCACGTTGCAGTTTTTTCACGATGGTGTCCGGAGAACCGACAAGCCACTTCTCTCGCGCCAGGTATTCAATGTCGATGTCATTCGCTGTCACTTTACCCAGCTCTGGAACCATCACTGGCAGGAACCCGCCGCGCTCGTAGCCTGGCAGCAGCCATTCGCGATACGCCTGCCCCATCGCACCGTTGACGGCCATGTCGATCGCTTCTTCGTCGGTGTCGGCTACCAGGATGTTATGGGCGATTCGCCATTGGTTTCGGTCAGCGACCTTGCCGGCCGCTTCCGCACCCTGCATGTAGCGGTACCAGTGGCCGGCCAGGTATTCGCGGCCCACGTTGAAGCTCATCGGCAGATAACCGTTGCGGCCGGCCTCGGTCAGCGTCTTCGAATTCGGGCTCAGGCCTGCCATCGCCAGTGGTGGGTGCGGTTTCTGAAAGGGTTCAAAGAATGGCCCTTGCTGAATTTCGTCGTACTCGGGAACTTCGAATTGCCAGTATTTGCCTTCGTACTTGAATGGCCCTTTTTTCTCCCAAATTGCACGCATGATATCTACGGCTTCAGCCATTTTCTCGGGAGGGTTGGTGTTGCCGTGTATCTTGTGATCGGAAGGGTAAGCGCCCGCGCCCAGACCGACGATTAGACGGCCCTGGGACATGTGGTCCAATTGCATCAGCCGGTGAGCCAGGGCAACCGGGTTGTGGTTCGCCGGCACGTTGGCGCCGGTGGCGAGCTTGATTCGCTTGGTTTGCGCAAGCGCAGCCGCAAGGTAAAGCTCAGGCGAACAGACGGGCTCCCAGCGCATGGTGCTGTGCTCGGCTACCCACACTTCGGATAAACCAAACTCATCTGCCCAACGAATGACTTGCATGTCCCATTCGTAGCCATCTTTCAGGCTGGTCTGTGGTGCGCGAAATGGCACCATGAAGAGACCGATATCCATAAAAACCTCCAACTTATTGTGAGTTACAACGTGATTGAGCTTGCGCGGGCGCCCGCTCGACGTTGAACGAGGCGCAGGTCGCCCGGGCCTTTTTTGCGGGCTCAGGTGTTATCGAGGATTAGTTATTGGCGACGAAGCTGATGGCATCCGTCAGGCGATCCGCCAGGTCGTTGACCACCGCTTGAGTCATTGGTGAAGAAAGCGAGATCAAGTTGGCCGTGGAGAGCAGCACGCCACGGTCGTACGCTGCCCACCACAGTTTGTGTTGTAGCTCAGTCGTATACGCGATTCCCGTCTTGGGGAATGGGCGGAACAACGAGCCTTTACCGCGAACCTCCCAACCCAGTGCGTCTACGCGATCCGCAATGGCCAGACGGGCTTCATCGCCCAATGCGTTCATTGAGCCGATGACGTCGGATGTCAGCAGACGCAGTGACTCTGCGCCGGCCGCCATGCTCACTGGATTCCCGGAAAAGGTCCCGGCCTGTGGAAGCGGGCTCGGGCCGGTCGGGTCAAGGTGGCGCATCAACTCTTCGCGGCCGGCGAATGCACCTACCGGGAAGCCACCACCAATCAGCTTGCCGGTGGTGAGCAGGTCGGGGGTAATGCCATATTCGGTACAGGCACCGTTAAAGCCAAGGCGCAAGCTGATGACTTCATCGATGATCAATACCACGCCGTAGCGCGAGGCCAGGGCGCGGGCACCCTTGATGAACTCCGGTGTGGCGGCGATCAATCCGGCGCGGTTGGGGAGTACGTCGATGATGATTGCCGCGAAGTAATCCGGTCTTGCAGCCACGGCATCTTCGAGGGCTGCAAGGTCGTTGAAAGCGACCAGCGTGACATCGTTGGAAACGCCTGCCGGAACGCCTCGGCGATATTGCGGGCCGCCTGTGCACAGTGCCAGTTCGGACGAACCGTGGTACCCGTTCTGCATCATGATGACGCCATCACGCCCGGTTACGCCACGTGCCACACGCACGGCAGTCATGACCGCTTCAGTGCCGGAGTTGGTGTAGCGAACTTGATCCAGGCCCGGCAGACGCGCCAGCAATAACTCCGCGTGTTCCCATTCCTGCTTGTTCGGAATACCCCAGCAACTGCCGTTCTTGATCACCCGGCTGGCCGCCTCGACCAGCGCGGGGTGGGCGTTGCCGTGGATCAGGGTTGTGAAATTGTTGTTGGCATCGATTAGTTCGCGACCACGATCATCCCATACCTTGTACCCATCGCCGCGAACGGCGTAGGGGGTGGGGGCACCCAGATAGTAGGTGGAACGGCCAAAGCCGCCGGGCAGAAGGGGGAAACCCTTTGAGCCATGACGAAGTTGTGGATCCTGGTTGAGGCTGTGGTTGTCGTTATTGCTTGCCATGATAGTCCGCCCGTCTCCTGAGAAGAATGACCTAAGTGGTCGACATCGTGGGGCTAGACTAACTTCGGCTTAAAACGTCTAACTGTGCCGACTTGGGACAAGGTGCGATCAGTGGCGAGGCGGTGTGCGTCGTTTGGTATTCATTAAAGAATGACAGTTGCGGTTATCTCTTTGCAGTGATGTTCAATATGTAGGAAGACTTGAGCAAGCTTGCTGCAAGAGGGGATTTAGAAAAAATATATATTTAACAAATGGTTATGCTTATGTCTCAGGTTGGGACAGTTGAGGCGGGGCTTTGTGGGTAGCCTTGATTACCAAGTGAACACTCGACCGAGTGTCCATTCCTTTGGTACGAGGATGATGAATGACTACCGCCAACCATGAATTTTTCGCCAACGCTGTTGCGGCTCAACGCGCCAAGCCGCCTACGATAGTTCCGCATGTGATCGCGGGTAAAAAGTACTTCGACGGTGCGCTGCTCAAGCGTGAAGACCCAAGCTTTCCTTCAGTGATTGTTTCCGGTTGCCATGACGCCCCGGCCGAGCTGGTTCACTTGGCAGTCGAGAAGAGCCGCGAAGCGCAACGCGAATGGGTCAAGGTTCCGCTGAAGGAGCGTATTGCACGAGTCGCCAAGGCGCTGGATTACGTTGCTGACAAGATCGACGATTGGACTGTTCGCGTAGCGGTGGAAATCGGTAAAACCCGCGCCGGCGCCCGTGCCGAAGCCACGGAAGTGCTGGAAATTCTAAAGTTCTATACTGAATACGCGGGCCGTCCGGGTGCCTTTGAGGATGAGCGGGAGGCAGATCCCTCAGGGTTCGCTAATGCCTCCGTGCTTCGTCCATACGGTGTGTTTGGGTTTATTACGCCGTTCAACTATCCGATCGTGCAGGCGTCCGGGCCTACTATTGCCGCTATCATCGCCGGCAATGGAATGGTGATCAAAGCAACCCATGATGGCCCGTGGTCTTGTCACGCCGTCTATGAAATGTGTGAGGCGATGGACCTGCCCGTAGGCCTGGTCAATATCATCCACGGCGCCGACGAACCGGGGCGTGTGCTGGTTGCGAGCAATGTCGATGGCATGTCCTTCACGGGTTCCGTGGCTGTGGGCCAGGAGATCATTCGACAGTTCAACAGCGGCCCTTATCCACGCCCGGTAATCGCCGAAATGGGCGGCAAGAACCCTGTGATTGTCACTGACACCGCTGATCTGGAAATGGCGGCTGACGGCATCGTGTTCTCGGCCTTCGACCTGGTAGGGCAAAAGTGCAGTGCACTTTCCCGTGTAATTGCGACACCCAAGGCCTACGAGCGCCTGGTTGAACTGGTCGCCGAGCGTCGTCAGAAAGTGGTGATTGCCGAGCCAGCTGTAAAAGACAGTTTCGGCGGTCCACTGGTCAACCAGCGCGCCGTCCAGCGTTTCAAGCAGGTTGTCGAGCAGGCTAAAGCTGGCGGCTATCGCGTTGACGGTGGCCAGGTGCTGGAACAAGAAGGTTACTTTGTAGAGGCCACGGTAATCTCGGGCATGCCCGCTGAACATGAACTGGCGGTTACCGAGTACTTCCTGCCGCTGGTTTCTATCAGCAAAGTCGACAGTTTCGAGGATGCTATGACCGCGGCAAACGCGACGTCGATGGGCCTTACCGCGGGCATCTATACCGGTGATGTGGAAGAAGCGCGTATGTTCCTGCGCGAAATCGAAGCGGGTTGCGTGGACGTTAATGTGCCAGGACACGCGACCACAGGATGGTGGCCAGGTCCGCAAACGTTCGGCGGTTGGAAAGCCAGTGGCTCCACAGGTAAACAGGCGCTTGGCAAATGGTATGTGCAGCAATTTGCACGCCAGCAAAGCCGTAAAACGGTGAAAGACCTGGCAAGTTTGCTCTCAGAGTGAAAACCGAGCCTTAAATCTGATGCTGTACGTGCTTTCAAAGTTTCAGGTTTGACACGTCATGAGCCGCGAATTGCGGCTCATGACGTAAAACAAAAATCAGCCATATCTTGGGATGCTCCACGAAGTCTTGCCCGTATTTCTCCTGCCTATAAATTTTTTACATTATAAAAATGCCAACAGGAAAATCAAAAATGAACGCTGTACAAGACCGTTTGAAAGTCGCTTCAGGCGACGCACAAGAAGCTGCACCCGGTTACAAACTCAAGGGCAACATGGGAACACTCGATCTCATGTTCACCGTACTCGCTTTTTCGGCGCCGCTGGGTGTTGTTTGCGGGTTTCTATCGTTCAACATCAGTTTTGGTATCGGTGTACCTATCGCGTTCCTGGGTGTCACGGTATTGATGATCATGTTTGCGACGGGCTTCACCAACATGACCCGGAGGGTACCACGGCCGGGGGCTTTTTATACTTACATAACTGAAGGCCTGGGACGTCCCTTGGGGCTGGGTGGCTCTTTCCTCGCACTTGTGACCTATGGCTTCAACATTATCGCTGCACTGGTATTCGCTGGCGTTGCCGTTAACAACCTAATTGCCAGCTTCGTCCCCACCGCTGCGATCTCCTGGTGGGTATGGTCGATGGCCATGCTGTTGGTCGTATGGGCTATGAGTTACTTCAACGTGGAGTTTTCGGCCAAAGTGCTGTCGGCACTTCTAGTACTTGAAATCATTGCAATCGTTATCTTCGACGTCGCCGTGATTTCCAACGGCGGACCTGAAGGCTATGCACTGGAACCGTGGAATCCGGCGAGCCTGGTGACGCCCAAGCTGGGTTTGCTGCTGTTATTCAGCGTTGGTCTGTTCAACGGTTTTGAAGCCACGGCCATCTATCGGGACGAGGTTCGGGACCCGCTCAAAACCATCCCGCGCGCGACCTATCTGGCGATCATTTTTCTAGGCGTTTTCTATGCCATTTCGTCCTACGGACTGATCCTGGCGTCTGGTGTTAGTAATGCTGTCGCGGCAGCTCAGGCCAATCCAGCGGCGATGATGCCTGATGCAGTCTTGAAGTACGTAGGCGTGTTTGCCAATCAGGTTGTCAACGTATTAATCGTCACCAGTATGTTTGCCTCCACCCTCGCGTTGCAGAACATTCTTTCGCGCTACACCCACTCGCTGAGTGTGGACGGGGTTCTGCCGCAATATTTTGCCTCTGTTCACCCTAAACACGGTTCTCCCTATCGTTCGGCAATGGCCGTTGGGGCTGCGGGGCTACTGGCACTGCTGGCGTTGATCGCGACGGGGGGCAAGGATCTTGCGCTGTATGGCGCGGCAGCGGGAATCGCGTTCTACGGAATGTTGTTGCTGCTGTTCATGACGTCGATTGCTGTCTTGGTGTTTTTCAAAAGGGACCCTCAGGGGGGGACAAAGTGGAAGATCTTCTATGCCCCCTTGATAGCTGCTATCGGTGTAGGCGTCGTTCTGGTCACTGCGTCGATGAACATTGAACTGTTGATCGATGCTCCGCCAGCTGTGATGTGGGGGCTGGTCGGTTTGACCTATCTGTCCATCATCGTCGGCATTGTGCTTGCCTTTTATCTCAAACGTCGCGGCTCTGTCATTTATGACCGTATAGGCCGTCGAATCGACTGACTTAAACGGGCCTTATCCGCGTAACGGCGAGGCTCCTTTCGAACTCTGAAAAACAAGGATTAGAGCGATGCATTCTGCTATTTCCAACGGAACTCTCTTGATTGCCCCTCACCAATTTCCGCACCTTGAGCGTGAGCAGACATTAGCTGACCAATTCGGCCTTGAACTGGTGGCTGCCGCTGACCAACAAGCTTTCACCGACGGGATGACGAACGCCGTTATCGTCATGGTGACGCCTTATGGCAAGGTGAACGAAACCGAGTTTTCGCGCATGACGCGATGCAAGGCGGTCGTTCGTTACGGCATGGGTTACGACAACATCGACGTCAAGACTGCAAAAAACCTCAACATTCCGGTGTCGATCGTTCCGGACGCCTCTTCTGAGGAAGTGGCCGCGCATGCGCTTGCGATGGGCATCGCACTGGCTCGCCGTTTGCCTCAAGGCCAGGCCTCGATCGAGAGAGGTGGTTGGGCGGGCACGATTGCCTATGACACGCCCAAGTTTGCCAACATGGACGTGGGTATTGTCGGCATGGGCCGGATTGGTCGTCTGACGGCCGGCTGGTGGGCGGCGCTGGGGACTCGTGTGAAAGCCTACGATCCTTTCGCCACATTCGACAACGTGACTCAAGCTTCGCTCGACGAAGTGCTCGAGCAGTCGGACGTGGTTTCACTGCACCTTCCCCTTAACGCCGACACCCGTAACATGATCAACGCTGCTGTGCTCAAGCGCATGCGCAAAGGCTCGGTGATCGTAAATGTATCCCGAGGTGGGCTGATCGACGAGCCAGCGCTCGCCGAAGCGCTGCATGAAGGCCACATCGCCGGTGCGGCTCTGGACGTGTTCGCCAAGGAACCGTTACCGGCGGATAACGCCTTACGCAACGCTCCCAATGTGATTCTGACCCCGCATATCGCCTGGCGCTCGAACACTTCCCTAGGGGCGCTGCAAGACGGTGCAGTAGAGCGTGCCCGCCGCGCGTTGGTCGGCGAAGCGCTGCCTGATGTAGTGAGTTAATCGACTGTCTGGGGTAGGCGTGGCTCAGCGCAAACTCTGGTGAAGGTACGTAAAGACTGCGAGCCCTCAGTAGCCGGGGCGCGTCGGGCGCCCCGGTGACGTATCTGAGGTGGTAGCTTTTTACTGTTAGGATCGTGGCGTCTAGTTAGGCACAACGGTGAAAGGGTGTTTTATCGCGGGGGGGCTAGCTAGTGATGTGAGTGAACCCCCGCCCTGCAATGCTTGGATTTATCGCGTATATCTGTGACTCACCTTTTTCATAGGTAAACTTTCGTAGCTGCATCTATGAAGGTTTGCCTATGCTTTTTTTTGCGATGGCTGTGCGAGGACTGGGTTGGAAAGACCACTCATTCGGGACTGACTGAATCGCCCCTGCTTTCGAAGATAGACACAAGTGGTAGCATTTCGATTCTGTTAATCACGGCGGACGGGAATCGACTCAGATGTAACGCTCACCAATGCCTACGCATCGATGAGTCCGGCCTATGAAGACGGCAGTGATCAGATCGCGGCATGCTCTGGAAAAGACATCACCGATTCGGTCAGTGGATGCTCGTAGGTTGAGGACAGCGCAGCACTGAGTTGATCACCAACAGGTTCCAGGCGTGTTTCTTCTCTTCGGCATAATCGTGACGCAGTTAGTGTCGCTTCACCCGGGAGTCGGCCAGTACATGATTTTGGCAGCGATCCACGTCTCGCATATTCAGCATGCCTGGTTTTTACTTTTTTTTGCTACTAGATAGGCCTCGGCCATCTTTTTGACGGCGGGTTCGATATCATTCGTCCTGACTCCTCCATAACCCAGGACATAACCTTTAATTGAATGCGGCAGTTGGTGATAGAGACTTATGTCGCGCAGATATACGCCTCTCGTTCTGGCTTCTGCTGTCATTCTGGCAAGGTCGATGTTGGAGGTGAACTGTATGGTCAGGTGCAGTCCGGTGTGACCGGTTGAAACCGTTATGGTGTCACCAAAGTGTTCGTTCAACGCACGTTTCAGTTCGCGCTGACGCTCAGCGTAAATGCCCCGCATTCTTCTGATATGGGTCGCGAAATAGCCCTCGCCGATGAAGTCGGCCATGGCGGCCTGAAGTCCAAGCTGGCCTGGGCGGTACAGCTGAGTCAGACCACTGGCGAAGGCGTCGGCGAGTGCTTCGGGCACCACCAGATAACTCATTCGCAATCCTGGGTACATCACCTTGCTAAAGGTGCCCAGATAGATGACCCGCTCATGTTCATCCAGTCCCTGCAGAGAGGGTAGAGGGCTGGAGTCATAACGGAACTCGCTGTCGTAGTCGTCTTCAATAATCCAGAAGTTATGTTCCCTGGCCAATTCAATCAACAGTCGGCGCCGATGCAAGCCCATCGAGCCCCCCATCGGGTATTGGTGTGACGGTGTCGTGAAGAGTAATTTTGGCAGGTCTTCAGGCTTGGTTTTCTGAAAAGGAAAGAGCTGAGCAGCGACACCATCCTCATCGATCGGAACAGGCACTACTCTCAGGCTTGCCGCTTTCCAAATAAGTGCCGTGCTCCAGTTGCAGGGCTCCTCGATCAGTGCGACGTCGCCCGTGTCGGCCAGCATATGCGCGCACAAGTCCAGGGACTGATTCGTTCCCATCGTGATCAGGATCTGGTGCGGGCTGCATTTTACTGAGCGCGATATCTGCAAGTACTCCGCCAGGGCCTGACGCAGAGGCAGATAACCCCCGTCGCTGCTGTAGCCGGTCAGCGCCGAGAAGGGCTTCTTGGCGTATCGATTCTGCATGCGTTGCCAGATATGGAAGGGGAAGTTGGTGGTGTCGGCAACGCCCGGGACGAATGCCCCTTCATGCTCTGTCGCCCCGTGAGTCCCACCCACCAATTCGACCGCCCTGCGTGACAGTCCTGGTCTGTCATCAGACGCTGAAAGCTCCGTTGCCATCTGTGCCCGGCTGACGGCGGGGTGAATATTGGCCACGAAACTGCCGCTGCCATGAGTGCTGACGATGTATCCCTCGGCTCCCAGTTTGTCGTAGGCCAGGGTGACCGTCATACGTGAGACCTTCAACTCTTTGGCCAGCGCGCGGGTGGCAGGCAGGCGATGACCCGGGGCCAGCCGCGCGTCAAGGATCGCTTGCTGTACCACTTTGTAGATTTGCCGTTGCAGCGATATTCCGCTGCTTTCTTTCAGCGTGGCGAGAATCAGGTCAGACAGTAGATTGGGGTCAAAAGTGGACATAACAACTAGTTCCGATTGGACATAGGGGCTCAGTCCATATTGTCATAGTTTGTCTGTAACGAGGAGCGCAGCCGGGTCGTGACGCGCTGGTTGCCCTGCCACAGTTTTTACAGACGAGCGTGAGAGTAACTATGAGCACTACACAAGAGTTCGTGATTGATCTGTTGATCGACGGCAAGCTGGTTCGCGGCGAAGGCCACGCAGAAACGCTGGTGAACCCGGCCACCGGTCGAGTTCTGGGAGAAGTGCCGGAAGCCAGCCTTGAACAGATTGATCAAGCAGTGGCAGCCGCTCGCAAGGCGTTCCCGGCCTGGTCGCAGTTGCCCCCAGGAAAACGCTCGGCGCTGCTGCTGAAAATTGCCGATCGAATCGAACAGGAAGGCGCCGCTTTTGCCCAAATCGAATCGTTGAACGTGGGCAAGCCCTACGAGCGCATGCTTGAGGATGAGATCCCGGGCGTGGTCGACAACATTCGCTTTTTTGCTGGCGCGGCGCGTTGCCTGACCGGGCTGGCGGCCGGTGAATATGCAGCCAACCATACGAGCATCATTCGTCGTGACCCGGTTGGCGTGGTCGGGGCCATTGCTCCCTGGAACTTCCCATTGGCCATGGCCACCTGGAAGATTTTCGCGCCGATTGCCGTGGGTAATACCGTGGTGATGAAACCGTCGGAAAACACCCCGCTCACCGCATTGAAACTGGGCAGTATCCTTGCCGAGATGCTGCCACCTGGTGTGGTCAATATCGTCACCGGACGCGGGCAAACGGTCGGTCAGGCCCTGGGTGAGCACCCGGACATCAACATGATGTCCATCACTGGTGATGTCACCACCGGCCAGAAAGTACTGCAAGCGGCGACTGGCAATCTCAAACGCACCCATCTCGAGCTGGGCGGCAAGGCACCGGTGATCGTGATGGCCGACGCGGACCTGGAGGCGGTGGTTTCCACCGTACGCTCGGCTGGCTTCTACAACGCCGGTCAGGATTGCTGCGCCGCTTGCCGAATCTACGTGCATGAAAGCGTCCACGACACCCTCGTCGCGGCCCTCAAGGAGGCCGTGTGCTCAATCAAGCTCGGGCCCACCGACCAGGCCGGTACAGAGCTCGGTCCGCTGATCAGCGCCCGACAGCGTGAACGCGTTGCGGGTTTTGTCGACCGTGCGAAGGATCAGCCGCATATCCAGGTCATCACGGGTGGCAAGCATGTGGCGGGTGATGGTTTCTACTACGAGCCGACCCTCGTTGTCGGAGCCTTGCAAACCGACGAAATCGTCCAGCGTGAAGTGTTTGGCCCCGTGGTTTCGGTGACCTCCTTCCAGGACGTCGATCAGGTCATCGGCTGGGCAAATGATAGCCGCTATGGCTTGGCTTCATCAGTCTGGACCCGTGATGCCAAGACCGCTGCCAAGGTCAGCGCTCGCCTGCAATACGGCACCACTTGGGTCAATCAACACTTCACCCTCCTGAGCGAAATGCCTCATGGCGGTATGAAGATGTCCGGTTATGGCAAGGATCAGTCGATCTACTGCCTGGAAGACTACACGGTCGTTCGTCACGTCATGATGAACTTCGAATGATATGACGCCCCCGCTCCGGCGGGGGTACTCCCGATATTCGAGATTCGGGACTCTTGTGGACGCACTGCAGAGCGATCTGTTTATCAGGTCGCGGCTGGACAGTGCTTCGAAAACGGGTCCTGAATAGCATTAGGCAGCATATCCAATGACTATTAACGGTCTTTCGCTATCACTGAGCAATATGACGACCGCTGTCGAAGAGACGCCTTTGGCGGAAGTCGAAGCGCTTGTTCTGGGCCGGTATGGCATGAGTGTCCGATGCACGCGAATCAGTTGTGAGCGTGACGAGCTGTTCCATGTTTTTTCAGTCGACGGCTTGCAGTACATCCTGCGGATGTCGAACCCTGCAGATGATCACGCGACCATTGATATGCAGATTCAAGCGCTGGCCTGGCTTGCCGAACGCGCACCGCATATTCCGGTTCCACTGTTGATTGCGTCGCTCAACGGTGAAACGTCCTTTGCGGCGAAAGTGGGTGACAACCCGAGACGAATTATCTGGATGACTTCGTTTCTGGAAGGCTTGGCGTTGCCGAAAAGTGTCAGCTCGCAAGCCCAGTTGCGCAACATCGGCATCAGTCTGGCCGAGCTTGGGTTAGCGCTACGTGGCTTCAACCACCCGGGGGCTGATCGAGTCCTGGCGTGGGACATTCAGCAAGCGGCAGCTTGCCGGGAGATGCTGCCATCAACGCAGCATGCCGATGGCGATAAACCCTGGAACCTGGTTCGAGCAGGCTTCGATTATTTCGACGAAGTCGTCTACCACCGACTCATTAAAATGCGCAGCCAGGTGGTTCATGCCGACTTCAATCCACACAACATCCTGATGGATGAGGGGCGCCATGATGAAGTCTCGGGCATCCTCGATTTTGGCGACATGGTGGCGACCCAGCTGATCAACGACATCGCCATTGCCGCCAGTTATCACACCGACGGCGACCACCCGTTGAGCAAGGTGGCCGAGATGCTCGGGGCGTATCACCGGGTGTTGCCTCTGCTGGTGGCGGAAGTGGACCTGCTTTACGACCTGATTATCACGCGTCTGTGTACGGCGATTACGATCACCGAGTTTCGGGCACGTCTATATCCCGCAAACCGTCATTACATCCTCAAGAACACGGGCGTTGCCTGGGACGGGCTCCAGCGATTGGCGCAAGTCAGTCGAGCGGATGCCCAATCCATTCTTCGTAAAGCATGCAACCTGGAGTGAAATAATGAATCGCCCATTGATGATCAACTCGTTCGATCCTGCTCAGGCTCATGGTCTGGATCCGGTGATCGAACAACTGCTCAAACGCCGCGCAAAAGTACTGGGCCCGTCCTACAAGTTGTTCTATGAAAAGCCTGTGCACTTCGTCCGCGCGGAAGGCGTGTGGATGTACGACTCGCATAACACGCCATACCTGGATGTGTACAACAACGTGCCTTCGGTAGGGCACTGCCATCCGCATGTCGTGGAGGCGGTTTCCAAACAGATGGCACTGCTCAATACCCATACCCGCTATCTGTACGACACTGTACTGACCTACGCCGAAAAGCTGATCGCTACCTTTCCCAAGGAATTGGCGAACGTCATGTTTACGTGCACCGGCAGTGAGTCATCGGACCTTGCGGTACGAATCGCGCGTTGCCATACCGGTAACACCGGCATCATCGTGACTGAAAATGCCTACCACGGCATCACCGCCGCGATTGCCGAGATGTCTCCGTCTTTGGGTGAAGGTGTGGCGTTGGGCAGCATGGTGCGCCTGGTTCCTGCACCGGACGCGTATCGTGCGGGGGATAAGGATGTCGGCGATGCATTTGCCGAGTCGGTTGAAGCGGCGATTGCTGACATGCTGCGTCACGGCATCCGTCCGGCGGCGCTGGTGACGGATACCATCTTCTCCAGTGATGGCGTCTTCTCTGACCCGCGTGGTTTTCTGGTCAAGGCCGTCGAGGCGGTCCGTCGTGCTGGAGGGCTGTTTATCGCTGACGAAGTTCAGCCCGGTTTCGCGCGTACCGGCGATGAGTTCTGGGGCTTCCAGCGTCACGGCGTCGTACCTGACCTGGTGATCATGGGCAAGCCAATGGGCAATGGCCTTCCCATCGGTGGGGTAGTGGCGAAACCGGAGTTGCTGACGCGTTTTGCAACGACCGCACGTTACTTCAATACCTTTGGCGGCAACCCGGTTTCTACCGCCGCGGCGATGGCGGTGCTGGAAGTGATCGAGGGCGAAAGCCTGCAAAAAAACTCTCTGGTTGTCGGTGATCTGTTGCGCGCCGGCCTGCGTGAGCTGGCCAAGGAATATCCGGTGATCGGTGATGTTCGGGGGGCGGGTCTGTTCATCGGTGCCGAGTTCGTCAAGGACCCGCTTACCAAAGAACCGCACGAGGAACTGGCCATGCAAGTGGTCAACAAATTACGTGACCATAACGTGTTGATCAGCGCTTCCAGTCCGTTGGGCAATGTGCTGAAGATCCGCCCTCCGTTGCCATTCACCGCTGACAACGCCGCCTACTTCCTCGACATTCTGGCCGACGTCATGGCTGAACTGGGCAAAACCACCGGTGTGAGAGGTTGATGATGAAAACCTATTCCATGCTGATCTACTTCACTGGCAAGGCCGAAGCCATCGGCCACGCCACCGGTGTCGTACGGTCCCGTGCCCAGGGTCTGATTCTTGCACTTGATCCACTGTCGGATGTGCAGGGCGAAGGGGCGTTGCAGGTGCCGACCGGGGTCGCGCACTTCGATACGGTGGTGACCGTGCGGGGTGAGCAAAGTTGGGAAACCGGTCGCGTCGACTTCCCCGGAATCGACAGCTACCTGGATGTCGAAACGGTCATGCCAGGCCAGTTCAGCGTGCAGGCAAGCGGCTACAGCACCGGTTCGATCGCCTGGCGCGTGATTCGTGGTGGTGGCCGATTCGAAGGCGCGACCGGCATTGTGACGGGTAATTTTGTCGGTCACCCGGATGACACCTTCACTGATCACCAGTTGTTCAAGTTGGTGCTGCCGGCCTGAGTCGCTGGCCGTGCAGGCGGCCTGTTCACCGTGCAGGTGGGCAGGCATTCGATTTCACATTCAGATGGAATGACGCCGTGAGTAAGCATAACGATCTTGATGCCCTGATCATCGGTGCCGGCCATAACGGGCTGGTGTGTGCAAATTATCTCGCCAGGGCAGGCCTCAAGGTATTGGTGTTGGAGGCCAGGCCGATTGTGGGTGGCGCCTGTACCAGTGAAGAACTGATACCGGGCGCTATTTTCTCTTCTTGTTCGTACATTCAGATGATGTTTCGACAGGAAGTGGTCGACGACCTGGAATTGAAAAAATACGGCCTGGAGTCGGTGGCTCCGGGCTTGCAGGAAATGGCGCTATGGGACGACGGCGATCGTGTGATGTTCTGGCAGGAGATCGACAAGACCCTGCGTTCGATCGAAGATCACAACAAGGCCGATGGCGCCAACTTCATGCGTTTCGCGACGCGGCTCAAGCGTTTCGGTGAGCTGACGCATGAGATCCAGCTCAGCGACCCGCCGACCCGGCAACGCTTGAAAGCGATCTTTGACGACGCCGGTGAAAGCGCGCTGTACGACGCGTTCATGACGGCTTCGGCCGAGGACCTGCTGAAGGACTACATAGAATCCGATCGTCTTCGTGGCTTCATGATGTTCATGGGGCTGGTCTCCACGTGGGGAAGTCCAACCACGCCAGGCACGGCTTATGTCTATGGCTATCACGCGTTGGGAGAGTTTGAAGGTCAGTTCGGTCGTTATGGCCTGCCGAAAGGCGGGATGGGCATGATCAGCGAATCACTGGTCAGCGCCTTGCAAGCATTCGGCGGCAGGGTTGAAACGAGTACGCCCATCCAACAGGTGTTGATTGAAGAGGGGAAGGCAGTGGGGGTTCTGCTGGCCTCGGGCGAGCAGCTTCGCGCGCCGCTGATCATTTCCGGTGCAGACCCAACTCGCTCTCTGGTGGGGTTGTTACCCGAAGGGACGTTACCAGAGGCGGCGGCAGCCGATGCCAAAGAGATTGATCAGCGCGGCTCCATGGCGCGTATTCACCTGTTGGTGGACGCGCTGCCGGATTATGTCGGCTTTCCGGCCGGCAAGCTGGGCCCCCAACATCAGGGTTTGAACATTCTCGGCCCGTCCCCCGCCCTGTATGAAATGGCCTGGCAAGCACAGCAGCGTGGGGAGTTTCCGGATGACATGGTGGTTGAGGCGCTGATTCCCTCTGTGACCCACCCGGGGCTGGTGAGCCAGCCAGGTACTCATACGCTCTCGTTGGGGGTGCAGCAATTGCCCTTTGACCTGGCCCATGGAGATTGGGACACACGCAAGGACGAGTGGGCTGACAAGGTGCTGGAGATCTATTTCCGCTATGCACCGAACATGCGCAATCACATCCTCGCTCGCCACGTGATCACCCCACTGGATCTGCATCGCGACTATCACATCACCCGTGGAAACATCTTTCACCAGTCCATGATCGGCCTGGACAACCTCTTCGACAATCGCCCCATCAAAGCGGCGGCGCATTACCGGACGCCGATTCCCGGTTATTACCTTTGTGGTTCCGGCAGCCATCCCGGCGGCGGTGTCAGTGGCATGCCCGGGCACAACGCGGCGCAACGCATCCTTGCCGACCTGGCTGGGCAAACCGATACGGCAGCGGGGCGCAAGGTGCTCAAGGCGGATAACGGGCTGATCGGCAGTTTGTTGAAAACGGATGTCGGGCAACGCCTCGGTTATCAGGTCGCCAGGTCGCGCATCTTTCGAAGTCTGACCGAACGCCTGAGCAAGTGACAGCGATTGTGTACGAAGTGCCTTTTTCTTGATGGAAAGGCAGGCATAACCGAATAGGTGGATCACTACATGAAACTTCCAATCTTTACGTCAGGCTCCAACGCTGGCGGTCGTCGCAAGATGTTCGTCAATGGTCAATGGATCAGCGCCTTTGCCTGGTTCCCGGTGCGTTCTCCCGCGACCGGGGAAATCATCGCCGAGCTTCCGAGCGCCGGTATTGAAGAGGCGATGTTGGCTGCCGATGCCGCCAGTGCCGCATTCCAGACTTGGCGTCACACAACCGCTCATCATCGGTGCGCACTGCTGCGTGCCTGGTACAACGCCGTCATCGAACACACCGAGGGCATTGCCCGTACCATCACCATGGAAATGGGCAAGCCGATTCAGGAAGCCCGTGGAGAAGTCGTTTACGCCGCTTCGTTTATCGACTGGTTTGCCGAAGAAGGGCGGCGTGTCGGCGGCGAAAGCATGCCGAGCCAACATGGCAACAAACGGCTGGCGACCCTGCAACAGCCGGTTGGGCCTGTGTATGCCATTACACCGTGGAATTTTCCTGCGGCGATGATCACCCGCAAGCTGGCGCCGGCGCTGGCAGTGGGGTGTACGGCCATTGTCAAACCTCCCGTGCAAGCACCGCTCACAGCACTGTATTTCGCCAAGCTGTGGGAAGAAGTAGGGGGCCCTCCCGGAACCTTGCAGGTGATTACCACCACGGATCCGCGGACGGTGTCTCAGGTGATGTTCGATGACCCGCGTATTCGCAAACTCACCTTTACCGGTAGCACTGAGGTGGGCAAGCGTCTGTACGAACAATCGGCCAAGACACTGAAAAGGATGTCTCTGGAATTGGGGGGGCATGCGCCGTTCATCATTTTTGAAGATGCCGATCTGGACGCGGCCGTGGATGAGGTCGTGGCTTGCAAATTCCGCAATGCCGGACAGACCTGTGTATGCACCAATCGCATCTATGTCCATCGCTCGATCGCCAGTCAGTTCGCCGAAAAACTCGCTGTTGCGGTCAATCGGCTCCTGGTGGGCGACCCATTGCTAGAGTCCACCCGGATAGGCCCGTTGGTGGATGAACATGCACGCGATAAAGCACTCAGCCATATCGCCGATGCGGTGGCCCAAGGTGCTCGAATCATCGCCGGAGGTGTCCGGATGGAAGGCTTTTATGTTCAACCGACCGTGCTCCAGGACGTGACTGCAACGATGTTGATCATGCAGGAGGAAACCTTTGGTCCGGTGGCGCCGCTGATTACGTTCGACAGTGAAGCTGAAGTGGTGGCGGCAGCCAACGCATCGCCGTACGGCTTGGCGGCCTATCTGTGGACAAGGAACCTGACCCGAGCGCAACTGGTGGCTGAAGCGTTGGAATACGGAATGATCGGCGTCAACGATGGAGCGCCATCGACCGCACAAGCGCCGTTCGGTGGCAATAAGGACAGCGGACTGGGCAGGGAAGGTGGTCACTGGGGACTTCAAGAGTACCTCGACGTGAAGTTCATATCGACCAAACTTGAACGTTGTACTTTGGAGTCATAAATACACGTCTTACATGATGAATGTCTGTTCTAAAGTATTTGATTTGGGCGCGAACAGTCTGGAGAGATCTTTTGGTTGTCGCGGTACAGGGATATGACGGATCTACGAACAAAGTCTGCACCGATTCATCAATAATAAGGACACTTGTTACTCCGAAAAACCAGAAAGTGCCGAGGTGTATATAGGCACGCTGCCGAGTATTGCTTGTTTAACGACTGCCTCGCTTTACCGAAATAAAAAACTCACTACCTACAGGGTTTTAGCGATGTCATACGAATATAGTAATAAACCAGCTACGCTGGACTTAACGGGATCAATACCGGGAAAGACCATGAGCCCAAGTTCTGATAGCCGAGACCTCGAGCGAAACAGTATCGGCATCATGGGTATCGTGTTCTTTGTGATTGCCGCCGCGGCGCCACTGACGGTGGTTGTCGCGTTGTTCCCTGTGATCATTGGCTCTGGAAATGGCATCGGCATTGCCGGTGCGTTTGTGGCGGTCGCCCTGGTGCTGTTGCTGTTCGCTGTGGGTTACGTGGCGATGAGTAAACACATCACCAACGCCGGGGCGTTCTACGCCTACATCACCAAAGGCATCGGCCGCCCCATGGGACTGGGCTCTGCCTCTTTGGCAATTTTTTCCTATAACGCGATTCAACTTGGTCTGTACGGAGGTATCGGCTATTACCTCAATGAGTTGCTCGGCAAGCAACTCAACCTCCATCTGCCGTGGTGGGTGTACTCCTTCACCGCCATGGCGATGTGCCTGTGGCTGGGGTTACGGCGTTTGCATGCAGGCGCCGTGGTATTGGCGGTCCTGCTCACGCTGGAGACCGTAATTATCCTGATACTGGACCTGGGCATTTTGTTTGGCGATCACTCGGTGCCGGTGAGCCAGTTTTCGTTTGAACCATTCAGTCCGTCGGCGACATTCTCAGGCGCAATCGGTGTCGCTCTGATGTTCGCCCATGCATCGTTCATCGGGTTCGAGGGCACTGCCATTTATGGTGAGGAAGCGCGCGACCCCAAACGCACGGTGCCGATAGCGACCTATATCGCGGTGATTTTCATGGGCGTGTTTTATGCGCTGACAGCCTGGTTGATCATCAATGCAATCGGTACAACCGAAGCAGTGGCGGTGGCCAAGGACCAATCGGGCAATCTGATTTTCTGGGTCAGCGATAAGATCCTCGGTGGCTGGGCGACGGAGTTGTTTCAAGTGCTGGTGATTACCAGTCTGTTTGCTGCCATCGTAACGTTCCACAGCAACGTTGCCCGTTACCTCTACTCATTGGGGCGCCAGGGGTTACTCAGCCAGAAACTGGGCTCGACTCACCCCGTGCAAAAGTCACCCCATGTGGCGTGCTACGTGCAAACCGCAATGGTTGCGGTGGTGGTCGCGATATTCGCAGTGCTGGGGCTGAATCCCTACGACACGCTCTTCACCTGGTTCACCGGAGTAGGTGCTGCAGGGATCATCACCATCCAGTGCATCGCCAGCATTGCGATCTTCGTGTTCTTCCGTCGTTCCACGGTGGACAAACGGTTGTGGCATACCTTTGTCGCGCCGCTGTTAAGCGTCGCGGGTCTTCTGCCGTTTCTTTATTTTGCCCTGACTAGCTTCGATGTCTTGCTGGGCGTACAAGGCGCACTTGAGGTGTTCTTCATGGCGCTGTTGTTTGGTTCGTTTGTGTTGGGTTTCCTGGGCGCATTCTACTTGAGTGTCCGGTCACCCGAGAAATATTCACGGTTGGAGTCTTCGTTAGGCGATCAAGTCTGACAACTCGGAGACCTGTCTTTGCCGCTGCTGCGATGGGCGCAGTAGCGGCTGAACTAATGATTATGAGCGTAAAATTTTTCACCGCGCTTTGTCATTGCTTAAGTCGATTTAATTCATAGCTATTGCTGTTTGATAATCTAAAGAGGAAGTATGATGAGCAAGACGTTTCGAATTGCCGCGATTGCCGGCGACGGAATCGGGCTCGAAGTGATGCCTGAGGGTATTAAAGTTGTGCGAAAGGCTGCTGCCAAGTACGGCATTGAACTTGAGTTTCAAAATTTTGAATGGGCCAGTTGCGATTATTATCTTGCCTGCGGCAAGATGATGCCCGACGACTGGTTTGAGCAACTGAAAGGTTACGATGCTATTTACTTTGGTGCTGTTGGTTGGCCGGATAAAGTGCCGGATCATATTTCCCTTTGGGGGTCATTATTAAAATTTCGCAGGGAGTTCGATCAATACGCGAACATACGCCCGGTGAAGCTGTTCCCTGGCGTGCCATGCCCACTGGCCAATCGCAAGCCGGGCGATATCGATTTCATCGTAGTCCGGGAAAATACCGAAGGTGAGTATTCTTCGGTGGGGGGACGGGTCTTCGAAGGGACGGAGCACGAGTTCGTGCTGCAGGAATCGGTGTTCACTCGGCGAGGTGTCGACCGCATCCTCAAATACGCCTTCGACCTCGCCCAGACACGATCACGCAAATATGTGACCGCCGCTACCAAGTCAAATGGCATGGCAATCAGCATGCCGTACTGGGATGAACGCGTTGCGGCGATGGCGGACAACTACCCCGACATCAAATGGGACAAACAACATATCGACATCCTGTGTGCCCGCTTTGTCTTGCATCCAGATCGCTTTGATGTGGTGGTGGCGTCCAACCTGTTTGGCGACATCCTCTCTGACCTCGGCCCGGCCTGCACGGGCACCATTGGTATTGCGCCTTCGGCCAACCTCAATCCGGAGCGCAAATTTCCTTCGCTGTTCGAACCCGTCCACGGCTCGGCACCGGACATCTTCGGCAAGAACATTGCCAACCCTATTGCCATGATTTGGTCGGGTGCGTTGATGCTTGATTTCCTGGGTGATGGCCCAGAGTTCCGTGCTGCTCACGATGCAATCATGCAAGCCATTGAGACGGTTATTGCTCAAGGCCCGAAGACGCGTGATTTGGGTGGACAGGGATCTACCCAAGAGGTAGGCCAAGCGATCGCCGACGCTCTTTAACTTCGCCAGTTTAGCTAGTGGCGGTGCTTTCTTCGTTGGGCCGTCACTGGCGTTTTGTTTAGGCGTTATCTCGCAGCGTGTGGGAGTAAACCAGCAGGACCATGCACTCAAATGACTGAAGAGCTGCAGTAACTCAAGGAGCGTTGACATGTCCATCCTCAGCTTTTCCATAAAGCTTCGCATAACGTTGCTCGCGGGCATTTGCATGCTGTCCGTAGCAGCCATCTTGATAGGTTTTTCAATCTACCGGATCGACGCTATTTCGATATTGAGCAATGAGTCCAGTTCACTCACCATCAAAGAAGGTGCGTTGCAGTACATGACCAAGCTGGGCGAGCAGCAAGCCCAGGTTGTGAGTCAACGATTCGTCACCAGTAGGGTTTTTGGCGACACGGTAATGCACCAAGTCATCTTCCAGCGTGAACAAGCAACGCGATTAGGCTCGGACACCAAAACATTGCGTGGCGACCTATTCAAACTTATGCAGCTGCAAGTGGCTGCCAATCAGGACGTACTAGGTTTAGGAGTAGCATTCGAACCCAATGCATTGGATGGCGATGACGCTCGTTTTACGAACCAGAAAACCGATGGAGGGAATGAAAAAGGTCGTTTCGCTTCCTACGCATCCACGCTTGTTCCGAGCTATACCATGAGTGAAAAGGAGATGGCCGATGATGGGACTCCAGGTACTTTTTGGTACACCTGTGCGTTCAAGACCAAACAAGACTGCGTAAGTAACCCGTATGCGTTCACTAATGCCCAAGGCGTCACGACGCTGATGTCGACTGTTTCAGTCCCTTTGATGAGCGGTGATTCTGTGCTCGGCGTTCTCTGTGTGGACTTAAGTTTGGCAAGCCTGCAAGAGCTGGTAGAAAGGTCCAGCCGTGCGCTTTACGGCGGCAATGCACAGGTAAGTTTCATCAGCGCCGACGGGGTTGTTGCCGCTCGAAGTGGTGAGCCCCAAGCGGCGGGAAAGCCTTTGGTAAGCGTAGATCCTGTGCTTGGAAAACAAATCTCGGCGAGTACGAAAGGTGATACTCCTGAGGTACTTGAGCGTGACGGGAACGTCTTCGTCATCATGCCGTTTTCCCCCATTCCAGGTGCACAGCATTGGAGTATTGTCATTCAGGTTCCAGAGGTGGTACTGCTGGCCTCGGCTCGACAGCTCAAAGAGTCGCTGGACAAAGCAAACAAGGATGCGGCTGGCATTCAACTCATGGTGGGTATTTTGGCGGCATTATCAGGATTGGTGCTGATATGGATGCTGGCTCGTAGCATCACGCAGCCGATCCTACGTGTTGCCGCGATGTTCCAGGACATCGCAAGTGGTGAGGGTGATCTGACACGGCGGGTGGACTATGAAAGACATGATGAAATCGGGAATTTAACGAGTTGGTTCAACCGGTTTCTTGACAAGCTGCAGCCCATTATCGCTCAAGTGAAATCATCAGTTGATGACACCCGTCGTACTGCTGACCAGGCAGCAGACATTGCTACGCAAACCAATAGCGGTATGCAGCAACAATTGCTTGAAGTTGACCAGGTCGCAACTGCATCTCAGGAAATGAGCGTGACTTCGCAGGAGGTGGCCCGTAATGCTGCGTTAGCAGCTCAAGCGGTCCGTAATGTTGATCTCGCGACCCAGGAGGGCGTGCAGACAATCGACAGAACCACTGATTGCATCACACAACTTGCTACGGAAATGCATCAGGCGATGCAACAAGTAGAGGCGCTGGCCAACAATAGCGAGCAAATTGGATCAGTCCTCGAAGTAATTCGCTCTGTTGCCGAGCAAACGAATCTTCTTGCCTTGAACGCTGCGATTGAAGCGGCCAGGGCAGGTGAGTCTGGTAGGGGATTTGCGGTAGTCGCGGACGAGGTGCGTCATTTAGCCAAGCGAACCCAAGAGTCGGTAGGTCAGATTCAACACGTCATCGAACATCTTCAATCAGGCACTCGAAGCGTGGTTCAGTTGATGCAAAACAGTCGCAGTCAGGCCGATAGCAGTGTTGCACAGGTGAAACGTGCTGTAGGAGCGCTTCAAAAAATCAATCAGGGTATCGAGATTATCAGTGAGATGAATATTCAGATTGCCAGTGCAGCGGAAGAGCAGAGCGTCGTTTCAGAGGAGGTGAATCGTAACTTATCCAGCATTCGGGACGTCACAGATGTTCTGGCACGCCAATCGAAAGATTCTGCGAACATCAGTCAATCCTTGAATTTGCTAGCGAATCATCAGCAGCAACTTATGGGCGGGTTCCGCACCTAGACTCGGATAGAAGAGTAAGCGCATATTTTACAATGAAATTATGCTGATTCATAAAGTTTATACCCCTACGATCATCCTAAAACAATCCCCTGATTTATGCGGATTTTTTCGATGTCCAATGAGCATGGCAGAAGCAAGTGGCCGCAAACTCATCAAATATCCAAGTAATCTCCCAGTAGAGCCGAGGGAGGAGAAGTGGCTCTCTCAAATCAATTAGTAGCTCATTGGTCTTGATTCGCTTTGTCAAATAGTTGGTCATACCGTTTCCAGTGAAAACTCACGGAGGCAATTTACGGATTTGACGAATTCATAGAATCAAATACACTTGAGTCCCATATATCTTGACTAAGGAAGGCAATTGCCCCTGATGGAGTAGAGATTAATTCTATACGCGGACTTGGATACGGGATGCATCAATCCCCGGATCAGACCGATTAGTCATAGGAGACTCAGTATTGGGTATAAATTGCTCTTCTCCAGCCATATCTTGAAAAAAGGCCAGGCTGGACGACCAATCAATCATGATCGCAGGCTGGGCAATGATACAAAACAAGCAGCCCTAGGTGATCTGCGCAGCGCTGAATGCGCGTCTTTGTCCACATGAACGCCCGGCCGCGCCAGCTCGGTCGGCCTTAGCTCATCGAAAGATTGAAGAGTGCTAAATCGTTGAATGGGCAGGCCGTCGACATGAGGCCTATCGATGGAAAAATCGCATAATGGGATGCTGTAGTAATGATGAGATTGGCAAATATTGGTTTGATTGTTCTGGCTTTCGCTGGGCTAGTCGGCTGTGACTCCGCGAGCCAACCAATGGTCAAGGAGCGTTATTTTGACGGCGTGTCGACTGCCAAGCCGCTTGAGGCGAAGTACACTGGGTTAGGGGAGTTCACGGTCGCATCGAGAACCTTCAGTAGTGGCGAGGAGAAGTTTCCGAGCTATAAAATCTGGTATCCAGCGGAAATGGAACAGAAGAACAAGGCCTATCCTCTTGTGATCATGGCCAACGGCACCGGTATTACGTATCCCAGGTATGAGCCAATCTTTGAACACTTAGCTTCTTGGGGATTCATCGTCGCTGGAAATGACGATGAATGGAGCGCACTCGGGTCCTCCTCAGCCAAAGAACTGGATTTTATACTTGCTCAAAGTAAAGATCCTTCCAGCCTTTTCTACCGCAAAGTAGACGTTCAAAAGATAGGCATTGCCGGACACTCGCAAGGTGGGGCGGGCGCGATCCACGCAGTAACGGATTTTCCAAACGGTTCAAATTATCGAGTACTTTACAGCGCCAGTGCCGTCTCACTATCGATGATTGAATCATGGAAGATCGACAAGAGGTGGATATATGATGTCGGCAAGATTCGGATTCCTTACATGATGGTCGCGGGAACTGGAGGTATTGATGCCAAGACAATTGCACCGCTGGCGTCCCTCGGAAAGAATTTCGACGACTTGACCGGAAACGCGATCGCCGTGATGGCACGACGCAGAGGTGTAGATCATGGCAATACGCTTGATCACGCTGATGGCTACATGACAGCTTGGTTTAGATTCTTGTTACTCGGTGATATGGAGGCTAAGGGGGTTTTCTCAGGTGTCGAGCCGGAGATTCTTCAAAACGCGGGGAATTGGCAGGATGTTAAGATCAAGGGCGAGCAATCGCAACCTTGACCCAAGCGCTGTCAACGCGGCATCGCGACGTAGCTCAGGCGCTTAGCGGACTATCGCCGCGATACCGCGTTTGAAGGACAAGATGGCTCGCCTCAGATTCAGGTGGAAAAAAGAGGCTCAAGTCACAACAGGCTGAGGATTACTTGGTTGTCCGTGAAGGCAACAATAGGCTTTATGGGATTGTGTACAAAGGCGTGCGACAGAGCCCTAATCGATCCCCATTCCCGCAGATGGGCTGGCTCCGTACTTACTGGCGCTGGCGAGAAACGTCTTAACCCAAACTGTCACCAAAAGCAAACGAGGCCCGAAGGTGCCTAAACCCAAGGAGTGGCTGGAAGCCAAAGCAGTGCATGCCCACGTGTCGACGGATCGGGTGATCAAGACCGCTAAAGTAAAAAAACCTTGAAAGAGCTGGGCTATGGATTGGAAGATCGACGTTTGCTAGAGCGATTGCAATCTGTGCTGACATCGCGAATAAATAAAAGGACGGATCTACTTTAAGACTATTATTTTTGAGACCAATTCAGCACTATTTTTTGCCTTCAGCTTTTTCATAAGCCGTCCACGATGAACTTCAACAGTGCGATGTGAAATGTCGAATTTACGACCAATCTCTTTGCATGTGAGCCCATTGACGATATGAACGGCGATCTCCCGCTCTCTAGGCGTGAGGTTGACGGTCGGTCGGACAGCTTGATCAATCCGTTCAAAATGCCAAACCATGAGATGAAAAGGATCTTCTGGCGTCAACGTGTACCCCTTAGCCCTTGCCCAAAAAACCTCACCGCTTTGATGCTGCATAAAGCGTTCATCTGAGTACGCACCATTCTTGGCATGCCTTAACCAATTCAGGCTGCGATCACCAATGATCTTAAAGTCCGCCTTAGACGGGTAAAGCTTGAGTAGATGCTCATCGAGCAGCTCCTCTCGCTTGAATCCAAAGAGAGTCGCGAATGCATCATTGAGCTCCAGTATGCGCCTATCGCCCGTAATCACCTGGGGCGCAGGAGAAACCTGGAAAGCAAGACGTTCGAGGTCTTGAAGCTGCTGGCGTGTTGGGTCAGTCATCGTTCTCCACCTTGAAATAGGTGCTCGTCCAAGCTTTATCGACCCTTAGGTTACCAATCCCCGTACGTAGTTGCACGAATAGCGAAAGCTGTCGGCATTGCGGCAATCTAGGTGCTCCTTACCAAACGAAGCTAGGAAAACGTCATGGCGAGCATGAGATACCGACATCTGTAGGCCAATATCACGTATCACAGATATACCGGGGTGAGATATACCGAGGTGTTTCGTAATTATCATATAGGTTTATTTGAATAGTCGTTGTCAAAAATATTGCGATGGTTTGATAGTTGAATACCTGTCATATCTCTGTAAGAGAGTGTCAGCTTTCTAATTAACAATGAGTTAGAAAAGGTCGAGAGCGAAAATAAAACATACCATCACCATGAATTTTACTGGAGGCATGCTCGTGCCGGGTGCGGCAGCTCTTCGCCCGCTGAGAAAGGCCTGGAGTTGCTAAAGCTAAAAAAGAAGAGATTGCGCGGTAATAAGTCTCCTTGCTTGATGAGGAACGATCGGCACTTTCCATTAAGAATAAAAAGAGGAATTCTCAGATGCATAATGATAGCCTTGCATGCCATAGAAGAAGAGCCTTTATCGGTGCGACCTCCGGCCACCTTATTGAATGGTATGACTACGGTGTATACGGATTCTTAGCCGTCTACATCGGACATGCGTTCTTTGTCTCAGATGATCCAACGACAAGCTTGCTCAGCAGCTTTGCTGCATTTGCTCTCAGTTTTTTTATACGACCACTTGGAGGACTGTTCTTTGGCCCCCTAGCTGACAAAATAGGCCGTCGTCGGACGTTAGTCACCGTCCTCATTATGATGTCAGGTTCAACGTTTCTGATGGGGCTTCTTCCTAGCTACGCGTCGATTGGTATCGCTGCGCCCATTCTCCTTGTGCTCATCCGCTGTATGCAGGGCTTCTCTGCTGGGGGGGAAATCGGAACGATCACAAGCTACATTTCTGAGTATGCAGGCCCAGGAAGACGCGGTTTTTCGACTTGCTGGTTAATGGTAACCGCTGTGCTCGGCCTCGTTCTGGGTGGCGTAGTCGCTAACGGACTTACTTGGATTCTCGGCGCCGAGCACATGCAGAATTGGGCGTGGCGCTTACCTTTTTTAGTCGCGGGCCCAATGGGTTTGGTCTCGATGTACATCCGCCTCAAATTGGAGGACAGTCCCGAATTCATAGCTATTCAAAGTAGAGGTGAAACCTCCAAAGCTCCACTGCGAGAAGTGTGGTTATGGAAGCGAGCTGTCACGTTGGTTTTTTTCATTATTTCGCTTCATAGTTCAATATTTTATCTGGTGCTCACCTTTTCATCGACCTACATGTCTCGCATATTGAAGTTTGACGCGGTAACGACTCTTCTTCTGGTTTTCATCGCAAGCATTTCTGCTGCGTTTGTCATGCCGTTTGGTGGGATGTTCACTGATCGATATGGACGCAAACCATTTCTTCTGATTGTTGGCTGTGCGGCGACCGTGGCGATGTACTGGCTATTTAATGCCGCTGAAGGTGCGACGCCAGGTTCGTTCTTTTTGCCTTTGATGGTGGTCGCAATTTTATTCGGATTGTATGCATCCTCAACCTACGCAACAATGAGTGAGCTTCTTCCTACGCGTATCCGTTCCACTGGCATTGCGGTTGCTTACAATATTCCAGTAGCCTTGTTTGGTGGGAGCGCTCCATTTATCTCTACTTGGTTAATTCAAATGACTGGAGATATATCGTCGCCGTGGTACTTCTATGTGGGTACTGGAGTAATTTCGATTGTGGCCCTGTTGATTTTACGCAAAGAAGATTTTGTAGCGGTATCAAGCTTTTTCCAGATTACCACTTCCGATAGTGAGCGCGGTGTTTCTGTTGGTCGTCAGATTCAGCGATAGTCCAGCCAATAGTCAGATTTAAAAACTAATGATGGTTGGCGCATTAAAATAATTAAGAAGCATAGCCTGAGGTGTATGGTATGAATTTTGAAAATAAAACTGCTTTTGTAACTGGCGGCGGTTCGGGCATTGGCGAAGCTGCTGCGGTTGCGTTGGCGGCAAGAGGTGCTCACGTAGTAGTGGCTGATCTGAACCTGGAGAACGCAACTAAAGTCGCAAACTCCATTTTGAAGCAAGGTGGCAACGCCATTGCTGTATCGATTGATGTGTCGGATGCAAACTCCGTTGATTTCGCGTTCAATACTGCTGAGGAATGGTATGGAGACACGACACACCTCCTAGTCAACAGCGCTGGCATTCTGGGCATTCACGCGTTCATCGACTATCCGGTGGAGCTTTTCAACAAGGTAATGGCTGTGAACGTCACGGGTACTTTTTTGTGCTCGCAGCGTGCCGGCAAAAGCATGTTAAAGGCGGGATATGGTCGTATCGTCAACGTTGCGTCGGTGAGCGCCGTACGTGCTGGGATTGGGCGTACAGCCTATGGGACTTCTAAAGCAGCTATGGTCGGGCTCACCAAACAGCTTTCAATGGAGCTAGGCCCTCATGGCGTTACAGCGAACGCCATTGCCCCAGGCCCGGTTCTCACTCCCTTGACTGAGGCGAGCTATACACCCGAGACGATTGAGGCGTACACCTCAATGATCCCTGCACGCCGCCTTGGTGTACTTGACGATATGAGCGCGACAATTCTTTTTCTTCTATCTGAAGGTGCCGCATACATCAACGGCGCATATTTGCCGGTGGATGGAGGGTATCTCGCTAGCGGTGTAAGCAAGACAGGGAAGTTGAGTTAACTAGCTTTGTTTTCTAGGCTCTTAATGGGCCTAGGGTCAGTTAAATCTACGAAGTCTGATCTAAATAATAATAAATCTAATTAGGTGTGAGATATACTATGTCTGTGCTTATTGCTTTGGCAGCGTTAGGTTTCCTCATGTTCATGGCCTACCGGGGCCACAGTGTCATACTGGTAGCCCCAGTGGCGGCCCTCGGCGCTGTTTTTTTTGTCGATCCGTCATCCGTCGCACCCATCTTCTCAGGTGTATTTCTTGAAAAGATGGCGACATTTCTAAAACTGTATCTGCCGGTATTTCTGCTTGGTGCTGTATTTGGGAAGGTCATTGAAATATCTGGATTTTCAGAGGCAATTGTAGCTGCAGCAATCCGCTATTTTGGTCGTTCTAAGGTTAACTTTATCGTTGTTGCTGCGTGCGCGCTGATGACTTACGGTGGCGTTTCTGTGTTCGTTGTGGTCTTTGCTGTGTATCCGTTTGCAGCGGAACTTTATCGTCAAAATAATATCCCCAAGCGTCTGATGCCTGGTGCGCTAGCCTTGGGCTCGTTCTCATTTACTATGGATGCCCTTCCCGGTACGCCTCAAATCCAGAACATAATTCCAACGACTTTTTTTAATACAACTTCTTGGGCAGCTCCAATACTAGGTATATCGGGATCCATATTTGTATTAGTTGTAGGTTTGATATATTTGGAGTACCGACGCAAATCTGCTATGGCCGCCGGTGAAGGTTATGGTGAGGCGCATACTAATGAGCCTGAACGTGTCGAGTCCGTAAATCTACCTAATCCCATTCTGGCGTTGGCTTCTTTGCTGGTAGTGGGAGTTGTCAACTACTGTCTTACCATCTACATTCCGACTTGGTATAGCGCTCTTTACTCGATAAGTCCAGAGATTTTTCCAGGGTTACCGGCGCTTGTTACTGGTAAAACTTCTAGTACCGCCGCCATTTGGGCAGTGCAGGGGGCGCTACTTTGCGGCATCTTATTTGTGGTCGCTGTTGCATTTAGGCAAGTTCGCGAGCGCTTTGTAGCTAGCGCAAGGCACGCTGTTTCTGGCGCTTCTATGGCGGCGCTCAATACAGCGTCTGAATACGGCTTCGGTAGCGTCGTTGCAATTCTGCCTGGTTTCCTCGTGGTTAGTAGTGCGCTCCAATACCTCCCTGATCCGTTAATAAAGGCTGCTGTTTCAGTAAGTACTCTGGCAGGGATCACAGGATCTGCGTCCGGAGGGCTGAGCATTGCACTTGCCGCAATGGGCGATCAAATTATTGCAGCGGCTAATGCTGCAAATATCCCGCTTGAAGTTATGCATCGCGTCGTATCGATGGCAAGCGGCGGCATGGATACGCTACCTCACAACGGTGCGGTGATCACATTGCTTGCCGTCACTGGGCTCACCCATAGACAGTCCTACAAGGAGATATTTGGAATAACCATCATCAAGACTATTGCAGTGTTCTTTGTGATTGCGATGTTCTATACCACTGGGCTCATTTGAATAGAGTACTACTGTAGGCAGTATCATTTTTTTGTTCATGACTGCAGTAGTAGACATTTGAAAGGCTTTTTAGTCGAAATTTTAATGGCGTATTTCGTAGGTAATTTAACTGCAAATATTTCTCGCGTGAATATCGCCTAATAAAGTAAGGGAAAAAGAGATGAAAACTGAATTAAAAGTCCCACTGGAACTCCCAGAATCTGTTGCCGAGCTCGCAAAAAAACTAACATATGTCACTCCGCAAAGCGCCCCGTTCGTTCCTGGTCGTCGTGCTTTCTTCAAGTATCGCGATCTTGGCTTAACTGATGCGACCGCCGGTGTAGCAAGGGCACAGGTCACCTGCGCAACTGATGTGATGGAGCAGACTGGATGGCATTATCATATCTGCGATGTTCATTTCATTTATGCACTCCGGGGCTGGATTGAACTTCAGTTTGAAGACGGGAGCACTATTCGCGTTGAAACTGGCGAATCGCTATTTATTCCACCAGGTCTTAAACACAATGAAACGGCTATCTCATCGGATCTTGAGCTTTTTGAAATGTCAGTGCCCGCAAAAATGGGAACAGTCGCCTGCGAGCGGCCAAGCCACTTGCCGGCAAGTTTCTAGTCTGCCACCAAGCAATCTAGATAGGTGAAGGCGGGACTTAAATAGTTTCGCCTTATATAAATACTCAGATGAACTTATTTTGAAATGGATTTAAAATGAATAAGAAGGGTTACCTTTTAGCGGAGCTTACAATCACCGATCCAAGTGTCTTTTACGAGGAATACATGACCAAGGTGAAGCCTATACTGAAGAAATTCGAAGCAAAATTCTTAGTTGCAACTGACTCGCCTGAAGTGATTGAAGGTGAGCGCGTTGTGCCACGTGTGATTTTTCTCGAGTTTTCGTCTGTCGAGAAGGCTCGGGAATTTTATTACTCCCCAGAGTATGAGGATATCATCGATTTCAGATTTAAATCTTCATCAGCACACCTGTATATTCTTGATGGACTCGTCGGGTAGCAACTCCGATTGCTCAAGCGGTTGGATTCCAGACTGCCTACAACTAACAACGGAATTTTCTAGGGCTACTACTTCGGGAATTGGTCGGAAGTCGGAGGTTATTAACCGACGGATAGGAATATTTAAACCCCTCTGTACCCGGTAGAGGGAAAACGCACTGCAATGTCATTACATGAACCGCAGCCGGGCGGTTCATACCTCGCACAAAACAAAAACAAGGTGCCAGTGATGTCTTATTTTTCTCAAAAAGTCGTGTCTCTCTGCTCGTCTCTGTTGGTTGCTCCCTTCGCTTCCGCAAATTTTGTCGATGACTTCAAGGGTAGCCTTGAACTTAGAAATTTCTATTATAATCGAGATTTTCGAAATGAAGGAGCAACTCAGTCCAAGCGTGATGAATGGGCGCAAGGTTTCATCGTAAATCTTCAGTCGGGTTTTACAGATGGGGCGGTGGGTTTCGGTGTTGATGCCCTCGGGTTGCTTGGCGTGAAGTTGGATTCGAGCTCGGATAGAACGGGATCTGGCTTGCTTGCTTTCGATTCCGATCGCAATGTTGAGGATGAGTACGGCAAGTTTGTTGCCACAGCAAAAGCGCGATTAGGGAAAACGGAAATGAGGTTAGGCGGTGTAAATCCCCTTATGCCCTTGCTCTGGAGCAATAATAGCAGGCTCTTGCCACAAGTTTTTCGTGGTGGCCTACTAACCGTCAAGGACATTGACAGACTCACGGTGACAGCGATACGCATCAATGCTGTCAAACAAAGAAATTCAACTGATTTTGAATCTCTTACGGCCACTGGGTATGCTCCTGTTGAGGCGGATCACTATAATTACCTGGCCTTCGACTTTAAACCAACAAATAATTTAGCACTAAGTTTGCATGCGGCTGAGCTTGAGGATCTTTACCGTACATATTTTGCTGGTATAAAAACTACGCAGCCATTCCTTGAAGGGAATCTAATAGCAGATGTACGACTTTTTGATTCAGGGGAAAGCGGGTCAAATAAGCTTGGCAACGTTAATAATCGGACGTTAAGTAGCTATTTCGCTTACAACCTACTGGGGCATACCTTCGGTGGCGGTTTTCAGAAGGCGTGGGGCGATACGCCATTCGCATTCGTCAATGGTGCTGATTCTTACCTCTTCGGTGAATCGTTGGTAAGTACATTTACCGCACCAAATGAGCGAGTTTGGTTTGCTCGTTATGACTATGATTTCGCGGCGTTAGGGCTGCCTGGCCTATTGTTTACAACCAAGTATGTCAAAGGGGACGATGTAGATCCAGAGCTACTGACGACCCGACAAGCTGCTGCTCTGCGCCTGACCGGGGATCAGGGAAAAGAATGGGAGCGGGTGACCGATATTTCATACGCTATCCAAAGTGGGCCTGCCAAAGGCTTAGCGTTCCAATGGCGTAACTCGACGAACCGCTCAACTTATGCAGATAGTGCTAATGAAAATCGCTTCATCATGCGCTACACCTTCAATTTTTGAGTAACCTTCGTAGGGGCCGAACGCGTTCTTGCGTCGGCCTCTTAAACAGACGACACCTTCACTTGCAATTCCGTTCCGCAAACAGGTCATAAAGGCCGTGCAATCGCAGCACAGCTCCGAATTCGCGATTTCTTAAAGCTGATCTTGTCCCCACTTTCTGAAAATTGCTGTTTTTGGTGTAACGTTAGAGGACTAATCACGTAGAGACTGCCCATGTCTAAGCTTGCTGAATTCCGCCAGCTCGAAAAACACCTCGCAGAGCAGCTCCAAGCTCTCGAATCCTTGAAAGGCGATGCTGGCCTCAAGAAGGAACTCGAATTTGAAACCAAGCTGCGTGCCCTACTCGCCGAGTACGGTTACAGCCTGCCGAACGTGGTCAACCTGCTTGATCCACAATCTGGCCGCCGTCGTGCTCCAGCCGTTGAGTCCAAAGCCGGCATCCGGAAGCCACGCCAAGTTAAGGTCTACAGGAACCCTCACACTGGCGAGCTCATCGAAACCAAAGGTGGGAATCACAAAGGCCTGAAAGAGTGGAAAGCCGAATACGGCGCTGCCACTGTCGAGACTTGGCTGACAAAGTGAGTTTGGTTTGAGTACAAAAAGGCCCTTCGAGGGCCCTTTTGTTCATGGACTTTGAAGTACGCATTGCGTGAATCCCCTCCACGCTCAATTAGGCCCAGCCCGCAGATTGGCCATACGGCAAGAGAAACTCACCTCCTCCCCGGTAGCAATCGCGCCGCCCCAACCGATGTGTAGTCACACTGTGGGAGATCTCGCGCGTTATCGCATCGATGTGGTATTCAGTGCATTGGCAATTCGTTCAGAGCAGGTTGCAGAGCAGCTCAATGCCTACAAAATCCCCATTGTCACACTGAATTCCCGCATAGCAGGGGGAGTTCATCGGTACTGTGTCGTCCGATAATTTTGGGGCAGGCGCGAGTGCCGCAAGATTTCTTCAGGCAAGAGGGTGCACACAGGTAGCCTATTTGGCCGGGAGAGACAGCGTGCCTCAGAATGAGCGGCAGAAAGGCTTTTGAAGAAGCGCTGCGCCTCGGGTTAAGCACGCCGCTGTGCAGTGTTGCCGGGTTCAGCTATGAAGAGGGCTATCAAGGGGCGCTGGCCATGCGCAATGCCCAGGTCATCCCAGACGGGATTTTCTGCATCAATGACTTGGTGGCTTTTGGGGCTATCGATGCCATCCGCTATGAGTGGAAACTTCGAGTGCCCGAGGACGTGCAGATAATCGGTTACGACAACATTCCGATGACCGCTTGGCGAAGCCAAAACATTACGACATTCGACCAAAACATGACCAAGCTAATTGCGGGGGCATTGGCGCTTGTGGACGAATTGCCACATAGGCACGCGGTCACGGTGCAGCCCAAGATAGTCGAGCGCGGCACAACTCTTGGACTGGCGAGCATCAGCTAGACGACTATTAGCCGACTTTCGGCTTGAGTCACACCTTATTGCCTTAAAGACGATCGCTCGTAGCTTCTATGTCGATCACTGAAAATCATGCGCTGCGGTTAACCAGCTTAAGAGGTGCGGCACTGCGCTGTTGAGCCAGGTATCGAGTGCAACAAACCCGTAGAAATGAGGAGAAGTTCACCACCTCATCGCGAGCTTTGGTGATCTCCTCATAGAGATTGGTGATTAACTGGTTGGTGGTCAGGCCTTCCCCAGCTGCCATCTCTGTGAGGATGTCCCAAAACTGGTTTTCCAGTCGCAGAGTCGTGATCACGCCGTGTATGCGCAACGAGCGTGACCGAGACTCGTACAGTATTGGATCGGCTTTAACATACAGCTCGCACATTTTGAGGCCCTACCCGGTAAAAGCTGGATTATTTCCCTATTTAGGCAAAGAGAGGTAATAGGCCAACACTACACTTGGCGTTCCAGTCAGGGTTGCAGTGTTGCCTCTTCCCAACAGACTCATTTCGAAATCCAGGCAATGACCGCTGCCAAGTCTTCCGGGCTGCAATCCATGCACAGCCCACGAGGTGGCATAACGTTCAGCCCCTCGGTGACGTTTTTGAGCAGTACGTCCGGGCCCTTGTCCAGGCGAGGTTTCCAGGCGGCTTGATCACCCTTTTTGGGAGCTATAGGCAGTTGTCCGTTGTGACACATGACACATGACCGATTGAAGACTGCCTCCGGCTCTTGAGCCGCATGGGCACTCGATATCACGAGTAGAAAGGCAGCTGCCAAAATCTTGTGCATCGTTGATCTCACCAATTGTTTTTATTTTCGACGCAACCTCTCGGACCATCACTACCTATTCGTAATCAATGAGTGTGGAGGGTAGTCAATAGCCCGGAGAGGCATGCTTGTTGACGGTCTAAAAGCCGTTTTTCCATTCACGCAACGATTGCAAACACTCGGCTGGCGTTTCAATGCTCGCCTGCGCATGATTTTGCGATGCAGCCCGAACAGCCGGCACAGACGTTCGTAGAAACGGATTGGTGGCCTTTTCCAAGCCAATCGCCGAGGGTAGGGTGCATACCCCCCGAGCCCGTGTTGACTCCACCTCCACCAAACGAGCGGCTATCTGTTTGTTGTCGGGCTCTACAGCCTGAGCGAAGTGCAGGTTCCCCAAGGTATATTCATGCGCGCAATAGACGCGCGTGGCGTCGGGCAATGCCGCCAGACGCTCCAGGGAGTCAAGCATCTGCTCGGCGGTTCCCTCAAATAGTCGGCCACATCCAGCAGCGAATAGTGTGTCGCCACTGAACAGGGTTAGTTCATCCGGCAGGAAAAAGGCGACATGATCCAAGGTGTGTCCTGGTACGGCCATGACCCGCACGTTACGTCCGAGCACCTTGACCTCATCACTGTCGCCCACGACCAGGTCCAGACCTGGAATTGACGCCTGTGCCGGCCCGATCACTCTGACGTTGTACTGTTGCTTGAGCTCATCAATACCGCCGACATGGTCATGATGATGATGTGTGATCAACACATCGCCAAGCGTCCACTGCGGATGCTCGTTCAACCAGTCGATGACAGGCTGAGCATCCCCAGGATCAACGACTGCGCAGTGCTTCTGATCCGGGTTGAGCAGTAGCCAGATATAGTTGTCGGTGAAAGCTCTCAACTCAAGGACTTCCAGGCCGCCTGTTTTTTGCGCCTTCATGCTGCCTTGGCCTTGAGCGCTTCGACAATATAGTCGGCTTGTCGAATGGCCAGGCTTACAATTGTCAGAGTCGGATTCTCCGCGCCACTGGTGGTGAACTGGCTCCCGTCCGAGATGAACAGGTTAGGCACCTCATGGCACTGTCCATGTTTATTGCAGACACCGTCCGCCTCTTTAAGGCTCATGCGACACGTGCCCATGTTATGGGTGGAAGGGTAAGGCGGAACCCGGTGCGTCTTGAGCGCGCCAACTGCTTCGTATACCGCGCTGCCTTGTTTGAAGGCGTGTTCACGCATGGCAATGTCATTGGGATGGTCGTCGTAGTGAACGTTGGCCACTGGTATCCCGAAACGGTCCTTGGTGTTATCGCTCAATGTGATGCGATTGCTCTCACGAGGCATGTCTTCGCCCACCAGCCACATGCCGGCAAGGTGAGTGTAATTGTCCATGACTCGGGTGAAATCCTTGCCCCAGGCACCAGGATTGAAAAATGCCGCCATGAACGATGGCCCAAGTGAGATGGTTTCCATTTCGTAGCCGCCGACAAAGCCGCGGTCAGGATTGAAATGCACCTCGTCACTGATCAGCCCCGCCATGATCGTGCCTCGGTAGAAATGCACAGGATCGCTGAATTCGGCGAAAACAGATCCGGTGGTGTGCCGCATGTAATGTTTGCCGACCATGCCTGATCCGTTGGCCAGTCCGTGCGGAAATAATGTGCTGGATGAGTTCAAGAGCAATCTGGGTGTTTCAATTGCGTTGCCCGCTATTGCGATGATGCGGCCTTTCTGCCGGTGCAATTGACCCTTTGCATCGGCGTATACAACAGAGCTGGCACGTCCTTTGGCATCATGTTCGATGCGAACCGCATGGGCTTGCGTTCGCAGTTCAAGCTTGCCAGTCGCTTCGGCGGCGGGAATCTCAGTGTAGAGCGTTGACCACTTCGCCCCCATTTTGCATCCCTGAAAGCAGAACCCTAGTTGCATGCATTGCGCGCGTCCTGCACGGGCGCGGCTGTTGATGGCCATGCGTCCAGTCGAGCAATGTTTGTAACCGAGCTTCATTGCACCGTTGTACATCACTTGGAAGTTATTGTTGCCAGGCAGTCCAGGAATGTCGTTGGTGCGAGTGACGCCCATCTTGTCCTCGGCACGGGTGTAATAGGGCTCCAGCTCAGGCAAGGTCAATGGCCAATCCAGCAGGTTGGCGCCTTTTACTTCGCCGTAAGTCTCTCGTGCCCGAAACTCGTGTTCTTGTAAGCGGATGCTGGCTCCGGCCCAGTGAGTGGTGGTGCCACCCACCGTTTTGCAGATCCACGCGGGTAGATTGGGAAAGTCCTTGGCTATCTGCCAAGTGCCCGACGTGGTACGGGTATCGCCCCAGGACAGCTGTTGAAACGAAGGCCATTCATCATTGATGAAGGTTGCTGAGGATTGACGCTCACCCGCTTCGAGAAGTACGACCGGTACACCCTTTTGGCACAACTCGTTGGCGAGGGTCCCGCCACCAGCACCGGAACCGATGATTACTACTACGGAATCATCGTCAAAACTGTAGGTTGTCATGCTCGTTACTCCTCAAGAAAAAGCGCTGGGACTGGCTTCTGCTGGAGCGGCAGGCAGCCACTTCAGATCATTGAAGCCACGCATCAGATATCCGCCTTTAGGAAAGGAGGCGCCTTCGTAACCGAAATGCTGGTAAGCCAGCTCATTGCTGTATAGCGAATTGACCGAGGTGCTTCTGATCAAAACGAAAAAGTCGGAGTGTTGAATGTCTTCAAGCAGGGTGACTTGTCTGGTTTCATCGAGACTTGACCAATTACCGCCCGCCAGTCGATCCAGGTCGGACAGACCTTGATCAAGCAAGGGGAGCACGGAGGGATCGGTGGATGCACGCTCGTCGAGCGCCTTTACGGCAAAGGCGTAGACAGCGTCTTCCATACGGTCATGGGGGTAGATACGGCGGATCACCAGCAGTAACTTCGCCGCGACATCGCTGCTCAGGGTATTCATTTCCATGGCCCATGAGCGGCTGGGAGCCAGCAGGGCGATGGGGCCGGAGCCGAATATCAGCGTGCCAAGCAACAACCCACCGCTTCCTTGCAGAAAACGGCGACGGTTGATCTTTACGTCTTGCATGAAATGTCTCCTTTTTATTTTTATAAGGAATGACAGCGTCACGGTCGAATCGTGGAGGGTGGTCTAACGGGAAAGGTAAGAACGGGTTACTACATCAGACCAATCCAATCAGGCGTTTGCTTTAAGAAATCATTCGCGTTGCAAAGTAAAACCATCTTGAGGATTCTGAGCTGGCAGGTGCCCAGGCCATCGATATTTCGTTGCTCGAATTTCTTTATTGGTAGTGACCACCACGTTGCAATACTTCGATTTTGTAACCATCGGGATCCTGAATAAAAAAGAATCGTGCGAGCAAAACGCCGTCTCTTTTAAATTCCTTGATGGGGGCCGGTGACAAATTCAGATCCAGCAGCCGATTGAACTGCTGGTCCAAATCCTCAACGACAAAGGCAGCATGACCGTAGCCGCTGCCATGGGTGTACTCGTTTTGTCCCTTGTTCCAGGTCAGTTCGATTTCTGCGCCGCTCTCGAAATCTCGCAGGTAGACCAGGGAAAAATCGGCGAAGTCCAGGCGATGAGTTTCTTTCAGTCCAAACACTTCCTGATAGAACTTCATGGATTGGTCGAGGTTGCCCACGCGAATCATGGTGTGAATAAATTTTGCCATTCCATCTACCTGCGTTTTTTCGGCATTCTTGGATTTTGGGTCAAGCACATTCGACTTCATGATGAGGCGAACATGGCCAGGGTGGGTAATAGAGGGTTACTACGTTTTTATAGGGGCGCAGAATTTCGGCGCCCATTGAAAATGATCACGAGTGGAGCTGGGAAATACGGCTGATGTAAGTTTGGACATAGGCGTCGAGCTCAGTTCCTGGCGTTTGTGTTCGGCCTGCTCGGCGTAGCCTTTGGAGGCTAAGGGCTGACCGCAGCAGAGGTTGTCCTGGTTGTCTGGAAACACCACTTGGTAACCGTCTTTTTCCAATAATCCACGGGTTTTGTCGTACAACGACATCTGCTCTTTATCACCGCCGCGGGCCCCGTGACACGCAGGCCGCCAGGTACACCACCTGAGGGCGTTGGTCCGACACGCTCGGGCTGAAGCGAATGGCCTTTTCCGGTTGCGGCATGGCGTTGGTCCATTGCGGGACCTGACCTTTGGATAGCCCTTGAGCGCTTGGTCATCGAGCGGGCAGTCAGTGTGAATACTGCAGAAGCGGGGGGGACGCGAGTCTGATGACTATCAGCTAACGGTTTAATAAGCAGGCCCAGTCTTGCATCGGCAGCGGCGCAACGATTGGGCATATGCTTGGATGGGCGACATAATTATGCCGACGCGCTCCATCCTGCACGGCGAGTCTGTCTGATTTCATCGACAATTTGATGTGCACTTTGAAAGCTTTTTTGGATAGACACGAAGCCTGCTATCAG
>Ga0065714_10002254_pt1 | contig 79136 bp, 60 predicted proteins | sample MisRhiReplicate2_FD_59101 | JGI IMG/M metagenome (GOLD analysis project Ga0065714, IMG submission 59101) | Miscanthus rhizosphere microbial communities from Kellogg Biological Station, MSU, sample Rhizosphere Soil Replicate 2: eDNA_1 v2... | ecosystem: Host-associated > Plants > Roots >...
CGCATTGTATTTATCACCACTTTAATCTGCTCTATTATCGGATTAAAAGCTGTTTCTTCTCACTAGTTTCAAAAGAAAACGCATCAAAAAAGGGCTGTATTATAATTTTACAGCCCTTTTTTACGTATACGTTATCCTGAATTCAGGATAAATCCGCTTTAAAAATTTAATGGAGCATCTTAAACAACAATTCCTTCAATAATTCCCCATCAGTTGTATTCCCTGTGCTCTCAACACCCTTACTTTTCAAATCGTACTCCCGTAACAGGCTAATAATATCGAAAGTTTTAGGCAAACTGTAACTACGGGCAGCAGCTTCATAATCCTTTACAAAATAAGGATTTACGCCCAGCTCCTTTGCCGCATCGCCCTTATTGGGCAAATAATGATACTTTAATATTTTAGTAAAATAAGAACTCAGGTTGGCCATTACCATCACCATTGGATTAGCTTTAGGATTATCAGCAAAATAATTGATGATCTGGTTACATTTCAACACATTCTTTACTGCTAATGCCTTTTGCAATTCAAACACATTATATTCTTTACTGATACCAATGTTTTTCTGAATGATATCCGTATCGATTGTAGTTTCTTTACCAATATTTAACAGCAGCTTTTCCAGTTCATTGGCAATCTTTGAAAGATCGGTGCCCAGATACTCGGCCATTAGCGCTGATGCCTGTGGAGCGATCTTATAACCCTTTTCCTTTACCAGGTCATCAATCCAGGCGGCAAGCTTATAATCACGTACCAGTTCCGACTGAAAAACGACTCCATTCTTATCAATCGCNTTATAGATCTTTTTACGCTTGTCGAAATTAGCGTANTTATACCCCAGCACCANNATGGTACTTGGCANTGGCTTTTCGAAATAACTCAGTACAAATTCGGCAGTTTTACTACTGCCTTCCGTNTCCTTTGCCCATTTTAAATCCTGCGCCTCTTTCACGATGATCAGCTGGTAATCAGACATCATCGGATAGCGTTTGGCAGCATTCATAATGGTTGCCATATCNGTATCCTTTCCATACAGAACAGTCTGGTTGAAGCCCTTTTCCATATCATTCAGAATATGTTCCTCCATATAATGGATGATCTGATCTATATAGTAAGGTTCTTCACCATGCAACAGGTAAACAGGCTTAAACTTTCTTGCTTTAATGTCTTTTATTATGTCGGCAGCACTCATATAATGCTGTAAACTTAGATAAAAAAATTGTCTACTTTTGAACAAAAATCATTTAACCTACCTTATGAATAATTTATGTCCAATATGTAAAAATAGCTATCCACCTGATGCAAAATTCTGCATCAATGATGGTGCCCGACTTATTGCTGCCGACATTCCAACCCAACCGACTGAGCCACAAACCCACAATCCATTTGAGCGCCAGTCGCAAGTTGGCCAGCCTTATTACAAGGCCTCACTTGGAAACAGGTTCTTAGCATTACTGTTAGACAGTTTAATTTTTGCTGGACTTGCTATTCCAGCTTTGGTAGTCCTTGTTTTTGCTTTTATTACTGCATACGGAAACGAAGAAGAACTGGCAATCGCACTTTGTGTTCTTGGTGGGCTCCTAACGCTGGTTCCGATAGGCTTCCAACTTTTAAAGGATGGTTTCGGAAAAGGACAAAGTCCTGGAAAAAAGGCGCTAAAATTAATGGTTATCGATCTGGATACCAATATGCCCTGTAACAAAACAAAATCGTTCTTAAGAAATCTCATCATCCTGCTACTGAGCATAATTCCATTTGTTGGCGGCCTTATAGAGCCCTTAATGGTGTTTACCGATAAGGATGGCAGAAGATTAGGCGACCGTGCTGCAAATACAATGGTTATTGAAAAAAGTGATTATTTTAACTAAACTACTCTTAAAAATCAGCTCTTATGAACTGCCCAAAATGTAATACACCTAATCCGCCTGAAGCAAAATTTTGCAGAAACTGCGGAGCAAATCTAGTTAGCCCGGAGGCACAGGCAATAGCAGATAACCAGTCTATCAAAGCGCTGCTTATCATCATTGGAATAGATTACCTGCTTTCCACGGTGATGTTCATTATTCAAAAACTGGCCTTACCTTATTTATCCGGTAATGGTAACGTCAGCCAAATTAGCTTGGTCTATAACGTTTACGGCTGGACATCAGATTTTGTGTCTTTAGCTGCCATGCTGTTCTTCCTGATTACCATAAAAAACAATACGGTTAAAAACGCCCTTGTTGTGTTTATTATTTTAAGGTTTATATTTATGATCGGCTATAGGGTATTCCCAATGTTATCATTATAGGAAACTGATTAGCAATACAAAAAAACATGTCATTTATACCTACCCCACTTAACTTACCCGAGTATCCTTTTAAAATAACATTAAAGGATACCCAGCATTTTATATTTGATGAGGTAAGAAAGAAACATCTGGTATTAACGCCGGAAGAATGGGTAAGGCAGCATTTTATTCAATTCCTTGTTGTCGTAAAGAAGTTTCCAAAATCGCTCATCCAAATCGAAGGCGGGCTGAGTCTTAACAAGCTTCAGAAAAGAACCGACATCGTAATTTTTAACAACCAGGGACAACGAATCATGGTGATTGAATGTAAGGCTCCTGCAGTAAAAATTACGCAGTCGGTATTTGACCAGGCAGCAAGGTACAATTCGGTTCATAAGACCAAATGGCTGGTGGTAACGAATGGGTTGAGGCATTGCTATGCCATCATAAATCATCTGGAAGGGCAGTTTGCTTTTATTGAAGATTTGCCGGAGTATTCATTGCTTTAAATTTTCGTTTGTTAATAGCAAAATAAACCATTCTCATCAAAGCCGGCATTAATTCGTCCCTGAAAAAGGGCCGAAAGAACGCTAGGTCTTCTCTGAGAAGGTATATTTTGTTTTAATGTACTGCACCAAGCGCTCTATACAAGCTTATTATCGCCTGCCATTGTTGCAATTTATCATCAACATCTTCCAACTGTGCTGTCAGCAAATTCTGCTCAGATGTTAATACATCCGTATAATTTGTTGCCGAGCTATAGCGCAATAGTTTCTTGGTAAAATCTACAGACTTTTGAAGTGCGGCTAATTGTTTTACGCGAATGTTTTGCTGTGTTAGGGCTGTTTGATAAGCAAAAAGAGCATTTGAAACCTCAGCTCCGGCGGTTAACAGCGACTTCTCAAAATTTAATGCAGCTTCCTGTTGCAAGGCTTTTGCGGTGGTTAATCTGGCTTTGTTTACCCCCTTATTAAAAATTGGCTGTGCAATACCGGCTGCTATATTTGCAAACAAACCATCTGGTGTTATCCAGTCTTTGAAACTAAAGCTGGTAAAACCACCGGATGCCGTTAAGTTAACTGAAGGATAGAATAGCTTACGCGCCACATTCGTATTTTCAAAGGCAGCCATTAAAGCGTATTCAGCCTGTTTTACATCGGGCCTGTTTTCTAGCAGTTGCGCAGGGATTCCCGCTTTTATATCCACAAGGAGCTGCTGATCGTTTAATGAGGTTCTTTTAATTGCAGATGAGGGCCTTGCCAACAGGATGCATAAAGCGTTTTCCATTTCCCGTATCTGTTTCTGTAAACGCGGGATAGCCACTTCTGCGGCATACATACTGGCTTCGCTTTGTACTTCGGCGGCTCCTGTTACCACATTTGCAGCTTTTAAGGCTTTCATGGTATGTACATCAGTTTTTCTGTTGCTTACTGTTTGCTCCAAAATCAACAATTGCTGATCCATGGCAAGCAAAGCAAAATATCGACTGGAGATGTCTGCAATCAGCTGCGTTTGCACTGCCTTACGGGCCTCTTCGGTTTGTAACAGGCTGGCCAGGGCACTACGTTTAGCACTTTTCAATTTGCCCCATATGTCGGCTTCCCAGCTGGCAACCAGGCCCAAATCGTATTGTGTGGAGGAATTAATGATCCCAAAACCCTGCGGAAAGGCAAGCTTGGATTGCTTGATACTTGCATTTCCATTTAGATCGGGTAAAAAGGCCGATTTACTTTGTTTAAAGTTAGCTCCCGCAGCAATGATACGTTGATAAGCAATCTTCAGGTCGTGGTTCTGTTTTAGCCCCTCCGTAATCAACCCGGATAAAACAGTATCCGTAAATAAACGTTTAAATGGCAGTGAGGCTATATTAGTCGTATCTGTAGACTGTTCATCTCTATACAGCTGAGCCGTTTTTAAGTCTGGCCGCTGGTACTCTTTTGAGATCTTGCAGGAAGCCAGAACCAGCAACAGCATTAATCCTATATATGATTTCATCGTGATATTATTTAATATTTTAACTAATCCCGAACCGCCACAAAAGCTTGTGCACAGTCCGGAATTAGTTTTAGTTCTCTTTTTTACTATTCAATTTCTCTGGTTTTCGGACCACCGGTAATCTTTTCCTGTAGGGCTTGAAAAACAACAAACAATACAGGAATCACAAATACGCCAAACACCGTTCCGATCAACATGCCTCCTACAGCGGCCGTTCCGATCGAACGGTTACTGATAGCACCTGCACCGGTTGCCAGCATCAAGGGCAGCAGGCCGAAGATGAAGGCAAAGGAAGTCATCAGGATTGGTCGTAATCTGGCTACTGCACCACCTATGGCCGACTGAATCAGGTTTCTTCCACTCAACCGATGCATCAGGGCAAACTCAACTATCAGGATCGCATTTTTTGCCAGCAAACCAATCAGCATAATCAAACTGATCTGTAAGAAGATATTGTTGTCGAGCCCAAATAGGCGTGCGAACAGGAAGGCTCCTGCCAAACCGATCGGTAAGGAGAGCAAGACAGAAAAGGGCAAAATATAACTCTTATACTGTGCACTCAGCAGAAAGTAGATAAACAGCAAACTCAGAATAAAAATCAAAAGGGTTTGATTTCCACTGGAAAGCTCTTCCAGCGTTAAACCGGAAAACTCGAAGGTATATCCCTGAGGTAAGGTTTCTGCTGCAACTTCCTGAATGGCCTTAATCGCATCACCCGAACTGTATCCCGGCTTAGGCGCACCATTAACGGCACCTGCTGTAAACAGATTAAAACGGTTGATAAATTCAGGACCATAAGTCTTTTTAAGGGTAACAAAGCCGGAAATAGGCGCCATCACTCCTTTATCATTCCTGACAAATATTTTGCTTAATGCCTCGGTATTGGTGCGTTGCGACGCTTCGGCCTGGATCATTACCTTATATTGCTTACCAAAACGGTTAAAGTCCGACGCATAAATTCCCCCGAGATACCCCTGGAGCGTTTCCAGCACTGTATTTACCGCAACTCCGGCTTCTTTACATTTGGCTACATTTACACTCACTTCATATTGAGGGAAGCTGGTGTTATAAGACGTGGCCGCATACATGATCTCAGGACGTTTGTTAAGGGTGCCCATAAACTTACCAATCACCGCATCGAAAGCCTTATAGCTTCCACCGGTTTTGTCCTGTAACTGGAACTCAAAACCATCGTTATTTCCAAAGCCCTGTAAGGTTGGTGCAGCAAAAAATATAATGTTNGCTCCTTTTATNTCNGCAGTCTTGGCAAACAATTGCCCCACAATACTTTTAATGTCCTGCCCCTTTTTNGTCCGCTCTTTCCAGGGTTTAAGACGGATAAAAATNGCCGCGTATGAACTTCCAGTACCACTCATCAAGTCCATTCCCGCAAGTCTGGACGAGAGTTCCACTTCAGGAATAGACCGCGCAATACTGTCAATCTGATCGGCAATGATCTCCGTACGCTCCAGCGAAGTTGCCGGTGGAAGAATCACATTACCATAAATAGATCCACTATCCTCATTAGGCACGAAGCCGGTTGGTGTGGTTTTAACCAGGAACCAAAACAACGCTGTGAATAAAGCGATACCTGCAAATGCAATCCACTTTTTATTGATCAGGAAAACGACCGCTTTTTTATACCGCTGAGTCATAACACTGAACGAAGCATTAAAACTAGCGTAAAACCGCTGCATAAATCCCTTTTTAGGCTGATCATGAGCATGGTGAGGCTTAAGTAATAAGGCACATAAGGCAGGACTCAAAGTCAATGCATTAACAGCGGATATGATGATCGCCACGGCTAGTGTTAACCCGAATTGTTTATAAAACACCCCTACTGACCCCGTAACGAAGGTTACGGGAATAAACACAGCCGCCATAATCAGCGTAATGGAAATGATTGCGGTGCTGATTTCGCTCATGGCATGCATCGTGGCTTTCTTAGCCGATTTTGCGCCTTGATCGAGTTTTGCATGTACCGCNTCCACCACNACAATCGCATCATCTACCACGATACCTATNGCGAGTACNAGGGCAAATAATGTCAACAGGTTAATGGTAAACCCGAACAGCTTCAGGAANAAGAAAGTTCCGATAATNGCCACNGGTACTGCAATAGCCGGAATCAAGGTTGAACGGAAATCCTGCAAGAAAATAAACACCACTATAAATACCAGGATAAAGGCTTCGATAATGGTAAAAATCAGTTTAGAAATTGAAGCATCCAGAAACTCGTTGGCATTGGCAAACACCCCGATCTTAATCCCTTTAGGGAAACTTTTCTCTGCATCTTTTAATATCTTTTCACATTGTTTGATGATGTCATGCGCATTCGATCCGGAAGTCTGGCTCACCGCAACATATGGCGACTCCTGCCCTTGTGCTGTCAAAGTACTTGAATAGGTAAATGAACCAAGATTAATATCGGCTACATCTTTTAATTTAAGTACCTGTCCGCTCCCTACCGATTTCAAAATGATGTTTTCAAACTCTACAGCCTTTTCAAACCGGCCTGTATATTTTAAGGTGTACTGGAAACTCTGATTACTGTTTTCGCCCACCTTACCTGGGGCAGCCTCAATATTTTGTTCAGCAAGTGCATTTACAATATCGCTGGGAATAAGTCCGTAGGCTGCCATCGCATCTGGCTTTAACCAGATCCGCATACTATAATCCTTACCGCCGTACACCTGAGCATCACCAATTCCCTGAATCCTTTTGATCTGAGGAATGATATTGATCTTTAAATAATTATCGAGGAATTTCTGATCGTATTTTCCATCTTCACTATACAACAGAAAACTGAATACCTCACTATTCAACCTTTTGCTCGTCGTGATACCCATTTTAATTACCTCAGCAGGCAATAAGCTGGTTGCTTTAGTAATCCTGTTCTGCACATTGATGGCAGCCATATCCGGATCTGTACCCTGCTTAAAATTGATGGTGATACTCGCACTGCCGTCGTTACTGGCTTTGGAGGTCATATAGGTCATGTTCTCCACCCCATTGATTTGCTCTTCAAGCGGAGTAATTACACTTTTCATCACTACATCAGCGCTGGCGCCCTGGTAGGATGTACTAACCTCAACAGCGGGCGGTGCGATATCAGGATATTGGGAGATGGGCAGGGAGGACAACCCCAGCAAGCCCAGCATGACAATGATCACCGATATTACTGTAGATAATACCGGATTGTCTATAAACTTTTTTAACATGGTTATTTCGTATTTCGTATAAAATCTTATCTATTTTTTAGCATTCAGGGCTTTTATTTTCGTTCCCTCTTTCAGACTACCCATTCCTTCAGTTACCACCTGATCTCCGGCATTTAAACCTTTCGTTACTACATAAAAATCACCTGAAGGGATATTCATAATTTCTATTTCAGTAGGTTTTACTGTACCATCCTTATGCAGCACTACCGCCATCAGCTTTTCCTGCATTTCGTAGGTAGCTTTGGCAGGGATAAGAATGGCATCTTTTACCGGCATCGGAATTCTNATGGTNGCACTTGCACCGCTTCTGATGATTCCCTCCGGATTAGAGAAGCCNGCTCTTAAGTTTACAGCACCNGTTTCTGCNTTGATTAATCCACCGATGCTNTCCATACGGCCCTGCTCTTTGTAAGTAGTGCCATTAGCCAGCAAGAGTGTAACCTTTGGGAAATGTTTTAACTTATCCCCCATACTTTTACCGGTAAAGCGCTCGCTGAAGTCTAAAAACTGCTTCTCGTTGAAAGAGAAGTAAGCAAAAACATGAGCGATGTTCGATACTGTAGTGAGTGGTTGTGGCGAACTGCTGCTAACCAGACTTCCTGTTTTATAAGGGATAGTACCTACTACACCATCAGCCGGGCTATTAATCCGGGTATATCCTAAATTGGTGCGCGCATTTACCAGACTTGCTTTTGCCTGTGACAATGCAGCCTCTTTCGCTTGTAAATTAAAATTGGCAGATTTCAGTTCGTAATCACTCACGATACCTTCCTTTACCAGGGGGAGTGTTTTTTCAACCTGCATTTTTGCGGTATTCACTTCAGCCTCGGCATTTTTAACGGCTGCAGTGGCAGTTCTTACTTCCTGTTCATACTGGGGAGCGTTGATGCTGAACAAAGCTTGTCCTTTTTTCACTGAAGCGCCTTCATCAACAAATATTTGGGCTATAAATCCATCTACTTTCGGACGGATTTCAACATTCTGTTGTCCCTGTATGGTAGCCGGGTATTCGGTATCTATACTGGCATCCTGGCTTGTAAGTGTCATTACAGGGTATTCCTGAATGGTATCTACGGTTGCGGTTTGCTGCTCAACCCCGCATGCCTGCAATAGAAAAAGTAAGATTATAAATAATGGTAATTGTATTTGTTTCATAATGATCGCATTTATTTTGTATTGTATTTGGTTAAAAAATAGCCGTAACAATCCCATTACTCCCAAAAACATAGGTTTCGGGGGTTTCGGCTGTAATTAAAAATGGAGAAGGATGACCGCTACGGCCAGGTTAATATAGCGGCGGTCCGGTGTGTTGAAGAAAAAGGAATTTCAGGTAATTAAAGTCCATTGTTGTTTGCGTTATATTGATTCATACAAATAATAAGGGATTACATTACCGTGCATGGAGAATTTATAATTCCTTATATTCTTAAAAGTTCAGCAAAGTTAGTACTTTTGTCAATAAAACAACTAAACACTTGTTTTATTAGATTATGAAGACAAATCGTTTTTTAATGTTGTTGAAGACCCGTGGGGCCTTAACTGCCGCTGAGATTTCTAAAGAACTGGGAATCACCAGCGAAGGAGCCCGACTTCAATTACTTAAGCTAACAGAGGAAGGTTTAATAGAATCTACTCATGAATCTAAAGGAGTTGGCAGGCCGACACAATTTTTCAGCTTAACCGAACTTGGCAACAAGGGTTTTCCTGATACGCATGCTGAACTTACTGTTAAACTCATTCAGCTGATGAAAGAAACCTTAGGAGAAGAAGCGCTTCAAACGGTTATATCTGCCTGCGAAGAAAAAACCAAGCAACGATACAACGATCAATTACAACACTCCCCTTCCTTAGAAGAAAAAATACAACAACTGGTAAATATTCGTACGAGAGAAGGCTACATGGCCGAATATAGCAAAGAAGACAATGGTTTTCTGCTAGTTGAAAACCATTGTCCCATTTGTGCTGCAGCCCAGATTTGCCAGGGATTCTGTACCTCCGAACTCAACACCTTTAAGTTTGTGCTCGGAGAAGATGTAAATATCACCAGGGTAAATCATATCGTTAGCGGCGACAGACGCTGCGCCTACAAAATAACCCTTACCGCTTAATTATAACATTTCAATTAATTATAACATTTCACTGAAAATAAGGCCGCAGGTGTATTTTGAGACGGATGCGCCAAATTTATAGTAAGCATATCGGTATATATTGGCTGTTCCAGTACAATAACATTCTTCGTTTGATAGTTATTTTCTCCCTTCCAAAGCACGTTCCCTTTTCCATCTTTAATCTGGTAATCTCTTACACAAAAAGGCATCACATCCTCTGGGTGTCCCATCAATACGGTTTCCATAGGATGGTCGTAATCGGTATCAAAAAACAATTCAATGCTACTTATTTTTTGCTCCTTCTCCCACTTAAGGTTAAGTGTTGGATGTTGGTCGACTGGTGAAGCCACCCATGCATTGGGTTCAGTTGTTGGCCTGAAAACTCCTGTTTTTATATTTTCGGCAGCAAATTTAGAAAGCCCTGGTTCTACTTTAATGGCCAGGTTATGCCCTTCTGGTCTGCGTTGTGGACACCAAAACTCAAACTCATCAACACCGATATCCTCCGTTGGGGTTTGCTTACCATAATTAGACACCGCTTTGTTAACCAGGTTAAATACAGAAAGCACTCCGGTAATGCGATGTTCAGAATGATAGATTTTTACAGAGGGATTTTTGTGTAACACCATAAATGCATAGGCATCTTCAGTTAATGTTGCAGCAAACTCCATACTTAAACAGTTTCTGCCAGGCACTATCGTCAATACCTGCTTCTCCAATACCACATCCGGTGTATAATTTCCGGATTTCCCACTAACACGCAGTTCAACTTCAAGCGTCGTATGTACTTCTGATTCTGCATGGAAAACAACCTGAGGGGCTTTACCTTTATCCAGCGGAAGCATTTGGGCCATAGACACGTCCAGATTCTTCAATATTCCCATAGGCAATTCATTCAATACATATTCACTCGACGCGGATATTTCAGCAGATTGCACTAGATCCTCCTGATCTGTTAGTTCAAATCCCGGAATATGCTGACCGCTTTTCAATAATTCCTTTTGCAGCGTATCCATAAAGTTTTTATGTAATAACACTGCAGGGTTTACTTCATGTTTACTGGCAAGAAATGCAGCCATACCTACGGCCTGACCAACATGAGCGGCTGTGGCCATTACCCTGGTTGACGCAAATGCCACGTGTGAAGCACTGATAATCCTTCCGGCCAGGAAAAGGTTTTTTATGTTTTTACTGTATAAGCAACGGTAAGGAATTTGATAAACACCTTTACTGTGCCATTGATTACAGCCTGGTTTCTCACTAAATACACCATCAGCAGGATGGAGATCTATAGACCAGCCCCCAAATGCAACCGCATCCGTATGGGTATTTTGCGAGACCACATCTTGCTGGCGAAGCATATAATCGCCTTCAAATCTACGGCTCTCCCTTTTTCCAGGAATGGTTCCCACCCATTCCAAGGTCATTGTTTCTGCTTCAGGGAATTCACCAGAATTTTTGATGTAATCCCATACACCATAAACGACTTTCCAAAGTTCCCACTTGATTTTCTCTGTATCATGTACGGTGTCTAATCTGCCTCCGTATTCAAGCCACCATAATTTACATCCGTATTCCTTGGCATTAAAGCTTCTGAAACGCGGTATTTCCTTCGTAATGTCTTTTAATGCAAAATCTGGAGCCACAAATTTCACCGGCTTACCGGTGTCTTTACTATAGAAATAAAGACTGTGTCCCAGTAACTCCCCATACTCCACGCTAGGTGCGAATTTCTCACCAAACTCTTCTTTACTTTCTGCGCCCATTCTAAAAGCGGCACCAGCCAAAAAGCCAACAATTCCATCTCCTGATGCATCGCAAAACAAAGGCGCCGTAATGATGTATTCAGTTGAGTTCTGACTGCAAAATGCTTTTACCGATGAGATCTTATTTTGATCCGCTTTATGAACTTCATAAACAGCGGTATTTAACAAAAGCGTAATATTGGGCTCGGCAACTACTTTATCCAATAATATGGCGTCAAATAGTAAGGGATTTCCTTCCTTGTTCCGATAAGTATTCTCTACCAGGATTTCATCTATAACACCACCTTCTCTGCTCCAGCGGTTATTATTTCCCATGTGTGAGGTCGCTCCAAGAATCCATAAGCGAACTTCGCTGGATGAATTACCACCTAACACAGGCCTATCCTGTACAAGAACAACTTTAACACCCTTACGTGCGGCGGTAATTGCGGTACAAACTCCAGACAATCCACCTCCAACAACTACAAACGCTGTATTTAATTTTTCAGACGCCAAACTGCGGACATCTGTTCCTCCTGATTTTATCATAGTAAATGTTCGGGTAAACCCAATAAATATTTTATATTATATATTAAAGTATCTTCTTAAAACTGGCATTTAATGGAATCCATGCACTCAGTAGAATGATGGTCGCAATAACCGCTACCATAGCGGTTCCTTTAGTGGTAAATGCGCAAAGTATATACAACAGCAAAGCGATAAACGCCAATGAGAATGCAATAACCTGTAAGCCGAACTTGTTTTGCCTTTTAATCTCAGCTGCTTCTGCTACATCAACTTCGGGCACATTTGCAGCACGAAACGCTTTAAGCTCCTGCAATTGCAGATACTCTGCACTTACTTTCCCTTTGTAGGCTGCATACATTTCATAAATTAATAACAGCATAAAAGGGAGCAACACACCAAGGGCCATCTCATTTTCACGACTGAGTTTATAGTCAAACAGAAGCGGCAATATTATTTTAAAGCATAAATTAACAGCCAGACTGACCATGGTAATAGTAATGGTTGCTTTGCCGGTAATGCGTTTAGAAAACAAAGCCCATATTGGCGGAGCCAGTAACGGTCCACCCGTAATTGCGCCAACGCTTAATGTAAACTCAACAATTCCACCTATATAGGGCACGATCAGTGCAATCACAATCATACCGAAACCAAAGCACCAGGATGATGTGCGTGCAATCTTCATCAGCTTTTCATCCGACGCATTTGGGTTAATGCTTCCTTTATAAATGTCATTCGTAAAAACTGCCGATACTACGTTTAAAGCTGTATTTGCTGACGCTGAGGTTGAAAAGTACATTCCTGTTAAGATCAAGCCCATCAATCCTGCTGGCAGCACTTGCTTACAGACCATTAAATAAGCATTTTCGGTTTCTAAGCCTGTCAGCCCCGGATTAATGGTTTGGTAAATCATTGGGGGTAGCATCCATAGTACCGGACTTAAAATATATAATCCAGCGAACAGAAATGCTACTTTGGAAGCAGATTTAGGCGTATCCACACTGGTATAACGCTGTACAAAAGTCCAGTTCCCACCAATATAAAAGATATGATAAATTGCAAAAGCAACGATAAACCCCCAGGTATACTCCCCATTAACCACATTAAAGAAATCGTCGGGCACTTTAGTAAGAAATGTTTGTACGCCTCCGGCTTCTGTAAATGCCAATGGAATAATCAAAAGCACGGCTGCCGTTAGGATTACAAATTGCAAAATATCAGTCACCATGACGGCCCATAAACCTCCAACTGCAGTATAAGCAATCATCAGTATGCCCAAAATAAGGGTAACAGGTACCAATGGAAATTCCAGAGATGAGCCTACCAGCTTGGCCACTGAATACAACACTGATCCTTTTATGAACAGCGAGACCACCATAAAAATATAAATAAAGCTTTTTTGAACGTGCGAGCCCAATCTGTCTTTTATGAACTCTGCTGCAGTCAGGCTTCCGGTTGCCTTCCATTTTGGGGCAATGTATAAGCCTGTTATTAACCCTCCGATACACATGGTCCATTGTATAGTGACGGCCACCCATCCATACTTATAAGCAATAGACCCCCAGGCTACAAAAGTACCGGCAGAGAAAAAACTCATAAAGAGAGATAAGCCACCGATAAACCAGGGCACCGCCTCGCCACCTGCAAAGAATGATTTCAGGTTTCTTCCTGTTCTGGAAAACAGCATACCTATAACCATAATAAACACTGAAAAAACGACGATAACCGACGTATCTATTATTGAATTCATGCGATTGGTTTATTTAGTTAAATTTTTAGTTGCTTTTTCTGCTACTGTTTTTAAATAGGCAGCAAAATCCGCAGGAACTTTATTAGGTACATACGCAATGTTTAAAGGAGATTCCTTAAATAAAACGGCATACCAGATCAATGAACCGAGGTATCGGCCCGCTTCATTGGCATGATTTGCATCAAATACCATTTTATTATCTTTCCAGGAATAACCCATATTAAGCGAATTTACCTGGTTAGGAAGATTGGGATATACCGGATTTGCATAGTCGAAATCCAGATCCTTTTTAAAACCAAATACCTTATCTGATGCTACTGCATAAAAAGCATCACCAACGGGCATAATTTTCGCATCTAACTGCTTCGCCATGGCATGATAAGCCTTCCTCGATTGTTTCCACATTTCCTTCTGATTTTTAGCCAGCTGGTTTGGTGCTACCCTGCCAAATTTTAAAGCATCACTTCTATAGGCCCAGGTTTGATGAATAATAATCTCGGCATCCGGCTGAATCTTTTTAATATAATCATATAGCTTTTTAGCATAAGGATTGTAGCTTTCCTGATCAGGGGATAGAATAGATGCCTGTTGAAGCGTAACCACATCCCAGGTGCCATCGGATAAAAGCATCCGTAAGGACTTACCCTTATAAGGCTTCCCTTTGGGATCTTCAGGATTGGCTTCTGCAGCTTCGGCATATGCCCAATGTTGCGCTAAAGTATGACCACCTAATTCTGCCCTGCCAATAATCAGCTCTGTGCCCTTTTCCTTTGTAAAATTGGGTAAATAGGCAGATGCATTTTGAGAAAAGCTATTGCCAATAATAAATAACCTTAAACTTTTAGGACTGCTTTGCCCAAATGCTAAACCAGTGGCAAGACAGAAAATGAGGAGTGTTTTAATGGATTTCATTTGTTTTGTGTTTATTTCTTAATCTGATTATTTAGGCCTTCAAAATCAATATGCGCCTGGCGAACTTCATTGCTTCCTTTGCTTTTCAACTTTAAGTTGATGGAAATAGGTTTCATCGGATCTAAACGGCTGAACGACCATTCAAAAGGATAGGCATTNCGNTTTTCCAATGTTGAAACATCATCATTCAATTCCAGTTCGGCNTCTGATCCCGCTTTNGGAGGNGTACTTAAATAAGCATAAACAGAATCCCAGCCAAATGGAGAACGGATTCTGAAAGCATAAAGCTTGCCCCATGGTGCCCCAAGGTCAACTTCCTGCAACCCATTTTTCACAGGCGGAAGCGCTTTTGTAATGTTAGCAGTAGCTAGAGGAAATGAATAGGCTGTAATACCTTTACCCGGCACTTTGGCATTCATTTTATTTCCCGAAATCGACAGCTGACCAGGTTCGGCAACTGCTCCCTTATATTGTTTAATACCAGTGTTTTTGATACCTGTCAATTGTAAATCTATACTAAGGTCGACATTTTGTTCCTGAGCAGACTCGTTCAATAAAACAAGCCAGAAGCGATCATCAGATATTCCTGTCAGATAATTTACAGATGGGTTATCCAGGTTAACCAACCCTTTTTTAAGCCAGATCTTCACATTTCTATCGTCGTAAATGGTCCCTTTGCCTCCGCCATAGATGCGGTTGTTAAACCAAACAAAGCCTTCTTGTTTTCCCCATGGGAAGCTAATTGCTCCTTTAGACCTTTGCACGGCTTCGGTAATTAAAAAATCCAGACTAAAAGCCAGGTGTGGTGAAATGTGGTGATAATAAATAGAGTTGATATCTGGTCCTTTATAAGGGTAATTTTCTCTGTAGGTAAGGTCAGTATACCCAGTGGCGTAATAGCCAGGGTAATTTGTAAAGCGGCCGATAATGGAATTTCTCGCATATATTTCAAATATCTTACGGTCTGTGTCGGCCGACAAGCGCAACAAATGTGGAGCCCAGGTTGACATAAAGATATGACGTACATTCTTTTTAGGAAGGAAAAAAGTAATCGGTTGCTCCAAACCAAGCCCTACAGGCGAAACTAAAGACTGAGGTACCTCTTTAGCTTTCACATCTCCTTTTTGACGAGGGAAGCCTAAACGAAACTTCTCTCCGTCTTTCCACCATAAATTGGTATTTCCTTCGTATTCATCTCCTTCATGAATCAACTGCATTTTACTTTCCACAAGAGGATAAGAACGGATTCCTGCCAGGGTAAAATAAGAAGCGTACTCCGCAGCGTCAAGAAAAGATTTATCTTTATTTACTTCATAAAGGTCTGTTAAATCCCACCAATACGGATAAAATGAAGTGTTATAAAATGGCTGTGCGGTTAACAAATTGGTCTTTTGACCATAAACTTCCTTCGCAACAAATTCCTTTGCATTTGAAACTGCTGCACTGAGCCATTTCTTATCTTTGGTTAACCTGTAGGCAGCCAGTTCCTGGGTCCATGCCGGTAGGTTTACGCTATACCCAGAGAGTTTTCTCGGTTGTTTATCTGGCATNGCCACATCCACAATCCATGGATTTTTATCGTCCAGCAATTGCGCTANAGACTCAAAATAGGCCGTATTGAATTGTACATTCTTGTANGGATTTANNTCAAGAGAAGCTTCGGTAGGATTGTACGGTGCGCCTACAGCTTTTGCCCATCTGAATGCACTGCGTGATAAGGTATACTCTATTGTTGGTAATGCACGGCTCAGGTAAAGTGCCTCATCTTTACCCATCACCGCAGCGGAGATTACCGCTAATGGAGACGATTGTGCAACAGTAGGTGCAATTTTTGGATCAGCCTCGATGTCAAAAAAACCTTTCAATACTGAACTCCATCCGGCAGCTTCGTCATTCTTGATCAGATCTATAATATTGAAAACTGCATTTGTTAAAGATGTAGAATCCTGAGACCTGTAGTCGCTCACTTTATAGATGGAATTGGATACATATTCCAGAGCTCCACTCCATTTATCAGTAACTGCTCCAAGGTTAAATGATCTTTTTAGTGTTTGTCCGGCCGACAGCTTCGAATCTGCAAGACCCAGGACCGGGGCAAATGCCACAGGCTGCACTTTATTAAATTCATTTTTAAGTGAAAAACCAATTCTAGAGGTAATATCTTTTGTCCAGTCGACCGGAAGGTCAGTTAAGGAACCGGTAACAAAATAACTTAAAGGCTTTTTGTTTTGGTTAACTTCCACAATGGTAAGAGGCTGTGGCGTCATTGCACCGGGAATAAGCATAGGGCCTTCCGGTAAACGCTTATAATTAAACATTGGCGGAAGTTGCACATTGTTAACGTTAATTTCCGGTGTATCCTGAAAAGCGGAAACTACAAAACTATAATAACCAGGAACCTTAGCGGTATACGCCAAACTTAGTTCATAATGTGACGCGCCCGGTTTAAGCTTCCAAATGCCTTTCACTTCTCCTCCGTTCGGGGTAACATAAGTCACCCATAATTCTTCTGCTGACACCTGTTTAACCGTCTTAGCCTCACACAACATCAGCTCACCAGATAGAAAAGGATTTTTTGCTCCTTTCTGGTCCATCGTTTTATAAGTCTTACCTTTCACAGAAAAATCGGTTAAACTGGAGGAGTTCTTCCAGAAAGCGAAATAAGCACCAAATTCAATCTTTGGCTGCTTAGCCGTTAACAGGAATATCCTGTTTGACTCCACTTTATCATTTAAACTTACCCATCCCTTATCCTGAAAAATTTCGGTGGTAGAGACAATTTTAGATTTCCCGGTTTTAGCGTCAGTTACTTCATCAAAGCTGATGGAGATGTGGTTGTTGAGCAGCTTACCCAAAGATTTTCCTTTTTTTAGAAAAGTAAAAGGAGCTACCACATTTAAAACCGATCCATTCTCTTTTACCTGCACAGGTTTTAAAACATGAGCATTAAGGGAGCTACTCATCTTATTGGGATCAAATCCTTCATCAGTAGTAAGAAATATAGCGTCGCATCTGGCAAAGTTCAATTTTGTATTTTTCAATCTCAATACATTTTCGCCTGCATCAAGCTCAGCAGCACCAACCTTTTCCCATTGATAGCCTTCTTTCATGTGTACGCCCGACGCTTTGGCCATAGGCTGTTCATTTACAGACAAAAGATAGCTACGGGTTCCGGGATTATTCTGAGCATAATCCCTCGATCTGGTCCAAACTAAGTAGCGACCGTTCATCTTAACGTCGATCACGGTAAGTGCATCAGCAGTCACCTCTTTAGCATTAGAACCTACCAAAGCACCCTTTCCTGAGACATTGGTCCCTCCTTCTTTGGCTACAGTCCAGCCCGCAGGAAATTGGAAATCTTCTGCTTCTATCAGGTAATGGGTTTGCTTTTGAGCTGAGACCTTCTTAACGCCGAAAATGCTGAACACAATTGCTGAATACAGGAAAATCTGACAAATGAATCTATATATTTTCTTCATATTCCTTTCAATAAAGCACCTCTATTACTTTTAAACCATATGGTGCGANTTCAACATTCAGAGATTTAACCCCNGNTGCAATAGNGGTCTTCTTTCCTCCCTGATCAATAAATGAAGCAGACTTTATGTTTTTTCCTGAAGCTCCAGGAATCTTTTCTACATCAATCTGAACTTTCGTACTCAGCTTATTCACGCTATTGTTCATCATGATTAAAAAGCACTTTTTCTGATCTGCATTAACGGCAGTGATATACTCCAGATATGGACTATCCGATTTCAGCAGGCCATCTATCAGTTTTAATGAAGCAGGCGTATTGTATACTTTCCCCGGAGCGAAGCCATAGCTTTGATGCGGACCAACTTTGGGTGTAATAAATCCTCTCGGAAAACTAATTTGTCCCTGGCTACGAAGTTCCACTTCCGCCATCAGGTAATCTGTGATCCAGCCGATCTGCCACCATGCGTGATGTGGGAATGGACCAGCGCCCTTATTCATAGCATCCCAATAATAGGAAGCCACACCAGTTTTTTGATCTACGAAAGCATCTCTGCCCCATGCAGCAGCTCTTGACATCGTTAGAAACAAAGCGTCTTTGGTCAGCGAGAACATCCGGATAAACATTCCTGCATGACTTGCCAGTAAAATCGGTCCATGATGATTAGCAGATCCAAGAATGCCACCGTGCTCAAAGCTTAACCCTGCCTGACTGATTTCCCAGTCTTCTCTTTTAATACCATTTACCCATTTTTCCTGCGTTGAGGGAATTGGATGGGTATAGACCGATGCTGTATAAATTTTTGCTGCAGCAATGGCTGCTCTTTTATACTTCTCATCTTTAACCACATCATAAAGATCAAGTAATGCCTGCACACCTTGTGCTGTAGCAAAATCAGGTGCAAATCTGGTGTCACCGCAAACGCCGATAAAAGCTCCTTTGTTTATGGCATTTTCGATATACCAATCGGCGCCTTTTTTAGCCGCTTCCAGGTATTTCTTGTCGCCCAATATTTTATAGGCAACGAATAAGCCATAAAATGTAGGCCTCAGGTCTAAAATATCCTTAAACCTGGCTTCACTGGTTTTATTGTCATACGCTACTTCCCAGCTGCCATCAGGTTTCATCCAGGATAATAATTTCTCTGCGCCCAGTTTGAGATCAGCACGTAACTTCAAATCCTTAGCTTCAAACAGCAGCATGTTACCGAGATCCATCATCAGGTAGTATGTACTTCCTATAGGTTCGGTATATGGCCCCCATTCTTCCGTAAATTTCTTACTGTTCTGCAAAAAATACTGTCCTTCAGAAGCACCGTAAAAAAAGCCTTTATCTGAATGCTGCTGAACCATTTTAAAGTTTCTGGCATAAGGAAGACGCTGATCTATAAGTTTTTTATTATTTGTCAGCCTGGCAAGCATCCACATTGCTCCGTAATCGGAATTTTTCATCGCATCTTTTTCAGATTCATACACCCCTCCCAGATATTTTTGCGCTCCGATCTCCAGGTTTTTGTACTGCGCCAGCTGCCACATAGAAAGGCTGTCATTATCAATATAATTTGCCATTCTAAATACACGATCTGTAAGAGAAGAAGCTGTTTTTTTCAACTTCAGCACATCTTTAAACCTGTAAACATCATTTGCGGCATGTTTCATTACTGCAAACCAGTCATCAGCTTTTATGGTATACCTAAAAGAAAAGGTAACTGAATCATCTTTTGCCAGGTAGGACTTTTCCTGCCCCAATACGGGGTGATATAGGGTTGGCATCAGATTTCCCTTTCTGTTCAATACAGCTAGCCCAATGTTCCAATTCCCCTGTGTTTTTTTGTCAAACAACCAGGGATCCCGCCCTGTTCCGGGTTCTGGAATTACCGCTAAGGTAATATTCTGACTGTTTTGCACCAAGGGAGACAATGTTGAAGCCGTACGTTCCCTTACCATAACGGGTACATCAGGTATACCTTGACCATAGGCGTAGGCATTAACGAAGTTTGCATTTAACTGATTTCCCTGAAAGACTCCCGGAACTGTAGCCCATTTAAAACTATTCTTATCAAAAAGAGCCAGCTCAGGCGAAGCAATGGAATAATAACCAGCTTGTTTTGCCTTTAATTTCACCGTCACTTTTATATCGTTTGGATATTGCGCATCAAACTGCCATGAAGATGTCAGCAGAAACTGATCCTGTTCTTTTTGAAATATTAACTCCTTATTAATTTCTTTTATCTTATCCGGATAGAAATTGATCGCTTCTCCGGCAGTATTCATTTGAGTGGAAGAAGTTCCCTGCTTCCATATCGGAATAATATAGCGGTATTCAGGTTCCGGGAAATTACGGGGCCTTTCCGCTGAATTTTTCTCTATAATGGATAAGGTATCTGCAGCATACAATACCGAAAATGCTCCGGACGGTTTTGCTGATAAATTGACCCATGATCCTTTATTGAAAATCGATATTTTATTCAAATGATACCCATCAGCAGAATTTTTCCATTCTAAATTCAACATACCATTAGCAAGCGAAGGCCCTTTGGACTGCGCATAAATGGTAAACGGAAAAAAGCAGATTAGCCAGCCCAGACTTTTTATCGTCCGGGTTAGCCAAAATTTATTACCAGCCATAATTTTGTTCTGTAATCAACTTGTTAACAGTCATCTCAGTTGTAGGTATAGGAAACAAAACGTCTCTTTCCGTTGTATTTTTACCTGCATTTGCTGCATACTTGTATGCCGTAGGCGCTGTATTTGTAATCGATGTACCTAAATCATTCATTGTTTTTACATAAATACCCCATCGGATGAGATCATGTTTTCTTATTCCTTCAAAACACAGCTCTCTTGCACGCTCATCCTGAATGAAAGCTAAAAAACCGGCCTTATCTAAACCTGCAGGCACATCACAAAGGACATCTGATTTGTCAAGGGCTTTATTAAACGCCCTTCTTCTCACCTTATTTACAGCATCATAAGCTGCTGGCGTAGGTCCGTTGTTTACTTCGTTCTCTGCCTCTGCTTTCATCAGCAATACATCCGAATAGCGGATAACAGGGAAATTAGTTGAGGTGAAACTACGTGCCTTGGATCCAGTCTCGTACTCTCTTCTCCATTTTCCCGGGTTCCGATCGTAGATTTGGGTAGCCGTAAAATTAGATTTCACGGTGTTCGCACCACTAACTACAAACCGATAAGGCGCTATACTCCAGTTTCTTCTTGCTGTATCTGTAGTACCAAAGAGCTGGTATAGTTTGGCGGTGATTTTCATAGCACCTCCTGAAAAACCAATAGCTTCACTTGGGCATTCAATACCATTCTCTACGCCCATAGATCCAGCAAGGTCTACATTCCCTACTTTATTCCCGTACATTCCAATTTCCCAGATACACTCCTTCTTTTCATTAATATCTTGTGTGTGGTTGATGAAAATCTGTTTATAATTCAAATTAAGTGCATGCTTGTTTGATATCATCACTTTATTTGCATAATCCAACGCATCTTTATACCGATTAACATCCTTTAATGGTGCTCCTGCCATTTTTAGAAAAACTCTTGCCAGTATCGCCTGTACACCCGTTTTAGAGATGCGTTCGTTACCTGAGAGCTCATCGATGCTACCAACCAGCAGTTCTGCCTGCTGCATGTCATTTACAACAGAAGCGTAAACCTCCGCTAATGGGGCGCGGGGAAGATAAGGATCATTGGGCGACTTTGCAGACTCCAATTTTAAGGGAACTGGTCCAAAAAGATCTGCCAACAGGTAATAATAGTAACCGCGTAAAAACAAAGCTTCCCCTTTAATAGCGTCTCGTTTCGTTTTATCCATATTCACTTTATCAACCTGTTCTAACAGTAGGTTTGCCCGGTTCACTCCCTCGTACAAGGTCTCCCAAAGTCTACCGATATCCAGATGGCCCGCATCCATCACCATCACACGAATGTTGTTAATAGAGATACTTTTAAAAAATGCTTCATCGCTTACTACGAAATAGCTGAATAATCCACGTCCATACATCCGTCCGTTTTGATCAATCAATCTATTGTACACGCCGTTTAAACCATTTTTCAGATCCTCTTCCGTGTTAAAATAAGTTTCCGGCGTTACAAAATCAGGATCCTTATCCAACAAACTGGAGCAAGATGTCATCATGACACTAATCAGCAGTATTAATATTTTAGTTCTCATATCTTTATATTAGTTAATGATTATTTGAAATACTCATCATTATTACACAATCCATTGTTTGATTAATATTTCCTATAAAGCGATTATTTTATTTAAAAATTAGCATTCAATCCAACTGTGATCGATCGTGGTCTTGGATATGGAGACCAATCGAATCCTGGAGTCAGGGCTGAGTGTCTGGTTGACACTTCCGGATCCAGACCCGAATACTTAGTCCAGGTAATTAAATTCTGTGCTGAAACGGAAAAGCGCAAACTTTTCATCTTTAAAGACTTCATTACTGACGAAGGTAAATTATAACCAAGAGACACTGTTTTTAGCCTTAAAAAAGAGCCATCTTCGATCGTACGTGAAGAATAATATGCTGGCCCTTGTCCACCCACTCTGTATAATTCATTAGTCTGATTTTCGGGAGTCCACCTGTTTGCGAAAGAAGCGAACATATTCAGAAAGTTTCTTGTGGTAGGATCCCCTCCTTCAAATTCTATACGATTTGCATTTAATACATCGTTACCATAACTCCACTGAAAGAAAACATTCAGATCAAAATTACCATAACTGAAGTTATTGCTAAAACCTCCAATATGAACAGGATTTGGATCACCAATAACACCCAGATCACGATCATCAATTTGCCCATCCTGTGTAAGGTCTTTAAACTTAATGTCGCCAGGAAGGATGTTTGCACGCGGATTACCATTATTCGGGATATTGCTTTTCAACACATAAGAACCATTTGGCTGAACATCAAAATCGCTATACTGATAAACACCATCGAACTGCATACCATAAAACTGGGCAATCGGTTTTCCAGGAACAGCAATGTATGGGAATGCGGTATTAAAATTACCCCATGTTACCCTTGAGAGCAAACTTGGTTCGTCATCATTAAGCGCCAGCACCTTGTTCCGGTTGAAGGCAATATTAAAACTAGAATTCCATGAGAACTTTCTACCCCTGATATTATCTGTATTGAGGGTAAGTTCAACACCACTGTTGGATACCTTTCCAACATTTTTAAATGCATTTAAGAAGCCCATACTTGGTGCCAGCGTTGCATTTAATAAAAGATCATGTGTCTTTTTATGATAGTAATCTGCAGTTAAAGCTATTCGCTTTTTAAAAAAGCTCAAGTCAACACCGACATTAGATTGTACGGTGGTTTCCCATTTCAACTTTGTATTGCCCAGATTAACCGGAACCATTCCTTTTCCGGGAACATTTCCAGTACTGTACCCGGAGTTGATTAACATTTTCAACGCAGTAAGGGACGCGTAATCGCTCACACGGTTGTTACCAGTATGTCCATAGCCAATTCTGAATTTACCATCCTCAAGAAAACCCAATCCCTTCATAAATGCTTCGTCGGTAAAGCGCCAGGCGAATGCTCCTGACGGAAAATATGCCCATCTGTTTTCTTTAGGGAATCTGGAAGATCCATCAGATCTGAATGAAACAGTAACTAAATACTTCGATTTATAATTATAATCGATCCTTCCCAGGTAGGAAAGCAAACCACTTTTAAGATCTGAAACCGGAGATGCTGTAACTTGACCCTCGGCTAATCCAACCATTCCCAGTGATTCGTTAGGGATTTGAATTGCAGAAAATCCGTTTGAATAACTCCTCACATCCTGCATGGTAAAGCCTCCAAGAACCTTTAAAGAATGTCCTCCTTTGAATTTTGGATTGTAAGTAAGCGTGTTTTCATTCAAAAGATTGGTGATCTCTGTATTGTTGAAAGAGCCATTTACTTTATTATTGTTATTAGGATTTCCGAGACGGGACATAGAATTATTGAAAATCTCCTGTCTGATGTTTGCTTTGTTCAATCCTCCTGTAATTCGCAGCGACAAGTTTCTCAAAATCTGGTAATCTAAATAAGAATTTATCACCAGTGTATTGTTAAAAGTAGGTTTGTACTCATTCTGTGCTGCTTTTACCGGATTAATACGAAAATCTGCTGTCGGGCTCAAATCCGGGTCATAAAGTTCTTCCATCAAATTATCCTCGAAATCAATATCTCCTGTTATCGGACGATAACCCCAGGCGCTATACATTAAGCTGGCGGTAGGACTTGTTTGCGACTCGGCGACAACCGTTCCAAATTTCTTTGTGGCAGCATAGTTCAGATTTACCCCGGCTTTAAGATTTTTGGTTATCCCCTGATCGATCACCACACGTCCCTGGTAACGGCGAAATCCGCTGTTTATAATAATCCCTTGCTGATTTAACAATGATCCGGAAACGGAGTATTTAGTTTTTTCAGTTCCACCGCGCAAAGAAAGGCTATGATTATGTGTATATGCATCCCTAAAAATCTCATCCTGCCAGTTTATACCTTTCCGGTTTCTATAATCTTCGAGTGTTTGCCCATTTTTCAAATAGATATCCGTGTACAAATCAGGATTCTGCTCCAACTGATATTTAACAAACTCATAAGGACTCAGTACCTCCTGTTGTTTGATAATAGAATTGACTCCCGCCCAGCCATCGTATGTGATCTGTGGCGCACCTATTTTCCCTTTTTTTGTAGTAACCAATATTACACCATTTGCACCACGTGCGCCATATATAGCTGTTGCAGATGCATCCTTCAATACCTCAATGGATTCAATTTCTTCACTATTTATGGTATTAGCAGAGGCAAGTTCCGTAGGGAAACCATCTATTACATATAAAGGAGCGTTCTCCTGGGTAACTGAATTGCTTCCCCGAACTATAATATTTAATTCATTTCCCGGTTGTCCATCAGTAGAAGACACCTGAACTCCGGCAATCCTGCCGGCCAAAGCTTCTGTAAAAGTGCCCACTGGCGCTTTACTCATATCTTTTATGTTTGCAGAGCCAATCGAGCCGGTCAGATCCTTTCTGGCGGTAGTACCGTAACCTACTACAACCACATCATCTAAAACATTCGTACTGGATTCGAGCTTTACATTATATACTATAGCCGTGGTAATGGGTACTTCTTTGGTAACAAATCCTGTATAGGAGAATACTAAGGTACCTTTCAGTTCGGGGATTGAAAATTTAAAAGCTCCGTTACTATTGGTCTGGGTAACGCTGTTTGAACCTTTTAGTCTTATACTAACACCAGGTAAAACATCACCGTTATTATCTTTTACCACCCCTGATATAGAAACAGCCAACGGTGCTGTGCGAGGTGTCTTTTTGTTTAGCGCAAAATTTTGTCCAGGATGGTTAGCCCCATGCACAGATGAAAAAATCAGGACTGAACAGATGAATACAGAGTAAAATTTCATTACATACATTGATTAATTTATAATTTGGTCTATAGGAGCGTGTAAGGATAGGTAGAGATAAATTAACCTAGACAGGTCGTGCGGGAATATAAAAACGTATAATGCCCGATTTTTTGGTTGATAATACATTGCTCATACTTGGTTTGGTCTGGTTTGGTTTTGACCGATATAACAAAAGTAGAAATTTATCTCAGTTTTCAAACATTTTTTATCTTTTATTATCTCAACATCTTCGTAACGAAACAGACACAAATACATAAATAACTTAACATCAATTAATTACACAATAAAAAACACAGATAAAATAATTTAAAAGCCTCAATTGGTTTGGTTTGGTATGGATTGTGTTTTTTCAAAAATATCAATTAGTTTTGCAAAGCAACAAAAACCATATGCCTCGAAATTCAAAACCAAAAATTGAAATGAAAACTACAGTGACGGATTCCTCTCCGGTCTCTACACATAGGATGAAGTATTTGCAGTTAGCAGAGTATATTAACCATCTCATTGAAATTGATGAGCTCAAAATTAATGACAGGCTCCCCTCTTTAAACCAACTGATTGAAAAATTAAAGATCAGTAAGGAAACGGCCTTAAAAGGGCTTAGTTATTTATCTGAGAAAGGGATAATTGAATCTGAATACCGAAAAGGTTATTATGTTAAGAAAAAGGCGCAATATCAGCCCTATCGGATCTGTCTGATTCTCGATAAAATGAACGTATTAAGAGATCAGGTATACCAGTCATTTTTAGAAACCATAAAAGGTCAGGCAGAGGTAGATGTATATTTTCACCATCATAATTTTAAAGTATTCGAAAAACTTATTGATGAAAACCTACCCAATTACACTCATTTCGTAATCACCACGTTCTTACTTGGCAACACCACTGAAGTACTCAACCGTATTCCACCCCAAAAGAGGATCATACTGGATTATGAAGAAAAAAATCTAAGCGGAGATTATACCTGCATTTATCAGGACTATAAAACGGATATCCAGGAATCCCTCACTGAACTGCTTCCTCAACTGGAGAAATATTCCAGACTGGTCCTCATCGCACCTCTCGAAGCATTTCACGCCAAAGAAGTGATAGCAGGGTTTGAGGCTTTTTGTAAACTGAATCGTAAAAAGCATATTATTTACAACACAGTAGATGAAAAACGTTGTAAAAATGGCGATGCCTACATCACATTCAGCAGATATGATCAGGACGATGTTTCGATTATTAAGCTGGCCCGTAAAAATGGATGGAGACTAGGGAAAGATATCGGTCTGCTTTCTTACAACGATACCGCAGTAAAAGAAATATTAGAAAACGGGATTACGGTAATCAGTACCGATTTTAACAAAATGGGAGAAGAAGCGGCTAAGGCTATTCTTACAAAAACGACGGTTACCATGAGGGATCCAGCGAAAGTGATTTTGAGGAATTCGCTTTAAAGCAATTAAGACAAAGTATAGGACAAAATAATCCATTCTACTCTAAGGCTGGCATCTTTTGCCCGCTTCGCTAAGAAGGCAAAAGCGCCTGAGGCCTTTTCGCAGAAGGTATATTTTGTTTGAAATACTACATATTTAATACTGCATAAAAAAAGCATGATGCCTATTGACATCATGCCTTTTTGTATTTAAGACAAGCTGCTAATTGCTCAAAGCAGCCAAACTCTCTTCAATGATTTTGATCTTGCCTTCAGCATCTGCCTGTTTATTACGCTCATTCTGAATGATCTCAGGTTTTGCATTTTGTACAAATCGCTCATTGCTTAGCTTAGCATTAACAGACTTCAAAAAGCCATTCAGGTAATCCAGCTCAGCATTTAAACGATCTCTTTCAGCATCAATATCGATATCTTCATTCAGGTGAATAAAGAATTCATCATTCCCTACCATGAAGCTTACAGCACCAGCGATTTTGTCATTTACGAGCTCAACCTGACTGATGTTAGCCAGTTTGAAAACGATATTCAACCATTTTTCATAGTCTAATCCGGAGTTTACTTTGATAGCTAAAGGCAATGCTTCTTTAGGTGAGATCTGTTTGGTGTTCCTTACATTTCTGATTTCGGCAACCAAAGTTTTGATTACTTCTACATCTTTCAGTAAAGCAGCGTCAGCAGCTCCAACTACAGGATAGCTAGCTACAATACAGCAATCCATTTCACCTTTTTCACCGAACAACTCATCATGCCATAACTCTTCAGTAAGGAAAGGCATAAATGGATGTAGCAATGTTAATATTTTCTCAAAGAAACCAGCAGTTGCTTTTAACGTTTCTGCATCAACAGGCTGCTGATAAGCAGGCTTAACCATTTCCAGGTACCATGCACAGAAATCATCCCACACTAGTTTGTAAGTCGCCATTAAGGCTTCAGATAGGCGGTACTGCTTAAAGTTATCTTCGATCTCAGCAAGAGCTTCGTTAAAACGATTTTCAAACCATAGTATAGCTTGCTGATTAGGATTTTCAAGGTTTTCATCAACTTCCCAACCTTTCACCAGTCGGAATGCGTTCCAGATTTTATTGGCAAAATTACGTCCCTGTTCACAATAGCTTTCGTCAAACATCAGGTCATTTCCTGCAGGAGAGCACAACAGCATACCTACCCTAACGCCATCGGCACCATATTTTTCAATCAGTCCAATTGGATCAGGAGAGTTACCTAATGATTTAGACATCTTACGACCCAGCTTATCCCTAACGATACCGGTTAGATATACATTAGTNAATGGCTTCTGACCTCTGAATTCATGTCCAGCCATGATCATTCTGGCTACCCAGAAGAAAAGGATNTCCGGTGCAGTAACCAAATCATTCGTTGGATAGTAATAATTGATATCAGCGTTATCAGGATTTTTGAANCCATCAAATACCGAGATCGGCCATAACCATGAAGAGAACCAGGTGTCCATTACATCAGGNTCCTGTTTTACAAAAGCAGAAAGCTGACTTTTGCAACCTGCAGCTTCTTCAGCAGTAAAGTTTCCATCAGGATCTTTAAGCTTCAAAAACTCATTAAGCGCTTCATCTTTAGTTTTGGCAACTACCCAGTTTCCCTGGTTATCGTACCAGGCTGGAATTTGCTGTCCCCACCAAAGCTGGCGACTGATGTTCCAATCGCGCACATTCTCCATCCAGTGACGGTAAGTGTTTACGAATTTCTCAGGAATCAGTTTTACATCACCATTTAAAACATCATCTAATGCAGGCTTAGCCATCTGATCCATTTTACAGAACCATTGCATAGACAGTTTAGGCTCGATAGCTGCGTCTGTACGCTCAGAAAACCCTACTTGTGATTTATAATCTTCAACTTTCTCTAAATGACCAGCCTCGTCTAACATCTTAGCTATCTTTTTCCTGGCGATAAAGCGGTCTTCACCTACCAGAATCACAGCAAGCTCGTTTAGCGTACCATCATCATTTAAAATATCTATTACAGGCAATTTATGTTTAACACCTAATTCATAATCGTTAAGATCATGAGCCGGAGTAACCTTTAAACATCCCGTTCCAAAATCCATTGTTACATATTCATCCTCAATCACCGGAATCTCCCGGTTAATTAAAGGAACGAATACTTTTTTACCTTTCAGGTGCGTATAGCGTTCATCGTTAGGATTGATACAGATTGCTGCATCAGCCATAATCGTTTCCGGACGCGTAGTGGCAATGGTGATAAAATCCTCTGTTCCTGAAATGGTATATTTAATGTAGTATAACTTCTGATTAACTTCCTTACGGATTACCTCTTCATCAGAAACTGAAGTCTTACCTGCCGGATCCCAGTTTACCATACGGATACCTCTGTAGATCCATCCTTTTTTGTAGAGGTGGATAAAGCTGTCGATNACAGCATCAGACAAATCGTCTTCCATGGTAAAGCGCGTACGATCCCAGTCGCAGCTNGCACCCAGCTTTTTCAACTGCTCAAGGATGATCCCTCCATANTTTTCTTTCCATTCCCAGGCATATTTCAAAAACTCTTCGCGGCTAATATCCGCTTTGTTGATGCCTCTTTCTTTAAGCATNGCTACCACCTTNGCTTCTGTAGCAATAGAAGCATGGTCGGTACCCGGCACCCAGCACGCATTTTTACCCTGCATACGGGCTTTACGGATCAATACGTCCTGAATGGTGTTGTTAAGCATGTGTCCCATGTGCAAAACACCAGTGACATTTGGTGGAGGGATTACGATTGTGTAAGGCTCACGTTCATCCGGTTCAGAATGAAAAAACTTCTTTGAAAGCCAGTAACTATACCATTTATCTTCCGTCGCCGCCGGATCGTATTTTGTAGAAATGCTCATTATTTTGAAAGTATCAGATTTTTGAAGGGGTAAAATTAAGGAAAAAAATACAGATGCTGTTTAAAGTTTTTTTAGCTGCGGACTAAGGGATTGTGTATTTTCAGGGGACCTATGGTTAAACTGATAAAAATATGAGCCATTCAGATGAAAATGACAATTATACTGAACTTGCGGCCAAGTGGGTCGACAGAAGTATAAGCCGGGAACAGCAGAGCAAGTTTAACGCCTGGTATGACCAGGATCAGGATCAGCCACTGATCATACCTGCTACTTTTGTGGCCGATGCAGCAACACACAAGGCACGTATCTATCAAAAAGTGCTTGCTGGTATGGAGGAGCATGAGCAGCAGTCTGCACCGACAAAACTTTGGAGCAGAGTCTTTATGGCAGCATCCATATGTATTTTATTTTCGGTAGCACTGTATTTCTATATGCAGAGGTCTCAGCAATTTGACCTCGACGAGCTGGCCAAAGAATATGGCCCCGGTAGTCAGGTGGCGATTTTAACAGATCCGGATGGGAGGCAAACGCTGCTGGAAGGTTCCATTTTTAATACGTCATCCGAAGGAGGACGTATCAATTCAGCAACAGGAAATGGCTTAGCCAGTATTACAACACCTAGAGGTTCACGTTACCAGGTATTGCTGGAAGACGGGACTAAAGTCTGGCTGGGAGCCGCCAGTTCCATCTCTTATCCTCTTAAATTCAATGGCACTGACAGAACCATCAGGCTCTCCGGAGAAGCTTATTTTGAAGTTGCACACCAGCCTCAAAAGCCTTTTCATGTTAAAATCACATCCGAAAAACGTCACCTTGATATTGCCGTAATCGGGACTAAATTTAATGTGAGCGCCTATCCTGAAGATCCAGAAGTACAAACGCGTGTATTTGAAGGTTCAGTAAAATTGAGTTCAGGCAACCATACTACTGTTTTAACAAAAGGAGAAAAAGTTATTTTTAAACATGGAATATTGCTACCTAAGGTTGAGAACCCCGATGAAGACTGGATGCGGGCCGGAACATTGTATTTTGATAATGATGACATAAAACAGGTGATGCGCATGCTTGCAAGGGAATACAATGTTGAGCTGGTATACCATGGAAGGGCAAGGAGATTGTATGTGTCAGGCGCAATCAGTCGCAAAAGAGAACTGAAAAAAGTCCTGCGTATGATTGAACTTGCAACGGATTATCAGTTTTTGCTTGAAGAGGGACGTGTAACAGTTTTTGAACCCAATACAATCCGCTACTGATATGGGACCATACAAGAATTTCACAGATGTTGAATTGGTAGCGACATTAAAAACTGATGATAAAACTGCATTTGCAGAAATCTATGACCGTTACTGGGATAAACTCTTTAGTATGGCGGGGCATAAGCTGGATCAATTGGAAGATGCAGAGGAAGTGGTCCAGAACATATTTATCTCTTTATGGAACCGCCGTGCGACTTTAAATATCACCAGCACGTTGAACAGCTACCTCGCCGTATCGGTCAAATACAGGGTAATAAAAGTGCTGGAAAAACAGTATCATCAAAGAAAATATACAGACAGTTTAGGCGCGCAACAACGGCTCGACGATTCTACCCAGGAATGGCTCGAATTTACGGAACTTAAAGCACAGCTGGAACAATTGGTGAGGGAGCTTCCTGATAAATGCCAGCTGGTTTACCGGATGAGCCGGGAAGATGGATTTAGTCAGAAAGAAATTGCGGGAAAGCTGGACATTTCCGAAAAAACCGTGGAAGCCCACCTGGGAAAAGCCCTAAAAACCATCCGATCAGGATTAAGCACTTTTATCTCCATGCTTTTATAGCAAAAAAAAGGGGGCAATGCAAAAAAGCACTGCCCCCTTTTTTCCGGAAGAGTCCGTAGTTTTATTCTCTTACTTCAAATTCTGATTAAAGTAATCCGTTACTTTTTGATATAGATGGATGCGATCTTTCCCCATTACATTGTGTTCATGACCAGGGTAGATCATATAATCCACCTGTACACCTTTATCAACAGCCTTTTTTACAAAGTCAACCGAATGTTGTTGTACCACTACCGGATCTTGCTGACCGTGGATTAATAACAGTTTACCTTTCAGCTGATCAACTTTGTTGCTCAGATAAGTAGCTGCATAACCTTCAGGGTTTTCCTGAGGCGTATCCATATAACGCTCTGTGTACATGATTTCATAAAAAGCCCAGTTAATTACCGGTCCGCCTGCTACCGCAGCTTTAAATACGCCCGGGTGTGTTAACATAAAATCAGTTGTAGCGAAACCACCAAAGCTCCAGCCAAACAAGCCCATGTTAGCTGCATCTACGTAAGGCTGACTTTTCAGGTAGTCTACAGCGCTCATCATATCTTCCATTTGTACATCACCTGCACGACGGAACATAGATTGTTCAAAAGCTTTACCTCTGTTATCGCTACCTCTTACGTCGATGGTAAGCACTACATAACCATTTTGTGCCATATATCTCGACCAATAGTCGCCAGATCCAGCATTCCATCCATTTGTAATTAACTGTGCATGCGGACCGCCATACCAATAAACAACTACAGGATATTTTTTAGTTGCATCATAATTTACAGGCTTATACAAGCTCATGTACAAGTCATCTCCCGACTTACTTTTAATGGTAAATATAGATGAGTTTGCTGTTGCATATGCAGCCAAAGGATTGGCAGCTTTTAACAACACTTTAGCTTTTGATGATGCCGTTTCAACCAATTGAATTACCCTTGGTTCATCAGGCGTACTGTAGCTATCAATTATGGTATTTCCCGAGGTACTGATCTGTGCATTGTGTACAGCGAAACCTTTAGTGATTCTTCTGCTCTTTCCTGATTTTACATTCAGCACATATAAATTTCTTGTTATCGGCGATTCCTCGGTAGAAACGTAAAACAACTGATCTCCTTTAGGATCAAAACCTTTTACATCCAATACTTCCCATGAACCTTTAGTCAATTGTTTTAACAATTTCCCTGTAGAGCTGTACAGATACAAATGATTCCATCCGTCTCTGTTGCTTTGCCAGATAAATTTTGAAGGATCATTTTTTAAAAACAACATCGGTACAAGAGGCTCTACATATTTCGCGTCTGTCTCTTCAAATAAAGTTTTCACCAAATTACCTGTTACTGCATCATATTGATTCAGTTTCATGTGGTTTTGTCCACGGTTCAATACCGCAATGTAAACGTATTTATCATCAGGGCTCCAGGCGATATTGGTTAAATATTGCTCAACCGGCTCACCTGTCTTTAAATAAACTACAGCCTTTGTTTCTGCATTATATACCCCTAAGGTTACCTGGTGACTTTTATCACCGGCCATTGGGTATTTGATATTTACATTCTGTGCAGGTCTGCTTGTCCAATCGATAATTGGATAGTCAGTTACCATGCGCTGATCCATTCTGTAAAACGCCAGCAATTTCCCGCTGTTGCTCCAGAAAGTTCCTTTACTGATACCGAACTCATCTCTGTGTACAGATGATGCATATACGATATCCTTGCTACCATCGGTAGTTACTTGTTTTTGATCAGCACCTTTGCCAACAAATAAATTGAAATTATCTAAGTAAGCGATATAACCTGCTTTACTTTCTTCAACATTCCCTTTAGTCATGGTCGACTGGTCGACGATTACATTTACCGTATTAGTAACCGGATTAAGTGCAACTTTGCTACCATTAAGGTTTAAAATCCAGTCGGCGCCCTGGTTAAACTGGATCATTGGCATCGCTTTCAAAGTATCCTTTTTTGCGGCGCTTAATTTTTGGTTTAACTGAGTTAGGGTAAGGAAAGTTTGGTCCTCTTTTGTTTTGGCACCGCCTTTAAGCCATACCACCGCATTGCCAATCCGTTTGGCATATACATAATCTTCCGTTCCGTAAACAAATTGAATTTGAGATAGGTTTTCGGGAGCGAGCATTGTACGCGCATTGCTCATCGCATCCTGCATGGTTAACTGTTTATTTTGGGCAAAACCAAAAAAAGCAATTGCTACCAGGTGGATCAGCAGAATCAGTTTCTTCATTCGTATTTTAAAATTAGTTTGGGCAAACTTATATAAAATGTCTCAAATAACACGCTTTCTTCCTGTACCTTTGTCGTGATAAAACCAACCTGACTAGATGAAAAACATCCTCATAGGCCTGCTATTTGCTATGTTGTGGGCCTCTGCTTCAGTTGCCACCAAATTTGGCATCCTATCCGCTCCGCCTCTTATACTTGGTAACCTTCGCTTTTTTATTGCAGGAGCTGTTTTGCTGGGCTATTGTTACTTCATCAGCAGAGATAAGCAGTACCGCTGGCCTGGTGCAACTGAATGGAAACAGCTGGCTATTTTTGGTTTTCTAAACACTACCGTATACCTGGGAATGTATGTCATTGCGATGAAACACACCGCGGCCGGCATAGGTAGTTTAGCTACCTCCACCAACCCACTCCTGATTGTATTGTTATCATCCTGGATAATGGGACGCAAAGCTGCGAAAAGTGAAATCATCAGCATCATTATCGGCATGGCAGGTATCGCTTTGGCCACTTACCCACTGCTAAAAAGTAGCGACACTACCATATCCGGAGTAACTATTCTGATGTTGAGCATGGTGGCCGTTTCTTTTGCCAGCGTTTACTATGCACAAATCAAATGGACATTACCCAATTTATTAATCAATGGCTGGCAAGTTACCCTCGGTGGATTGTTTCTGATCCCCTTCACCCTTGTAATGAGTGATTTTTCGACAATACAACTAGATAGCCGGCTTATCTATTCCGTATTATGGTTAAGTCTTGCTGTGTCTGTGGTTGGATTAATCTGCTGGTTCTACCTCTTAAAAATCGATACCGTTAAAGCCTCCTTATGGCTTTTCCTTTGTCCTCTTTTTGGCTTCTTTTATGCCTGGTGGTTATTGGGCGAACCGATTACCTTATACACTGTTGCCGGAACATTTCTGGTCGTAACAGGACTATACATTGGCCAGCGGAAAAAGCTGAAGCCATAACATAAATTTTACATCTCACACAATATTTTCTGTTAAAATATGTTAAATAGAGTATAAAATGTGATAGAGATGAAGACGATAAATGTATTTTCCTTAACGGGCACGGTCTTAAGAAGACTGGGCTTAACCAAAATCTATTATTGGTTTAATAAATAAGTTTCGTTACTGGTATTTAGCCTGTATTTTCTTAGAAAGTTTACTTAGGACCAATAATCTTGATTCGGCGATTCGCTTTTGCAATTCCGCGGCGGGCATCACGTCCAAACCTTCCATTACAATCCATTGCCTCTTTGCAAAATGAGGGGCCTGTTTGATGCCCTGCCTTGCGGCAAGTTCATCAAATTCTTCCGGATTACATTTTAAACAGAGATGCCCGTCTTCCAATGAAGCCAGCAAGAAGATCTTTTCTTCAATCATAAAGCAGAGGTGGTCCCACTTCATCCCTTCTGTTGTTCCATTTAAAGTGAGGCAATAATCTCTGAGTGATTCAATATCCATAACAAGTCCTTGATAAGAGCCTAAAGTTAAAAACTATTTTCTCTAAGTTTGCAGGGATGAACAAAATCACCTTAACGGCCGACGGCTCGAACACTTTATATAACGAAAGTATTGGCGAACATTACCACTCTAAACATGGCGCCTTACAGGAAAGCAAGCATGTATTTATTGATGCGGGATTAAAATATGCCATCAGCAAATTTCCAAATCAGGAAATAAGCATACTTGAGGTAGGTTTCGGTACAGGGCTTAACTTTTTAATGAGCATAGCNTATTGTCAGGAACATCAGGTAAAACTTAATTATACATCACTAGAAGCTTATCCTTTGCAACTTGAAGAGNTGGAATCAACAGGCTACAACAATTATGTGCCNGAAGAAATATGGACGGGCATGGTTAACAATTACGGNAAGGCTTTGCAACAGACCGTAAGCATTCTTCCCGAACAGCGACTAAGGGTTGTACATACCCAATTACACAGATACGAAACTGAACAACGTTTTGATGTCATTTATTACGATGCATTCTCCGTACAGCATCAGCCTGAAATGTGGACCGATGAGATCATTGCTCATGTTTGTCAGTTTCTTAAACCAGGTGGCATTTTTGTTACCTATGCCATAACGGGAAAACTAAAGCGTGCCTTAAAAAGCGTAGGGTTTAGCATAGAAAAACTTCCCGGCGCTCCTGGAAAAAGGGAAATGTTGAGGGGGATAAAAGGTTAAACGCTTATTAACTAAGCGCATTTTTTAGTTTGGCAGAGTATTATATTTTGGGTAATTTACGTTATCATTAACCTATTTTTAGATGAAAGACATTTCTTTACCTTTTTACACCAGACTAGCGATGGTATTGTTCTCGATCATCAGTCTGGGCCATCTCGCTATTTTAGGTCAAACCATTCTGGCTCCCCTCCTTACGTCCTTTTTACTTGCATTATTGCTGCTGCCTATGTCCAGCTATATGGAGCAAAAATGGAGGTTTAAAAGAAGTATCGCATCAATAGTTTCTGTAATCATCATGATTGCCATTATTTCGGCAATACTGTTTTTTCTGGCTAATCAGCTTACAGACCTGTGGAAGGACTGGCCTTTACTAAAACACCAGGCTGAAATTTCCTTCCACGATATCCAGGACTGGATTTCCAGAACCTTCAATGTAAATACGCAACGACAAATAGCTTATCTTAAAGACAGCGCAAGTGCTGCTGTGGCTACCAGCGCATCTGTATTGGGGGCTACAATACTAACCCTTTCTTCTACGATCCTATTCCTTTTTTTCCTGCTGCTATTTACCTTTTTTATCCTCAACTACCGCAGTGTACTTTTCAAATTCCTGACCTCAGTATTTGCAGAAAAACATGTCCAGAAGGTGAGTGAGATTGTAAGGCAGGTTCAATACATCATTAAAAAATACATTACCGGTTTGTTTTTGCAGATGTTCATCGTTACCGTTTTAATGATATTCACTTTATGGGTGTTGAATGTAAAATACGCGGTTTTACTAGGTTTGATCTCGGGGATATTTAATATTGTTCCTTACCTAGGTATCTTTACCGCATTACTGATCAGTGTACTCATCACTTTTGCTACTGCGGGTGCTGCCAAGGTGTTACTGGTTGTAATTGCCTTTGTAAGTATTCATGCGCTTGACGGCAATGTACTCCTTCCTTTGGTGGTGGGTTCAAAAGTAAAAATCAATGCGCTATTTGCCTTTATTGGTATTGTAGTAGGCGAAATGATGTGGGGTATATCAGGTATGTTCTTGTGTATTCCTTATCTGGCTATGCTAAAGATTATATTCGACAAGGTAGACCAGTTAAAACCATGGGGAATACTGCTGGGTGGTGAAGAAAAACCTCCCAAGAAAAGAAGAATATACCGCATTACCAAGAAGATCAAACTGGAGGAGCAGGAATAACAGATGGCAGAAAACAAATCGCCCCATATCCTTAATACGTCTGCGACCTTACTCGGTCTGTGTTTTGTAGTACTTACTTCTATAAAAGTATCTGATATGCAAGACAGTACGTTGATTGATGAAACCACCGCTCTGGCCATTATTTTATTTATGGGAAGCTCTATCCTATCCTTTCTCTCTATGCGAAAAGAGAAGGGCATAAACGACCGCCTGGAAAAGATTGCAGATTTTGTTTTCTTATCTGGTCTGGTTGTTCTTTTTTTAACAACAATGATGGTTACCTTTAACATCGTAAAATAAAACTCACAATGCCCAACAATATCCCTCCTGTTCCCGCTGTTGAACCAGCATCAGCCTTTCTACGTCTATTAACTGTTTTAGATACCCTACGGACAGAATGTCCCTGGGATAAAAAACAAACGATGGAAACATTAAGACACCTGACCATTGAAGAAACTTACGAGTTGTCGGACGCCATTTTAGAAGGCGATCTGGAAGAGGTAAAAAAGGAGTTGGGCGATGTAATGATGCACCTGGTGTTTTATGCACGCATTGCTTCGGAGACCAATGACTTCACCATTGTAGATGTATTGAACAGTGTGTGTGACAAGCTCATCAGTCGCCACCCACATATTTATGGGGATGTAGAGGTACAAGATGAACATGATGTGAAACGCAACTGGGAAAAGCTTAAACTTAAAGAAGGTAACAAATCGGTTTTAGCCGGTGTACCTGCTGGTCTCCCGTCATTGGTAAAAGCGAGCAGAATTCAGGAAAAAGCCCGCGGTGTTGGCTTCGACTGGGAAGATAAAACTCAGGTTTGGGAAAAAGTGGAAGAGGAAATGCAGGAGTTTAAGAACGAGTTTAATGTGGTCGATAACGAAGCTATTGACATCGAAAAAGCGGAAGGTGAATTTGGCGATTTACTGTTCTCTTTGATCAATTATGCCCGATTCATCAATATCAATCCCGAGAATGCATTGGAAAAAACCAATAAGAAATTTATTAAGCGTTTTCAGTACCTGGAAAGCAAAGCCAAAGAAAGCGGCAAAGCATTACAGGATATGACGCTTGCAGAAATGGATGTGTACTGGAATGAAGCGAAGAAACACTAACCGTGTTTCTTCTTCATTGTCATTTTAGCTTTCTGTCCTATTCCGTAATTATGGGTTTTTGAGTTACTTTCCTTCTTTTCATGGAAAGCACCGCCGCCTTTAGGGCCATCGTTCACTTCCTTTTTGGTTTTAATCGGAGCAGCTTTAGCGGCCTTATCAATAACCAGATCTTCAGGTAAATCCATCACATCGATCTTTTTACCCATAGACTGTTCAATCTTTCTTACTTCGGCAAGTTCCAGATCAGTAGCAAAAGTAATCGCTACCAGCTCTTCTGTACCTTCCTTAACTACCCTGCTTAAAAATGTTTCTTTCTCTTCAGGAACTTCAAAGTGGAACATGAAATGAATACCGGAAAGATCTATCCCTGCATTGCCTTCATTAGCTACAACTAATACTCTTGCTTCAGGACTTTCCTTAAAGTCTTCAATATGATCAAATCCTTCTTCATCAAAAAACAAAGGATTTAATACAGCTACATCTCCCGGCTTTGCCGCATGCAGACTTTTACCGAGTTTTTGAGCTGTTAAACGCGTATTTACAAAAACTACGACTTTATCAAATACCTCATCATCTCTTAATAAGAGGTTCAACAGGTTAACTTTTGTTTTAAAATTAGGCACATGATACAGCAATAATTCATGCGTTTCGGCTTGGCTATCGCCCAGATCTTCTACCTCGATTGTAGTAGGGAAGTTCATAAACTGATCAATCATCAGATTCAATTTATCATGAACCACAGTAGTAAATATCAGGTGCTGCACTTTACCTGCACTTCTGGCAAGCTCCGCCACAGGCAGTTGCATACCTTGTTTTACAATTACTTCAGCATCATCAACAATAAAGGTTTGCAGTCTGTTTAAGTTTAAGCCCAGTTTAAGGTAAACTGCACGTGCACGTGTTGGGGTAGCTACAACGATGTCAATCCCGTCTAAAAGAACCTGGATATCGTCATCCATACCTCCGGTGCCATACAAACCTATAATACGCAGGTTTCTGTTTTTACTTAGCAACATAAACTCCGCTATTACAGCCTCCACACGTTCCCCGTCGGGAACCAGAATCAGCACTTTAGGAGCTTCATCAGTACTGTATTTAAGTTTCATTAAAACACTTAGCACATAGGTTGTGGTTTTACCGCAGCCTTCAGGACCAACAGCAATGATATCCTGGCCACCTATAATACGTGACATTGTTTTTGCCTGAATTTCCTTTGCAGAGATGTATCCCGCATCATTCATTGCGGTTATAAGCGGCTTGCTTAGTTTTAATTTATCTAACGACACAGTATCTTTATTAGTTAATGAATCGGCAAATTTACTGATTTTAACATGTACTACGGCTTTCTATCTGTAAAAGATGTAAATCAGATGAAGTTTTGGCGCAAGCCACCCCCAACATTGGCGTATTACCACCCTAGTATTTCAGGCCCTTCTGGTTAATTTTGAATAGTAACAACAGAAATAAAAACGTTTGTTATAAACAGCACAACCTATCAAATAACATAAAAATTAAAATTCAAAATTATGACTACGCTTAATCCTTACTTAAACTTTCCGGGGACAACCGAAGAAGCTTTTAATTTGTATAAATCTATAATTGGCGGCGAGATCACGACAATCATGCGTTTCAGGGATATGCCAGATGATAAAACACCTGAAAATGAAAAAGACAAAATCTGTCACATGTCACTAAAATTCCCTAACGGCAACATCCTGATGGCTACAGATACCTTGGAATCAATGGGACAGAAAATAGCATTGGGAAACAACTTCTACCTTGCCCTTGGTGTAGAAAGTGAAGCAGAAGCGGACCGTATTTTTAAGGAACTGTCGCCCGGCGGTAAAATAGAGATGCCAATGGAAAAAATGTTCTGGGGTGACTACTTCGGCATCGTTCAGGATAAGTTCGGCACCCAATGGATGATTACCTACACCTACCCTCAGGAGAAATAAATAAAATCATTGTTCTGCACAGTAATGCTACGCCTTGCTGTGCAGAACATCTTCGTTATATCACCCCATTTTTAATGGCAAAACTTACCAAAGCAATGGCATTTGGTGTATTCGTTTTATCATGCATATGCCTACGGTGATTATTGATCGTATGCTCGCTAATAAATAGCTTATCGGCGATCATTTTACTGCTCAGCCCCTCTGCCATCCATAAAAGCACTTCTCTTTCACGCTTGGAAAACAACTTATCTTCTTCATTTAGGTAATACACCTTTTTATAAATCGATTCATGTTCTCCTACCCCAATACCATCGATTTTATCAACCGTCTGTATAATAGAATTATGGTTACCAAAATGATTGATGTTCATGATCATGCCCATACTAAAGATTGGATTCCCATCATTGTCGGACAAAAAACAATTGCGTTGGAGAAAGTCTTCATAAACACCCTCCCGATTTTTCATTCTTTGCGTATAAGAGAAAACATGATTTACGTGCTCTTCAGGCTTGATCTTCTTTAAGATATCCAATCTATCCGGAAAAATCTCTTTATTAAAAAGATTCAGGTGGTCAGGATCGTAAATCTGAAGGGTATGATTAATCCCCTCTTTCAAAAAAACCTCAGAACTATAGCCGGCAAAATTATCAGACATGTTAATATACTTGCCTGTCCGGTAATCCAGTAAGTAAATAAATGGGACATTATATCGAAAAAAAGTATAGGCAAAACCATTGGCTTTGATAAAATCATCAAATGCGGTAAGGCTAAATTGGCTGGACTCATGAACACGCTGCCTTAAGTTCTCCAAATAGCCAAACCATGTTGGCCTGCTTTTCGTTTTCATAGCACATTTTATTTCAAATGAATGACTAGATCTAAGGGAAGATGTACATTACTATACACTCAGGAAGCAAAAAAGTTTTGTTATAGTATCAGTTCTTTTCCCCGCCTCTACTTAGATGAAAAATGACAACAAATTGCTATATACTAAAAGGTTAACTAATCTTAAATTTAGTTAAACTTTTCACACCATGAAACATTTCTTAACCATAAGGACTCCTGGAATTTCAATATTCTGGGGGACATTGCTCCTGTTAGCAATATCTGCAACCGGAGCAAATGCGCAGTCTGAAACAGACAGCACAAGCGTTGTAGCTGACACGCCAAGAGTAGAGAAGGATCCAAGACCTTACCGAAAAAATCTACTAAAAATTAACCTTGCGGCATTAACACAGGTAAAAAGCTACAATTTTAGCTATGAACATTTACTTGGCCGGAAAGTCAGTTTTGTAGCAGGATATAATAAAATGACAGAGAAGACAGTATCGGACCTGCCAATCACAGAGAGAGTATCCGACAAAATATTTGACGACGGTGACAGACTAAAAGACGACCTGGACAGAATCAGGGTTTCAAACACGGCATATACTGCTGAGTTTCGTTTTTATGGAGGCCAATTCTCCGGAGCCAGAGGTTTTTATCTCGCCCTATATGGCCGTTACGTAAATACTAAGATTAATTACGACTATGAATATGCGACCAACACCAGGTCCTATACCATCCCTTTAAAATCGAACTTAAAAGGGTATGCAGGTGGTATTCTGTTGGGAAGTCAATACATCATTTCCAGAACCATCTCACTTGACATCTATGTTGGTGGCCACTACGGAACGATAAAAGGTGATGCCGATGGGCCCATTGATTTAAGTTCAATGTCTCAACAGGACAGGATGAATTTAAAAGACGATATTGAGGCTACAACTACCATACGGGATAAAAAATACGTAAATGCAGCTGTCAATAGTTCGGGTGTAACCGCCAAAGTAAAAGGTCCACTGATTGGCTTAAGAGGTGGATTTAGTTTGGGAATTGCATTCTAATCGCTACTGAATCCCTTACCGGTTAACCCGTAAGGGATTTGAAGGTGCCCCCTGACGCGGCAGGGCATTTCTTTAAATGGACGTCAAATGGGGCATGTAATAATACAGGCAGAGCTTGACTGTATAGTTTGCTGTGGTGTGAGGCAAGGCAAACTTTTACCTATGCCCTATTTGATGAACAAATACCTGCCACTCCCCTTCAGGGAGCTGAACAAAAAATATTCAGTGGAAATAGTTAGGGCTGTCGACAGATTTATTAAGTTTACTGCTAAATAAATATTTAATTAACGTTATCCATTTCCCACATGAAGAAGATCATTGTCTTATTTTCCTTTATTTTATTGACTGGTTCATTTTCTTTTGCCCAGGACAATGCATCTTACAAGAGCACTTTAATTAAAATGATGGAAGCATCAGGCTCACAAAACACCTATAAAGCTGTAATTGGACAGTCTATCGTTATGTTCAAACAACAGAAATCCGAAGTCCCCGCCGCATTCTGGGATGAGCTTGAACAAAGCTTGACAAAATCTAGCTTTGACCACCTTTTAGACATGTTACTCCCTATTTATCAGAAGCATATGTCTGAACAGGATCTAAAAGAGCTTATCGCCTTTTATCAGAGTCCTATCGGAAAAAAATTGGCAGAGAAAACTCCATTTATTGTAGCGGATTCAATGCAAGCAGGACAGGTATGGGGAAAAAAATTAGGAGAAGATATCATAAAAAAAATTCAGGAAAAAGGATATTAATTCGAAAGGATACACCCGAATTCCGCTATTTGTATCAAGATTTTGATACAAATAGCGGCTTTTAAGCGTAAACAATCCGTAAGTTTATTGCTTCTAATTTTTTGGAAGCAATATGAAAAGACTCCTATTTAACTTATTACTACTTACAGGCAGCATTAGTCTGCATGCACAGGATGCTGTTAATTACCAAACTCCTCCTAAAGAAATGGCCGATTTACTTCTGGCCAAACCAACCCCGGCCGTTAGCATTGACAGCAAAGCAGAATGGATGTTGTTAAGCGGTCGCAACTCTTATGCATCCGTTGAAGAACTGGCTATGCCTGAATACCGCATTGCNGGGCTGCGCATCAATCCCNATAATTANTCACCAAGTCGGCAGGTTTACATCAACACCTTAAGTCTTAAAAACATCAAATCCGGAATAAGCAAAACTGTAANNGGATTACCGATGCCTTTATATGCTGGGAACCTTAGCTGGAGTCCCGACCAGAAAAAGATTTCTTTTACACATACGACCCAAAAAGGTGTAGACCTTTACCTGCTGGATGTGGCCACTGCAAAAGCTACAAAAATCAACAAGCAATTTCTAAATACTGTATTGGGTAGTGGCATCACCTGGTTAAACAACACCACCCTACTTTACCGTGTAGCGACCAAACCGGCCAGTGCTGCTCCGGCAAAACCTTTAATGCCGAAAGGACCAACTGTACAACAGAACCTGGGTAAAGCTGCACCAAGCCCAACTTATCAGGATCTGATCAAATCACCATACGATGAACAATTGTTTCAGTTCTTTGCGACCTCTCAACTGGTAAAAAACACGAATGGCGTAGAAACCCCAATTGCAAAACCAGCTATTTATGCAGGTGTAAGTCCATCACCGGATAAGAGCTACCTGCTGGTAAGAACCATCAGAAAACCTTTTTCCTACCTGGTTTCAGCTTCGGGCTTTCCATCTACCCTTGCAGTAACAGACCTGAATGGTAAGCTTGTTAAAGAAATTGTGCAGCTACCTTCTACTGAAGGCACTCCTTCAGGATATGACAACACACAGAACGTACAGAGAGGTTTCGAATGGCGTGATGATGAGCCGGCAACTTTGGTCTGGGCAAAGCCTTTAGATAGCGGACTGATTAACTCGAAAGTTGATTACCATGATGCGGTTTATGCATTAAGTGCACCTTTTACAGGTGACGCCAAAGAACTATTCAAAACACAGACACGCTATCGCGGAATTACCTGGGGCGATGCGACAACCGCACTGGTACAGGAAGGTCTGCGCAGCAAGCAAACTATAAAAGTAAGCAGATATAATCCCACTACAGGTAGTCTTGAGACTTTATTTGAACGCAATCAAACTGATGCATATGGTGATCCGGGAAATCCTGTTACCACTAAAAACAAATATGGCAGACAGGTAATTCAATTGCTCGACAACGGTACAAAGATGCTGATGAACAATACAACGGGCTCTTCTCCAAAAGGCGATTTACCCTTTCTGGCCAAATTTGACCTGAATACAAAAAAGAACGAAATCATCTGGCGCAGTGCCGAAGGGACTTTCGAACAGGTAATCGATGTATTAGATGCCAATAAGCTTGTGCTATTGACGCGAAAAGAATCACAAAAAGATGTCCCTAATTATTTAATTAAGAATTTAGTACTTAGAATAGCTGACAAGCAAATCACTAATTTCAATAATCCTTATCCTTCATTGGAAGGCGTTAGTAAAGAAAAAATGACTTACAAGCGCGCTGACGGTGTAGACCTTACCGGTGATTTATACTTACCTAAAGGCTATGACAAAGCCAAAGATGGCCCACTTCCGGTGCTCATCTGGGCTTACCCGCGTGAATTCAATTCAGCTACCGATGCAGCGCAAATCAGGGGTTCTAAAGACCGCTTTACCACTATTAGTTGGGCTTCACCTATTTATTGGGTAACTCAGGGCTATGCTGTACTGGATAATGCCGAGATGCCTATTGTGGCTGTAGATGGAAAGAAACCAAATGATACTTTTGTAAACCAGCTACAACTGAATGCTGAAGCAGCGATTAACAAACTGGTAGATCTGGGTGTTGGTGATAGAAACCGTATGGCTGTTGGAGGACATAGCTATGGAGCTTTCATGACTGCAAACTTATTGGCGCATACTAATTTATTTAAAGCGGGACTTGCCCGTAGTGGTGCTTACAACAGGACACTTACTCCTTTTGGATTTCAAAATGAAGAACGCACCTATTGGGACGTTCCGCAGCTGTATTATGAAATGAGTCCCTTTAGCTATGCCAACAAAATTAAAACACCAATCTTGTTGATCCATGGAGATTCGGATAACAATCCAGGCACATTCCCAATGAACAGTGAAAGATTATTCAATGCGATTAAAGGACATGGTGGCACAACAAGGTTTGTGTTTTTACCATACGAATCACATAGCTATGCGGGTAAAGAAAACCTGCTTCATATGTTATGGGAAATGAATAGCTGGCTCGATACCTACGTTAAGAAAGCCAAATAATTATTTAAACCTGATTGCTTTTAAAGGGCTTATTCTGCTAACCAACATGGAAGGCAGGATAAGTACCATAAAGCAAATAACTATGGTAGCAAGGTTTAAAAGGAGTACGTCTACAAAGTGAATTTCGACCGGCACATAAGCTAAATAATAGGAAGCCTGCTCTAGCTTATAAATGTGTGTATACTGCTGCAAAAAGCCTAATCCCAGTCCCAATATATTCCCCAACAATAAACCAAGCCCAACCAGATATAAAGCGTTGTACAAAAATATTTTCATTACGCTATAATCCGACATACCAAACGCTTTCAGAATTCCGATCATGTTGGTTCGTTCAAGAATCATAATCAGCAAAGCCGTTACCATATTGATTACACCTACCACCATCATCAGCACCAACAGAACTTTTGTGTTGACATCCAATAAAGATAGCCAGGTAAAGATTGCCGGGAAGTACTCAGAAACCGATTCCGATTTTAACTTCAGTTCCATGTTTTCATAGATACCATCGGAAACGGCCTTTAACTTAGCAAAATCTTTGATTCTGATTTCAATGCCTCCAATTTCATCAGGTTTCCAGTTATTCAACCGTCTGATAATATTCAGATCTCCGATTACAAAGCCCTTATCTATCTCTTCAACACCAATATCATATATTCCCACAATTTTAAACGGACGTTTTCTTGGAGGATTTTGCACGAAATACATGATAAAGTCGTCGCCCACCTTTAATTTCAAACGGTTAGCAGTGAACTGAGAAATGAGGATCTGCTTCGTTGCTTTAACACTATCGGTAAAGTCGATCACATCACCACTTACCAGGTGCTTACGGATATAATCCCAGTTAAAAGTCTTGTCGATCCCTTTAAAGTTAATCCCTTCAATCTCATTGTTAGCCGATATAATTGCAGGTTTCGTTGCATANGGCTGATAAAACTCTACCTCNGGATTATTTTTCAGCTGAGCTATNGTTTCTTTTTCCGGGACAAANGGAGTAAGTTCAAAGGAATTATTTAAACCATGTTTAAATATCCTTACATCACCGATGTATCCTCTAACCTTTTCTTGTATTTCTGTTTTAAACCCTTTAATAATGGCCACAGAAAGCATCATCACGGCCAGACTAAGCATGACTCCTGCTATCGCTATCCGAACAATAAGCTTAGAAAAAGTACGCTCTGATTTTATGGCTATCCGCCCTGCTATGAAATATTCTGTATTCAACCTTCTGCAATAAAATGTTACTTAGCTCTTTTTTCTACCCGCTATTCTGGTGTAAAAGTGCAACTTTTTAAGTAAAGATTTAAATAAAACTAAATTGAAAATCCCAACACTGTTTCATGATACAACGTGACAATTCTATATTTGAGAAGTCATTTCAGTATAAAATTTTACTTACTTTTAGGCAAAAAAAAATATGGAAGACGATATTATCTTAAAGATCAGCTACCGGATTAAAGAGATCAGAAAAGAAAAAAATATTACGATTCAGGAATTGGCCAACAGGGCCGGAGTTAGTAAAGGGTTAATTTCACAGATAGAGAACAATAGGACTATCCCATCATTACCTGTGCTAATGAATATTGTTCAATCTTTAAATCTCGATCTTACCGCTTTTTTTAAAGATATTTCTGCTTCCAATCATCCAGAAAAAGTTTTTGTAATCCGCGCTAACGAATACACCCCACTAAAAAAGGAAGCAGCAAAGGGATTTAGTTATCAACGTGTCCTGACACGAAACATACAAGGCGGCCCGGTAGATTTTGTGCTACTGGAGTTAAAAAAAGGCGCACGTCGTAACAAAATGGTCGTAACCGATGCTTTTGAATATAAGTATCTGATCAAAGGTAAAATCGATTACCTGATAGAAGACAAAAACTATACCCTGGAGGAAGGCGACTCTATTTTTTTTGATGGAAGACAGGGGCATAACCTTTCTAATGTAGGAGATTCTGACGCAATCATGCTGGTTGTATATTACTTTATCACAAACACCTAAAGCAAAACTCACAAAACCATATTTGTTTATATATACTAAATAATTAACACCTAGAAATTAATTATAAGCACAATCTATTTCTAATTTAAAAACAAAAAACCCAATAAAAACAAAACAAGTCTAGTTTACATAATTATTTACCTCAAATTATAACTTTAAAAGTTTAGTATTCATTAACACTTTGTTTACATATTGTATTTATATTTGTATAAATACTAAACAATAGTGTAGCCAAATTAAACTTTTAAATTATGAAAATTCTTTACTCCTTTAAAAAAGCAAGCCTGCTCACGGTAGTGATGTGGCTTTTGACTCTGGGCCTTGGTTATGCCCAAAGCATCACAGTAACCGGGAAAGTAAATGACGAGAACAATCTTCCTCTTCCGGGTGCATCTGTAAAAGTCAAAGGCAATAACAGCGGCACTATAGTAAACGCATCTGGAACTTTTAGCTTAACTGCGGCACCCAATGCAACTCTGGTGATCAGCTTTGTGGGCTACAAATCCAAAGAAATTAAAGTAGCCAATCAAAACGTGATCAATGTAACCCTTACTTCGGATGCAGGCGCTTTAACTGAAGTTGTTGTAACTGCATTGGGTATTAAAAAGGAAAAGAAACGTGTGGGTTACGCGGTTCAGGAGGTAAAGGGCGAGTCCTTGCAAAAGGCAATAGCCCCCAATGTGCTGGAATCACTTACAGGCAAGGTTGCAGGCCTGACCATTACCAACAACAGCGGCAACTTCTTTTCAGATCCCGGAATTTATTTAAGAGGGCGTAAACCACTATTGGTAGTTGATGGCGTACCTTCCAATACCGACATGTGGAACATCAGCTCGGACGATATAGAAAATGTTACTGTATTGAAGTCTGCAGCAGCCTCCGCACTTTACGGTTCCCGTGGTATTTATGGAGCTATACAAATTACCTTAAAATCCGGAAAATCAATTGAGCAGGGGACGACAGTTTCTATCAATTCTTCTACTACTTTTCAGGGTGATTTTATCCGCATTCCAAAAGCACAAAGCCAGTACGGACCAGGGAATGCCGGACAATATTCATTTGGAACAGGAGCTGCTGGTGGCGGTGGCGTGAACGATTACGATTACTCTATCTGGGGACCAAAATTTGACGGAAGGCTAATCGCCCAATACGATTCTCCAATCGACCCGATCACAGGAAAAAGAATTCCTACACCCTGGGTAGCCAGATCAACGGATAACCTTGGCAATTTTATGGAAACGGGAATTGTGACCTCCAATAACTTCTCTGTACAAACCCAGGGGGAACACGGTCACTTTGTGATTTCAAACACCTATAAATACTCGAAAGCCTCGCAGCCAGGCTCACAGCTTGACATCAACATTACCAGACTAAATGGAACGTTAAACCTATCTAAGGCGATATCGCTTGAAGGTTCACTTCAATACGACTATCAGAGTTCCAACAATCGTCTGCGCGCTGTTTACGGCCCTACATCCATCATTTACAACCTATCGATCTGGGGTGGTGCACACTTTGATATAAGGGATTTCAAAAACTACTGGGTGCCAGGAAAAGAGGGTGTGCAGCAATATTTTGTTGAGAACTGGCGATACAACAACCCTTATGCATTGGCTAACGCCTGGCAAAGACCTTATCAAAAAAATGACATTTTAGGAAGCCTGAAGGCGAATTTCAAAATCAGCGATAAACTGAATGCCTTTGCCAGGACAACATTAAACACCTATTCACTAACCGATGAAGAAAAAATCGCCGTTAGCATATATAATTACGATTTTCCAGATCGGGGGGGCCGATACCGCTATAGCCATGATAAGATCCTTGAATCCAATACTGACTTTTTGCTGAGTTACGGAGACACTTTCCTTAACAAAAACTTTAGTCTGGATGCTACCCTCGGAGCAAACCAGCGCGTTCATAATGCCGATTTTTACGATGCCGCAACTACTGCACTTGNAGTACCGGGAATATTTAAGTTAAGCAACTCGGTAGATAAGGTAACACCNACCAGTTCAAAATACAGAAAANCGGTATACAGTGGCTACGCATCGGTCGACGTTGCCTATAAGAACTGGGCTTTCCTTGGTTTCACCGGCAGGATGGACAAATCATCTACTTTGCCTGCAAAAAACAGCTCGTTTTTCTACCCATCAGTATCATTAAGCACAATACTGACCGATGTTTTTACCTTTCCGAAAGCCATTAATTTCTTAAAACTGAGGGCCTCGTATGCCAAAGTTGGTGGTGACTTCGATATCGCAGATGGTAACTACCAGTTTTACAATGCAACCAATACCTACACTACAGGCAGCAGATATCGTAACCTGCCTACAGCAACTTACCCAGCCACATTAGACAATCCTGATATTTCACCTGAATTTAACAAATCTTATGAGTATGGTGCAGAAGCCCGTTTTTTCAACAGCAGGCTTGGATTTGACTTCTCCTACTATGAAAACAATTACGGCCCTCAGATCTTCACACAACGGTTTTCACAAACATCAGGGTATACTGGTATTCAGCTAAATGGAAGGACAACCCAACGTAAAGGGATAGATTTTTCTTTAAATGCAGTTCCTTTACGCTCAAACCATTTCAGCTGGTCAACATTGGTGAATTTTGACATGGGCAGGGATTACCTGACCTCTTTACCCCCACTGCCTGACGGCTCTCCACAAACGCAGGAAGGCAGAACAAAAGTAGGTGACCGTTTAAACGATTACTGGTACAACGAATGGGAAAGAAGTCCGGACGGGCAACTGGTGATCCAAGCTAACGGCTTGCCAAGAAGAACAGATGTAGTTCGTTTAATCGGCAACACCCAGGCTAATTTCCTGTTGAGCATGAACAACACATTTACTTATAAGAACTTTTCGCTTAACGTTCTTGTTGACGGCAGGTTTGGCGGCATAACTTATGATGCCTACGAAAGGGATTTGTGGCGCTCAGGCTCACACCCGGATGCCATACATCCGGAAAGGGAGCTTTCAAATATCGCTTACGCAAATGGCGGCAATACCAAAACAATGCAAATACCGGGTGTTAAAATTACCAGTGGCTCCATCACCTATGACCCGGAAGGAAACGTACTTTCAGACACCAGAACCTTTGAGCCAAACACCTACAAGGTAGCTTATCAAAACTGGGCCGAAGGTTACATGGGAGCCTGGGAAAGTAATGTGATTGAGAAAACATTTGTAAAGCTAAGAGAAGTGACATTTACCTACACGCTTCCTGCCAATTTCCTGAAACAAAAATTCATTAAGAAAGCATCTATATCATTGGTTGGTCGAAACCTGCTGTACTGGACTAAAGATAAAACTTTTGGGGACCTGGATACTTACACCATGAGTACGGGAGATACTGAGCTGCAACATCCTGCTCAACGCACCTACGGCTTCAACCTAAACTTAAACTTCTAAAACTTTTGGTGATGAAAAATTATATTCACATGAAAAACATTATAGTAAAATCAATAGTAATATTGATCACGATAAATCTGGCAACTGGATGTAAGGACTTTGACGAACTGAGATTAAATCCCAACAACCCAAATAAAGTACCACCGAGCCTTTTGTTCACTGGAGCTATACCCACACCGACATCTTCCTTTGTTGACGACTATATCTTCGCTCAGTACCATCTATGGTCATCAACGGATAATACTGCAGCTGTAAATTACCGTTTTGGGAGCACTGGTTTCAGTTATGCAACGCTCCGTAATATCGACAAAATGGAACAGGAAAGTGTGGTAACAAATGCACCTGTATATGCCATCATGGCTAAGTTTCTGCGGGCTTACTACTACGTCGAAATGACTAAAAGATTAGGAGATCTCCCTCTGTCAGAAGCCATGAAAGGCGCCGCTATACCTCAGCCCAAATATGACACGCAAAAATCAGTATATCTTCAATGTTTAAACTGGCTCAACCAAGCCAATATTGAACTCGGCGCCTATATCAGTAGTCACCCAGGTGAAACAATCCCCGGCGACTTTTACTATAGCGGAGATCTTAAAAAATGGCAAAAGGCGATCAATGCCTATACCATACGCGTATTGATATCCCTCAGTAAAAAGGCTGATGATCCTGACTTAAAAGTAAAGGAGCGCTTCGCTGCTATCATCAACGCTCCTGCTCAATATCCTTTAATGGGCAGTTTAACTGACAATATGCAAATCACGCATAGAGATGAAGAAGGTTTTAGAGCCAGCTACAATCCAAGTGCGGCTACTTACAAGGCGAGTGTTGTACTGGCCGACACTTATGTAGATATGTTAAAAAAGTATCTGGATCCGCGACTGCAAAAAGTAGCTGACCCTACACCAAAAGCCCTGGCCGCTAACCCGACCAACGAAACCGCGGTAAGGGAAGATTTCAATTCTTACAAAGGGGCAGATGTTTCAGCCAGTGGGGCAACCAATGTTTCCAGAAAATTAAATGGCGACCTCTCGCTGCCGAACGACAAGCGTTACTGGAATTTTATCGGCCAGCCCTCCATACTGATCGGATATGTGGAACAGGAACTGAACATTGCTGAAGCTGCCCACCTGGGATGGGTTGCTACAGATGCAAAAAGCCATTACGACAATGGCATAAAAGCATCAATGCAATTCTATACAGTTGATGTGGCAGTGGCTAATGATTACCTCCTCAATAAAGCCCCTTATATAACCGGACCTGTAGGTTTAACAAGAATATATGAGCAGATGTACCTGGCCCTTGCCGAAAATTCAGGCTGGGAGTCCTTTTTCATGACCCGAAGAACAGGCGTGCCTTCCTATAAGTTTTCGACAGAAAACAGTGTACCTAAAATTCCGGTCCGCTGGGCATATCCATCGGCTGAAGACACAGATAACAGACAAAATTACCGAGCTGCACTAAGATCCCAGTTTGGAGCGGAGATAGACGACCGTGACCAGGTCATGTGGCTTTTAAAATAAAGGTTGGTTTATAATTGGAACAGGGCCGCAGCAATGCGGTCCTTTCCTAAATCCAGAAATCAAACTAGTAAATACTTTATACTAAATTTAATATAGCATACTAATAATTTAATAATGAACAACATCTCAACAAAACCCTTTTCTGTCAACGGCAAAACATATTCACCCCCGGCAAAACCCGTCGTAGTCATTTGTATGGATGGATCGGCAGATGAATACCTGGACACCACCATGCTACACGACCGCATGCCCAACCTCAAAAAAATGGCTTTGCAAGGTTACAGAGGAATGGTACGCGGCGCACTGCCTTCTTTTACCAATGTAAACAACTCATCCATAGTAACAGGTGTTAGTCCGGCTGTGCATGGCATTTGCGGCAATTTCTTTTACGACACAGCAAAGGACCAAGAGGTTATGATGAACTCCTCCGAATACCTCAGAGCAGAAACACTACTGGCAGCAGCAGCAAACGCAGGCCGTAAAGTGGCTGTGGTTACCGCAAAAGAAAAACTGCGCGATATCCTGTCCTACAAACTCAAGGGCATTGCATTCTCAGCAGAAAAAGCAGACCAGGCCAAACAGGAAACACATGGCATCGAAAATGCAGAACAGGTAATTGGTCATAAAACTCCTGCTATTTATAGCGCAGAAGCCAGCTTATTCGTTTTGCGCGCAGGCGTGGCATTAATAGAAAATGGTATGGCCGATTTCTTATACCTTTCCTTAACGGATTATATGCAGCATACCTATGCACCTGATACTGAAGAATCATTGGCATTTTATGAAGCTCAGGATATTGAACTAGGTAAAATGCTTGAACTAGGTGCCGTTATTGGCGCCACTGCAGACCATGGAATGAATGCCAAAGTAAAGCAGGATGGCACACCCAATGTACTGTTCATTGAAACCATGCTGACAGAGAAATTCGGCACCGGCTTCCGCGTGATCTGCCCGATTACCGATCCTTATGTAAAACACCATGGGGCTTTGGGTTCTTATGTGGTTGTTCATATCGACGATACCTCAAAAATCAACGAAGTAAAGAACTGGCTGGCGGTACAACCCGGCATTACTGAAGTATATGATAAAGAAACCGGTTGCCGCGTACTGGAACAGCCTGCCGATAGAACCGGTGATCTTTTTGTGCTCTCGGCCCGCGATGTGGTTGTAGGAAAAACAGCTGCCCATCATGACTTAAAAGCCTTAGATGGAACACTACGTTCTCATGGCGGCAGGTATGAAGAAATGGTGCCTTTAGTCGTTTCCCACCCATTAAATGAAAGATATAAAATGAAAACACAGGGCGACCCCCGCAATTTTGACGTGTTCGATTTTGCTGTTAACGGCACCCATTAGCCATACATCGGTCGTGTAAGCTTTGTATGAACAACGGTATTCAATTTAAACACACACAAGATGAAAGAAGAAGAAATTATCGCTACAGAAAACACAATAAAGCTGGCATCCCTCATTGCCGGAAAACCTGTTTCATCGGGACAACAACTTCACATCAGAAGTCCTTATAATAACCGCTTGGTAGGCACTGTAGAACTTGCCACATCAAGCCATACCTATGCAGCGATTGAAACAGCACTAAAAGGCGGAAATGTACCAAACCGTTATGAAAGATACAGCATACTTGACAAAGCCAGAAATTTACTGCTAAAAAGAAAGGAGGAATTTGCCCAGCTCATCACCGCCGAATCCGGCTTATGCATCTCGGAAAGTACTTATGAAATTGGCAGAGCGCATGATGTATTGCTATTCGCTGCAATAGAGTGTTTGAAGGACAATGGACAGATCTACTCATGCGACATTTCGCCGAATGGCAAACAACGCAAGATTTTTACCACATCTGAACCTTTAAAACTTGCTGTGGCTATTACCCCGTTCAACCATCCGCTAAACCAGGTGGCCCATAAGATCGCTCCTGCTATGGCGGCCGGTACCCCCGTAATTTTAAAACCATCCGAAAAAACGCCCTTAACAGCCATTCGCTTTGTTGAGCTATTGTATGAAGCCGGATTGCCACCCTATATGCTGAGTGTCCTTTTGGGGGATACCAAAGCCGTTGCTGAAATACTGGTGCAAGACCCAAGGGTTGATGTGGTATCCTTTACCGGTAGTGTTGCTGTAGGCAAGATGATAGCCAAAACGGCAGGCTACAAAAAAGTGATCCTGGAACTTGGCGGCAATGACCCGCTGATCATCCTGGAAGACGCCGACCTTGAACTGGCAGTTAAACTTGCTGCCGAGGGTGCTTTCAGAAACTCCGGTCAGCGTTGCACTGCAGTGAAACGTATCCTGGTGCAGGAAAGTATCGCTGAAGCATTTACAGAACGTTTTCTAGTGAAAGCAAAAGAATATATATGTGGCGATCCTACAAACCCCGATACCAAGGTAGGAACGGTAATCGATGAACAATCGGCCATCTACCTAGAAAGCGTTGTACATAAAGCCGTTGACCAGGGAGCAAAAGTATTGCTTGGCGGCAACAGAACCGGCGCAGTACTAGAACCCACAGTAATTATCGATGTTCCCAGAGATGCACAGATGGTAGTGCAGGAATCCTTTGGCCCGCTCGCTCCTATTTTAAAGTTTAAAGATATAGATGATGCCATTGAGCTTGCCAATTCTACCGCATTCGGACTTTCATCAGGAATTGTTACCAACAACATGGATCACGCTATCCGTTTTATAAAGGAACTGAAGGTTGGTACAGTAAACATCAACGAAGTCCCAGGGTATCGGATTGAAAACTCGCCGTTTGGCGGGATCAAGGACTCCGGGCTGGGTATAAAAGAAGGAGTAATTGAAGCCATTAAATGTTTCTCGTATATAAAAACTTTCTCAATGCCCTGGTAGTATGACAAAGAATATTCAATATGATTTAATAGTGATAGGTGCCGGTATATTGGGCACATTCCATGCTTTACATGCCTTGCGCTTAGGTAAAAGTGTATTGCTTACAGAGAAGGACCAGTATCCGGTAAATGCTTCAGTAAGGAACTTTGGCCAGGCAGTATCCTCGGGCATGTCGTCAGATTGGCTGCCGTATGCGATACGGTCTACAGAGATCTATAAGGAAATTCAACAAGAGTTCGACATTAGTGTCAGAAACAATGGAACAGTTTATATACCTTCCGATCAGGATGAATTGCAACTGATTCATGAGCTAAAAGAACGAATGGATGTTATTGGGTATGACTCGCAATTGCTATCCACACAAAATTGCCTGGACAAGTGGCCTGCTATTAAAAAGAGCTATTGTAAAGGCGGCCTGTTTTTTCCGCAGGAAGTAAGTGTTGAACCAGATAAACTGATTTATCGCTTAATTGAATTTGCAGAAACCAAATATCCGAAGCTGACTTACCTCCCTTCCACGGCAGTCGTAGATTGTTGCATTACCGGAGATCATGTGGCAATTACCACTGCGAGCCGGCAAACATTTATGGCTGATAAAGCGATTTTATGCAGCGGAGGCGAGTTTAAACTCTTATTTGCCGATCTGTTTAAAGAAAGTGGCATCACACTTTGTAAACTACAGATGATGAGAACCAATCCAATGCCGGAAGTACAACTGGAAGGAAATATTCTGACAGGTTTATCGATCCGCAGATACGAATCATTCCAGGAATGTCCTTCGTTTAACAAAATCTCTTTACCTGAACACTACTCAGAACTAAAGAAGTGGGGAATACATATGCTGTTTAAAAAAGCTGTTGACGGCTCAATTATCATTGGTGATTCACATGAATATGCAGATGTGAACCATACAGACGACCTGGGCTTTGGCATCAACACTTCAATTAATGAACTAATGCTCAACGAAGCACAACGCATCGTGAATTTTGACCCGCGAAAAATTGCTACCACCTGGGCTGGTTTCTATCCCCAACACAACAGTAAACCAATTGTGGAATACGATATAGATGACCGAATCCATATTCGTACGGCAATTGGTGGGAAAGGAATGACTTCTTCTGCCGGCTATGCCGAAGCAAGTATCAAAAAGATATACAATTGACCTTTTTATTTCAATACATCCCACAAAATAGACCATGAGTAATATATATAAGAAAGCAGATGTTGTAATCATTGGAGGTGGCATTTTTGGCTGCGCCATTGCATACTATTATTCCAGAAACAATCCCGGTAAGAAAATCATTGTACTCGACCGCAACGAACTTTGCAATTCAGCAACCAGCCACGCTGCAGCACTGGTAACCAAAATCAGGGCAAAAAAACATTTTATTCCCCTTTCACTTGAAACGTACAATGTGATCAAAGAAATGGAGGGAATTTTAGGCGAATCAATGGACATGAAATTTACCGGAGTTCTTCATGTTGCTGCAAGTGAAGCTAGAAACACCGACTTAAAGGAATTGATGTCAATTGCCGAAGAATTTAAGCAACCGGCTCATTATCTGTCTCAAGCGGAAGCACACCGCATGGCGCCCTGGTTAAAAACAGACGAAGCATTAAGTATTGGTTACATGCCCGAAGAAGCTTATTGTGACCCCTATTTACTCGGAACCTTCTTTTCACGCTGTGCAAAACTACAGGGCGCAGAATTTTTCCAGGGCATAGAAGCCAATAAACTGATTATAGAAGGAAATGAAGTTTTGGGTGTAGAAACGACTTCGGGCAATATCCTAAGCGGCACCACAATTGTGGCCTCCGGGGCCTGGGCACCAATATTTGCCCGTCAGGCGGGCATAGGTTTACCGATGGCACCTACAAGAAGTCAATATTGGATCACTGAAAAAAATGAAATTTTCCCGGTAAATTCACCTATCGTATTGTTACCCGATGCACAGGCTTATGCCAGACCTGAAGGTGGCAGTCTACTCTTCGGAATAAGAGAAAAGAATTCACTGAGTGTTTCAGCAGATGTAATCCCGCCGGATGTTAAGGATTTTTCGTTTAGCAAAGATAAAGGGATGCAGGACCTTTCGGAGGTTATTGACCGTTTGGCCCGCTTTTTCCCGAAAGTATATGACATAGGAATGAAGTATTATGTGGCAGGTTTTTCGGGTTATACACCAGACAACAATTTGTCGATGGGTATAGCTCCAGGAGTAAGCAATTTATTACTCGCAACCGGATGTGTAGGGGCCGGCATTGCAGTTAGTGGAGGAGTTGGCCTGGCTTTTGCCGAAATGGCAGCAGGCAAAGCCAATCCATTTGATTTTTCAGAGTTTGATATCAAGCGCTTTGGTAATATTGATCCTTTTAGCAAAGAATGGCTGGATAAATGTGCACAGGCAAGATCAACAAAGGTAAGCGGATAAAATAATCAACCTGTATGAACAAACTAAAGCAACTTCTTGCTACCTCCAGGTTATTCTTCATCATATGGTCTATGGTAGCGGCTTTTGGCACGTACTTCTGTATGTATGCTTTTAGAAAGCCATTTACCAGCGGGACCTATACTGACTTAACACTCTTTGAGCTGGATTATAAAGCCGTTTTAATTATCGCCCAGGTATTTGGTTATATGCTCTCAAAATTCATTGGCATAAAAGTAATCTCTGAACTAAAAACTACCGGAAGAAAAAAATTAATTATCTGCCTGATCCTCTTTGCTGAAATCGCTTTACTACTTTTTGGACTTGTTCCTTATCCTTACAATTTCATTTTCCTGTTCCTGAACGGACTGCCCCTTGGTATGGTTTGGGGGATTATATTCAGTTACCTGGAAGGAAGGCGCTTTACCGAAATGTTGGCCATGGGGCTTAGCATCAGCCTTATCGTTTCTTCTGGAATGATAAAGACCATTTATTTTACAGTACATGAATGGCTGCCATGGATTTCAGAATTCTGGATGCCTTCCACCATCGGGCTCCTCTTCCTACCTTTGTTTCTAACATTTGTCTGGATGCTAAATGTAATTCCCGAACCAACAGAAACAGACAAACTACTGCGTGTGGAACGTTTGCCAATGGACGCCGGGGACAAGCGGTTATGCCTGAAGGAGTATGGGATTGCGATAATCGGTCTTGGCATCATTTACACCATGTTAACCACAATGAGAGATTTCAGGGATAATTTCTCGGTAGAGATCTGGAACGAAATTGATACCCACTGGGATAAAACCGTATTTTCAATCACCGAAGCCGTTTCAGCAATTATTGTATTAATAGCCATAGGCAGTCTTTCAGCTGTCAGGAATAACATAAAAGGCTTTTGGGGAACACAATATTTAATCGCACTTGGTCTGCTGTTGAGTGGAGGTAGCACATTGTTCTTTCAGCTTAACATCATCAGTCCATTCTACTGGATGTTACTGGTAGGCATGGGGATGTTTTTAGCCTATACGCCTATCCAGGTAGTGATATTTGACCGGATGATCGCCCTATTTAAAATAAAAGCCAATGCAGGGTTCTTTGTTTACATCTGCGATTCATGTGGCTACCTGGGAAGTGTGGGATTGTTATTGTACAAAGAATTTTTTATGAGAAACCAGAGCTGGGCAAAGGTTTTGATGCAATTCTCTTACCTGTTAACTACAGTTTGCCTTCTTATACTCGTGCTGGTCGCAGTTTTCTTTAACCGGAAAATNGGCGTCAAAGGGCCAATAACAGGAATTCTGAATAAGATAAACCTGAGTCCGGGTAANTAAAACCCGTTAAAAACATCANACACACTTTTATAAAAAATTAAGAAAAAATTATGAAAAAATTACTCATCATCATGTGCTTGTTCNCCATAACTTTCAAACTAAACGCACAACTCAAGAATGTAAAACATGTGGTTTTGATTGGCTGCGACGGCTTTGGGGCTTATGCAGTTGCAGATGCGAAAATGCCCAATTTAAAGCGCTTGATGGAAACAGGTTCATGGTCTTTAAAAGCAAGATGTGTCTTGCCATCGTCAAGTGCAGTTAACTGGGCTTCTATGTTAATGGGGGCCGGACCGACTGAGCATGGTTATACTGAGTGGAATAGCAAAGTACCTGAAATCCCATCCGCCGTTACCACAAAATATGGCATATTTCCTTCTGTTTTTAGCGTGATACGCGATCAAAAACCATCAGCCAGGACCGCAGTAATTTACAGCTGGGGAGGGATTGGCCCGCTAATTGAAAAAGAGGCAATCAATACTGTAGTTCCAGGGAATGATGGTGACGATTTTTGTGTGGACACAACAGTAAGTATTATTAAGCATGACAAACCTCTTTTTACATTTATCCATTTAAGTGAACCTGACGGCGTTGGACACAATATTGGGCACCGTACACCTGCGTATTATCAGGAGCTGGAAAAAGTAGATGTAAGAATAGGTAAAATTATACAGGCTGTAAAAGAAGCCGGTATTGAAAAGGAAACAATCATTATGGTCAGTTCAGATCATGGCGGGATCAACAAAGGCCACGGAGGCAAATCGATGGATGAGATACAGATCCCATGGGTGATTAGCGGCCCGCATGTTAAAAAAGGGCACGAAATAAAGGATGCTATCATTACGTATGATACCGCCGCAACCATTGCCTGGATACTGGGTTTAAAAACACCGCAAAGCTGGAGAGGGAAGCCTGTAAGGGAAGGTTTTAATTAAGGAGGCCACATTCGTTAACAGGAAAAAACTATATTAGTGCAATAAATAAGGATTCTTTATACCCTGCCTTTGATGACATACCTGATCAACCATTTTTTATTATCTTTATCTTTGTAGATATATGGTGGATCAAATTAAAAGAGGTAAAAAAAAGGTAATTTGATTTCGATTTAAAGTATTTAAAATTAAAAAGGTTCTTAAATGGCACAATCCTTAACACGACTCTTCCCGGCTTTACTTCTTTCAACTGTACTGCTGGCCTGTGGTCCTTCCGCTTCTGTAGCCTTTAATCCGGCAGTTCCAAATCCATATAAGATAAAGGCTGAAGACATTGATAAACCCCGACAAGAGAAATTGCTTACCGGGGCAGAGCAAACCGACCTGTATGTTCCCTATTTAAAGGGCAAACGCGTAGGTATGGTTGTTAACCCAACTTCAATTATTGGTAAAGAAACTACGGTAGATAGTTTGCTGAAACTCGGTGTAAACATTGTTAAGATTTTTGGACCTGAACATGGTTTTAGAGGAGATGCCAGTGCTGGGATACATGTTGATGATGATGTGGATAAAAAAACAGGCATCAAGGCAGTTTCCTTATATGGCAAGCATTCAATTCCAACAAAGGAAGATCTCGCTGATGTAGATGTGATGGTGTTCGACATCCAAGATGTTGGCGTTCGCTTTTATACCTACATCAATACCTTGCAACATGTAATGGAAGCTTGTGCTGAGCATAATAAAGAAGTATTGATTCTGGACAGACCCAATCCCAATGGATTTTATATTGACGGACCAATACTAGATCCGCAATTCAAATCGGGTATTGGCTTAAAACCCATTCCAATTGTACATGGTTTAACTGTAGGTGAATATGCACAAATGTTGAATGGCGAAGGCTGGCTGGATAATAAACTGAAATGTAGGATCAAGATCATCAAGGTAGCAAATTATACACATGACATGCCTTATGAATTACCTGTAAAGCCTTCCCCTAATTTGAATACGGCCCAATCTATCTTGTTATACCCGTCTACATGTTTGTTTGAAGGCACTTATTTAAACCACGGTCGTGGCACCCAATTCCCCTTTACTATAGTGGGAGCACCGGCTTTAAAAGGCAAGTATAGTTTTTCATTCACTCCTGTAAGTATTAAAGGGATGGCAGAAACACCACTCTTTATGAACCAGGTTTGTTATGGTTTAGACTTAAGGAATTATGATGTTTCCAATTTTAGAAAAACCAGGCAGATTAACCTGGGGTGGATCATTGAACTGTACAACGCTTCGCCAAACAAAGCCGATTTCTTTAATTCGAAACTAAGCAAACAAATGGGCACGATTGAAAGACTTATTGGTGTTGGTGATTTNAGGAAACAGATCATTGCCGGCAAATCTGAAAAAGAAATCAGAGCAAGCTGGGAGCCGGGATTAAGCAAATACAAAACAATGCGTAAAAAGTATTTGTTGTATCCATAAGTAACTAACATGGTTATTTATAAACGAACGGATATGAACAGCCAACCTAAAAAGAAAAGCGATAAACCGGGAAGTAACTATCAGGAAGAAATCCCGAAAGATAAAGTCCCTCAAGGTGATAAAGCCGTAAAAAAGCCGGAAGATGAAGTCTATAAAAATGTAGAACCCAACTTTAAGAATCCGGCAAAGCAGCGTGAAGAAGGTGAGCAACCGGTACATCCAATAAAAAAAGCCCCAAAAGAATAGCCTATGTCTTATTCTTTTGGGCTGCTCTTANAAACTGCATNAATACCTTTTCATCATTTTCCATTGCTTTAATCGTATTGACTGGCGCGATGCTTACCCTTTTAAGGTATTTCCCCAGTCGTTCCTCTTCAAATGCCTGTAACAATAAGGGATATACATACGAACTTTTACAAACGGCCCTGGTATTGCCAAGTTTGGCTGCCACACAATCTAACACCTCGACAATAATCTTCTTTTTAGACTTATTCTCTTCGTTATTACTCTCGCATATGGCAAGTTGTCTTAAAGCTTCCAATGTACCTCCCCAGGTGCGGAAATCTTTAGCAGTAAAATCACTACCGGTAATTTCTTTAATATAATTGTTGATCCTGCCCGAATCGATCGGGTGATGTTCGGTATCGTTTTTATAAAACTGAAACAGGTCCTGACCAGGAATATCTCTGCACTTCTTCACGAGCCGGGCTAAAATTTTATCATTTAATACAACTTCTTGTTTTACCCCTTTTTTCCCGACAAAACTTAGCATCATTTTGTTGCCGTTAATCTTTACGTGCTTGTCTTTTAAGGTGCTTAAGCCATAGCTTCCATAAAGTTGTTTGTAAGATTCATTTCCTATGCGGATTAAAGTCTTTTGCATGAGCTGCAAACAGATGGCCAGCACTTTCTGTTCATCCAGTTCCTTTCGTCGTAAATCTTTTGCGATCCTTTTACGTGCCAGTGGCAATGCTTTACCAAATTCAAGGAGCCGAAAGTACTTACTGTCCGACCTTCTCGAAGTCCATTCGTGGTGATACCGGTATTGCTTTCTTCCAAGCATATCGAAGCCGGTAGCTTGCAAATGTGCCTTTGGCTTAGGAGCAATCCATACGTTGGTCCATGCAGGCGGCAATACCAAAGCTTTTATCCTGTCTAATGTGGCACCATCTATAATTCGATTACCTTGCTTATCTACATAATAAAACTTTCCGGGCCGTCCCTTCCTGTATATGCCTGGCTGGCTATCTGTTGAATAAACCAATCTACTATCTTTAAGTTCTTCTAAGGGCTGTGCCGTATACATTGAATAAAATATGCGTTAAATTTTTAGTTATTTTGCTGTTGTTAAATAAACAGACAGGTATGAATATAGTTTTTATGGGTACGCCCGATTTTGCAGTTGCTTCTTTAAATGCTTTGGTTGAGGCCGGGTTTAATGTTGTTGGTGTGGTTACCGCTGCTGATAAGCCCGCCGGTCGTGGTCAAAAACTACAGGAAAGTGCGGTTAAGCAGTATGCAGTATCAAAAGGGCTGAAAGTACTACAACCTTTAAAGCTTAAAGACCCTGTATTTATTGAAGAATTAAAGGCTTTAAATGCAGATCTTCATGTAGTGGTAGCATTCAGGATGTTACCTGAAATCGTGTGGAACATGCCCCCTAAGGGCACAATCAACCTGCATGGATCTTTATTGCCTCAATATCGAGGAGCTGCCCCTATTAACCATGCGATTATTAATGGTGAAAAGGAAAGCGGTGTAACCACCTTCTTTTTAAAACACGAAATTGATACCGGTGACATCATCTTTGCTGAAAAAGTAAAAATTGCAGACGACGATACCGCTGGAGATTTACACGATAATCTGATGAATGTTGGTGCAGGCCTACTGGTAAAAACGGTGAAAGCCATTGAAGCGGGAGATTACCAAGAACAACCACAGATTCAGAGTGACGAACTTAAGCATGCTCCAAAAATATTTAAAGAGCACTGTTCAATTGATTGGAACCAATCGGGCAGCAGTATTTATAATCTGATCCGCGGATTAAGCCCATATCCTACTGCTTTCACGAAATTAAACGATAAAACACTGAAAGTTTTTAAAGCTGAATTTGAAGAAAATGAACCGGGTATTTCTCCGGGAGCCTTTTTATCGGATGGCAAAAGCTATCTAAAATTCGCTGCAAAAGATGGATTCATTAAAGTGACCGATTTACAGTACGAAGGTAAGAAGCGAATGAAAGTTGAGGAATTTTTGAGAGGAATGCGACTTTAACCCGGCTACGGTTGCCGATGCCTTGACGGGGCTTGGCCGGGGTGTTGGTGGGGCATTGCCGGGGCCCCTGGCCTGATCAAGGGCCCCATAAGACTCTGTTAAAACCTCAGGAATTATAGCGTGTTCAGCTTTGCGCTTAAGAGCTTAGTTATCTCATTGAAATAACGCTTGCGACCATATCCCATTACCCAGCGGATTCCACTGATGGCATTGGTAATAAATATCTCTTCTGCAGCTTTTAAAATTTCGGGATTAATCTGTGCCTCAATCACTTCAATATCGTGAGATCTGGCCATCCCCATCACCACATTACGCATTACACCTGCTACACAACCCTCCGATAAAGCGGGAGTATAAATCTTTTTGTCATAAACTACAAAAATATTGGAACTGATACTCTCACATAAAAAACCATGCTGGTTTAAAATGAAAGCATCATCAAGTCTATGTTGTTTTTTGTACAACCCGGCCATCACATACAATAAAGCACTACTTGTTTTATAGTTGGAAAGGCTGTTTACCGGTTTTGTCAGTTCATCAAAAACATCAATAATCAATCCTTTTTTATTGAGTTCATAATTACTTTCTTCGAGCGCTGAAGCCTCTAAAACATAGCTAGCCTTATTACTGTTAGGCGTATAAAGTCCGTCTCCTGCTCGGTAGACTGAAAGTCTAAAGCGCACATTCTCTTTTAATTTGTTCTTTTTGCAAAGTTCTGCAGTTTTTTGCTTCAAAAAGTATTCATCAAGCAAGGCACTACCTTCCATTTTAAGGGCAACCATTCCCGCCCTTAACCGGTCCGCATGTAGCTCGGCAAATTTAAGCTTGCCGTTGCACATGCGCATCGTCTCAAAGAGCCCGTCGCCATATTTGAATCCACGGTTACCAGCCGTTAGAATCGGGTGATTAACGAGCACAAACTCGTCATTATGTAAAATATATTCGTGTTGCATTTATATTGGCCAGGGCCTTAACTAGGTTGTACAATGTAATTTCTCCATTTATTCAATGCCGAATCGAAATCGGAAGGCAAAGGTGCCTCAAATTCCATATACTTTTTAGTACGCGGATGAATAAATCCTAAAGTTTGTGCATGAAGTGCCTGACGTGGCAAAATTCCAAAACAATTCTGTACAAACTGCTTGTATTTATTAAAGGTAGTGCCTTTTAAAATTTTATCTCCGCCGTAATTGGCGTCATTAAATAAAGGGTGACCAATATGCTGCATATGTGCTCTGATTTGATGTGTACGGCCAGTTTCAAGCTGACAACTAATTAGGGTTACATAACCTAAACGTTCTAACACCTTATAATGTGTTACCGACCACTTACCTTTTTCTTCATCATCATATACATCCATTACAATTCTGTTCTTCGCACTACGTCCAATATAGCCTTTAACAGTACCATTTTCCTCAATATCTCCCCAAGCCAGGGCTACATATTTACGGGTAATGCTATGGTCAAAAAACTGTTTTGCCAGTTTGGTCATGGTTATCTCGTTCTTACTGATAAGCAGCAAGCCCGAGGTATCTTTATCAATGCGATGCACCAACCCTGGACGACCTTCGTTACCAGGCAGCTGAGGCAATTGTTCAAAATGGAAAGCGAGTGCGTTAACCAGGGTTCCTGTATAGTTGTTAAAACCAGGGTGCACCACCATTCCGGCAACCTTGTTGACCACCAACAGGTCTTCATCTTCATATACAATATCCAAAGGAATATCTTCCGGATAAACTTCAGTATCACGGGGTGGATGTGGAAATACAATGGATATTTCATCCAAAGGTTTTACCTTATAACTCGGTTTAACCGTTTTCCGATTAACCAATACATTCCCGGCATCAATCGCATTTTGTATACGGTTACGAGACGCATTTTCCATGCGCTGCATCAGAAACTTGTCGACGCGCAGCAAAGATTGTCCTTTATCTACAACAATATTAAAATGTTCGTATAGATCCTGCTCCTCTAATTCCGGTTCGGTAATGTTCTCCATTTATTTTTATTCTTATTTACTCGGTAACGGAGCTTGCGACAGCTTTTAGCTTTGCAGGTTCCATTTTACAAAACTAACCTTTAACAATTACATATTTAGAAGAATTGGTCTGCTTTTTGTTAACCTTACTGTATATCTAACACAAAATTAATGAAACCGTTACAAACTCAACTGCTATACAGCCTGCAGATAAGCGCGTAACATATTCGTAATTAGTGAAAAATAAAAAACACACTCATGAAAAATTTTACTCAAAACATAAAAATAATCCTCAATTTCTTTCCTTATCTGATTAAAAAGATTTATTTCAAACATTAACTGCTAAAAGCAAAAGGGCTCTATATTTGTAGCAATGTTTACAGATATATACAGTCCGCTGCAGCAGTTAAAGCATTTTTCTGAGCATCAGATCCTCGTAAAAAGAGATGATTTAATCGATCCGTATATTTCGGGCAACAAGTGGCGTAAGCTTAAATATATCTTAGCAGCTGCTAATCAGCAACAAAAAAACCATCTGGTAACCTTTGGTGGCGCCTATTCCAATCACCTTGTAGCAACTGCTGCAGCCTGCTCGAGAAAGGGTTTAAAATGTACAGCGTTTGTACGCGGAGAGGAAGTAGCATGTATAAATAACGAAATGCTGTTGTTATGTAAACTGTACGGTATGAAGTTGATTTTTACGGACAGGCTAAGCTATAAACACAAAGCATCATTATTTGAAACACATTTTGCAGACGACAACAATGCTTTTTTTGTTGATGAAGGTGGGGCCAGTGCCGAAGCCGTAAAAGGTTGCGCTGAAATCATTGCCGAATTACCCAATGACATTGATCATTTGTTTTGTGCAGCCGGAACAGGAACTACTGCAGCAGGTTTATTAAGCGGCATCTACCAACACGGACTAAAAACCACCTTACATGTTATTCCTGTTTTAAAGGGTGGAGATTTTATTGCTGATGAAATTGTAAAATATACAGGTCGCAATGACCAGCTGGTACTTCATACCAATTATCATTTTGGGGGCTACGCCAAAACTACGCCCGTATTAATTGATTTCATTAAAAAATTTACAGCAGCAGAAGGAATGCTGATAGATCCGGTGTATACCGCAAAAATGTTCTATGCAATTGATAGCTTGTACACAGATAGGTATTTCAAACCCACAGACAAAATAGTAGCTTTACATACCGGAGGCCTCCTCGGATTATTAGGCATGAAGGACCGATTTAACGAAATATGACAAATAATAAAATAGCAGTAATTGTACATGCCTGCGATAGATACGAATTGCTGTTTAAAGGATTTGAGTATTTTTTTTCAAAATACTGGGATTTTGAAATCCCGGTAAATTACTATTTTGCAACTGAAGAGAAATCGGTTGACATCAGCCATTTTAAAAATATTAAATCAGGTAAGGGAGAATGGACCAACCGTCTTTCAAATCTGCTTGATCAGATTGACGAAGAGTATGTACTCTATTTCCAGGAGGACATGTGGCTGAGCAAAGCTGTAGATGAAGAAGTATTTACCAAACTTTTCGATCTGGTTTTAACAAATAAATGGCCCCTCGTTAAGCTCAACTCATCACCTGTTTTTAAAACAAGCAGCACAGACCTGTTCATTAAAGGCTTCAATGTTTCTCTTTTAAATAACAAAGAGAGTGACTTCTTAATGTCGCACCAGGTATCACTATGGAACAAGGCCTTTTTAAAACAACAATTAGTACCAAATGAACACCCATGGAGAAACGAAAGAAAGGGAACCAAAAGACTAAGGAAGTTAAACCCTGAGATTTTCCATGTGGATTATTTTGCTGAAAATGGCAGTTCGGCTATCAACAAAAACGAAGCTGACATAATAAGAAGCGAATATCAGGGCATTTCGCTCAATGCGACCCTCAATCACAACGTTGTCCCTTTCTTGGAAGAACTTAAATCAGCACCACATTTATCAGCATATACGCAGCAACTTCAATACAACTATACCCATCAGGTAACCCACGACGGCAAGCCTAAGCCATTAAAAAAAGATTTTTTTAAACGGATGAAAAACTGGCTGAAAGGGAAATAACAAATACAGCTTAAAATAAAGACAATGAAGAAGACCATTTATTTAACTGCTTTTTTATCAATCCTGATTTTCGGATCAACTTATGCCCAAGTACTTAAACCGGGTTTCAACAAAGCAGAATGTATAGAAATGTTGAGAATTTCTTCCCGCTTTGGACAGGGGAATTATGTAAAAAACTTTCCCGAGCCTGTACACTATAAAATGGACTACCGATCGCCCATAACAGGATTGGATAATTGCTGGGATTTGTGGGTAGGAAAACCTAATGACGCATGGAGTTCAACTGCCGTTATCAGTTTAAGAGGTACAACTCAGAATACGGTCAGCTGGCTGGCCAATTTTTATGCCGCCATGATACCTGCAACAGGTGAACTGCAGATATCAAAAACAGATACCTTCAAATACCAGCTTTCCTCAAACCCGAAAGCAGCAGTTCATACCGGCTGGATGATCAGTCTTGCCTTTATGTCGAAAGGCATTCTTCATAAAATTGACTCCTGCTATAAACAAGGTATCAAAGAAATAATCATTACCGGACACAGTCAGGGTGGTGCTATTGCTTACCTGCTGACTGCCTATTTATACAATTTGCAAAAACAGAACCAGCTGCCTGCTGATATCCGTCTTAAAACTTACTGTACCGCAGCGCCCAAACCAGGAAACTTATTTTTCGCCTACGAATATGAAGCTACCACGCGCAATTGGGCCTATAATATGGTTAACTCTGCCGATTGGGTACCTGAAACGCCTATGTCTGTGCAAATCCTAAATGATTTTAATGCAACTAATCCTTTCACAAACGTAAAAGCGACAATTAGTAAAATGCCTTTCCCTAAAAATCTTGCTATGAGGTATGCTTTCAATCGTTTAGATAAGCCTACCAGAAGAGCACAAAGAAATTATCAAAAATACCTGGGTACATTTACCTCAAAAATGGTAAAGGAGCAGATTCCGGGCTATATGCCGCCTAAATATTTTGAAAGCAGCAACTATGTAAGGACAGGAAATATGGTTGTGTTACTTGTGGATGAGGACTATTATAAATTGTATCCGGATAATCCGAATACTGCTTTTGTGCATCATATGCACCCTCCTTACTTACATTTAGCGGAAAAGCTACCGGATAATTTATAACACCACCCTTAATAAAAATTTCAATTAGCAAACAAGAATACTATATATAATTCGTATAATTCGTAAATTTATGTAGTCTAGCGCTTAGTCAATAAGCCATACAATCAGGGAGATAGATACTTATGGGAACGCTGAAAAATGATTTTTATCATTTGATAAAAACGAATGACCGACTTCTGAATTTCATTATTGATTCACCACCAAAGGGATTCTGGTATTGTAATTTAGAAGATATTCAGCAAATTTGGACAAACCCTGAGTGCAAACAAACTTTAGGTTATGATGTCACAGACAAAATTATCAAACGTGAATCAATTATACTGGACGATGAGCTGCAAAAGCTAATAGAAAATCTGGATGGTAAAGATTTCGACCCCGCGGCTCAATATCATGTGTCCTATCGACATTTTGATGGTTCTGCGTTACAAACCATCTGCACCGGGCTGATTACCGAAGACGAAGAAGGCAATCCTTCAGGTTTGTTCATTGCCATTAAACAGCTCAGTCCTGCTCATGGGCGCACAAAACGACTTAATAAGCCTGTTGATTTAGTACAGGAGTTTCGATATCTGAACGAAAGGTTCAGAATCAGTGAAGAGAGATTTCAACGGGCTTTTGAAAATGCAGCGATAGGAATGGCTATTGTAAGTTTAAAAGGAAAATGGCTTCGCATTAACAACAGCTTATCTGAAATTCTCGGCTACACTTCATCCGAATTGATAAAAGTTGCCTTTCAGGACATCACCCACCCTGATGACCTGGATAAAGATTTAAATCTGCTGAATGAGGTTCTTGAAGGAAAAAGAGAATCTTACCAGATGGAAAAGCGTTATTTTCATAAAAACGGGCATATTGTCTGGGCCATTTTAGCCGTATCAATAGTAAAAGACAGCTATGGAAAGCCGCTTCACTTTGTCTCTCAAATCACAGACATCAGTAAGATCAAAGAAGCTGAAATCGAGGTTAAATCAGTTTTGGATGTAACCAACGACCAAAACAGACGATTACTTAATTTTGCGCATATTGTTTCCCATAACCTCCGTTCTCACTCCGGAAACCTGACCATGCTGCTTAGTTTTATAGAGACTGATACAGATGAGGATTCCAGAAATGAATTGTTCAAGATGTTTCGCCATGCAGCCACCAATCTTCAGGAAACCGTTGGCCACCTTAATGAAGTAGTTGCCGTAAATACCACAACCCGTGAAAACTTAATAAAAGTGAACCTTAAAAGAGCAATAAATGGGGCTATTGGAAGTATTGAGGCATTATTAAAAGCTGAAAGGGTAAAGTGCATCAATGAGGTAAATGGAGATGTTACCATCAGTGCGGTCCCGGCTTACCTGGATAGTATTTTGCTTAATTTTTTAACCAATTCTATTAAATATCACGCTAAAGAACGAAGACCGGTAATAAAGCTCTCTGCTGAAGTAAAAGATAATTTAGTAATACTGAATATCCAGGACAATGGCCTGGGCATTGACTTAACCCTCAACAGAGATAAAATATTTGGCATGTATAAAACATTCCACGATAATAAAGATGCCCGTGGAATAGGTTTGTTTATTACCAAAAATCAAATAGAAGCAATGGGCGGAAGGGTTTATGTAGAAAGTGAAGTAGGCAAGGGTACCACTTTTAAAATCCACTTTAAGCGGGGCTAATGAGCTCAACGTGCCATTAGCCCATAACTAATTCCTCCATTGCGGCACTATACTCTGCCCTGCGGGCAGCGCTATTGCAAGCTGCACGATGGTACAACATTTTCTGTGCGGCCTCCCTATTTTTATCTTCCCCTTTCCAGATGTCCAAAGCAGGCTGCTGTATCGCTCTCGAAAAAGAAAATGTTAAAGGCCATGGCATCAATTGTCCGTACCTATGCTGCATCATATTTAAACGTTCCGAAGCAAGCTGATAAGCTTGTCCACCAGAAAGAAACGCAATACCCCCCACAGCTGCCGGAACGACTTTAAGAAAAGAAGTAACGGTCTCCGCTGCGATTTCCTCCGTATCACGCTGATCAGGACAATCTAATCCTGGTAATATCATGTTCGGCTTTAGGATCATTGCTTCAAGCGAAACCCTTTGTTCGTACAATTCATTAAAAACTGCCTTCAATACATCGCGTGTAACCTCAGCACATCGTTGAAGAGTATGATCTCCATCCATTAGCACTTCAGGCTCTACAACAGGCACGATACCGGCTTCCTGACAAAGCGCAGCGTACCTTCCCAGGGTAAAAGCATTTGCTCTTATGCAGGTCATTGTAGGAATTCCTTCATCAATAGCAATGACCGCACGAAACTTGGCAAAACGCAAACCCAGCTTATAGTAGGTGGCTAAACGCTCGCGCATTCCATCCAAACCTTCAGCTACTTTCTCACCCGGAAATTTCGGCAATGGAACAACTCCCTGATCCACCTTTATTCCGGGAATAATCCCCTTATGTTCCAATATATCCAAAAACGAAGTGCCGGTTTCTGTTTTTTGATAAAGCGTTTCTTCAAAAAGAATCGCACCACTGATACTTTCCTCCAAATTTGGGGTAGTTACAATCAGTTCCCGATACTTGCGTCTGAACTCTTCTGTTTCCGGTATCCCTAATGCTTTAAACCTTTTGTTACAGGTCCCCAGACTTTCATCCATTGCTAACAATCCTTTATCGTCGGCCATGAGCCTTTCAGCGATATTTTTAAGTTCCAATGTGTACATAAAGCGATGTATATAATTAAACGGAGGCTTTAAGTTCCTCCAGTATTTTTTTTGTACTTAAGAAATCCTGATGATGAATGCTTCGGATTCCTAATTTTTGTGCTGCCTGCACCAACATAATCCGGTCGTCAAAATACACACATTCTTCTGCCGATACCTGGGCAATTCCCATTGCCAGTTTAAAGATACCGGGATCCGGTTTACGCATACCTACTTCACAGGACGAAATAAAGGCATCAAAACAATCGTGCAAGCTAAACTTCTGAATCCTGTACGCATTGAGTTCCCGTCCTTCATTATTAATAGAAATGATTCTGAAACCACAGCTTCGTTTCCAGTCTTTCAGCCATTGCATTAGTCCGGGCAATTCTTCGGATTGCGCAAACATAAACGCCTTAAAATCTTCTTTTGTAAAATTCCTTGGATGATTAAATACAACGGTATCCAGATAATCATCCAGGGTAATTTTTCCGATCTCATATATATTAAAGATGAAGCTATGTAAAACTTCCATTTCTGACTGATCCAAACCGAACAAGCGGCAAGCTTCCTGTCTGGACAAATGTCCCCAGCCATTATTTAACAGCACTCCCCCAACATCAAAAAAAACAACCTTTATCGTTTTCATTCCAGGAGATTAATCTTCATTCGACAGTTTTTCACGTTCCCTACCTTTCTTTAAGTCAATAGGCAACATTCCGGCCATCTCACCAATAATATTTACCAACTCTGTACCGCTAGGGACCACAATTTTAGCATTTGATCTTAATGAATTCTCAACGGCTTCCAACTTCCTTAACAATTGCGCATTGCCAATAAAGTACTCATTAGCGGCATCATTCACCAGCTTAATGGCTTCAGCATCACCTTCAGCATGCAAAATTTTTGCTTGTTTTGAGCCCTCTGCCTCTTTGATCTTAGCACGTTTCACCCCATCTGCCGCTGTTTCAGTTGCCGTTGCATAGTCAATAGCAGCGATCTTCTCATTTTCTGCTTTCACGACCTTATTCATCGTTTCCTGTACATCTCTGGGTGGGTCTATCTCTTTTAATTCTGTACGGACAATTACGATTCCCCAGCTTGCAGTTTCGTTTCTTAATGTATTGTGCAATTCAGCGTTGATTTTTCCCCTTTCACTGTTTGCCGACCTTAAAGTAAGGGTACCAATAATATTCCTCAGGGTAGTACGGGCAAGGTTTACGATTTGTAATTTGTAGTTGTTCACATTATACTGTGAACTTTTCACACTTTCTTCGTTTTCTATTACCCTGAAGTAAACCTGAGCATCCACACTAGCATTCAGGTTATCGTTGGTTATAATCTCCTGTGGTTGTGCATCCACCATCTGTTCGGTAGTGTTGATCACATACATTTTATCTATAAAAGGGATAATCCAGTGAAAACCGGGCTGAGCAAATTTAATATACTTACCTAGCCTTTCGATCAGCCCCCTATGCGTTGGCCGAACTATCTTTACTCCCATGAAGAATAATACGATGATAATAGCGAGAGCAATTAAGGTTTCTGTTCCCATTTCTTTAAATTGTTTAAGCCTTTCCAATAGAGGAATCTGTTAGCTAAAACATAGGGAATCAAGGAATTGTTTTACGCCTACTTCTTTGCAGATTTTATGTCAGCAGCAGACACAGCATCGGCTCCCGGCCCAAACTGTTTACGTACATAACTAAGTAAAACGGCGAGATCATTATCCTCAAGAAAGGAGAATTTAGGCATTGCATTTTTACCATTCAACACAGTATGCATCAATTGTTTTTTATCCCCGGCAACTATCGGCGATTTTGCCAGGGCAGGAAAAGTATTTTCAATTCCCTTACCATCCTCTTTATGACAAGCTGCGCAGTAATTAGTATAAAGCAATGCACCCTTATTCAACACCTCAGCACTTTTATGTACAATAACAGCCGATTTTGCTGTTGGATTAGCATGTTTTGCATCCAGGCGATAAATTCTAATGATCCTATCATCATTTTTCGCAGGCGCAGCATTAGGGTTCCAGTCGCGGTTACTTGTAGCCACATAAACATCCCCAGCGGGAGAAACGCATACGGATCTTAACCTGCCAAATATTTTTTCAAAATAATTCTGCTCTTTAGTAATGCCAGTTCCGATGGCATTCAGCGCTAAGGCATGCAGACTATTTCCTTTTAAGGTAGTTAACAGCAGTCGCCCCTTAAGTTCCGGGATTTTATCAGATGAATAATAAGCCAGCCCTGCCGGTGCAATTGTTGGCGTCCATGATCTTAAGGGAGCGGTAACTACAGAATCTTTGGCGAAAGGCTTTTCCTTCTCTGTATCTACAAAACCCTCTATAAATGGCCATCCGTAATTAGCTCCCTTGCGAATCAGGTTAACTTCATCATCTGTAGCATCACCATGGTCAGAACAGTAGAGTTTACCATTGGCATATACAAGTCCCTGAGGATTACGAAGTCCCCATGCCCATACTGCACTGCCCCTAACCGGGTTATCAGCAGGAATTTTACCATCCAGATTGTACCGCAGCACTTTTCCATTTGGCGATTTGATATTTTGTGCATTAGCATCCTGAGCCCCGTCTCCTGTACAGATCATCACCTTCCCATCCGGTGCGATCACAATACGGGAACCGAAGTGTGAAGACCAGGCCGGATATTCCAGAAAAACTACAGGATTAAGCAGCGTATCTTTTAGCGCATTATAGGTATAACGGACCACTTTTGAAACCTTGTTCTTTTCTTCTGAATATCCGGTATAATTGATAAAAACATAAGGATGAGCTTTCATATCGGGATGCAGGGTCATTCCTAACAAGCCGGATGTACGATCGCGAAAAACACCGGGAACCGTTAACAACCGTTTAGTTTTACCGTTCTCAGGATTTACCTTGCTAATGTTCCCCGATTGCTCTGTATACCAGATCTGCTGATCTGGTCCCCATGCAATTTGCCAGGGCACATTGAGATGCGTAGCTACCGATTGTATACCTACTGTACTCGCTCCTATCCGAAACTGTTGCTCAGGCGGATCGTTCAATTTGGACGAATTACAATGAATAAACAAGCCTACCAGAGGCAATAAAGCAACTATTTTGATAAAACGCATCATCTTTTCCTAATTTCTCTTATTTAAATGGTTATTGTTCTTGCAAGGAAAGAGTTTACGAATTCATCATCAGTAAGTTCTGGATAAGCCTTACAAACACGACTGATCTCTTCTGCCTGCCCATCTGATAACTTTTCATTTGGATCAAGACACCAGATTCCCTCCAGCAAGCCCTGCCTTCTTAATACTTCGTGAATACCGGGGATACAGCCATGAAAACTGTGTGAAGGGTCAAAAATTGCGGCGTTCATATCCGTTACCGCTACACCTTTGGTCAATAAAGCGGCCATATTATTATAACCTGAATTACGACAGGCCTTTATCTCTTCGAAAAGCCTTACAGCGGCCTGTGTCCATACGGCCCAATGCCCCAGCAAACCACCCTCAAATCTTTTGGTGATCTTTCGTCCATCTATTTCAAACTCATATCGGGTCAACAGATCTGCAACAATGTTATCATCATTACCCGTATAAAGCGTAATTTGTTCATTCCTTTTTGAATGGCATACAGCTCTTACCATATCCAAAGTCTGATAGCGGTTAAACGGAGCAGCTTTAATAGCCAGAACGTTCTCTATATCAGCAAACTGAAGCCAGAAATCATAAGAAAAAATCCTGCCACCAACACTTGGTTGAAGGTAAAACCCAAACACAGGCATAATTTCGGCGATAGCCCGGGTGCGGTCCAGAATCTCAGTCTCAGTTTTATCCTGCAATCCCCCCATACTTAGTAAGCCCATATCGTAGCCATGACTCAGCGCAATTTTAGCTTCCTGAACAGCCTGAGGCGTGTCGCCACAAATTCCTGCGACACTGATAAAACTATCCTTAATCCCCGATTTTGCGATTTCTTCTGCTGCGAGGGCCAGTACTTTTTCATATAGATTGACTTCAGGGTCCCGAATTGCAAACTGGGTACTATGTACCCCTACTGCCACACCACCGGCACCGGAGGCAAGATAGTACTGAGTAAGTTGTCGCTGATTTACTTCATCTAATTTACGACTGGCATTAAGAGCCAGTGGATGTGCCGGAATAACTGTTCCCTGCTGAAGAATAGCCTGCTTTTTTGTTGATAATAATTGAGTTGACATAGCTTAAAATTTACCTGATCTTTCCTGAAAATGTGTTGGTTTATTTAGTGCTTCACCACCTTCCTGCATCCAGGTTGCGGTGAGTTCAATAATTTCCCTTACGGTAACTTTAGGGTAACCAAACAAGCGGTGACATTCGGAAGCATTGTTTAACAAAGCAGTACCCGCACTCTCATAAATAAAGTTTGGTTGTTTGTTAAAGATAACACCAAACTGTTCCGCCACCCACCTGGTGGACAATGTTTCAGGTCCTGTAACATTTAACATTTTTGCCGGCGCTGTACAATGTAATAATGAACGGATCGCAACCTCGTTTGCATCGCCCTGCCAGATTACATTCACATTTTCAGTACGCAGGTCGATCGCTTTCCCACTAAGCACGGATTTGGCGATCTCTACCAATACACCGTAACGGAAATCAACAGCATAATTTAATCTGTAAATTAACATCGGTGTGTTGTTCTTTTGAGAAAAATACTCAAATATCCTTTCTCTACCCAGGCAAGATTGTGCATACTCACCTATTGGCTCAGGACTGGTTTCTTCAGACACACCGCCTGACGTAACTGGTACAAAGGGCAAGACGTTTCCGGAAGAAAAAGCAACAATATTAGAGTTACGATATTTCTCCGCTACCCGACCAGGCAAATAAGCATTCATTGCCCAGGTAAAGGCCTCTTTCCCGGTTGTGCCAAATTTATGACCTGCGAGGTAGATCACATTCGGCGCATCAGGAAGTGCAGCCAACTCTGCTTCATTCAACAGATCTGCAGCAATGGTTTCCACTCCTGATGCTTCAAGTGCTGCACGTGATGCAGGATCTGAAAAACGGGAAACGCCAATAACACGCTGACCACTTCCGGCAATATCAATTGCCTGTCGCGCCAAACGAGCCATCGAAGGTCCCATTTTACCAGCAACACCTAATAACATGATATCACCTTTAATACGGCTGATATCTTCAACCAATGCCGATGAAGGCTTCAGTATCTCTTGCTCTAACAGGGTTAAATTACTCATATTGTGTGTGTTTATGTTACTTTAAAAACAGTTCAAAAAAGTTATAGATAGCCAGTATTACCAGGATCATCAGGCCTGCAAATCCGCTGTAGCGCATGAAAGGTGTGTTGACATATTCACCCATCAAACTGCGTTTGTTTGAAAGCATATACATCGCGGCTCCGATAAAAGGAACTAAAAATATAGTAACACTTTGCGCAAAAATGATCAGTTCCAACGGAGGTTTTTCATAACCAATAGCTACAACAGCACCAATAATCATCACAAATGCGATCAGTGCTTTAACTATGCGGGAATCCAGCTGACTACCATGACCGAAACCGTCTGCAATCAGAGATCCGCCAATAGTAGCATTTCCAACGAGTGAGGAAAAGGAAGATCCAAATAAACCGATTAAAAAAAGCTGTGAAGCACTATGTCCGAAAAGTGGTTCCAGTGCGCGAGCCATATCCGAGGCTTTATTTACCGGAAGTCCCTGCTTATTCAACACCGCAGCACCACAAATCATAAGCACTGAGCTCATAATTCCAAGAATGATCATCCCAGCAAGACCTTTGCCGGGGTCAAGCTTCAAATTTGGACTGATCCGCTTCCTTGCCTGAATTAAATAAGATTGATAAAATGCACCAACGATAGAAAAACATGAAGCAAAAAAAGCGATTAAAAGTCCCCCTGAGCCTACAGGTATAGACGGAATAAAACCATGAACTATCCCCGAAATATCGGGCTTAGCCAAAAACATGGTCGTTAAAAAAGAGAAAAGCATCAGCGTTACAATAGTAATAACAAGCCTTTCCAGGGTTCTATAAAAGTTCCGAAAGAACAATAAACCTATAGCTATTAGGTTAAAGAGTATGATCCATCGTGCAGGTGGAGTCCCAGTAGCTTCACCTACAGAAATACCAACTCCTATTGAATTACCTGCCTGAAAGGAGGCCGCTACCAGAAAAACACCTATTCCCATTAATGAAGCAACCCATTTACCATACTGATTACGGATGGTCCCCAACAAGGAAACCTCACTAGCCAAACCAATACGAGAACTAATGGAAGTGAATACAATCATAAAAAAAACAGCTAATACAACTACCCATAGCAAACTGTAGCCATACATTGCACCCATTTTTGAGGTGATCGTAATTTTACTGGGTCCAAAGACAATAGCCGCAGTGACAATACCAGGACCAAGTGAAACCAACCATTTTTTTACAGAATTCTTCATTTATCCAGATTCGCTATGTTAAAACCTTCTAATTCCCATTATCCGATTCAAATCACCGATCAACCGGAAAACATATGTATACAAATATATTATTTTTTTGTATACAAAAAACAATATTAAAAAAATACATCACACAATAAAACACTGGGTTCCAGACCAAATAGCTTTACCAGGCAAGAAACCTAACAGAAATACCGGTAAGGCCGCCGCCCTCCGGATTATGCGTATCTGATATAGAAATATAGTACTATCGCAGTAATTATTGCCCACCAGATAAAAGGATTGCGCAAGCCCCGCTGTTGTTTCCTTTCCTCCAGAGGAAGAGAAAGACTATCGCGTGTCCAGATCAAACCAACAAGCTCGGCAGCTGGTTTAGGCTTAGTAACCAGACTAACCAGTACGCAACAAAGCATACAAGCCCAAAACACAATCCCGGTACGGTTAAAAAATGGCATACCGGGGAAGCCGTACTCAATAGCTAAAGACAATGGAATTGTTAAAAGTCCGGCAGAAACTGCACCTGCATGCGTGGTACGCTTCCATAGGATACCAAGTAAAAACATAGCTGCAATACCAGGAGTAAAGTAACCGTACGCATTCATCAGATAGATAAAGATCGGTTTATGAGAATAAAGTGTGAGCAAGCCAGTACAAATAATACCCAAAACGATGATAACGACACCTGCTGTACGACCAAACCTGACCGACTGCTTTTCTGTGGATTTAGGTTTTATATAAGGCAGATAAACATCCATTGTTAAAATGGTGGTACAGGAATTTATTGCTCCGGAAAGGTGCGACATCACAGCAGCAATTAACCCTGCCATAACCAAACCAACCAATCCTGAAGGGAGTAAATTCTCCACCAAAGTCGCAAACAGCAAATCCGGCTTATCCAGATTAGGAAACAATTTAGGTGCTACCAAAGCAGGGAATATAATCAATAATGGAAGTAAAAATTTCAGATAATCGCCAAAAATAATTCCCATACGTGCGTGCCATTCATTTTTAGCTGCCAGTGTACGCTGTACAATAAACTGATTGGTAGCGTTATAAAATATACTGATACACAAAAGTCCACCCAGATACATTGTCCATGGAAAATCAGGATCGTCTGCA